>JGI24721J26819_10002342_pt1 | contig 20972 bp, 15 predicted proteins | sample YelNatPaOPGAMG01_FD_26819 | JGI IMG/M metagenome (IMG submission 26819) | reverse complement strand
TATCTTAATTACTCTGTTAGAAAATATTTCTCTTTATTTTTTCTCAGTGTCCCTATGTACTCCCCGTGGTGCGAAAAATGTTTATCCTGGCTGTCCTGTTGAAAATTCATCTTAAAAATTCAATTCAATAAACCAGGCAAAATTTTTATTGTTAAAAAAGTTTACAAAAATGATGGGCTGGTAAAAGATAGTGGATATGAAATCTATTAATCTAATAAAAGCGACGTTAATTGTCTGTTTGATTGGGCAATTTGCGTCAGCGGAGAGTCATAGCGCCGATTTCAGAAAAATTTCGATCAAGGAATATCGCGACCGGATGAAAGCCGGCTGGATAGGTCAGATTGTTGGTGTTTCATGGGGTGCTCCAACAGAATTTAAATGGCGTGATCAGATTATCCCGGCTGATAAAATGCCTGTTTGGAAGCCATCGATGATTAACGACGCATTCGGTCAGGATGACCTTTATGTGGAAATGACATTTTTGCGGACACTTGACGAGTATGGACTTGATGTTTCGATTCGTCAGGCAGGAATTGACTTTGCAAATACTGGATATCCGTTATGGTGCGCAAATGCAGCCGGCAGAAACAATCTCAGAAAAGGAATTGCGCCTCCTGATTCGAGCCATCCGGCATTTAACAAGTGTCCCAACGATATAGATTATCAAATCGAAGCTGATTATTCTGGTTTGATAGCGCCGGGAATTATGCAGGCGGCGGTTGATTTAGGTGAGAAATTTGGTCGCCTTATGAATTACGGCGACGGGATGTATGCCGGACAATTTATGGGGGCGATGTATGCGGCAGCATTTTTCGAAAGCGACCCGGTAAAAATCGCCGAAACAGCGCTTTCGGCAATCCCGTCTCAATCCCAATATGCGGAAATGGTCAGGGACATGATAAAATGGTATCGGGAAAATCCGGATGACTGGGAAAAGACGTGGCAGTTGTGTCAGGAGAAATACCGCAAAAATCCCGAATATCAGAAGGCATCGAATGGCGGGATTGACTGTAAAATAAACGGCGCGTATGTGCTGATGGGCTTGTTTTACGGAAAACGCGACCCTGAAAAAACGGTAATAATATCGTGCAGATGCGGTCAGGATTCCGATTGCAATCCATCAAGTTCAGCGGGTGTGTTATTCACAACGATTGGTTTTTCCAAGTTGCCGGAGCAATTCCGCACAGGACTTGATGAAAATAAAAAATTCAGTCATACGCCTTATACATTTCCGGATCTAATCAACGTTTGTGAAAAACTTGCCCGGCAGATTGTGGTTAAATACGGGGGGAAAGTGGAAAAGGGTGAAAATGGGGAAGAATATTTTTTAATTCCTGTCACACAGCCAAAGCCGAGTAAGCTTGAATTAAGCTGGGCACCGGGACCGATTGCAAACAGCAAATTTACACCTGAAGAAATGGCAAAAATTAAGATTAAGGAAACAAAATAACCCGGGTTAATCAGGATTTTTCGGGAGACGGTTGATTTAAAATTTTTACTGACTGGTGGATTTTTCAGCCGGGCATATCCTTGCCGGTGGTTGTAAGTGTAAGTTTGCCGTGTTTGATTCCGCGGGAGGAAATCAGAACATCGGCAATCTTTTTAAGGATTGCGGCTTCTCCTTTTACGGCGAGGACTTCCAGACAATTGTGATGGTCTAAGTGGATGTGGAGTGTGGAGATAATGTAATCGTGGTAATCGTGCTGGATGCTGGTAAGGTTTTCTTGAACGTGGGGTTTATGGTGGTCGTAAACAATGGTTATTGTGCCAGCCATTTCTTCCCTGCCGGTTTTCATTTTGTGTTCAACAAGGGCATCGCGGATTAGGTCTGCAACAGCCTGACTTCTGTTGACTGCGCCTTTTTCTTTGATGATTTCATCAAACTGCCTGAGCAGACCTTCAGGTATTGAGACAGAAAACCGAACTGTTTTTTCAGATTTCATGAAAAATTTATAACAGATTAATATTGCGTGTGGCAATAGAGGAGTTGAGGGAAAGATTTGGCAAAATCTATCAAACTTGTCTTTGACCTTTGCCGAAACTTTTAATAATCTCTGGTTTATTTTAATGAGAGTGTGAAATAAAAATTTGTTGATCATCAGATGGGTGCAATATCGGTAAACAAAATTTTATCTGAGGCTGCCGATTGCAGCGTTGAGCAGATACAGACATGGAATAAGGCGTGGCAAACCGCTGTGGAAAATGGTTCGCAGGAAACGCTGATTGAGTTTATTTGCCGCGAACGAGGAATTTCGCAAGACCAGTTCCTTCAGAAGTTAGCCAAACTACTCAATTATCCTTATCTTGAACTTTCTAAAATTTCCATCCCGACTGAGGCGCGGAATCGGATTTCAACAAAAGTGGCTTTTCAATATACTGTCATGCCGACGGCTGTGGAAAACGGGTCTTTGCAGGTTGTTACTTCTAACCCGTTTGATTCAGCGATGCTCAGCGCTGTACAGTTTGACGCCGGAGTTCCAGTAACCCTTGCGCTTGCGCCGAAAGCGGAGATTGAAAAGGCGCTTAAGAAATATTACGGCGTCGGCGCCGAAACGCTCGATGAACTTGCCGAAGAAGAAGAGCCGCTTGAATTGCTCGTGGGGGATAATAAGGAAATTACTGAGAGTGATCAGGAGGCAAGCGTCATAAAATTCGTCAACCAGATAATCTGGGAGGCGTTTAAGGACAGGGCAACAGATATTCACCTTGAACCGTGCGAGGATGAATTAAGGATAAGATACCGTATCGACGGAATCCTGCATCAGACCCCAATGCCGCCACAATTAAAACGTTATCAGGCAGCAATCATATCCCGTATTAAAGTTATGGCGGGGATGAATATTGCTGAAAAACGATTACCGCAGGACGGCAGAATAAATGTAAGAATCAAAGGTGAGGAACTGGATATCCGCGTTTCTACTGTTCCGACGGTTTACGGCGAAAGCGTATCGCTTCGTCTTCTTACTCGCGGCAAGGTATTCCTTGGACTTGACAAACTCGGGTTTTCTCCTGATCAGGAAGCGGCTATCCGCGAAATCATTGTTAAGCCGCACGGCATCATGCTTGTAACAGGTCCGACAGGTTCAGGAAAATCCACATCGCTTTATGCATTTTTAAGTTCGATAAATTCTGTGCAGAAACGAATTATTACTATTGAGGAGCCTGTAGAATACGAAATCAAAGGGATTAACCAGATTCCTGTTCGATCGGACATAGGATTAACATTTGCGGTAGGGCTTCGCCATATCCTGCGTCAGGACCCAAACGTTATAATGGTGGGAGAAATCCGCGACCTTGAAACGGCTGAGATTGCAATCCGCGCGGCGCTAACTGGACACCTTGTATTTAGCACTTTGCACACAAACGACGCGCCGAGCGCCTTCACACGTCTGATTGATATGGGAATAGAACCGTTCCTTGTTGCGTCGTCAGTGGAAGCAGTGATGGCGCAACGTCTGGTGCGAACAATATGTCCCCACTGCAAAACTGAACAAAGGGTTGAAAAGGATTACCTGTTGAAGATTGGTTTCCCGGAAGAGGATATAGAAACCACGAAATTCTATAAAGGTGTTGGATGTGAAGAATGCCGTCAGCTGGGATATCAAGGAAGAACAGGAATTTATGAACTTTTGGTAGTAACAGATCCTATCCGTTCCCTCGTCATGAACAGGGCTCCCTCCACAGAGATAGCCGCAAAGGCAATTGAACTTGGGATGAGAACATTGCGTCAGGATGGCTGGAAGAAAGTAAAGGACGGCATTACGACAATTGAGGAAGTCCTGCGAGTCACCCAGACAGAAGAACATTTAGACCTTATAGAGGACAAACGGTTAACCATAGGGAAATAACAAATGGGCGGCTGGCACACGTGTAACATCATCAGACTGAACGGGACAACGAAGCTCTGGCAGTTTTCTGCTTCGGGCAAGGGAGTAGAACTGGAAGAGGAAATAACCGCCCTGCCGTCAGAATCTGTTCCACCAAGATATTTCCTTAAAAGCTGGGGCTCGATTATCAACAAAAAACTTAATGTGGGCTGGCTGCCTCCACAGGAGGTTTTTTTGCGGGTAATTCAATTGCCTAAAGCGGATTTCAACGAAACCCTTTCAATGGTGGAGTTTCAACTTGAGAAACTCTCGCCAATGCCTGTAACTCAAATCCGCTGGGCGATTCAGGTTCTTCCTGGGGCAGCTGAAAACGAGCAGACTGTAATTGTCGCAATTGCCCCTGATGATCTGGTTGAAAATCAGCTGGCAAAACTGGAGTCCATCGGCTTTTACGCAGACAGGCTCGAAACACCGTTGATGGACGTCATTTTTGCCCATGAATCAAAAGGAGACAGTGTCTGGGTTTATCCTGCAGGGGATGCGGAAAATACAATGTTTCTGACGGCATGGTGGATTGGCGGGACGCTGAGACACCTGGGAATCGTAAATCTTCCGCAAGCCGAAAATAATCAGCAAAACCTGAAATCGCAACTTTTGCATATTATATGGAGCGGCGAATTAGAGGGATGGTATAGTGGGAATCCGCGTTGGCATCTTGTTCTGAATGAGCAGATTACGCAGGTTTTCGAACCTGTGGTAAATGAAATCTCCGACGGCAACTATGAAAAACACCCGCCGCTGGAGGAAAAGAACATAGCCGAACTAACAGCTAAACACCTGCTCAACCTTGAAGGCAAAAGCACGCTTGTTCCGCCAGAATATCTGGATAAATACAAACAGAGTTTCATTGACCGGCTCTGGATGAGCGGTGTGGCGGCAGGGATAATGGTCTATCTTTTAGGTGTGTTGGTGTATTTTGGATTCCTTCAGGTGCTTGAGATGAAGTATAATAAAATTCAATCTCAACTTAAAGAGGTAAGCCTTGCTTATACCAATACACTCGCCCTGAAGGCGCAGGTGCAGGTTCTGCAAGACCAGTTAAATCTGAAAAACGCCGTTCTTGAAGCGTATTACGCCGTTGTGATGAACCTTCCGGAGGAATTAACGCTTAATTCGCTGAGTTTTTCACGGGGTAAAACGGTAACGATTTTCGGGACAGCGCCTGCAGACCAGAACGCCAAAGTTACCGAATATAACGGCATTTTAGGAAGGCTGGAAAATAACGGACAAAAGGTTTTCAGCAAGGTAAATCCGCCAACAATAAGTTTGCGGGGGGACAAAATCACATGGAGTTTTAGCTGCGAACTTAATCGGGCGGAATTTGAATAAAAATTTATAACTGATTGAATGATAAGTATTTTTAACAAATTAAATTTAAGACCTGTTGAACGCCGGCTGGTAGTTGGCGCAGGGCTTGTGCTGTTTATAGCGCTTAATTTTTACTTTGTAACTCCGCGGTTCAACGACTGGAAGGAATACCAGAAAAAAATCCGCGAGGCGGAAAAAAACCTAAGGGAATATTCCAAGGAGACAAATAATCTCCGGTTTATATGGCGCGGCTTGAAGAACTTCAGAATTCCGGCGAGGCAATCCCGACTGAAGAAGCTGCATTATCTCTTGCTCAGACTGTGCTTGCAAAAGCGGCAGAGGCAAATCTTATTGTCCAGCGGCAAACACCTGGTGGCGGCGGAGATGTGCCGAACAATCCGTTTTTCACAGAACAAAGGATTACAATCAATTTCATAGCCGGAGAGAAAGAACTCGTGGATTTCCTTATAAAACTCGGTTCGGATAAGTCATTGGTAAGGGTCAGGGATATGGATATAAAACCCGACCCGCAAAATTATAAACTTACCGGGTCGATAACAATTATCGGCAGATATCAGAAAAAAGCGGTTGTTAAGAATGCTCTGCCAAAGAAAGTGGCAGAACCACAGGCACCCGATGCATAAAAATGTATAACCTTTTGAATATCAGGAAATAACAGAATGAAAACTGATTTAAAGATGAAGACAGTGATAAAAATAATAGCGTGTGTTTTTACAGCGATAGCGAGCGCAAACGCACAGTCTCCGGATGCACCGCCAGTGCCGCAGCTTCCGCAAATACCACTTACGCGGCAACGGACTTCGACAAATATATCCGCAACAAATCCGGCGACAAACTTACCGGTGGCAAGGACAACTACGAACGTGGTTTTGCCATCGCGAACGGCAACTAACCTTGGAATAACATCAAGAACCGCCACAAATTTGAATATAAATTCTGGAACTGCGACCAATATTGCGGCGCAGCCGTTGCCTACGCCAGCGACTACCGGCACAAATCTGATGGCATTGCCATCTTCTCGGACGGCTGCAACAAATGTGGGGACACGGTCAATGATGACAACAAACATGGCAGCAGTGCCGCCTGTTCCGACTTTGCCGGCAATGNCGGGGACAAAAACACCNGTTACACCTACTNCTCCCGCNACAACGCCTGCGGTGCCATTGCCGGGTCAACCGACGATTCCGTCAGGAACAGCCATGCCGCCAGTTCCGGGGATTACGGCAGGACAGACAAACGTAACCGCTTCAGCCACAAGCACAAACATTGCAGCCACATCCGGACAGGGAGAAACTAATATTATTAAGAAAGGTCTGATTCGTTTTCAGGCGCAAGACCTCTCGGCGGTTCTTGATTTTTATGCCGAACTTGTCAACAAAACAGTACTGAGACCGCAAAGTCTTCCTGATGTGAAAGTTACGATAAAAAGCCAGACGGATTTAACTATTGACGAGGCTATCCGCGCCATCAATGCGGTTCTGGCTATGAATGGGATTTCTCTCGTTGATGTAGGAGACAAGTTTGTAAAGGTCGTTCCGGAACAGAACGTTTTCCAGCAGGCAAAACCGTTTTCTTCTATTGACAGTGTTACGAATCTGCCAGACATGGCACCCTTTGTGACTGTAATCAGGCAGGTAACTAATGCAAAACCTTCTGAGGTTGTTCAGGCGTTGCAGCCTTTTGCAAAACTCCAGCAGGGAATAACGCCAATCGACAGCAGCGGAATAATTGTAATCCGTGACTATGCCGACAACGTTAAAAGAATGCTGGAAATGCTTGATAAGATTGACGTTGCGATGCCGCTTGAGATTGAGCCAGTTGTAATTCCGATAAAATACGCGCTTGCTTCGGATATAGCGCAGGTTTTGAGTTCATTATCTACGGGTGGAGGCGGAGGAATTTCGGTCGGACGACAAACCGGAACAGCCAGAACGTCAACGTCGTCCCTTAGTGCGGGGACAGGCCGGACGGGATTTGGCACCCCTGGAACACCGGGCTTCACACCCCCTGGTACAACTCCGGGAACGACACCAACCACAACTCCAGGCGCTGCACAAAGCAGTTTTGCCGACAGGTTAAGAAGTATTGTCCAGAGGGCAAGCGCAGCCGGAGAACTGCAAATCCTTGGGCAGGCAAAAATTATTGCGGATGAGCGGACTAATTCACTTCTGATATTTGCCGACAAACGGGATATGGAAATGATTACTAACATTATTGCAAAGCTGGATGTTGTTCTGGCTCAGGTGCTTATAGAATCACTGATTATGGAAGTTCAATTAAACAACGACAAGGATTACGGTCTCAGTTATAATCAGAGGCGACCAGCCCGCGTCGGCAATTTTACTGGTATTGGTTCAATTGTTAACGGGTCGGTTCTAAATCCGGGAAGTTTTTCGACTATCGGAACAAACGCTGCCTCTGCGCTAAGCGGTTTCAGNTACTTCGGCAGGTTCAGCGAAGACCTTGATGTTACTGCCACTGCAATAGCTCGCGACAGCCGTTACAATGTGCTTTCAAGACCGAGGATTCTGACCTCGCATGCAAAAGAGGCAAGGATATTCGTTGGACAAACAAGACCTTACATTACAGGCACTTACGGTGGTTATTACGGATATTCTCCATATTCGCAATATCAGCAGTTGCCAATCGGTATTGAATTAAGTGTTCTGCCATTTATAAACGCCGANGGTCTTGTGGTTATGGACATTAAACAGACAATTAAGGACATTGGCGGCGAAGTTAAAATTGATAACAACAGCGTTCCGATCACTATTGACCGTGAAGCGCAGGCATACGTGGCTGTAAGAGACAGAGACACTGTGATTCTTGGCGGTTTCATAACATCTGGTACTACAAAATCAAGTTCAGGGGTGCCGATATTAAAAGACATTCCTTTGCTTGGTGGATTATTTAAGAGTCAAAGCTCAAAAAAGAATCGTAATGAACTGGTTGTGCTAATCAGGCCGACTGTATTGCCAAGTCCGGAACTGGCTGCTAAGGCAACCGAAGAAGACAAGAATTTAATGCCGGGCATTAAACGGGCAGAATGGGAAGCGGAAGAAATCAGGGCAAAGGAAGCAGAACAATTGCAAAAAGATTTGGAGAAGAGACAAAAAGAACAAGAGAAAAAAGAGAGTAAAAAATCAAAGAAGAATTAACTCTCTTTTGGGCAAGTTTGGGACTATTTTATGAACGGCGAATCCAAAAAGCGCATATTTGCAGCATTTTCAGTCATAAGGAGCCGGGCTGTCTGGTTATGGATAATAATTATATTTTTAAGTTTTAGCGCCGGGTCGTTTGGGGCAGTAGTTTCTGAAGCAACGCAGTCGGCTCTGCAAAATGCAATAAACGCGGGCGGCGAAGTAACCTTTGGCATTAGCGGGACAATTACGGTTTCATCCCCATTGATAGTTTCCGGAGACGTTACAATTAATGGCGAAGGCAGAAATATCATAATTAGTGGCGGATTTAGTCAGAATCTGACAAACCAGAGTTATTCCGGCTCGCGGGTTTTTGTTATTAATCCCGGCGCCCGGCTTTATCTGAAAGGCTTAACAGTATCCTCAGGGGCAGATTCTAACGGTGGTGGGGTTTATGTGAGCAAGGGGGCTACGCTTATTGCAAGCAATTGCATTTTTAGCGGCAATATCGCAATCGGAAAGAATGGCGCTAATGGAGGCAACGGTAGTAACACAAGCAGTGTGGGCGGCAGCGGTGGCAGCGGTCAGAACGGGGAAAGCGCTTTTGGCGGCGCAATTTACAACGAGGGCGAAACAACATTGATATTTTGCAGCTTTTCCCAGAATAAGGCAATCGGTGGCAATGGGGGCAAAGGTGGCGATGGCGGTAACGGCGACTTTGCCGGCGGAAATGGCGGAAATGGTGGAAACGGTGGCTCCAGCAGAGGGGGAGCAATTTATAGTTCCGGGATTCTTGACATACAAAATTCAACCTTCCATGACAATTCAGCTACAGGCGGTGCGGGTGGCGCAGGAGGGACAAACGGGGTCGGGGCAATTTACGGACGAAGTGGAAACGGTGGCGCAGGAGGAGATGCCGGAGGGGCAGCGATTTTCAATGCTGGAATTTTAACAATCAACGGTTCAACTTTTTATAGCAACACGAGTTTAGGCGCGCCAAGCGCAAAAGCAGGAACAGAGAGTTCTGGAAACGGAAATGACGGATTTGCTGGCGGAAATGGCTACGGCGGGGCAATAGCAAACTTTGGAACTAATATAGCCGTGAATTGCACATTTTACGAAAACCTTGCGCAGGGTGGCACAGGTGGCGATGGCGGAGATAGTTACGATTTTATTGCCGGTGATGGCGGCAATGGCGGAAACGCTGCTGGAGGCAGTCTATTTAACTCCGGTTTCAGCGGAATTACCAATTGCACATTTTCATCAGGGAACGTTATAGGAGGAACAAACGGTGTTGCAGGACAGGGACCATTCGCAGGTAAACCGGGAAGTGTCGGTTTCGCAGGCGGCGGAAACATTGCAAACCAAGGGATAATGTATGTTCAGAATACTATCGTGGCGTCGGCGAAGAACGGGGGCAATATCTGGGGAGGAATATCAGACCTTGGATATAATATTTCGTCTGACGGCACAGGACTTTATCATAGCAGAAGTTTTTTAAACACAGACCCGAAACTTGGCACATTCGGAGATAACGGCGGCGGAACTTATACCCTGCCCCCACTCGCTAACAGTCCTGCAATTGATAATGGTTTCAACGGCATAACTNTTACAAATGACCAGCGGGGTATAATAAGGTCATACGGTGATGGTATAGATATAGGCGCTTGCGAACTTCCATTAACGAAGATAAAGGGCAGAGTTATTGACGGCTCCAATGGGGTCAGTGGGATAAAGGTTTCGGCAGGTAATAACTTCTCGTTTACTGATACGAATGGAAATTATGTAATCTCCAACTTAGTTACAGGGACTTATATTGTAAAACCAGAAGGGACAAATCTGATTTTCTCGCCTGCGGCACAAACTGTAACTGTGGGAATTTCTTCTGCAACTAATATAGATTTTACAATTTCAAGGCTTTATCGGCTTGGTGGCAGGATTACTGAAAATGGAAACGGATTAAGCGGCGTTACAATTAACGCCAATTCTTATTCAACTACTACTGATGCTTATGGATATTATTTATTCACAAATCTTTCCTCCGGCATTTATACAATAACACCGTCAAAGGCTAATTATAAGTTTACGCCTGCTTCAATCGATGTAACTTTGAATTCGGATTTAACCAATGTAAACTTCTCTGGCGTGCTTACTAACTTTACAATTTCAGGAGTTGTGCTTGAAGGCAATGAAGGCGTGAGCGGAGTTAAGGTAACTATCGNNAGTGTTGAAATTTATACCGATAATTATGGCAGATTTAGTTTATCAAATCTGACTTCGAAATCTTATNTAATTATACCATCAAAGGATGGATATGTTTTTACGCCGTCAGTGCTTTCTGTTAATCTTACAAATAACATAACAAATATCATTTTCTCGGCTAAAGGAATTTACACAATCTACGGGACAATTTTAAGAGATGGTATGCCTGTTAGCGGCGTNCGNGTGATGGCGGGAATTTACAGTGGAATTACTGATGATTCTGGAAACTATAAAATTGAATCCGTATCGCCAAAGNGCCATAGAATTACACCCTTCAAAGAGAACTTGAACTTTGACCCTCCGTATTATGATATTACAGTTACACGCGATGTCTTTTCAGTCAATTATGTCGCCCTGAAGTCAATAAGTGTTACAGGTTATGTTTATAGAATTAATCCGATAAACGGGACTACTAACGGCATAGTAACTAATGTTCTTATGACCGCTACAAATTATTATAAAGGGATAAGTGGTTCTAATAGTTTANANCTTCANGTAGTTACAGACACGAATGGTTNATTTATAATTACAAACCTAAATGAAGGCGAAGTTGTCATTACGCCAATAAATGACAGGTATAAGTTCACACCTGCGCAAACTAATATTGTAATAACAAACGATTTAGTTGCTGTGTATTTTCTTGGTTCAAAGTTATACGATGTTTCGGGATATGTTAAATATAATGGCGAAGGGCTGTCAAATGTAATAGTTGATTCTGGTTTTACATCAGTAAATACTGATACATCTGGTTATTTTTCAATTAACAGGGTTGAAGGAACAAATATAACATTAACACCTGCTCTTACCGGTTACAGATTTGAGCCAAATAGTATTTCGATTATACCAAATGAAAGTTCAACTAATCTTCTGTTTACCGCTTATGGTAGTTTATTTATAAATGGCAGNGTTACAAGGAATAATGCCGGCGTTCCGGGGGTTAATATTATTATAAATGACAGCCTGATAATTACCGGCAATGACGGAAGTTTCAATTTACAAGACCTTACTCCGGGGCTTTATTCAATAACACCATATTTGCCGGGTTATATATTTGTTCCGCAATCAGTTTTAACAAATTTAACTTCAGCCGGAGTTACACTTAACTTTGTTTCCTATAAAACATATAATGTCAGTGGGCNGGTTACGGATGGAATGACAGGGATTGTTAATGTTACAATAACTTGCGGCAATTCAACCACTGTTACTGATAACAATGGTTATTATACCTTGATAAACATCCCCGAAGGAACAAANACAATCACGGCAACGCACCCAAATTACCAGTTCTCGCCTGTAACTNTACTCGTCGAATCGAATCTTGCTAATGTAAATTTTGCTGCAACTCCGCTATATAGNATAAGTGGCAGAATTCTTGAAGGGGCAAGGGGTGTGGCAGGCGCAATTGTAACAGCAGGCGGCGTATCAACATTCTCATCGTCAACAGGAGAATATGTTCTTGAGCGTATTGTCGGTGGCGAGGTAACTGTTACAGTTGAGAAGGAAGGATACAGGTTTGTGCCTGCAAGTGTTAAAATCAATTTATCTTCGAATGTGTATAATCTTAATTTCTCAGCAATAGGAACATTATTCGTGAGCGGTCGGGTAACGGATGGAAGTGCAGGAATTCCCGGAATCCTGATAACCGCATATGGTATTCGGACAACCACAGACTCAAACGGATATTATATAATCAGCAATCTACCGCCTCGATCAATAACTGTGATGCCTGCAAGTGATGAGTATGTATTCTCGCCATCAAGTGTCAATGTGGTTCTTACATCGCCCGGTGTTTCGAACGTGAATTTTGTTGCAATAAAATTCACTGGTATCTCTGGACAGATATTTAAAAATGGTCAGCCATTTGGCGGTGTTAAGGTATTGTGTTCAGACGGCAAAGTAACTTATACCGATTCTGACGGCAAGTATGGATTCGATAATCTTTCAGCGGGGACTTATACAATAACTCCGGAGCTTAAAGGGCATCAGTTTGAACCTTCTTCTGTTGATGTTGTGTTGCCGTCAGCAGCAACGAATATAAATTTCAATGCTTATGAACTTAAAATGTATATCAGCATAACAAACGACATATTATATATTCATGTTTATGGTAAACCACTTGGCAATTATTATTTTCAGGCTTCCGATTCAATTATTTCCGGAATATGGACGACGATAGCGCCGTTTCAGACAGAGACTAACGGTTTTATTCAATTGATTATTCCGAACATTGATAAGTCTAAGTCGCGGTTTTATAGGTTCAGGAGTCAATAATCTCCGTTGTATCAGAATACTTATGCAGACTTAAACGCATGAGAGAAATCGTCAATTTTATGATGAACGGGCAAAGTATCGTCCACGCGAAATCAGGCGGTATTATCATGAACTCATAAAACGGTATTACAAGTTTTTTATTCCGGAAGGGGTAAAGGCTCTGGAATTCGGATGCGGCATAGGAGACCTGCTTGCCTCTCTGAATCCTTCAAAGGGCGTAGGGGTGGATATAAGTGAGGAAATGATTAAATTAGCGCGCGCACGGCATCCAGAGATTGAATATCATGTCAGCGATGCGCTTGAATATAAAACCCATGAAAAATTCGACTATATACTGGCTTCCGATTTGATAAATGATTTAAAGGACGTTGAAGAGTTTTTCCATAAATTGCATGAATTTGCGACTCCGAGAACACGGCTTGTTATTAATTTTTACAATAACCTATGGAAACCGGTTTTAAGACTTGCTGAAATACTTGGTTTAAAGTCCCCTACCCCGCCCCAAAACTGGCTTTCTGTGCAAGACGTAGAAAACCTTTTATATCTTGCCGGATGGGAAGTTATTCAGGTTGAAACAAAAATATTGTTGCCGGTAAAAATCCCTGTAATTAGCAATCTGATTAACCGATGGGTAGCGCCGTTTTTGAGGAATCTTTGCCTTACAATTTTCATCATCGCAAGACCGAGACCGGATTTCTCCAAAAGAGAAGAATTCACATGCAGCGTGGTTATCCCGTGCAGAAACGAAGCGGGTAACATAGAACAGGCGGTTTTAGACCTTCCTGCGCTTGGAAAAAGCATGGAGATTATTTTTGTTGAGGGCGGTTCAACCGACAATACATGGGAGGAAATTCAGAGGGTAAAGGAAAAATACAAGGACAGAAACATAATTGCCCTTAAACAGAGCGGCATAGGCAAGGCAAATGCAGTGCGGGACGGTTTTAAAGCCGCGAGCGGAGAATTCCTTATAATTCTTGATGCAGACCTGACCGTTCACCCGCAGGATTTAATGAAGTTTTATCGGGCACGTTCGACAGGCGCTGGCGAATTTATTAACGGCGTACGACTTGTTTATCCTATGGAAAAAGAGGCTATGCAATTTCTGAATATGATTGCGAATAAATTTTTGGACTTACCTTCAGCTGGCTTCTGGGACAACCCATTAAAGATACTTTGTGTGGAACCAAGGCGCTGTTAAAATCCGATTATTTGAATATTGAAAAAAATCGTTCATATTTTGGCGAATTTGACCCGTTCGGCGACTTTGACCTTCTCTTCGGGGCAAAAAAAATGAATCTTAAGATTGTGGATATGCCAATCCGTTATCGCTCGCGTACCTATGGCAGCACAAATATCCGCAGATGGCGGCACGGATGGATGTTGCTAAAAATGGTTTTATTTGCCGCAAAGAGATTGAAATTTATCTGAGTAAATGCCCGGCGATTCAAAAAATAATTCTGACATCCGCCATCAGGAGGAAATCCTTAAAAATCTCGAAAAATGGCGGCAAAAACCGNTGCTTCAGTTGATTTACCGGGATTATGCGGAGATAATCAAAGAATATTTCAATAAAGAATTAAACAAGCCGATTGTGGAAATTGGCGCGGGGATAGGTAATCTGAAAAACTTCCTGAACGGCATTATCTGCACCGACCTGTTTCCGAATCCATGGATTGACGTTGTTTGCAGCGCTTATAGCCTGCCGTTTAAAGATGAGAGCGTCTCAAATATCTTTATGTTCGACGTTTTTCACCATCTGGAACGTCCAATGGCATTTTTAAAAGAGGCACATCGAGCACTTGCTAAAAAAGGCAGACTTGTAATGATTGAACCGTATATCAGCCTTTTCAGTTATCCGGTCTATGGTTTACTCCATCATGAAGAAATCGGATGGTTTAAGGAAATTGATTTATCTGAAAATAGATTGGAAGTTTCAAAATATTATGCTGCTCAGGGAAATGCGACCCGTTTATTTTTCAAAACCAATACCGACAGAATAATAAATCAATGGAAGGTAATTGAAAAGAAGCGGTTCGCATGCATGAGTTATATCCTTTCGGGCGGTTACAGCAAACCATCATTCTATCCGGNGCGGTTTTATAATCTGATGAAAAGATTGGATGCAGTTTTGTCTGCGGTTCCGTCGCTCTTTGCTGCGCGCTGTCTGGTTGTCCTGGAAAAAATGTAATTTACTTTGACGGGTTACCGATACAATACAAGTTCTTCTCCGTCCGGATAAAAAGCTTCCCCCCAGACACAGCCATTGAAGCCTGACATTGTTCGTTGAGGGGATTTCGAGCGATGACATTGAAAACCGGTTTTGCTTCTACAATAATGGTTTCTCCGTCCATCGAAAGGAAATAGATTTTGCCGTCCGCATACACTGGTGATGAAGCGTGATTACCGCCCAACCGCTCCTGCCAAATAATTTCGCCGGTTTTAGCATTAAAACATGTTGCAATGCCGTTATCTGTAACTGCAAAAAGATATGGGCTTAAATAAAGCATGGACGGCACCATCGGCACACCACGAGTCTGTTCCCATACAATGTGGGTTTTTGTAACATCACCTTCACCGCCCAGACGAATGCACCTAATGGTCGGCTTTTCAAATCCAGAAGTAGAAAAAACAAATCCGTCTCCACCAACAAGCGATGGGACAACGCCTTCGCCCTGACTATAAATCCTCCAGATCTGTTTGCCGTCGGACAGCGAAAGTCCTTGGACTACATCGCCAGCACTGGTTATTAATTGTTCGGTTCCTTTGTATTCCATCACAATAGGCGTAACATGGCCGATTCGCGAACGGAGTCTGAATGTTTTCCAGACAAGGTTACCGGTTTTTTTATCCAGACACAGAACAAACGATTCGTCCCATGGAATCTGCCATCCAATCCGCTTATTATCGCCTTCACTGCTGTGGTCAAATGGCAATATGAACATGTCTTTGTGCAAAATCGGCGATGCCGCAAGCCCATGCTGGCTATAATACCTGAACTGACGGTTTGTCCAGACAACCTTTCCGTCAAAGTCCACCGCAACAATGCTGCCATCTCCAAATACCGCATAAACGCGTTCGCCATCGGTAACGGGTGTAGGAGTGGCGTAAGAATTCCGCGTCTCTTTCCGACGGGGTACTTGTTTAAAATATTCGTTGTTCCAGAGGATTTTTCCTGTTTCAGCATCAATACAAAGGATTCGGCAGGACACACCGCCATCTGTGGCAGTTGTAACGAAAAGGCGCTTCTCCCAAACAATTGGAGATGACCACGCCTCGCCTGGAATTTCAGTTTTCCACACAACATTTGAGGTTTTATTCCAGAACACAGGAAGATTTTTTTCGGAGGATATTCCCTGCCCCGTTGGACCTCTGAATCTGTTCCAGTTTTCTGCTCGACCAATGAGCGTCAACAAAAGCAGTAGAAGCAATATTGTATTTTTCGTATTCATAACTCTTACGGAATTTATGTAGATTGTTGATTATCTAAAAGGCTTTATCAAATATTTTTTTATAGAAACGGCTACAAAGATAAGCGTGTCGTTTTTGACATTAACCTCACCCGATGTAAAATTAATAGTGTTTATGATAACTATTAGAATTATTTCAGGAACAAACAGAAGTGGTAATAACACAAAGAAAATCGCAAATGAAATTCTCCGTATTTATAAAGACCTTTCTGTGAATGCGGAAATTATTGACCTCACCGAATTGCCACAGGAAATCTTCACAGGGGCGGCATATCAGGGAAAACCTGCCGGATGGCGGAAATTTCAGGATAGTGTTGACAGTGCCGACGGACTGGTTTTTGTTGTGCCGGAATATAACGGCAGTTTTCCCGGCGTCTTGAAATATTTCATTGATATGTTGGAGTTTCCGAAAAGCCTTAATTGCAAACCCTGTTGTTTCGTGGGGCTGTCCGCAGGAATATGGGGNGCTTTAAGGGCGGTCGAGCATTTGCAGGATATTTTCCTGTATCGTTGCGCTTACATTTATCCGAAAAGTGTGTATATTCCGAACATTTATAATTGCCTTGATGAAAACGGGCGTTTAACGAACGAGGAAATAATTTCGAGACTTAAAAATCAGGCTACAAGTTTTATTGACTTTATTGGTTATTCTGGCAAAAAGTGTTAGAAACACTTTTTGCTATGAAAATCACTGAAAGAATAGGAGTTTGCAGTTGGTCATTGCAACCGGAAACGCCCGAAGTTCTGGTCAATAAACTGGAACAGTTAGGAATTAAAAAGGTTCAATGCGCAATTGACCCATTGCGCGAAAATCCTGGTGTCTGGTCGAAATTACCTTCCCTTTGCGCTGAAAGAAAAATTGAAATAGTTTCAGGAATGTTTGGCTGCGTAGGCGAGGATTATTCGACACTCGAATCCATAAAACGAACGGGCGGAATTGTCCCTGATGAAACATGGGAACAGAACCTNAAAAATATTAAAGAAACGGTAAAAATCGGTAAAGCACTTGGTTTGAAACTAATCACATTCCATGCCGGGTTTATCCCTCATGAAAAGAGCGATCCAAATTTTAACAAACTTTGCAACAGACTAAAACAAGTGGCGGATATGTTCGGCGAAGCAGGAATTGAACTGGGGCTTGAAACGGGACAGGAGACTGCCGAAACATTGCGGGAACTTCTTAATACGCTAAGGGCAAAAAACGTTGTGGTAAATTTTGACCCGGCAAACATTATNCTTTATGACAAAGGCGATCCGATTCATGCCCTTAAAGTTCTTTTGCCATGGATTCGTCAATGCCACTTAAAGGACGCTAAACGGACAAAAGTTCCAGGAACATGGGGGGAAGAGGTTAGGCTTGGAACCGGTGAGGTCAACTGGAAGGCATTCTTCACAGTCCTGAACGAGAATNGATTTAAAGGCAATCTCTGCATCGAACGCGAAGCCGGAAATCAGCGGATGGAAGATATCCGCGCCGCTTTTGAATATGTCAAAAACTTGTTAAACNAATAAGAAAGGATAATTATGAACGNAAAGAAAAAGATTGGAATTGGAGTTGTCGGTCTTGGTTTCATGGGTGTTACCCATTTAAACGCATATCAGAAAGTTCCCGGAGCCGAGATTGTNGCGGTTTGCGACGCAATCAGAGTTCCCGAAAACGGAAAACTTGTTATTCAGGGAAACATCGGAACAGGAACGGAGTTAAAACTTGATATGCAGAAAGTAAGGGCATACAGGGATTATCAGGAGATGCTGAAAAATCCGGAAGTTGAGGTCGTTGATATCTGTGTTCCGACACCTGCGCACCCGGAGATTGCAATCGCGGCGATGGAAGCAGGAAAACATGTGATATGCGAAAAGCCGATGGCACGGACTTCCGAAATTGCAAAACAGATGGCAGAGGTNTCCGCCAAGACAGGAAAGATATTAATGCCTGCGATGTGTCTGCGGTTCTGGCCTGAATGGGCATGGCTCAAAAAAACAATAGANGAAGGGACNTTCGGGAAAATACTGGCGCTCCGGTTAAGAAGGGTCTCNCAGCCTCCGGGCTGGAGCAAAGGGACGTATTTNGACGGCAAACAATCAGGTGGCGCATTGCTTGACCTTCATATTCATGATACGGACTTTGTTCAGTTTTGTTTCGGAAAACCAAAAGCTGTGTTCTCAAGCGGGTTCACTTCATCAGCGGCTGCATTGACCACGTCGTAACACAATACGAAGTTGAACAAGGCGCTGTTGTATTTGCCGAAGGCAGTTGGGCAATGAGCGAGGGCTTCGGTTTCAATATGTCATACACAGCAATTTTTGAAAAAGCCACTGCCGATTATGATTGCTCGCGTGGGAAAGAGGCATTGAAATTATATCAGCCAGGGAAAGCACCTGCCACAATAACCTTTGGAGACGAAGACGGTTACGTCGGCGAATTAAGGCATGCTATTGAAAGCATCCTGAATGGTAAAGCTCCAAGCATAGTTACTGCAAAAGATGGCGTCAGAGCAATAGAAATTTGCGAAGCCGAAGAAAAGAGTGTATATTCAAGGCAGATTGTTAACTTATAGTTAACATAAAAAATACTAATATGAAAAAATAAGCGCAATACTAACCGCAGTAATAATGATGGGAACGTTAAATATGGCAAAACCGGCTGAACCAGTCAAACAACTCAAGGTAGGCGACAAAGCGCCTCTCTTCGAAGCAAAAGACCAGAACGAAAATCCGTGGAAACTTGCGGATTTTATCGGCAAAAAACACGTGCTCCTGTATTTTTACCCGAAAGACGATACACCGGGATGCACCAAACAGGCATGTTCGCTGCGGGATAATATCGGGAGTTTCAAATCTGCTGATGTGGAAGTCGTTGGGGTAAGCATGGACAGCCCGGCAAGTCACCGCAAATTCATCGAGAAATACAACCTTAATTTTACCCTTCTCGCAGACCCTGAGGGAAAGGTTGTGGATTTATACGGCACGCGCAAACCGGGCGGGTCAAGTTCGAGGCGTGTGAGTTTCCTGATAAAAAAGGATGGCACTATCGCGCATATAACCGACAATTCAGACTATCAGGTTCACATTGATGAAATGAGAAAAGCCATAGAGGATTTGAAAAAATAATCCTACGGCTTTGACTGAACCTCTCCGTTAAAGTTATTTATTAGACGCCGCGCGCTTTTTGTATTCTTCAAGCATAGCGGCTGTGGCAGTTGCTCCGCAACGGGATGCGCCAAGGTCTTTCACCTTGATTAAACCATCGAGCGTGCGGACACCGCCGGCAGCTTTTACCTGAACTTTTTTGGAGCAGGATGCGCGCATCAGGGCAAGGTCGTGTTCAGTAGCCCCTTTATAGTTATATGAGCCGTCTGCCTGTTTTACAAAGCCAAATCCCGTGGACGTCTTTACCCAGTCGGCGCCGGCGCGTTCACTGATTTCACATAATTTTCGGATTAAATCGTCCCTACTCATTCCATTTACGCCGTCAACGAGGTAATCGGTTTCAAAAATAACCTTTACCTTAGCCCCATGTTTATGGGCTTCGTCGCAGACAAGTTTGATTTCATTCTCAACATAATCAAAATCGCCGCTAAGCGCCTTGCCGATATTAATGACCATATCAATCTCAACTGCGCCGTCGCGACANGCAAGCTCAGTTTCATAGCGTTTTACCTCAGGNAGACTNTTGCCGTGCGGGAACCCGATAACACANCCGACCTTTACATCTGTGCCTTTCAGCCATTCAACCGCTTTTTTCACCGCATANGGCTTGATGCACACGCTTGCGACGTTATACTTTGCCGCAAGTCTACATCCTTCTTCCAGTTCCTTGTCCGTAAGTGTCGGATGCAGCAATGAGTGGTCAATCGTCTTTGCAAGTTCTTCGTATGAGTATTTCATAGTCATAAATAATTAATTACAGTTTAGACTGAATTTTTACCCATTTATTTTCCTTGTGGCTTTTAAGGATTGCCTCGCAAACTGCGACTTCATAATGCCCGTCTCTCGCTGTTGCAAACAGCGGATTCTCAGCCTTTCCATTTAAAATCGCCTGATAAACAGCCCTGAAACACATCTTAAACGTGTCGGGGAAACCCTCGACGTGGCCAGCCGGATAATCAACAAAATTCCTGATATTCGCGCCAAATGCTGGCGTTCCACGAATCGCAATTTCGTTCGGATAATCGCGATTTCCGAACCAGATAAACTCCGGTTCCTCTGAACACCATGCGGCGGATTTCTTCGAGCCGTAAATCTCGATGCGGATACAGTTTTTGCGTCCAGCTGCCACCTGTGACACGGCGAGATTCCCGTGTGTATTGTTTGAAAATTCAAGAAGGACTGAAGCGTAATCCTCGGTTTTCACAGGATATTCAATCAGTTTATCNNCGACAGAATCTGAAAACGTCTGGACTTCGCCTGCTGGTCGTTTTCGTATTTTATGAAATGTGCCAAGCCGGGCGTAAACAGAGGCGATTTTTGAACCGAGTATGAAAGAAACCGTATCCATCCAGTGCGTTCCGATATCAGCAACTGCTCTCAATTTGCCGCCTTCCTGTGGAAGAAGTCGCCAGTTATAATCTGTATCTTTGAAAAGCCAGTCCTGAAAATATGAACCGTTTACATGG
>JGI24721J26819_10002341_pt1 | contig 20972 bp, 19 predicted proteins | sample YelNatPaOPGAMG01_FD_26819 | JGI IMG/M metagenome (IMG submission 26819) | reverse complement strand
GAAGACACTTCTCTGGGATGAAGCCGAAAAGAAAACCCTTCCAATGCGAGAAAAAGAGGAAGCAGAAGATTACCGCTATTTTCCGGAACCCGACTTACCACCGTTGGTAATTAGAGAAGAAGAGATCGAGGAAATTAAAAAGACCATCCCGGAATTACCCGGAGAAAAGAAGAAGCGATTTGTTGCCTCTTATTCCCTTTCCGAAAAAGAGGCTGAGATTTTGATTCGGGAAAAGGCTCTGGCTGATTATTATGAAGAGGTAATTGCCCACGGGGAAAAACCGACCACCGAATTTTATAAACTTTCTGCCTCTTGGATTATCAACGAGGTAGGAAGAATCTTAAATGAAGAGAATATTCCTATTACTCAATTTAAGATTTCTCCCCCCCAACTCGCTCAACTCCTTAACTTCTTAAAGGAAGGTAAAATCACCCAGCGAGCGGCAAAGGATGTTTTCTTTAAGATGGCACGGGAGGGGAAAAGTGCAAAGGAGATTATTGAGAGAGAAGGGTTGGAAAAGAAAGTAGACGAGCAAGAATTAGAAATTACAGTTAAAGAAGTATTAAAAGAAAACCCGGAGGTCATTTCCAGTTATAAAAAAGGGAAAACCACGGTCATAGAATTTCTTTTGGGACAAGTAATGAAAAAGACTAAAGGTCGTTTTCCCCCGAATCAGGTTCGGGAGAAGATCTTAGAAAATCTCAAATCGCATACGGAATGCTAAATGCCGGAGCAAAAACAAACCTGAACTTTCTTCTCTCATTTTTCATCCTCCTTTTACTCTCCTCCCTTTCCCGGGGAGCGATAGTTAGGGGGTTCGTCTGGGAGAAAGGAACAAAAGAGCCTCTGATTGGTTGTAATGTCTACTTAGAAGGAACCGGTTTCGGTAGTGCCACCAACAAAGAAGGTTATTATGTCATCTCCGGTGTTAAAGAAGGAACGTATAAGATTGTATTCAGTTATGTGGGGTATAAAGAGATAAGCAAAATATTATCTTTCTTAAAGGATACTTTAATCACATTGAATGTGGAATTGGAGCGGGAGATAATAAAATTACCCGAGATAAAGATTTCAGCACGGCGGAGTGAATTTAAGGAAGAGGTGAAAGGAAGTGCAATTAAGATTACACCGCCCGAGTTTAAGTCATTCCCCCATTTCTTAGAGGCAGATATTATCCGCTCCTTACAATCTCTGCCCGGGGTGATTACAGCAAATGACTTCTCTGCTGCCCTTTATGTCCGAGGGGGTGCGGCGGATCAGAATCTAATCCTTTTAGACGGGGTTAATGTCTATAATCCATTTCATATTGGCGGTCTCTTTTCCGTCTTTGATTTATCCGCATTAAAGTCTGCCCTATTCCTCACTGGTGGCTTTCCTGCTGAATACGGTGGGAGACTCTCTTCCGTGCTGGATATTGATGTGAAGGAAGGGAATAAGGAAAGATATCAGGGAGAGCTCGGTCTCTCTCTCCTTGCGAGCAAATTTCTCACCGAAGGACCAATCCCAATGCTCAAAAAGAAAAATTCTTCCTTTCTCTTCTCTTTTCGACGAACCTACTTTGATAAACTTCTCCCGCTTTTTAAGATTAACTTTCCCTACTATTTTTATGATGGGCATCTAAAGACAAACGTTGAGATTTCTCCAAAAACGAAAATCTTTTTTTCTGGCTTTTTCAATTTTGATGTCTTTGACTACGGATTCCATAAAACCAGAATCTATTTTGACTGGGGAAATCGGACGGGGAGTATCTTCTTCCGTCATCTCTTCACTCCTCAACTCTTCACTAAAACCTATTTAACATTTAGCCGTTACTTCTATAACATCGACATTGCCGAAGGGCTAATCTGGGTGAAAGATTGGGTAAATGAGTTATCTTTAAAAGGAGAAGGAATTTACTATCTTCGTCCCAACAATGAGCTGAAATTCGGGTTGGAAGGGAGAATGAACCAGTTTACTTATGATGCCAATATCCAAGGTTTCTCTTTTGACATTAAGGGAAAGCCCGAATATTTCAGCCTCTATCTTGCCAATAAATGGAAATTAAACAAATTTCTTCTTCAACCGGGTTTGAGAATGGACAATTCCTTTGTTTCTTATAAAGGGCAAGTCTCTTATTATCAATTGAATCCGGTCATTGGGATTAAATATTTCCTGAAAGAAGACTTAGCCGGAAAAGTTTCCTTAGGGAGATATTCCCAGTTCATTACCGCCCTCCTTCCGGAGTTTCAACCGGTTCCTTTCCTTTATGTTTGGGTGCCAACATTTGGTCCCTACGAACCTCAGATTGCTTATCATTTCATCCTCGGCTTAGAGAAATTTTTGGGAGAGGAAATCTTTTCCAGTATTGAGTGGTACTACAAAAGTTACGAAAGGCTTTATGAAATGAACGAGAGAGCCGACCCTCTCCTTATTGAAGAAACAATCTTAAAAGAAGGGAAAGGAAAGAGTTTTGGTTTTGACTTCTTATTCCGAAAGGACTTGGGTAATTTAACCGGCTGGTTCTCCTATTCCTTCTCCTGGGTTAAGGTCAAATTTGGGAATAAGAGTTATTTTCCATTTTATGACCGGAGGCACAACCTTAATCTACTCGGAGGGTATTCTTTCCCTCGGGGGTTTCGACTCTCCGGACGTGTCGCCTTTTATTCGGGAAATCCCTATACCCAACCCATCGGTCGTTATCGCTACTGGTATTGGCGTTATCGCTACGAAAAGTGGCATTTTTTCTGGTCGGAAATCCCCGGAGAAAAGAATAATGCCCGATATCCACCTTACCTCCGCATTGATTTGGGATTAGAAAAGGAGTGGAAGGTAAAAAATACGAACCTTATTACTCGTCTGGAAATAATAAATCTTCTCAATCGGAAGAACTTGCTCTTTTACTACTACGATTACGAAAAAGATCCACCAGTTAAAAAAGGTTTTTATATGTTGCCAATCTTCCCTTCGCTAAGTTTTGAATGGCACTTTTAAAGATGGGTAGAAATAAAATCCTCTATCTTATATGCCTTCTCTTTCTTGCTTGCCGGGAGGAGAAACAGGAAAAGAGAAGCCTCACCTTTGCCTATTGTATTTTGAACCCAAGATTCAAACATCAGGAGGTCATTGTTGATAGCCTTTATGGATTTGAATCTGAGATTAATGATACATCAGGTATTTCTGGGGCAAAGGTCTTTCTCTTAGAGGTGGAAACCGGCGAGACGATAAATTTTGTTGAAACAGAAAAGAAGGGAATTTATCGTGATACGATGAGAGAAAATTGGGTTAAACCGTTATTCACTTATGATTTATTTGTCGCTTTCCAAAGAGATACCCTTTGGGGAAGGACAAAAGTCCCGGATACATTTCGCATCACTTTCCCGAATAATTTTGATACCATTCCTCTTAACGATTTTGATTCTATTATTTGGCGAAGGAGTTTAGGGAGAAAGGTCTATTTCCTTGCAGTTATTCCCCCCGACACAGCCAAGCCTTTAATCCCGATCGTCACTGAAGACACTTTTGTCAGTTTAGCTCCCTTCCGGAATTTCTACTTTGATACAACCGCTTTTTACACAATAAAGGTATGCGCCTGGGATGAAAATCGGTATCGTTATATGGTAATGAAAAATCTTGAACCCGACACCTTGGGAGACGGTTTGGGGCACTTCGCTTCCCAAACCGAGGATACGATTTCGGTTTTCGTCCGCCGATAGAATTAGCTCTTCGGAAAAGCGGAGAGATGAATGAGGGAATCTTGAAATACTAATCCCCGACCAGTCAGTTCGTCGGTCTCAAACCTTATCTCCTCCCCTAAGGAAAAAGAAGGGAAGGTTCTCATCTCTCCCTCTTTTATTCCAATCAACAGTCTTTTTATTCGGTTGATTCCCGGTGGAGAGGAACTTTCCCCTTCCAGAGCATCAAGGGCATAACTGGTAATCAGTTGCTCTTTTAATTTATTGAATAAACTTTTGCTGCCGAAGAGATCGAGACAAAGAAGCCTTTCGCCACAAAAGACAAAGAGACCGTTAAGATTTTTTAAGGATTTTATTCCCTCCTTATAACTTGCCAAATATTTTTGCCGAGAGGAATAGAGGTCGTGGATGGAAGAAGTGCGAGAATTGACTTTAAATCTTTCCATCTTCTTTTTAATACTATCCCAGATTTGATTCTGGTTAGAGGTAAATTTTTTCGTCCGATAAAGGGAGGAGGTGACCGAAGAACAGATAATTGCCCGCAAAGAAGGGTAGGAAATTGCTCGCTGGCTGAAAAACTCTTCTCCACCGCTCCAGCGCCCGGCTTCTACACAACTAACTGGAATTTCTACTTCAGTCTTTTCCGCAATTAAAGCGGAAGAATTTATCACTCGGTCTTGGAGAGCACCTTGGATTCCTTCGCCATCAAGGGCAAAGATGCGCTTCGGTGAGTTATTCTTTATTAAAACGGTGTCAATCTTTGGTGTCTCCAGTTCTCTAATCTCCACAAGTTTTTTCCCTTTTGCCTCCGAAAGGATTTCAATTCGGGTAAAATCTTTCCCACCATTCGTCAAAGGGAAAAGCGTAAGATTTCTTAGAAAAAGGGGTTCACCAACTTCAATTCCTGTAATTAAGTTCAGATTATTTTTCATTGCTCTATTTTACCAAATAAAATCCTAAACGTCAATAATAGGCTCAAGGTGATTTAATCAATCGTCCGAAATAGCAAGAATTGCCCTGGATAATCCGATAGAAATAAATCCCGGGTGGTAAAAAGCGAGAAAATTTATTCTCCCCACGCCAGACGCCCTTAAACGGTTCTTCTTGGTAGATGATTCGTCCAAAGATGTCGGTGATTTCAATCCGAGAGTTGTTAGAAACTTTTGTCCAGGAGAATTTAACCTCATTCCGGAAAGGATTGGGAATTGCCAATTGAGAAAGTGGAGAGTTGAAGAAAAACTGGGAAATACTAACTGATTGTTGGGTTCGCGGATAGTGGTATCCCATATCTAATACCGAACCATCCGGCACCGAATCAGTGCGTGTCGTCCAAGAACGGAGAAGGGAATCAAGGTTTAACGGATTGGTAAACAATAAAGTGTCTCCCGCATCAACACAAGGGCTGTTGACCGGTTGACCAGCAGCGGTCTGACTGAGATAGTAGAGCCCACGCGGACCAGGAACAAAAATTGGGTCCGAAGAGATTTCACCTGTTCCGGGAGAGCAGTTATAATAATTCCCGCCAGGATTATTCCAGATATCATTGTATTGGTTAAAAACCACTCCAGCATTGTAAATTCCCGAACCGCTGTGAGAACTATTCTGGACGATGATATTATTCTTAATTATTGAAGTGTCTCCACCGATATAGATACCCGCTCCGTATGCCCAATAACCACCCGAGCAGATATTTCCGGAGATTGTATTATTGATAATCTTTGCTTTACCGTCGACCTTAATTCCTCCCCCGTAATTCCAGTATTCACTGGTATTCCGGTTATTAACAATAAGATTGGAAAAGATAATTGCCTCTCCCTGGCTACCAACATAAATTCCGGCTCCGTGTCCCCGGTCACCAAGGGTATTAATATTTTCCTTAATTTCGTTTTGATAGATAAGAGAATAAGAGCGGATTCCAGCGTAAATACCGGCGCCGTAGTTCCAGTATCCGCGGGAACAGACATTTCGGGCGATGAGATTATAACAGATTTCCGGGGTGGAGTTCATATCAACATAAATCCCCCCACCGTAATTCCAAGTGGCGGTATCCGAACAGATATTTTCGGTAATCTCGTTGCCAATGATTAAAGGGGAAGTGCCTGAGCCACAGAAAATCCCACCGCCATAGTCTCTTCCTCCGGAACAGACATTAAAGGAAATTTTATTACCAGCAATGGTTGGCGAACCAGCACTGTAAATGCCCGCCCCGGAGTTAGCTTTCCCTCCGGTAATTTTAAAACCCCGAATTTCTGTTGCTCGAGTGATTCCGGAAGGAAAGTAAATCACCCGTCCATTACTCCCACCATTAATTATCGTGGAGTCCGGACCCAAAAAAGAGTAAAGTTTAATCCCATCTCGGTGAGGCCAGGTGAGATTTTCCCGATATTCTCCGGGCCTTGTCAAAACTGTATCACCGGAGGAGGCAAGGTTTAATCCACCCTGAATCGTGGGAGCCGAATCCGGAACGATGATAATTCGCGAGAAACCGATTTCAATTAAGATTAGCAAAAGCACCCAAGTTCTCATTTTTCCTCCTTACCTTTTATTTTAACTTTTCCTAATTGAAAGTCAACCACCACACACACCACATCATTGACATTTCACAAAAATTTCTTATAATTCAAAGTTAGGAGGAGTTTATGCGATACCTAATTATCTTTTCCTTCATCCTCTCATTCTCCTTATGGGGAATTGAGAGAAGTGAGTTAGTGGTAAAAAACATTTTGCCGGATGACAGCCGAATACCGGAAAATCCCGCGGTCTATTACCCCCCATCTCGACCGGTTAATTTCGCCCTTGTCGGCACGGTTGACACCGTCGGTGGCACGGTTTATGACTGGCAATTCAATGGACCGGTCTACCATATGATTGCCAACGACCCGAATTTCGGTGTCCATGTCCTTTGGATGTATTCCCCGGACGCTGCCTCGGGTTGGCCAAACCGGAATATGCGGTATAACTTCTATGACTTCTCTACCCGCACCTGGACCTTCTTAGAGCCACCCTATATCAACTATGGCACGAATGCCTTCCAGTTAAGAACCGGTTTTGGAGGCTTCCATATCCTGCCAACCGGAGAAGCGGTTGTTTGTGCTCACGGTGTGCCTTCGGGGAACACCCAGCTCACGCCAATCTGTGTGAAGGATGCCTCACCGGGTGCCGGACTATTCCCGGAGGTTGCCAATGGTCCCGAAGGTTATCAGTGGCCCCCGATTTCTGTTACTCGGAACGGCTGGATTCATTGCCTAATGATTGACGCTCAAACCCAAGATAATCTCTACTACACCAAAATTCGGGAATGGCCAAATTGGACCGACCCAGTTCCCATCGGTCCGGTTGCTGGTGAGCCAATCGCTAATGCTGGACCTTCTCACAATATCAACTCTTCTTTAAGGTCCAACAATGTGATGGTGATGTGGACCCAGTGGGACCATCCTAATGCGAGTGTTGACAGTGCTGCTTTCCGGCTTTCACCCGATGGTGGTGAAACCTGGAGTGATGTGATTCCTTTACCTTTCCCACCTGCCTTCACCCCGGGTTCTGAGACTTTAGCCAGTTTTCACATTGCCTCCCTTTACGGCTTCTTTGATATCCATGAAACTCCTCATTTCGTCGCTACTTTGATACCGGTGATTCGGGATACCGCCTGGGTAATTCCATGCGAACTTTGGCATTACTGCCCAACTAATACCCCAAACTGGTCAAGGATAAGAAGAGCCGAGCCAGAATCAATCGTTGCCTCGGTTGGTTATAATGCCGTCTTTATGAACCGAGCAACAATCGGTCAAAATCCTATAGATGGGACTCTAATTTGTGTTTGGGAGGAATTTGTTGCCTCAAATGCTGAGCCAACAACCCAACGTCTCAGAGGAGCAATCTGGGGCGCTGCCTCCCGTGATAACGGACTAACCTGGCTACCACCAGTTCTTCTAACTGATACCACGACGACCGTCTCCTTCCGCTTCCCTTCGGTTGCCGAAATCGTTGACGATACCGTCTGGATTACCTACATGGGCGATTTGCAGGCGGGCTTCTATGTTCAGGGAGAAGGACAACCCACCGAAAACCCCATCTTTGTTCATAAGGTTCCCCTTTCCGCATTCATTGGTATTAGTGAGAGTAAAAGAGAGACCCCGCTCAAAATTACCTGCTCTCCCAACCCATTCTCTAAATCAACCAAACTCTCCCTTAGCCTTCCAGAGAATTCTGGCAATTTACTAATCTATGATGCAAGCGGCAAAGTAGTTAAAGTGTTTAATCGCCTCACTCCAACCCTTATCTGGAACGGAAAAGACGAAACCGGAAAGCCCTTACCAAAAGGAGTCTACTTCCTGAAATTGAACGTCGGCAATTCCTCACTTGTTGAGAAGGTAATCCTCACCGACTAAGGAAGATAGAGTAAAGGGCGTCCCGGGTTTTCCGAGGCGCCCTTTTTCTTTTTACCAAAAATCCGCCGGTTACTAACTAAAAATTCTTTCCGCCTGATAAGAACTTCGAACCAGAGGTCCGGCAAAAAACCTTAAAAAACCAATCCTTTCCCCAGCCTCTTTTAATTCCTTAAACTCCTTTTCGGTATAAAATCTTTTTACTTGCGGACTCTTCTTATTGGATGGAAGATACTGTCCAACCGTAACGATATCTACCCCGACACTGGATAAATCCTTTAAGGTCAAAATAATCTCCTCCCAAGACTCACCCAAACCAATCATCAATCCACTCTTCGTTTTAATCCTGCTCCTTTCTTTAATGAAACGAAGGAGAAAAAGCGATCGGTCATAATCTGCCTTTTTATCCCGAATTATTTTACTCAATGACTTTGTCGTCTCCAGATTATGGGCAATCACGTCTGGTTTAACCGCCATCACTTTAAGCAGACTCTCCTCTTTCCCAAGGAAATCGGGAATGAGTAATTCAATCCGACAGTCTTTATTATTTTCCCGAATTCTTCGGACCGTTTCGGCAAAATGTTCCGCCCCGCCATCCGGTAAATCATCCCTTGTCACCGATGTGATCACTACATATTTCAAATTTAGTAGCCGAACCGCCTCTGCTATTCTGGTCGGCTCTTCCCGATCAACCTTTTCCGGTCTTCCCGATTCAACCGAGCAGAATTGACAGTGGCGCGTGCAGACCTTCCCCAGTATCATAAAAGTAGCGGTCTTTTGACCAAAACATTCCCCTAAGTTTGGACAATGCGCCTCTCGGCAAACGGTATTGAGATTTAAATCCTTAAGTATTTTTACCAATTGGGAATAACCTTCACCACCAGGAAGGTTAGTCTTAAGCCAAGATGGTTTCATCTTATCCCCACTTAACCTTTATCGCCCTTTTCGGACACCGAAGATAACACTCCAAACACCGGATACATTCGGTATTCTCGGGTATCTTTGACCAGGGGATTGCGGTTGGACAAACCTTTTCGCAGACTCCACAACCTGTGCAAATCTCCTTCTCGTTTCCCAGATGGAAGAGGCTCAGACGATTGGTCAAAGAATAAATTGCTCCGATGGGACAAACCGCCCGACAGAAAGGTCTCTTTATCGCTATGAAATTAATCAAAAGAAACCCTAAGATGAAAATCTTAAAATAGAAGAAGAAGCCAACCATTGATTTTAAGTAATTCTCCGGGTCCCAGAGAACCAAAGGGATTCCCGCCTCCAAAGTCCCGGCTGGACAAATCTTACAAAACCAGGGTTCCGCTCGGAAATAAGCAAAGAGGATAGCAAAGATTAAAAGAAAGAGGTATTTCAAATAATTCATTGGCATCCTTACCTTTTTTATCTTAGGAATTAGATTAAAAGTTAGACCGAAAAAGATTGCCAGGGGGAGTCCAGTATAAATACCTAATTCAAAACCACCCCGAGCAAAGATATAACCAATAACGATTCCCAAGATTATCCCTGGGATATTAATAAAATCGGGCAAACGCCACTTCCAAATCTTAATCTTATATAATAAGTCCTGCAAAAAACCAAAGGGACAAACCCAACCACAAGGCATCCGGCCAATAAAAGCGGAAATCAGAATAAGAAAACCTAAGGGATAAAGGGGAAGGAGATGAATCGTAATAAAATGCTGAAAGGCACCAAGCGGACAGGAGAATAAAGCGGTGGGCGCTGACCAACAATGAAGAATCGGCGCAAGAAAGGCTTTAAGCGGACCGGTATAGATTAGTTCCTTCTGGAAAAAGCCAAAGATATAAAGATTCAAAAGAATTAAGGATATTATCTGTCCCCAACGATAGGGTCTCATTGCAAACCCATACAGGAAAGGCAGAGAATAACCCCTGTCTTAAATGTCTCCAAAAAAGCGGAGAGATATACACCGATAAATAAAAGCAAGGCACCAAAAAGAAAAAGGAGAATAAAGGTGAGCCATCTCATAACTAAAACCTTGCTACCAGAACTCCCTTGATTCCGGAAAATGGTGGCTCATAGCGACAGACCCCACCCGAACAGACCAAACCACCTTTTTCCCGACCAACCCGGAATCTTAGAGAGAGATTGGTCATTAAAGATAAACTACATTCAACCAATAACCACTGCCTCTCATAATCATACCTTTTCACTGCCTTTGTTGCCATTTCGTAATTTAGGGTCAAGGTGATATCGGGGAAAAGATCCGCAGAAAGGGAAACTCCCCTTTCCTGGTAAGAGGTCTCTCCTTCCTTCACCCAATTAAAACTACCGCCCAGGGTAAAATTCCTTTCCAAAGAGTAAAGCCTAATCTCCAATCCTGGCTTTATCTCTTCCCGGAAAGGAATTCCCGCTTCAATGCCCGTCGTCTTCAAGTATTCCCCGGTAAAAACCGGGATAAAACCTTCTGATAATTCAAACTCAAACTTACTATTCACCTCTCTTATCCCTTTCTCCTTTTTGTGAGTATAAAACCAGGCGTAATTTCCTTCCCATTTCATCTTATTCAACGAGAGCGAGCCAGTAATCCCAAAGCCTCTTTCGTCCACTCCGCGGTTCACCGAAATTCCTTTCTTAATCGGTGTTGGTGGGTCATTATAGCGGAATCCGACACCGCCCAAATCAATAGAATCATAATCCTCATACTCCAAAAGAATACCCAAAAGAGAAGATGAGAAGGAGAGATTAAAATAATGCCCATCTCCCTTCTTCCTTCCCCCAATCACCTCCCGGGTCTGAAGTTTATGGGCATATTCATAATAGACCTCAAAAGATTTATAATTAAAGGCAATTCCTGGACCAAAGACCTCGGTAAATGCCTGAGGAGTTAAATCACTCTCCCGATTTAAGCGGAGATAACGACCACTCAACTCAAGGTTCGGAATTAAGAAGGAATTGAACTCTACCGCTCGGATTATATCGTTGGTATCATTCTCAAACCGGTAGGCATTCTCCGAGAAAAAGATATTTCTTGGTCGGGCGGAAAGGAGGCGAATCTCATCATGCCAAAACTCAGCCCGACCTTGAACGCCAAATAGCCTCTTATCGTAACGAAAGTTCTCATCATAATAAGAGCGAAGGACTAAACCCCTTCCGTATAAGGCATAAAAATCACCAAAACTTGCCTCCAGAGAAGGAGTCCGATATTCCAGAGACCCGCTGATTAAACGGAGTGGTTTCTTTGGTCGGGATGGCTCATAGAGAAAGAGATTTCCGGTTAAAAAAAACTGCTCGTAATTCAAGAGAAACGAGGTATTAGTCTCAAAATGTTCGGTCTTGCGGATTAAAGAATCATCTCCCAAAAAGAGCCAGTATTCGGTCTTACTGGAACCAGAAAGGATAATCCCTGTTTCCGGCTCTTCAATCGCTAACGAATCACTCTCCTGGGGAAAAAGGAAATAGGGCAAAAGAAGAACAAGAAGGAATTTATTCCCTACATTCATAAAAACCTTCTATCTCTTCTTCTCCTCTTCTTTCCTTATTAATAGACCTCTTATCTCTTCCCGAATCTTCTTTTCGTCTCCCTTCTTATAACCGGTATGCTGATAGATAATATTTCCCTTCGGGTCAATTAAGAAACTGGTCGGCATCGCCTTTACCCCGTATAACTCCTTCGCCTTATTATCCGGGTCTAAAAGGACGCAATAGCGCCACTTCCGACTCTTAACGAAAGGCTTAACCTTTCCCTGGGCTTGGGGACCATCTTCGGAAATCGCCAGAACCTGTAAACCGAGGGTCTCAAACTCATCATAGGTCTTCATTAAGGCGTCCAGTTCCTGAATGCAAGCCTTACACCACAAAGCCCAGAAAGAGATAAAGACCGGACCTTTCTTTAAGCAGGAATCAAGAGAGACCTTCTCCTTATTTAGATTCAGCAAAGCAAAACTCTTTGCCTTTTTCGTCTCAATCCTCTGGGCAAAAATAAGGCTCAGGCTTAAAAAGATAAAGAAAAGAACCTTTCTTTTTCTCATCGCCCATTATAAAAAATCTTTTTAATTCGTCAAGGGAAAGTTCTAATGGTAATTAAAAAAGTAAAAATCTACAAGCCTCTTTGCCAGACGAACTTTTTGGTGACGTTTTCTTTTCTTGTCTCAAACCGCAAAAAATAGACCCCGGGGCTAATTCTGAATTCTCTATTTCCATTTAAATGGAGAATATAAACTCCACTTCCTCTCAGGGGCGATACTTTCTTTAACAATCTCCCGGCGCAATCATAAATTTCAAGTTTACCTTCTTCCCCTTCCGGCAAAGAATAGAAGACATTTAACAGAGACCTCGCTGGATTGGGGTAAAGCCGTAACCAATCTTTTCTCTTTTCGCTCGGTTCGGTTAAAATTCCCAATGAATCTCCCCGAAAGACAAAAACCCGGCTGGCATCTTCGGAGGCAAGGTATATCCGGCGATTATCTAAGTTTAAGGCTAATGGCTGGTATCCCCAATTATAATGGCTTAAATTGCTAACCTCTAAGATACTGTCTGTCTCACAATCAATCACAGCAACTCCCCCCGGGGTTGAGGCGGCATAGATTTTATTATTGTAAGGATTCCAGAGCATATCGTAAAGATCAACATCGGTTTGGATGATACGAATTATTGAATCGGTCTCGCCATCAAGGACACCAAACCCCGTAGTATTTTGCTCCCAATAGGAGAAATAGATTTTATTTTCCCTTTCCGCCCAGGCAACTCCAACACATCCATCACGAAATTCGTAAAATCTAATGAAGGTATCAGAGAGGCAGTCAAAGATTCCTAATCCGCCTCCTGGACCAAACTCGGCATAAGTGATATAGAGTTTATTATCTCTTAAATTAAGGGCATACCTTACTTGGGAATAAGGTGGTCCAGGAACCACCTTTAATAGTTGATTAGTTGACCCATCAATAACCCCGACCAAATCTCCTTCTCCACAATAGACCTTATTGAGAGTCGGATGCCAAATCACATTACCCGGATAAAATGGCACCTGGACAAATGTGATGATTGTATCCGCCTGACCGTCAACCACTGCCACTCCGTTCAGAAAATTAGCACAATAAACCTTGTCGTTGGTTGAGTTATATGTTAATCCTCCAGGAAAATAGCCAAGATTAATTAAGGTCCTAATTGTATCCCGCTCGCCATCAATCACGGCTATCGCTCCATCCTCATCCACCCGATTATACAGAATACAATAGACCTTATTCCATCGGGTATTAACAGTAAATTCAGCTGGCGTCCAGTCAACCCCAATCTCCCTAATTACCCGATGGGTAGAGCCATCAATCACAACAATACTTCCCGGGCGAACGGGAATTGCGGAGTATTTGTAAGTTGTCAGATATAATTTATTATTTAAAGGATTCCAGATTGTCGTTCCCCCCAACCAGGTTCCAACAACTATCGTATCAAGAATCTGATTGCTCTCGCCGTCAATAACCAATATATATGGTAAACCTATGCTTTCCCAACTTGAATTCGGAGCACAATAAATCCGATTGTGGTTTCTATCATAGCACATCCCAAAGCCAAATTCCCGGGAAAAGAGAGGTATTTCCGCAACAATGCTATCACTCTCACCATCAATTATCGTTATATATTCTATATCGCCTCCGATTGACTCACTGGTAGTGGCGAGATAGACTTTATTATTTATTAGATTGTAAACCGCAAGGTCAAACCATTCCCAATAAAAATCCACCTTCCGGTTCCGAATAACCTTTATAATACTATCCCTTTCACAATCAACAATAAAAATGGCAGGAGAATCTCCATACCCTGATGATGTGTAAACTTTATTTTTCTGGAAGTTAAGTAAAAGTTGGCTATCCCCCAAGCCTTCAAACTCGGCAATCACACTGTCTTGGGAACAATCAATTACAAGAAGGCTGGTATGGGCGTCAAAATAAATCTTATTTGAGAGAGGATTATAAAGTAAATCACCATCGGGCCAATCCAAGGTGAACAGGTCTCCCTTTATTGTGGTATCAATTAGTTGATTGGTTTCGCAATCAAATATGTTAAGACAAAAATGTTCGTAACGTTGACCAAGACTCTCTTTTTGAACTAAGCAGGAAGCATAGAGATGGTTATTGACGGGATTCAAGGCAAGATAAAAAGGACTCCCAAAAGTTTCAAGGGTATCAAGGATTGTGTGGTTTCTTCCATCAGCAACAACTATATGCCCCTCCAATGGTGGCCGATATTCGTTAATATAAATGCGGTTGTTATTTGGATTATAAACCATCCTTTGCGGATAAAGACCCGAGACTTTAACCCAGAGGGTATCAAGTAAGTCTCCGTTTTCTCCATCAAAAACGAGGAAATACTCATCGTGAGAAGTAAAACTTAGAGATGATGGGATATATACCCGGTTATTTTCGGGAAACCAGAACATCACTCTGTTAGTCATCTCAGAGTTTAATGAGATTATCCTTCGGACACTAAGGTCTGTTCCATTCAAAAATGCTATTTCCCCCCAACAACCGCTTACATATAGGATATTATTAACCCAATTGTAAACTAACCTACCTACCTCCCCAACTCCAGGACTGTTTTCTGGCAATGGGATATAACCTTCAAAAAATTGTCCATTAGCAAGTAAAGATAGTAGAATTAAAAGGATATATTTCCTCATAATTCCATTTGAGACGGCGTGTCTAATCTATCCATCTTTTTATCATTTTACGACAACCTTTCTAAGGACTGTTGATTCCTCTGTGTTAAGCCGGAGGAAATAAATCCCGGGCGATGCCTTCTTACCTTCCTCATCCATTCTATCCCAAGAAAGAGAGTGATTTCCGCTTGGCAATTTGCCAGAGAATAGGGTTTTAATCTTCCTTCCGCCAGCATCGTAGATATTAAGATTTATCTCTTCATCTTTCGGAAGGGAGAAGGAAACCTTTGTTCCATAAGTCAAAGGGTTGGGTGAAATTCGGAACTCAAGGGAAACAGGATTTATATCCGATGCCTCTCCACCACCTTCCAAATCTCCTCTGGGTCGCTCATGGTCAACAAAGTGTCTTCTATTTCCACCGACCAGGGCAAAGATGCGGTATGTTTCGACGGGATTTGGTCCAATAGTAATTGCACCACCTTCCCAAACCGGAAAAGGAAGAGAACTGAAATCTTGTCTTGTCCAATCTCTCCCGAGGGCACGCCAATAACACTTATCAGTCATGTTTCCCTGAAGGAAATAGAGACGGTGGTCATAATGTGCATTTCTGGTTGATGTCATAGCACTTCCCCTACCAATCGTGTCGCGAAGGATTGGACCAGGGTTCCACCTTCCAGTAGAAACGGAATAAAGTGAATGATTTTTCTCGGTGGGATTGCAGTAGACTGTGTCCGAAATACCGCTAATTGTCGCATCCTCAACCGCAAGGCTCGCACCGTCCATGGCATTATAGGGTAAAATAGGTAAAGAATACCATTTCGGTAAAGCCCGTGGTTCAACTCCTAATGGCCATCCACCAGGTGGAGCAACTGGACCGAATTTATAAAAGGAACGCCGACCTCCACCAACTATCGCATATACCCAGTAGGTGTTTATCTCGTCCGAACCATAGGCAAGGGCTCCGCCAAAAGAAACCGGTTCCGGAATTGGTGGAAAGACCTTCCAGGTTCGTTCCCTTAAATCAAAGCACCAGAAATCCTGAGTATTACCGCCGCGTAATGCCCAGATATTTGTCGCCGATTTCATCATCCCATCCGCTCCCACATACCAGTTAGAAGTTAAAGCACCACCATAATAGACCGGTGCCGGAGCATTGGGTGCGGAAGTCCAGCGGTTAAGCCCGATATCGTAGCAATAAAAATAAGGCTTATTTCCGCCGCAAAAGGCATAAAGGGAATCATTATCTCCATAAACCAGCGCTCCTCCCCAACTCACCGGATAAGGAATCTCAGCCAATATTCGCCAGTCCCCGAAGACTATTCCAGGCGAAATTAAAAGAAAGAAAGCGTTTCATAGCGTCCTCCTTTGGGGAAAACCGTTGCCCTTCCCCTGAGGCAATTTAGGATAGATTAGACACGCCATCTTAATTACATTATAAGATAAAAATAGATTTTGTCAACTATCAAATACCTGAGAACCCTTATTCTTCTCACAAGCCTAATTTAAAAATTATCACACTCGGAAATGGATTAAAATAATATCCCCATCCTGAACGATATAATCCTTACCTTCAATCTTTGTCCTGCCCATCTCCCTCGCCTTATGAAAATCCTTACATTCCAATAAATCATTATAAGATAAAACCTCCGCCTTAATAAAACCAAGGGCAAAATCGGAATGAATCTTTCCTGCCGCCTCAATCACCTTTGTTCCCTTCGGAATTGACCAGGCACGGGTCTCCTCACCTTTAATCGTATAGAAACGAATCAAACCCAATTTATTAAAAGCCATCTCGACAATCCCCCAAATCCCTTCTTCTCTCAATCCCAAACTCCTGCGCATCTCCCTCTTCTCCTCTTCTGACCATTCCTTCATCTCCTCTTCCAAAGAGCAGGAGATGGGATAAAAATCTCCTTTGAGTTTTGGATATTGGGCAAGGTCAAAAACCTCTTCCGAATGATTTATCACGTAAATGAAATCTTTCACGGAGAATAAATTATATTCTTTAATCATCTCCTTTTCCGCTTGCTCTAAGGCAATAGGAAATTGTCCCTTTTCCAGCGCCAATTTTATCCTCTCCAATAATTCCCATCTCTTCTCCATCCCCTTTTCCTTTTTCAATTTGCTAATCTGCCTTTCTAAAATCACCAGGTCGGAAATCGCCAGTTCGCTCTCCACAATCTCCTTATCCCTTGCTGGGTCAATCGCACCGTAGATATGGGGAATTGTTTCGGAAACGAAGGTCCGGAGAAGGTGAATAATGAGGTCAACCTCCCGGATAAAAGAAAGAAACTTATTCCCTAACCCTTCACCCTCGCTTGCCCCTTTCACCAAACCAGCAATATCAACAAACTCAATCGTTGCTGGTGTCAGTTTGGCTGGTTTTAATAACTCGCCAATCCTTTTCAACCGCTCATCCGGAACCGAAACGACACCGATATTCTTATCAATGGTTGTGAAGGGATACAAATCAACCTTTGCCTGGGCGCTGGTCAGGAGATTAAAGAGGGAAGACTTGCCAACATTCGGCAGGCCAACAATCCCGACCTTCATCTCTCCTCCAGGAGATTCTTCCGATTAAACCGATTCATTGCCTTCTCAATCCCTTCCTTTAAGAAAAGGAGAAGTGCCTCCGAAATCCTTTCCAGGAGGCAAGGCAACTTTTCCTTCTCAATCTTTGTAAACTCGGAAAGGACGTATGCGGTATAAGACAGATTGGTTGGTCCGCCGATACCAATCCGCAAACGGGGAAATCTCTCAGTATTAAGATGATAAATAATATTCTTCAAGCCTTGATGACCACCATCACTTCCCTTCTTTCTAAACCGGATTTCGCCAAAAGGCAAATTTAAGTCATCGCAAATTACCAGAAAGGAATCGGACCTCTTTGTTAGATATTCCTTCACCACCACTCCGGAATTATTCATATAAAGCAAAGGTTTAACTAAAAATAGCCCTTCTTTTTCCGAATACGCCTCCGCATAATCGGGAAAAAAACGAAAACGACAACGAAAAATCCTTGCCAGGAAATCAAGGACCAGAAATCCGATATTATGTCGGGTCAACTGATACTCTCTTCCGGGATTCCCCAGGCCAAAAAAGACCATTTGCCATTTTAACCCCAAACCAGTAAAAGTCAACACCTCTCCCCTATTTAACCCGGAATTACTCTTTATCTTTTAGGAAGCGAAATCTCAGAAAAATAAAAATTATTTTATCAGGCAATTAAGTCGCATAATTACGAGACTTAGAAAAATCAAAATTGGAGAAATTATGTGTGTCAGGTTTTAGGTAGTTTCTCCGTTATCAATATGGAGGGCATTATGCTTAAAACAAATGGTTTATTAAACAAAGGGCTTTCTCCCAAAAGATGGTTGAATAACTCCTATTGGACAGGGCTTGGGAAAAATTTTAGGGTGATGATTGAGCAGGCATCAACCATTATTTCCGAAATAGGCGAATTAGAAGAATCGGCTAACACCACTCTTGATGAGGGATGCAACTTAGATACCAAATACCAATTTTCTCTCGCTTATACCCGGAAATTGTCCCTCTCACCAAAAAGATTTAGTAGCAATAAGTTCTTGAAAGGGATTAGAATTCTTAAGATGAAACCTTCCGCAAGGGAAATTGCCCAAAACCCTTATGGAAAGGATTCGGATTGCTCACTTATAAGGAGGCAATTATCGGATAAAAGATAGGTAAGATAATCATCGGGAGAAGTCCCGAGGTGAGAGAAAAAGAATATGGGGGATGGTCGCTTTTCAAAATGGCATAGGGGATATCCCCCCGAAGGGTCTGGGGATGGACGCCGGGATATACCAAAAACGACAAGAAACCATATTAAGCAAAAAGATAAAAACCTTATTACTTATTAAACCCAATTTTTAAAAAATCATCATTCCCATTTTAAGGCAAATCTTCCCCACTCTTCAAAAGATAAGAAAGATAATAGAACAAGAATTAAAAATGAGAAGGAAAAGTATTAATTTAAAAGTTGGAACGACACGCCCCTTGACAAAAACCTCATTTTCTGTTAATATTTTAGTTAAGGGGTTCTAATCCCCTGATATAAGGTAGGGTTGGAATTATTACCAACTCTACCCGGCGAATAGATTATCGCCCGAAAGGGCGATTTTTTATTTTAAGGAGGAGATATGAGTAGAAATAATTTAAAAGTAAAGAATGGTAGCGCGAAGAGAAAAATGGCGCCCCTTTCTCCGAGAAATTATGAAAAGAAAAGACCAAAAAAGGCAATCAAAAAAGAAATAGGAGGTAATATGCAAAATTTGAAAGAAGAATACCTTAATTTAAGTTATAGGTTAATTCGCCTCTTTGAGGTGAGAAAAAAGACCACGAAAGCCTTGTTCGATGAAGAATTTAGCAGAAGATGGAGCGAGGAAAAGAGCCCGGAAAGACAGAAACAGAATAAAAGAAGACTTGCCCAATTGAACAAAATGATTAAGGAGACTGAGAAGAGATTATCCGAAATCATTAAAAAGGCAGAGGAATCTAAAATTGCCCTCCCCTTTGAAGAGTTAACAAGGGAATACGCCTTACCCAAAGAGGCAAAATATATTCTGATGGCAATCTTCTTTTCCGAGATTGAGGCACGCTCCAAAAGGAAAATTGGCTTTTATTTACTCAACCTTTTGGGATATAAGCCGGCAGAGATAGTTAAGGGATGCGAATTGCTCCAGAATCTGATGAAAGAAGGCCTGATTATGCCTGCTGACCTCTACCTGCCAGCCGCAGCAACAATTTTAAGTATTGAGTATTCGCTCACGCCGAAAGCAATGCGAATTATTACCGACAGCCGGGCATCGCTATTCACCGACCCGCTTGATGAGATTTTGGGTGAAGAATTTCCCGGAAGGCGAAGGCGAGAGCGGGAAAATATCCTTATAATAAGAGAACCGCTCATCACCTTTGACCAGATTGTCTTAAAAGAAGAGAAAAGACAGGCGATTGAGAGGGCATGCTTCCAGATTGAAAAAGGGAATAGCCTCCTCACAGAATGGGGATTTGACCAGACGATTAAATACGGAAAAGGGATGATAATCCTATTCTATGGTCCGCCAGGAACTGGCAAGACAGCAACCAGCGAAGCAATTGCCCATAGATTGGGAAAGAAGATTGGGATGACCAGTTATGCCCGGATTTATGACAAATGGGTCGGCGATTCGGAAAAGAACCTTATCCGCATCTTTGAAGAGGCAAAAAGGGAAGATTGCCTCCTCCTCTTTGATGAAGCAGATGCCCTATTTGCCAAAAGGTTAAATGAGACCTACAGCACCGACCGGATGCATAACCTTATGACCAATATCTTAATGCAAGAGTTAGAGAGATTTGAAGGGGTCTGCATTTTAACGACAAATCGGGAAGTGGCGATGGATGAGGCATTTGGCCGACGTCTCCTACTGAAACTGAAATTTGATATACCGGAATCAGAGGAAAGGGCAAAAATCTGGCGGAAACTTATTCCGGAAAAGGCACCAATTGCCAGTGATGTTAACTTTGAAGAACTGGGAAGGAGATTTGAACTTACTGGTGGCGAGATAAAGAATGCGGTCTTAAATGCGGTTCAAGAATGTGCCTATCGGGGCGAAGAGAAAATCACGATGGCAATCTTAATCCAGTTTGCTGAAAAAGAGTTAGCGAATGCCGGAAGGGAAAAGAAAAATAAACTCGGCTTCACCGTCTGATGCTTAACAAAAGAGGGAGGAGGGAACCGACTTTCTTCCCTCCTCCCTTGAGAGAAATCTAAAATAAGTAATGGGATATCTAAAAGATAAAAAAACCCAAGAACATTATATTGTAAATAGAAAAGGTCAAAAGACAGCAGTAGTTCTTCCAATCGGTGTCCCTTGACATCCCAAAGAAAATGGATATAATAACTTATGCGGAAATTCAAACATAAAGAAAATATAAAAGGGAGGGAAAATGGCAGGTTTTAATATAACCCAAAGACCAAATCGGACAAAATTCACTTTGATTCCAATTCTCCCTTCGACGTCCCTTGACATCCCAAAGAAAATGGATATAATAACTTATGCGGGCAAGCGAAATGAAATCCACCCATGGCAAGATGTTTTTAAGAAGAGATAAGGAGAGAAAATGGCAGTATTTGTCCTAAAAAGCAGTAATTTCCATCGGTTTCACTTGACTTTGAAATGAAGTTTTAGTATATTAAAGGGATGAAACGAATCAGAGCCTCAAAATGACAAGGGAAGAGATAAAGAAGATTTTATTAGCCAACCGAGAAATCTTATACAAAGTAAAATCCATTGC
>JGI24721J26819_10002338_pt1 | contig 20985 bp, 20 predicted proteins | sample YelNatPaOPGAMG01_FD_26819 | JGI IMG/M metagenome (IMG submission 26819) | reverse complement strand
CATTATGGCAACTTTGTCGACATTCATGAGTTCAACGTCGTGAAGTACGTGAGTTGTATAAATGATGGTTCTGCCTTCTTCTCTTAAACCGACTATGAAATCTCTTATGTGCTTTGTTGAAACCGGATCGAGTCCGAGTGTTGGTTCATCGAGGAAAATTATCTTTGGATCGGGAACAAGCGCCCTCGCAAGATTTATCTTTTGCTTCATCCCTGTACTCATTTTGGATATCAACATATCCTTGAAGTTCCAGATATCGAAAAGTTTCAAAAATTTCTCTGCTCTTTCTTCTATCAAAGCGTCCTTCATCCCATAAAGCCTTCCAAAAAATTTTATATTTTCCATGGCGGTCAAGTTGTCATAAAGTATCACCTTTTCAGCAACAAGGCCTATATTCTTCCTTACACTGGTTGGATCTTTTAGAACGTTGAATCCTGCAACTTCTATATGGCCACTCGTTGGAACGGCAAGATTTGTCAAAATTCTTATAGTGGTACTCTTGCCTGCTCCATTCTGTCCTAAAAGTGCAAAAAGTTCTCCATAACCGACTTCGAAAGAAATATCATCTACTGCTTTAACATTCTTGAAGTATTTCTTCAAGTTCTTTACTACAATTGCTTTTTTATCATCCATTTCAAAACCTCCTTAAAATATCTTCAGATTCAACTATCAACTTTAAAGTTTCCTTTAAATTCACCTTTGAATTGAAATCTTTACTTGAAAGATCGTATAAAGCATAAAGTAAATTTTTGGCTACTATTTTTATATCTTCTGGCATAGAAGGATTCTTTTCCCCAATGACAATTCCAATTTTGCGCATCATGAGCTTAAGTGTATCGGTATTTTCCCTTAATTTTTTTACAAAATCATCTCCTTCTAAAGTTAGACTGTATATTTTTCGCCTTCCAATTATTTTTTGCTCTATCATCTTTTTATCAAGCAGATCACTCAATTGTGGATAAACGGTGCCGGCCGATGCAGGCATTCCCTTTTCTTTGGCGTACTTCAAAAAGTCGTATCCCGTGCCCTCTTTATTTTCACTTAGAAAATTCAGTAGCATCATCTTTAACATCGGATAAGCAGTCTTCATATCAAGCCTCCTAATATCTATCAAGATATATCTATATAGATTATAGGCCTTCAAACATTTATTTTTGAACAATTATCGATTAAGTTTGAATTAAGTTTAAAGCGGGAAGGCAGATATGGCTTGTAAGCCAGCCATGCCAGGCAGATTTCAAATTTCGTTTTAAAATTGAACTGACACATCAAAATTTAGACGGCATTTTTGCTGAATTTAAGATGTTTTCTGAATGGAGNTATAAATAGCATAGCCGGATAGATGAACGCAAATGTTATGTACTCAACCACAATATATAAAATTACATCTAAAAGGCTTTGAAAAACAGATTTTTTACCGAGTACCTTTGAAACCGTTAAAAGTAATCCGAACGCAAAGCCGCCCACTCCAATTGCCAGCGTCGAAGAAATCGAGAAAGCGAAAAAGGGCAAATAGGTGAACGATGCAAAAATGAAATTGCCAACAAAAATGGCTCCTTTTTCTTCCTTAAGATAATGAGGAATACNCATTTTTAACCAATTCATTCGTTGACTGAAAGATCTTCGAAGGGTTAAAGGTGCTCTTTCATGCACTTCAAGCGTTATAAGATATTCTATCTTAAAATTGCTATCACGCAACTGCCTTCCAATCTCCGTATCTTCACTGAAAACGNTACTTCCATAGTGTAATGTTTTTGCCACATCACCTTTTATGAAAAATCCAGAGCCAGAAAAGTTCCATGGAATTAGATTGATTGATTTCATAGCTACCATCATCAACTCATCCGTATCACCAATTCTATAACCTGNACTTTCAATGGTATCATTGCGCCTTGTTAGATGAACGACATCAATCTTTTGTCTGTCAGCGATGAAAAGTCCCTTTTTAAAGTCTTCAAATGAAACTATCGAATCGGCATCCANGACGAAAAAGTAATCAGCCTCTATTGAATGAAAAGCATCCTCGACGCCTATTCCCTTTGGATGAAGAACTTTATTTGTACTTTTAATTCTCAAAATTTCAAGTCTTTCATGATATTTTTCACGTTTTTCGAGAAGTTTTTCATAAGTCCCATCCGTTGAATTATCATCGTAAATGCGCATCTTCACATTTTCAGGAAAAGAAAGGTAATGATCCACGGCATCAAGTATAACTTTACCCTCATTTTTTTCGACGGTAATGACAAAAAGTTTAAGTTCTTTCCATTCTGAATCTTTGTACAATTCCTCCTCGATTTCGATCTCAGAATGAAGCTTTTTAAGTACAAAAAAAGTTATCGAAATACAGATAATGGTAAAGAGTATAAAGTTTATCCACATCGGAATAAAAGAGGTGTAAAAATCGATGAAAAAAACAAACACGTATATGCAGATCGAAAAGAACCAACCAATTTTCATATCATTTGCTCATTCCACATTTCAATTTGGAGTACTTTCGGTCGTGAAATGCCATATTGCACTTGTGGCAGTTTTACCGTAGGAGTTCAACGCTGCTATCTGCCAGTAATATGTTGATGAATAGCTTAACTTAACAACTGTCGCAGAAGTGCTCTGAACAGTTTTGAGATACAATGGCATTCCGGATGTTCCAAACATAACTCTGTACTTAAGCCCATGAACGAATCCGCTTTCGTTCCACGAGAGCTTGACATTCGTCAAAACTTCTGTTGCGCCGTTTTCAGGAGATATAAGTTGTGGACTTTGAAGTGGATTCACGGGCGGCAGCAAAAAACAACCGGAGAGAATGAGGACTAAGATTGCCATCGCAAAAAAAAGAGTTAAAAGATTTTTATTCAAGGCATAACTCCTTCTTTTTTTAATTACCCAGCTTCATTTTGATGCTTTGAACTGTGGAGACTTTGGTGATATCTGCATCAATTCTATTCTGTTACCATCAGGGTCTCTTATCCAGCACTGATAATTGAAATCTTTTCCTTGTTTTGGTTTAACATCCAATACAATCCCGTTTTTCTCCAACATTTCTGCCTCTTTTTGAATATCATCAACTTCAAAGCACAGATGGGAAAATCCCGCTTCATTTTGTACTCCAACAGTTTTGGGTTTACCACCATAAAAAAGTTCTATGAATTGGCCATCACTTATCTTGATGTAATTGATCCATGGATTTCCATTATCATCTTTGATTTCAAAAGCCTTTTTGAAGCCGAGCTGATCGCAGTAAAAATGTAAAGATTTTTCCATATCTAAAACGGTGAAAGCCAAATGTCCAATACCCTTTATCATAAAAAGCCTCCTTTAAAAATATTTCAAATCATCTGTATGATTCAATCATTCCATCCCAAGAGTCCAAGCATCATTTCGATCTCACTCAGGACGGAATGACAGTTTTAAAAATTCATGAAGATCATTTCAGTTTCTCTGAGAAGAATTTAACTGTTTCTGAAATCGCCTTTTCCGACCATTCGAATGAGCTGAAAACATGATCCGATCCTTCAACAGGAATTAGCTTTCCACTTTTGAATTCTTTTACGAGATCCTGGCTGTGTGGAAATGGAACTGATTGATCTGATGTTCCGTGGATTATAAGTGCAGGGCCTCTGTACTTTTTTGCATTTCCAAAAGCATCAAATGATAGCACTTCTTTAGCAAATTGCTTCGAGACTCTTATCCCTCCAACATCAAAGAATTCTAAATCTCCCGGAATTGCTGGAATCCCTGGCGAAAATACCTCTCTATTTTTTGCGGCAGGAGCCCAGAGGCAAAGTGCATCAGGCTTAACTTTTTCAACGGTCAAAAGTGCAACCGTTCCACCCATTGAAAGACCAAGTACTCCAAGTCGGGAATTGAAATGGCTTTTCACGTAATTTATCACCGAATACGCATCTGAACTTTCAGATGAAAGCGTCATCTCTTCAAACGTACCACTGCTATTTCCGGAACCCCTAAAATCAAATCTGACAGATGAAATACCGTTTTTCTCAAGAGCCTTCGAAAGTCTTGCAAAAATGAAATGTGCTTCAATATGATTGCCGGTGAACCCATGGAACATAACAACGACGGGCGCATTTTTACCTGCACTGTTGATAACGGTGAAAATCTTGCCATTGTTTTCCAAATTTACACTTCTCATCTTTTACCTCCTTAACCATTCATCAACTTTTTCGATCGATCTATAAACAACCTCATCCATATTGTAATATCTGTATTCGGCCAATCTTCCTATGAATAGGTATTCGCCGGATTTTTCAAGTTTATCGATCCCTTTTAAATAAAGTTCACGCTTTTTCATATTCTCTTCGGTGATGACAACATAGTAAGGCTCTCCTGTATCGGCAGGATATTCGTAGCAGATCGTCGTAAAATCTGATTTCTGCCCGGTCATGAATTTGAATTCAGTTATTCTTGTCCAATCGTTATCATTCGGATAATTCACAACTGCAGCCTGTTGATAGAATTCTTGCCTGTATGTTTTGAAAACCAGATCAAGTGATCTGTACTCAAGCTTACCNTAAGAATCATCAAAAAATTCATCAAGTCTGCCAGTATAAACTGTGAGTTTGGGTTTTAATTCAGATCGAATCTCAAAATAATCACATTTCGTTATGACAGAAATTTTTGGATGATCCAGGATATTTTTGATCAATGCAGTATATCCAAATTCTGGCAATCCCTGGTATGGATCGGTGAAATATCTTCCATCTCTATTCGATCTCGTCGGAATTCTTTTGGCTATATCCGCAGAAAGTTCATTTGGCTCCTTATTCCATTGCTTTTTTGTGTAATTCATGAAAAACTTTTCGTAAAGTCTTCTTCCAACCTGTGATACAACGGCATCTTCATAATTATCAGGCGGCTTTTTGAACTTAGAATTTTTAACTTCCTCTTCTAAAAATTTTTCTACTTCTGAGATCGATAGATCTAAACCGAAGAGCTGTGAAATAGTATCACGGTTTATTGGAAATGGTACGTACATGCCATCTACATAACTTAAAACCTTATGCTGGTAATTATTCCATGCTGTGAATCTACTCAAAAATTCAAAGACTTCTTTGTTTTTTGTGTGAAAGATGTGTGGCCCATAAGTATGGATAAGAATGCCATCTTGATTCAGTTCATCATAAGCATGGCCTCCTATATGATTCATCTTTTCTACGACAAAAACTCGTTGACCGGATTCCGCTAAAATTCTTGCCGCTGTTGCACCGGCAAAGCCTGATCCAACGACTAAACAAAGATCTTTCATCAGAATCCTCCTCTTCCTCCTCCGCCAAACCCTCCTCCAACATTTCCACCAAATCCTCCTCCACCGAAATTACCCATATTGGATCCCTGCTGGACATTGACACTGTTCATCATCGCAGCCTGTGGAAGGAAAATTATCGAATCGTACCATAACATAGTTGTGAAAGCAGGAAAAAATGGATCTGATTCAACGATTTCAGGAGGATTTACTTCTTTTATTGCTTTAATAACATGCTTTGCTATACCAAGAGAAGTTCCATATATTAGATACTGTCTCCAAAGTACTACCGATTCAGGTGGCTTTTCCTTTATCAAAGAGTAATCCATGAGATATTTTTCAAAATTTTTCCATCGCAGGTAATATTCTCTTCCATCTTTTGTCCACCGTCCGAATATGTCACGCGGTATCATCATTATTATCCAAGCCGATATCCAATCTGCAAGCGCAACCCATGAGAAGATCATGAAGAGTTCCGGATAAGCTCTTCCTGAAGAGAAATTCCAAAAGATGAATATGGATGGAAGGATCATCAAAGTTATAACTGTTACTATCTTCGTTATCGTATTACCGTAAGTGAGTAAATAATTCTTCATTTCTGCATCATCAGCGACTTTCATCTTCCACGATGTGTATGCTTCGTTGAATTTCTGTGCCCTTTGAACATTTCCCTTCATCGATTCCTGAACGGCTCTGGGATCGAATACGCCATTCGTGGCAAATGGTTTTATAACTGTATCGTAAAGCATTTTTTCGCTTTCGCTCAAAGGCTTTGCACCGTTTAAAAGCTTAAAAGCATTGTTACCGGAAAATTCAAGATAGCCCTTATCTACAAGATCAAGCATCGTTGCAGCAAAGCCATCTGAATCCGGCTCTTCTACAAGTCTTCTGACTATCGAGTTAACGAGCTCAGGAGAATCTTTGTAAGGTATTTCCCTCTCGTATTCAGAATGTAAATCCACCTTTGGCTCGATACCAAATAAAATTCTAAAGATCAAAGGTATTAGTATTATTAAGATTATGAAGAGAGCTATCAAAAACCACTGCCATGTTGTTCCGTTCGAATAAGTATTTTCAATGTTTTGAATTTGATTTAAAGTCATTGGAAGGATAGAATGATACTGAACACTGGTTGGTGGAAAGACAAACCTCGCTTCTGCATAGGTATTCGGAGGAACATTATGATAAATTATCGTGAAAGAATTATTCCCGTTTTTTATCACTTGATGTTGAACATCAATCGGATGGGGAAAGATCTTTTGAACAACAAAACTTTGGGGGAATGTATAATTAACGATCAGCTCTGGTACCCATGAAGGTGTTGACTTGCCCCAGAATTTGTAAAAGAATTGAGAAAAATTAGTTCCGTTTTGAAAGCCTCCGGTTACATCGTAATTCAACGTCATCAAGACATTATCTCCACCGACTTTGGGGATTGTATATCCATCGTTAAGATACACTCTCAGATCAAAACCGTTCTGATTTGCATACCCATCAGTTTTCTGAATTGTAGCACCTGAAACGGATAGTTTGAAATTACTCATCGTGACATTGGATGGTAAGCTCATGAAAGGTGCGAGACCATGGTATGGCTTTGTGAAAGTATAATAATCATGTTCGACTATGTGTGCTATTCCATTTTGAGCGACATTGACATTCACTTCAACTTTGTTTACCCTTAAAACTGATGACCATACATCGAAATAACCGTTAACGTAGAAAGTTGCAAGTAATCCAACAGCCCCTGCAATGACCACGACAAGTATTTTCAAAATCAATGAACCTTTTTTCACCATTTACCTCCATAAAAAGCGATCGGCTGTGCCGATCGCCTTTCATTTTGCGTATTCAACACTTCTTTTTTCACGTATCACAACCACCTTCACCTGGCCTGGATATTCCATAGATAATTCTATCTCCCTTGCAACATCGTAAGCCATCTTGTCAGCTATTTCATCGTCAACCTTATCGGGTTCGACCATTATTCTTATTTCACGGCCTGCCTGTATAGCATAAGCTTTCGTAACATTTTTGTGTGATGTTGCTATTTCCTCAAGCTTTTGAAGCCGCTTTATGTAAATTTCTATACTTTCGCGCCTTGCTCCAGGCCTTGAAGCACTTATGGAATCAGCCGCAGCAACGAGAACCGATTCGGGACTCTGGAATGGTACTTCTTCGTGATGAGCCTGAATCATGTTAACCACTGCATCCTTTTCACGATACCTCTTTGCAAGTTCTCCACCTATCATCGCATGGGTTCCTTGGACTTCATGATCTACAGCTTTTCCTATATCGTGTAAAAGAGCACCGCGCTTTACTTTTTCAACATCTAAATCAAGTTCTTCTGCCATCATCGCAGCTATCTGTGCAACTTCTATCGAATGATAAAGTACATTTTGACCAAAACTTGTTCTGAATTTAAGCCTTCCAAGGAGTTTTATCAATTCAGGGTGCATGTTAGATATTCCTACGGTAAGGATAGCCTTCTGGCCTTCGTCATGAACTATCTTTTCTATTTCTTTCTTGGATTTATCGTAGAATTCTTCTATCATTGCTGGATGTATTCTGCCATCCTCTATGAGCCTTTCAATCGTCATCTTTGCTATTTCGCGGCGTAATGGATCGAAGCAGGATAAAACAACACTTTCAGGTGTATCATCTATTATGACATCAACGCCCGTTAAACTCTCAAAGGCTCTTATGTTGCGACCTTCCCGCCCTATTATTCTGCCCTTCATGTCGTCATTTGGTAGTTCAACTGAAGAAACAGTTACATCGTTAACGTAAGTGCTCGCATATCTTTGCATTGCCGTTGTTATAACCCATTTCGAATCTGTTTCTGCTTCTTCTGCATACCTCTCTTTTATTTCGGAATAGAGATGTGCAAGATCCTTTTCCATCTCATCTCTCGTAACGTTAAAGACCAATTCTTTTGCTTGATCTGGATTCAGAGAAGCTATTTCATGTAATTTTTCTCTTTGTTCGTTCAAAAGCTTTTCAGCTTCTTCTTTCTCTTTTTCAACAGTAAGCCTTAGATTTTCTATCTTCTCTTCTTTTTTTGTGATCGCTTCTTCTCTTTTGGCTATGGCTTCCTCTCTTCTCGTCAATCTATCTTCGATCTGTTTCAAATCATCCTGTTGCTTCTTCATTTCACGTGAAAATGCTTCTCTTGATGACGTTATTTCCTGTTTCGCTTCTATTACCATTTCTTTTTTGATCTTCTGTGCTTCTTCTTCTGCCTTCTTAAGTAAACTTGTAGCATCTTCCTTTGCAACTTTTTGTTCTTTTAAAATTTTTATTTTTCCAAATTGATATCCTATTATAACTGCCAGTATAACGCTTGGAACTAAAATTATAACCATTATGAGTCCTTCAGTCATCATTCCACCTCCATTTCTTTGGAGATCTCTCGCACCAATTTTTTTACCGTGTACGGGTCAAATCCTCTTTTGACAAGTTTTTGAAACAACTTATCATAAGAATCATTTGGATGGTTCTTCAAAAAAAGTTTGAACAACTCTTTTAGATCGACACCTTCCATCATTTCGTCTACGATCTTTGCGATAATCTCCTCATCAACTTTTAACTCTTTCAATTCATATTCTATGTATTTTGGACCTTTGAACTTCAATTCAAGCTCATCAACAGCAAAAAGTTTGGCAAATTTTTCATCGTTTATAAAACCCTTTTGCTTCATCTCATAGATCAAATTTTCAATTACCTTATCATCGTACCCTTTTTGCAAAAGCCTGTTAGAAAGTTCCCATTCGGATCTCGGTCTCACCTTTAAAAGCATCAAAGCATCTTTTTTTGCGTTATCAAGAGTTTTTTCCTTCTTCATCTTTTTCCTTTACATTTTCCCTTAACAATCCATGAGCTTCTCTTATCCGTTGTTCGATTTCATCGGCAATTTGAGCATTCTCAGTCAAATACTGTACGACATTATTTTTCCCTTGGCCTATACTTAACTCTTTTCCTTCAAGTGTTGTATAGCTGAACCATGAACCTTTTTTTGAAATGATTCCTTCGCTTGTTCCAAGATCAACAAGCTCATTTTCCCTAACGATACCTTTCCCATATATTATGTCAAAATGAGCTTCTTTAAAAGGTGGTGCGACTTTGTTTTTGACAACCTTTATCCTTGTTTCATTTCCCACTATCCTGTCTCCCTCTTTTATAGCTTCTCCCCTTCTTATATCAAGACGGATCGTTGCGTAAAATTTGAGAGCATTACCCCCTGAAGTTGTTTCCGGACTTCCAAACATCACACCGATCTTCATCCTTATCTGGTTTGTAAAGAACACTATGGCTTTTGATTTGCTAACATTACCTGTTAATTTTCTCAAAGCCTGTGACATCAATCGTGCTTGAAGTCCTATCTGAGAATCACCCATTGCTCCTTCAACTTCTGCTCTTGGAGTCAGAGCTGCAACGGAATCTATTACAACCATATCAACGGCGTTTGATCTAACGAGGGTATCAACTATTTCAAGTGCCTGTTCACCGCTATCAGGTTGTGATATAACGAGTTTGTTGACATCAACGCCAAGATTTTTTGCGTAAGATGGATCGAGTGCATGCTCCACATCGATGAACGCAACTATTCCTCCACGTTTTTGGGCTTGTGCCAAAGCGTGAAGCGTTAAAGTCGTTTTACCACTTGATTCTGGACCGTAAATTTCTATAACTCTACCTCTTGGATATCCTCCGACACCAAGTGCTATGTCAAGTGAAAGCGAACCAGTTGGAATCGTTTCAATATTTTTAACTATCTCCTCTTCACCAAGTATCATTATCGATCCTTTTCCAAAATCTCTCTCTATCTGTTTTATAGCACTTTCAAGAGCTTTTTCTTTTCCACTTGATTCTTCTGTCATTTTTAACCTCCCAATTCACTCTTATGAATAGATCTGTAGATCGAACCCTTTGGGGTGAGGGTTGATGAGAATAAAGATATTTCATCGCATTCAAATGTTAAAGGTTCGTACTGGATCTGCGATATCACTTCACTCCAATTCTTAGGAAGCCCCTTCAATCTTCCGATCGTCAGATGTGGAGTGAAGCGATTTTCAAAAACAAATCCTTTCTTTTTCAAGACGCCTTCAATCTTAAAGTAAAGATCTGAAATTTCATTTCCATTACATCCCATCCAGACAACTCTTGGAAGCCCTTTTGATGGGAATATACCGGTGCCTTCAACTGTGATCGAAAATTTTTCAAATTGTTTAGAACTTTCATCCATGGCATCTTTCACTTTTTCGATCTTTCCATTTTCAAGATCACCGAAGAAAAAAAGTGTGAGATGAGCATTATCGATTGAAGGCCAGCTTCCAAAAAAATCGTTGCTTTTCAAGTAGATCTGGATATCAGAAATTTTTTCACTAACTTTCTTAGATACTTCGATGGCCATAAAAGTTCTCAATCTTCAAGTACCCCCTTATTTTTAACAAAGTACTCAACCCCTGAGACAACAGTCATTATGAGTGCTATCCACATCATGATAACGTTAAGTGTCCATCCCAAAACAGGAGTTATACCGTAAAAAAGTACGAGAATTATGAAGATCATCTGAAACGTTGTCTTGAACTTTCCCCACCAACTTGCCGCAATTACTTTTCCATTTGCCGCTCCAATCATTCTAAGACCGCTGACGGCAGAATCCCTTGCTATTATAGTTATTACGAACCAGCTTGCAACATTTCCTTGCTGGAGAAAAACAAGCAAAGCTGCGTCTACAAGTATTTTATCGGCCATCTGATCAAAAAATTTTCCAAGAGTTGTAACCTCATTCATGGATCTGGCAGCCCTTCCATCCAAGAAGTCAGTTACAGATGCGGCAACAAAAAAGATAAGAGCGGCAACAGCCATCTCTTTACCGTGATTTAATGCAGTGTACATGAAAGGAATTACAAGTAAAATTCTCAAAAGTGTCAATTTCGTCGCGGTTGTGATTCTCATGAAGCACTCCCCTCTAAATCGTAGAACTCATAAGATTCTATCCTAACTTGGACGAAATCTCCAACTTTTAAAGATTTTGAAGAGTTGAAATGGACGTATCCATCTATTTCAGGAGCATCCATGTAAGTACGTCCAGTGTAGAGATCTTCATCTACTTCATCGACTATAACCTTCATCTTTTTACCCATAAGCCTTTCATTTTTAGAAAAGCTTATTTCTTTCTGAAGATTCATAAGCTTTGAAATTCTTCTTTTTGCAACGTCTTTTCTAACCTTTGGAATTAGCACGAATGCGCCAGTTCCTTCTTCATCCGAATATATGAAAGCTCCCAATCTATCAAATTGAATTTGTCTGACGAATTNCATCAATTTTTNAAAATCATCCTCATCTTCACCAGGGAACCCAACTATAAAAGTTGTTCTTAAAATTGCATCTGGAATTTTTTCTCTTATCGTCAATAATTTTCTTTCTACATCTTGAATGGAAGGAGTTCTATTCATGAATTTAAGAATTTTTTCCGATGNGTGTTGAAGTGGAATATCGAAATAGTGAAGAATCTTCTTGGAATTTCTTATCATCTCTACGAGATCATCGCTAACTCCGTCCGGATAAAGATAAAGGAGGCGTACCCAAAAATCTCCATCGATATCGTCTATTTTTCTAAGAAGGTCAATCAAATTTTTTCCACCATAAGAATAATTAGTAAGATCTTGAGAAACGAGTATNATCTCTTTTTTACCATGATCAACAAGATATCTTATTTCTTTGATGATCTCTTCAAAATCTCTATTTTTCAACGGTCCTTTTATGTTAGGAATTGCACAAAAAGTACATCTCCTGTCACATCCATCACCGATTTTGACGTAAGCGTAAGATTTGTCATCAATCGTTCTACCTAAAAATTTGTAAACTGGATCAGGAGGTTCAAAAAGATCTTGGATATTTTTTACAGCTTCAACCACCTTTTCGGGAGAAACTATTCCTAAAAAAGAATCGACTTCTGGTATCTGACCCCTCAATTCTTTGAAATATCTCTGGACGAGGCAACCATGGACTATTATTTTCAATGATTTCTTTTCTCTGCCGTTTATGACGTTGAAGATCTCATTCACAGATTCTTCCTTTGCATCGCTTATGAAAGCACACGTATTTATGATGGCAAGATCCGCATCCAAAAGTTCTTCAACCACCTCGTACCCTTTACCGATCAAAAGAGATTTAATTACATCCGAGTCAGCCTCATTTTTGGGGCAGCCAAGCGTATCCATCCATATTCTCATTTATGTGATTTCCTTTTCTTTTGCATGTAAAGTTCTCTTATTTTCTCAAGTTCTTCAATATATTCTTCCGTTTTGTAATTTGGATANGTCATTTCCCACGAACGAAATTTCCCGTTTAAGTACAGGAGAGTTATTTCAGCATAAATACCATTTTTGAGGTATATCCTGCTTCCCCACTGCTTCGTTGAGGCAAGCACGAATTGACTGTGATGAATATAGCCGGCATCTATATTGAATTTTCTTTTACCATCAATGGCCAGATCCATTTCAATCGAGTTCGTTAGAACTTTCATATCTGCAANTTCTGATGGGTGAATGAGAGATTCAAAACTTACTATACGGCTTTCTAAAGGGTTACCCATCTCTGCCTCATAATAAGATGTAAATTTGGAAAAATCCAGAGGTTTTGATACAAAATCTACTTTATCAACTTTCGACTCCAAAATTTCAAGGATATCCCTCAATTTATACTGTAAATCACTTCCAAATACAACACAGATCAAATTCACCAATTCAGGACTTCTAATACTTCCCAATTCAGATCACCACACACTAAGTACACCTTTAAAAAATTATAACACAATTCGATCTTTTCATAAAATTGTGTTGTTAAAAAAGATCACACTGTACAAATCGAGCAGTGTGCTGAGAGTGATGAACTATTTCATATTTTACTTCACCACATAAGTTTGTTATTTGATCTTCTTTGNCCTCGANTTTGGTTTGTTTTCGTTTTTTTCAAGTATTTCCTCAACTTCATGTGCACCATTTTCGTAAAACTTCTCTTCGTCAGAATCCAAATATTTGAGAAGTCTCAAAAATTCTCCCGCGTGAACTCTCTCTTCATCCGATATGTCTTTTAAAACAGCGATGGCAACCTTGTCATCTGTTGATTCTGCAAGTTGTGTATACATTTGAATCGCTTCATACTCCGCAGCTATCATGAATCTTACAGCTCTTTTCAATTCTTCAGNCGTTAATTTTCTATCATTGGCAAGCCCCGAAAAAGATGTTCCAAATTCTGGCATTTTGAGTTCCTCCTTTCACGATATTCATTCAATTATACATCAAAAAATTTGATTTGCACGGTTAAAGTATGGGTACATTTCTTAAATACATTTTGATATTCTGCGATAAAATGCAAAAATCTTCGAATAAACGAGATAATTTATTTTATTTCCCAGAAAATGGCTAAAATATCCATTAAACATCCTAAATAGGATTTGACAATCTTTAAATTAAATTGTATAAATTATATCGGAATCGATTCCGGTATCGATTGTGGAGGTAAAAATGGGTTACATTACTTTGANGGATGTCGCAAAAAAGGCTGGAGTTTCTTTAAGCGCAGCATCAAGAGCACTTAACGGAAGACAAGATGTGAGTGAAGAAACAAGGAAAAAGATAACTAAAACTGCCGAAGAACTTGGATATGTACCAAATCGTTTTGCATCGGCTTTGAAATTCCAAAAAACTCACACGATAGGTGTGATCATAGAGGATAATGCAAACCCGTTCTGGGCTGAAGTGCTTAAAGGAATAGAATCAGAGGCTCAGAATAATAATTATCAAGTTATACTTGCAAACACTTCAAGATCTTACGAAAGAGAGGTCAAAGCTGTCAAAACTTTGATTCAAAGACGGGTGGATGGTCTTTTGATATCGCCAAATCAGGAAAAATATGATGATCTTTTCATGATAAGAAATTTAGGAGTTCCATTTGTAATAGTTGGAAGACATATAAAAGAATTTGAATCTCTTGGAATTCCTATGGTCTACAGCGATGAAGTTAACGGAGGATACAGGGCAACAGGACATCTTATCGAAAGGGGGTGCAAACGCATAGCCTTCATAGGGGCCCAAACTTACAATACGGCATCGATAGAAAGATGTGAGGGATACAAAAAGGCCCTTAAAGAGGCAGGAATAGGCGTCGACGATAGACTTATAAAGACGGGCGGAATAGAGATAGATGGCGGATACAAATCGGTAATGGAATTAATCCGTGACGGAGTGCAATTCGATGGAATTTTCGCGTACAACGATCTGATGGCTTTTGGTGTTATAAAAGCACTCAAAGAAAATGGCATAAAGATTCCGCAGGAAGTGAAAGTTATAGGCTACGATGACATACCTTTTGCTGCTCTGATAACTCCATCTTTGACGACGATGAGAATACATAAGCAGGAAATGGGAAGAGAATCTTTTAAAATCCTTTTTGATCATGAAACGAAAGTTTTGGATACGGAGATAGTTAGAAGAGAAAGTACTGGTGATAAATATGAGGGTATATAAAGGCTATTTGATGATTTTAATAGCTTTTGGGATTATGGCTCTATTGATATTTTTCCCATTAGTTATGGGGATAAATCTATCGTTCACAAATAGGAATCTTTTGTACCCAACTACTCAGTATGTTGGGTTTAATAATTATATAAGTCTCTTAAGCGATGGAGAATTTTGGGTGGCATTTCTGCATTCTGGAATTCTTGTCTTTGCAGCAGTTGCTATGGAATACATACTTGGAATACTTTTAGCGTTGAGTTTGAAACAAAGTGTTCCAGGAATTCATTTTTTTAGAAGTGTAGTTATGATAACGTGGGTTATCCCCATAGTTGCAACAGTTATAATGTGGCAATTCATGTCTCAACCTGGTTATGGATTCATAAACATGATTCTAAGTTCAATAGGATTAAAAAATTATGCTACATATTTTTTTGGTAGTATGACTTTTGCCTTTCCCATGATCGTGATCCTTNATTTGTGGAGGAATGTCCCTTTTTTTGGAATAGCTTTTCTCGCTGCTATGCAGGCAATACCTGATGAATTATATGAGGCAGCAAGTATTGACGGGGCAAGCAAATGGCAAAAATTCAAATATATAACTTTACCCGGTATCAAATATACTGGTTTGATAATGATAACTATACATGTTATCTGGACATTTAATCAATTCAGTATGATCTATATTGCTACAGGTGGAGGACCTGTGAATGTGACTGATGTTTTGCCGACATATCTTTATAGGCAAGTATGGAGTAACTATAACATTGGTTATGGTGCGAGTATAGGAGTAGTTATGCTTTTGATACTTTTAGCTTTCTTCTTCATATTCAACAAAACTTATGGGAGAGAAACATCATGATGACTAAAAGCGACAAAAGGAAAATTTACCCAATAACTTATATATCCTTGATTCTGTTTTTTGCTTTCTTTTTGCTTCCAGTCTTATGGATACTATATGCATCATTTAAAACTGGCTCAAACATAACCAATGGTAAACTTTTTTCCTTAGGAGGTTTCACTTTAGAGAATTATAAAACAATAGTTCAAANGGGCAATTTTTTGCAGTATTCGCTTAATTCTTTGATAATAGCTATAAGTGTTACAATTTTATCTTTATTTGTTGGAATAATTGGTGGATATTCTTTAAGCCGATATGAGATAAAAGCAAAAAATATATGGATTTCGGTGATGTTCATAGCACAAATGTTTCCAGGTGTACTTTTAATAATACCCTTATATGATTTGATGCTAAATTATCATTTGGTCAACACTATAATAGGAATAGTGATAGCTCAAAGTACCTTAACGATTCCATTTGCTATGTGGTTACTTAAGGGTTATTTTGACGGAGTTCCAAGATCTTTGGATGAAGCAGCNATGCTTGATGGGGCAAGCATTTTAAAAACGTTGTGGAGTATCATAATACCAGTTTCTGTACCAGGAATCGCCATAGCAGCTTTCTATTCCTTTGTTGTTTCATGGGGCAACTATCTCATGGTTTCCGTTCTTGTTCAAAGTAATTCGACTGCAACATTACCAATAGCCCTTTATAGGCTATCGTCAAGTTTAACTTTGCAATGGGGAAACATAGCAGCAGCAACTGTTTTTGTAGTTTTACCTACGGTAGTACTATTTGCGATATTTCAAAGATGGTTAGTAAGTGGATTACTTGGAGGTGCTGTAAAACAATAGGTGAATTGCCGCTAAAATTTTTAGATTGAAAAGAAGGAGGTTCGAATTGAAATGAAAAAAAGATTTTTGATTTTTTCAACCTTAATTTTGACTCTTTCATTAATATCTTTTGCAACTGTAAATCTTACTTTTTGGAATATGCCTTTTTCGACAGGCGAAGTTGGTATGAGTTATGTGAATTGGTTCCAGCAAAATGTTAAAACTGCTCTTCCAAATATCAACGTCTCAACTTATTACGGACCGGGCCAATATGATGCTATGCTAAAAGCTTTTGTGGTACAAGCAACTACAGGGCAACCAGCAGTAATTGAAGGTTTAACTGAGGAAATGGATACCTATGTAAAGATGGGACTAATAGCTGATCTTGATCAGTACTTTAACACTTGGAGTGAGAAAGATCAGTTTCTACCAAATGCAATAGCCGCATGCGAAGTTAATGGGAAACTATATGGCATACCCTATAACATAAATGTTAGAGGATTGTTGTATAGAAAAGACATTTTTGCCAAATATAATCTTAAAGTCCCAACAACATGGTCTGAACTTGTTACAACTGCTGCTTCGATAACTGAACTTACAGGTGGTAAAGTATACGGATTTGATTTTTGCAGTTCCGTCAATGAGCCAAGGGCTTTTCAGGAATTCATGTCTTGGTTTGATCAGGTTAATAATAGAGAACAGATGTTCGTAAACGTGGATGGTAAATGGAAATTAAATGCCACAGTGGCAGAATTTCAAAAGATATTCCAGTTATACTATGATCTAACATTCGATAATGCTCCTTATACGCCTTTCAATCAAAACAACAGAGGGGGAACGTGGGAACAGGAAGATTTAGGATACATTGCTGGAAAATACGCGATGGTACCAATGGGACCTTGGATTTGGGGGCATATAACTGACAACGCGCTTGCAAAGACCATACTTGAGGATGATTCTGCTGTTACATCCCTCCCAATACCAACTGGCGGAGTACAAGCGGCTTATCTTGAGGTTAAGCCAATAATGATGAACAAATACACAAAAGATCCTTCTGCTGCGTGGGATCTTATAAAATTCATAACATCAGAAAAAGCTATGGCAGGCTGGGACTCTGCTGAAGGTACTTTGCCTCCAAGAACAGATGCAATGAATGATCCTGCTTTCAACAATTGGTGGGCAAAATCTTGGGAAGCCCTACTACCCGAAGGTGTTGGTTTAGCTCCAGTAAATTGGAATCCTCCTGAATACTCCATACTGACCGCTATGGATACAGTTATATACGGAGTCAGTACTCCTCAGGAAGCAGCTACGTGGTTGTATAACAAATTGAATGAATTGGCAAGTAGTGGAGTTTTAGGTAGTTAAAAAGTTTTCGATTTTCACAAGCGGCAATTCACCTAAATTTTTTTCAACAGAAAAAATTAGAATTTAAAGTCATAAGCGAGAAAGTATTTCTATGATTCGTGAGAAGAAATGGTGTATTTGGTAATATGAGGTAACAGAAAGGCGGGATCAAGATGAGAAAGATTATCGTATTTTTAATTACAGTGTCGTTGGTTTTTCTAATTTTAGGATTTTCGGTATTTGGGCAAAACATCAAATATGGAGGAACATTAAGAGTGGCTTACGCCATCGGAAGCAATTTGATTCCCAATTTTAGCCCATATAATCCTTCACCAATAAATATTTTACCCTTGATATATGAATCTCTTTTTGATGTTAACATTTTAAACGGTCAGACAACTCCCTTACTGGGTACATCTTACAAATGGGAAGATAACGATCTCAAATTTGTGGTGAACATCAGGCAAGATGTGAAATGGTCAGACGGAACACCATTTACTGCTAATGATGTGGCTTTCACTTTCAACTATTTAAAACAGAATCCATCAATTGATTTAAGTGGCATTTGGGCACCGTCATCATATCTTGAGAGTGTTGAAGCTAGCGGAGATAACGTGGTGATATTCTCTTTTAACAAGGCAAATACCCCGCTTTTTCTTAACATAGTTACAAGGCCAATAATTCCAGAACATATATGGTCGTCTGTCAAAAATCCTTCAGAATGGGATAATCCTGAACCAATTGGTACAGGACCTTTTATAGTTAAAAATGTTAATGTACCAAACAACACTGTAACTCTTATCAAAAATTCTAATTACTGGATGAAAGGAAAACCCTACATAGACAAAATTGAGTATACCGTTGTTTTGTCAAATACAACAGCACTTGAAATGCTTTTAGCGAATAAAGCAGATTTAGTAGGAGCATTTATTCCAAATATTCAACAGATATGGGCAAACAAAGATCCTTCTGTTAACAAATACTGGTGGCCAGTTTATAGTGTAAACATTCTGTTATTCAATACTCTAAAATATCCATTTAACAATTCGATATTTAGAAGAGCTGTAAATTTTGCCATAAACAAGAATTCACTTGAAGAAAAAGCGTACTACAACGTAGGTGGAACTGCAAATCCGACTGGAATAATTCCCCTTCAACTTGATGAATGGATGGATCCAACTTTAACACCACTCGCCTCCGAATTGGAATCTTATAATTCACAAAAAGCTCAAGATTTGTTGGCATCAATAGGATTCAAAAAGAATTCAAATGGCCAACTTGTTGGTTCTAATGGAGAAGTATTGCCAACTTTCAAGATTCTCGTCCCAGTTGGTGCAACAGATTTTATAACAATGGCTCAGATAATCTCTGAAAATCTTAAAAATGTTGGCATATATACGGTAATAGATCAACAATCGGGCTCTACTTACATGACCTCATTGATGAGTGGAACATTTGACATGGCAATAAGTTCAGGAGCTGGCATTGGCCCTTCTCCTTATTACCTTTACTATAGCGAATTCAATCCGGCATTTTCTGCACCAATAGGGCAAACAGCCATTTCTGATTATTCACGTTACACAAACCCGCTTATCACATCATCTTTAGAGGTATTTTCATCGACAAGTGATTTGAACCTGCAGAAACAGGCTATATATACAATTGAACGCATTATGTTGATGGATCTTCCATTCATTCCATTGGCAAATAGAACAATGTTTGGGGAATGGAGCGAGAGAAACTTCACAGGATTTCCAAATGAATCTGATCCATATACCTATAGTGAGTTCATGGGATATGCAGGTTTATATGGTGGAGAATTAATGGGCTTAAACGTGCATCTTAAATAAGTAATTACGAAAAGTTTATTTTGAAAGGGGAAAAATTCTTCCCCTCTTTTTTCGAAAGTGCAAAAGAAGGGGAGGTAAAAATGGGCATGTATGAACCAACATGGACATCTTTAAGAACTCATTCTGTACCAAAGTGGTATGATGATGCAAAATTTGGTATATTCATTCACTGGGGTCTTTATTCAGTGCCAGCGTGGGCTGTAACAACTGGAGAATTGGGTGCCGTCCCTGAAGAGAAATGGTTCATGAACAATCCTTACGCTGAATGGTATTTGAATTCTTTAAGAATAAACGGAAGTCCCACTATGAAATATCATTTTGAAAAATATGGAAAACAATTTGAATACTACAAATTTGCGGAACTTTGGAAGGCTGAAAAATGGGATCCGTCTGGGTGGGCTGAACTCTTCAAAAAAGCAGGAGCAAGATATGTGATCCCAACGACCAAACATCATGAAGGTTTTTGTTTGTGGCCAAGTAAATACACTGATTTTCATGTTGTAAATACCGGCCCTGATAGAGATTTAATTGGAGATTTATCTAAAGCAGTACGTGAAAAAGAAATGAAATTTGGAGTATATTATTCTGGAGCACTTGACTGGAGATTCACGAAAGAGCCAATAGAACATTCCAAAGATCTCATGAACATAAGGCCTCAAACGTATCAATATGCGGATTACGCTTACAATCAATTCATGGAGTTGATAGATCTCTACAATCCAGACATACTGTGGAATGATATAGGCTGGCCTCAAAAGGGAAGAGAAGACCTCAAATATCTTTTTGCTTACTTTTACAACAAAAATCCAGATGGTTTGGTTAATGATAGATGGGACCTCGATTACTGGGACTTCAAAACGGCGGAATATCAGACTAATTATCCGGGCGGTATACCACCGTACAAATGGGAATTTTGCAGGGGACTTGGTTTCTCATTTGGATACAATCAGGTTGAAGGACCAGAACATGTTATGTCAGTAGAAAAACTTGTTCATACTTTAGTGGATGTTGTTAGCAAAGGTGGTAACTTTCTTCTAAACGTTGGGCCAAAAGCAGACGGAACTATATCTGAAATACAAACAGAAAGGCTTCTTGCAATTGGCAAATGGCTTGAAAAAAATGGAGAAGCAATATATGGAACACATCCATGGACAAAGGCAGAAGGTAAAACAAGTGAAAAGTTAGAAATTAGATTCACAAAGAAGAGCAATTCTCTCTACGCTATAATCCTCGGTAATCCAAAATCAGAAAAAGTAACCATTGAATCGCTGATCGTTGACAAAAAGAGCGATATAACCTTGCTTGGTACAGGAGAAAAATTGAAATATCAACA
>JGI24721J26819_10002336_pt1 | contig 20995 bp, 11 predicted proteins | sample YelNatPaOPGAMG01_FD_26819 | JGI IMG/M metagenome (IMG submission 26819) | reverse complement strand
AGCGCAGATCGGGAACTCCACGCCGAGCAGTTCGGCGACCCTGGTTCGCATTCGCCGACGCTAAGATTTAGTGATTGATAAGTCAATCTCGTACGGGAAGGGCTCGTACGGGAAGGGCTCGTACGCGAAGGCCGCGTACGCGAAGGCCGCGAAGGCCCTCGCCGGGCGCGTCACGGCGCGGGCGCCCGGCCGTCCGGGGGCCAGCTCACGACACCCTCTTCCAACGGGACGTCGAGGCTGTGCAGGATCGACGCGATCATTCGCCACGCCCCGATCGCTGTCACGAGTTCCACCAGAACCCTTGTGTCGCCGTTGAATTCGCGCATGCACGCCGCCCAGCTGTCCGCACTGACGGCACCGTCGCGCACCACGTCGTCGGTGGCCGCCAGCACCGCGCGCTCGGCGGGCCCGAAGGACTCGTGGCGCCGCCAGTCGCGCACCCCGACCAGGTCGTCGGCCGGCACCCCCAGCCGGAAGGCGACACGCCAGTGCTGTGTCCACTCGTAGTCGCAGGCGGTCAGCCAGCCGATCCGCATGATCGCCAGCTCGCGCAACCGCGGGTCCAGGTCGCCGTGCCACAGCATCGTGGCGAGCAGGTCGTTGATCGCGCGCGCCAGGGGCGGATGGTTGAGCAGCACCTGGAAGATGCTCAACTCCGCCATGTAGTCGGGCACCGCCGCTTCGTCGGCGGCGGCCCTGGCTTCGTCGAGCGGCAGTCTGGGCACCCGGGCTGTCGTCATGGCGTGCGTACTCCGTTGTACTGGTGGAAAGGTTGTCCTGGCGGAAAGTTGTACTGGCGGGAATCCGTTGCGTTCACCGGCCATGGTATCCAGTGCGTCGACACCGGGCACAACGACGCCACCGCCCACACCGGACGGCCTTGGTTTACCCAAACCCCTTTGTGTGCAGCGCCTTCCATGGGATGGCCACACCAGCCGACCGGAAACCGTTGCCGCCCAACGCGCATCTTGCAACGTGTCGGTTTGTCGGACTACCGTCTTTGGCCGAACCCGCAGTTCGCCCGGCGCGGGACCGCGGCGCGGGCAGCCGGCGAGATCGGGCCCACCGCCCGCCCGGGGAACGGTCAGGCCATTCATTAAACACTTGTAGAGTAACGCTCAGCACCAACGGCACGAAAACCATTGATGTGGAATACGTCACTTATACATATCGATTCGTCGAATTGCCCGCGCGGATTCCCGGAAACCCCTATCATCTGGATCGGGCTCCACTGGCACAGCACTTCCAGGCGCCGGACTCACCCTGTCCGGGCTCGGCGGGGCGCCCGATCCCCGCTCGGCCAAGCACTGCCGATGCGGCAGTCCCCTGTTACATCGACGGGCGCTCCCTGGGGAGTTCGCCCACCCAGCCGCGGAGGGCCGTACCACTGTCGCACTCAGTCGCCGCACCGCGGCCCGNACCCACGAATNCCGGACAGCGTTGGCGCACAGCGCCTCTAGCAGCGGTTTCTACCCGATCAGGATGCATCGCAGGGCCGCGATCCCCCTAATGACCGATGAATCAGTCAGGCCCGTGGGCAGCTTGGGGAGCTCCTAAGGTTCGTAAATTTTTTGTACGTCCGAACGATTTTTCCGCGCAGGTGAACCGAAGCCGCTACGCTTCAGATCGCGCCAAGGTCTTGCGGCAAGCTTCGATTGTGGGGGTCGATGAGTTGTTCGTGCGGCACTGCGATGTTCGCGGTCGGTNCCGAAAATTCAACGATATTTCTCGAAGCGCTGATAAGAGCTGCCGGCAGTGATAGGAACTTCAGGATAGGTCAAGGAGAGGTGAAGGACAGTGGATAGGGCAGGAGTTACTCCGGTAGCCGTCATTGGGATGGCATGCCGGCTGCCGGGGGGCATCAACTCCCCTGACCTCTTCTGGGACGCATTGCTGCGCGGCGACGACATGGTCGTCGAGATTCCCGCCGACCGTTGGGACGTCGACTACTACTACGACCCGGAACCGGGTGTGCCCGGACGGTCGATGTGCAAGTGGGGCGCCTTCCTCGAGGACATCGGCGCTTTCGACCCCGAGTTCTTCGGCATCTCCGAAAAAGAAGCGACGGCGATGGATCCGCAGCAGCGCCTGCTGATGGAGACGGCGTGGGAGGCCATGGAGCACGCCGGCCTCACCAAGGCCACCATCGCCGAGGCCACCGGCGTGTTCATCGGACACAACTACAGCGACTACGAATTCGTGTCGGCGGCCACCGACGCGTTCGACGGGCCGTACGGAACGCCGGGCACCATCTCCTGCATGGCCTCGGGCCGGATCTCCTACGCCCTGGGGCTGCGGGGCCCGGCGGCGACCATCGACACCGCGTGCTCGTCGGGTCTGTTCGCCGTGCACCAGGCCTGCCGCAGCCTTGCCGACGGTGAGAGCGAGATGGCCTTCGCGGGCGGCGTCAACGTGATGCTGGAACCGCGCAGGTCGGTTTCCGCCTCGGCCGGGGGCATGCTCTCGGGGACCGGGCACTGCCACGCGTTCGACACCAAGGCGGACGGCTTCGTGACCGGCGAGGGTTGCGTGGTGCTGCTGCTCAAGCGCCTGACCGACGCGCAGCGCGACGGCGACCGGGTGCTGGCTGTGATCCGTGGCACGGCCGCCAACCAGGACGGCCACACCATGAACATCACGATGCCGTCGGCCGAGGCGCAGGCCGCGGTGTACCGCGCGGCCCTGGCGGCGTCCGGCGTGGACCCCAAGACGGTCGGCATGGTGGAGGCACACGGCACCGGCACACCGGTCGGCGACCCGATCGAGTACGCGAGCCTCGCCGAGGTGTACGGCGTGGACCACCCGTGTGTCCTGGGCGCCGTGAAGACCAACTTCGGGCACACGCAGGCCGCGGCGGGCGTGCTGGGGATGATGAAGGCGGTGCTCGCCGTCCAGCACGGCGTCGTCCCGAAGAACCTGCACTTCGAGGCCCTGCCCGACGAGATAGCCCAGATCCAGACCGGGCTGTTCGTGCCGCGGGAGACCACCCCGTGGCCGACCAGCGCCGTTGCGCCGAGGCGGGCGGCGGTGTCGGCGTACGGCCTTTCCGGCACGAACGTGCACGCCATCGTGGAACAGGCCCCCGAGACCATTTCGCTCAACGGCGCGGTGATCGACACCCGTCACGACGGCGCCCTGCTCTTCCCGCTGTCGGCGTCGTCGGCCGAGGGGCTGCGGGAAACCGCCGGCCGGCTCGCCGACTGGGTCGACGCGCACGCCTCGGAGCTGACGACGGCGGACCTGGCCTACACCCTTTCCCGCCGGCGTGGGCACCGCCCGGTGCGCACGGCCGTGCTGGCCGGCACCACCTCGCAGCTGGTCGAGGCGCTGCGTGAGGTCGCCGACGGCGACACCCCCTACCTGGAGGCCGCCGGCAAGGACGACAAGGGCCCCGTCTGGGTGTTCTCCGGGCAGGGGTCGCAGTGGGCGGCGATGGGCACGGACCTGCTGGCCCACGAGCCGGTCTTCGCCGCGACCATCGCCGAGCTGGAACCCCTGATCGCCGCCGAGTCCGGATTCTCGGTGACCGAGGCGCTGACCGCGGCGGAGAAGGTGACCGGCATCGACCGGGTGCAGCCGACGCTGTTCGCCGTGCAGGTCGCGCTGGCGGCGACGCTGAAGTCCTACGGGGTGCGGCCCGGCGCNGTCGTCGGCCACTCGATGGGCGAGGCGGCGGCGGCGGTGGTCGCCGGGGCGCTCTCGCTGCAGGACGGCGTGCGGGTCATCTGCCGGCGCTCCAAACTGATGACCACGATCGCCGGCAACGGCGCGATGGCGTCGGTGGAACTGCCCGCCCAGCAGGTGCTCTCGGAGCTGATGGCCCGCGGCGTCGACGACGCCGTGGTGGCCGTGGTGGCCTCGCCGCAGTCCACCGTGATCGGCGGGGCGACCGAAACGGTCCGCGAGCTGGTCGCGGCCTGGGAGCAGCGCGAGCTGTTGGCCCGTGAGGTGGCAGTCGACGTGGCGTCGCACTCGCCGCAGGTGGACCCGATCCTCGACGAGCTCTACGACGTCCTCGCCGACATCGAGCCGTTGACCCCGGAGGTCCCGTACTACTCGGCCACCTCGTTCGACCCTCGCGAGGAGCCGTACTGCGACGCCAACTACTGGGTGGACAACCTGCGCCACACGGTGCGGTTCTCCGCGGCGGTGCAGGCGGCGCTGGAAGACGGCTACCGCGTCTTCGGGGAACTCGCACCGCACCCGCTGCTGACCCACGCCGTCGACCAGACCGCCAAGAGCCTGGACATGACGGTGGCTGCTCTCGCCGCCATGCGGCGCGAGCAGCCACTGCCCCAGGGGCTGCGCGGCTTCGTGGGTGACGTGTACTCCACCGGTGCGGTGGTCGACTTCTCCGTGCTGTACCCGGGCGGCCACCTGGTGGACGCGCCGCTGGCGTCCTGGACGCACCGGACACTGCTGCTGAGCCGCGACGGCCACAGCTCGCGCGCCCTGCGTTCCAGCGTCGCGGTGCACCCGCTGATGGGCCAGCACGTGCGCCTGCCCGAGGAGCCCGAGCGCCACGTGTGGCAGGCCGAGATCGGCACCGCGGTGCTGCCCTGGCTGGCCGATCACCGGGTCCACGGCACGGCCACCCTGCCGGGTGCGGCCTACTGCGAGATGGCGCTGGCCGCGGCCCGCACCGTGTTCGGCGAGACCGCGGGAGTCCGCGACGTCCGCTTCGAGCAGATGCTGCTCCTGGACGAGGAGACGCAGGTCAGCCTCACCGCAACCGCGGAGGCGCCCGGCGCCCTGACCTTCTCGGTGGAGACCACCGACGAGGGGATGCAGGTGCGGCGCGCCAGCGCGGTGCTGTACGACCTGCTCGACGAGGAGGACCAGCCGCCGGCGCTGGACATCGACGCCCTGTTGGCCGCACACCCGAGCCGCCTGGACGGCGCCGACCTTCGCGACGCGATGGACCTGTGCGGCATTCAGTACGGGCCGGCGTTCACCGGCCTGGCCGCCGCACACACCGCCGAGGGCACCGGCACCACGGTGCTGGCCGAGATCGGGCTGCCCAGCGTGATCCGGACGCAGCAGACCAGCTACGGCGTGCACCCGGCGCTGCTGGACGCGTGCTTCCAGTCGGTGGCCGCCCACCCCAGCGTCGCCAACGCCAGCCTCGGCGGCCTGCTGCTGCCGCTGGGCGTGCACCAGCTGCGCGTCTACGGCCCGGTCCACGCCGCCCGCTACTGCTACTCGCGGGTGACCGCGGCGACCGGCGGTGCCGTCGAGGCCGACCTCGACGTGCTCGACAAGCACGGCGCCCTCCTGCTGACGGTGCGGGGGCTGCAGATGGGCACCGGCTCCGCGCCGGGCAGTGAACGCGCCCGGGTGATGAGCGAGCGGCTGCTGACCGTCGAGTGGCAACGGCGGTCGCTGCCCGACGTGGCCACCGCCGAGCCCGGAGCGTGGCTGCTGATCAGCACCTNCGACGCCGCGGACCTGGTGGCCGCGTCATTCACCGACGCGATGAAGCTGCACGACACGGAGTGCACGACGATGTCGTGGCCGCCCGACGCCGAGCACGCGGCGGTCGCCGAACGGCTGCGCAGCCAGATCGGCAACGGCGGGTTCACCGGCGTCGTCCTGCTGACCGCGCCGCCCAACGGCGCCACCGACGAGGAAAGCGCCTCCCGGGGCGGCGAGTACGTCCGTCACCTGGTGCGCATCATCCGCGAGCTGCCCGAGATCGAGGGTGAGGCGCCACGGCTGTACGTCGTGACCCGCAACGCGCAGACGGTGCTGTCCGACGACCGGCCCAACCTCGAGCAAGGCGGCCTGCGCGGCCTCCTGCGCGTCGTCGGGGCCGAGCACCCACACCTGCACACCACCCACATCGACGTCGACGAAGACACCGACGCCGAGCAGGTGGTGCGCCAGCTGCTGCTGGTCGGCCCGGAAGAGGACGAGACGGCGTGGCGCAACGACGAGTGGTACACGGCGCGCCTGTGCCCGTCGCCGCTGCGGCCCGAGGAGCGCCAGAGCACCATCGCGGTCCACGAGCGTGACGGCATGCGCATGCAGATCCGCATGCCCGGCGACCTGCAGAGCATGGAGTTCGCCGCCTTCGACCGGATTCCGCCGGGGCCCGGGGAGATCGAGGTCGCCGTCACCGCGTCGAGCATCAACTTCGCCGACGTGCTGCTCGCGTTCGGCCGCTACCAGAGCCTGGACGGGATCCTGCCGCAGCTGGGCACCGACTTCGCCGGCGTGGTGACGGCGGTCGGACCCGACGTGACCAACCACAAGGTCGGCGACCACGTCGGCGGCATGTCCCCCCACGGCTGCTGGGCCACGTTTGTCACCTGTGACGCGCGCCTGGCCACCACGCTGCCCGAGGGCATGACCGACGCACAGGCGGCCGCGGTGACCACCGCGCACGCCACCGCCTGGTACGGCCTGAACGACCTGGCCCGCATCAAGGCCGGCGACAGGGTGCTGATCCACTCCGGAACCGGCGGCGTGGGGCAGGCGGCCATCGCGATCGCCCGCGCCGCGGGTGCGGAGATCTTCGCCACCGCCGGCAGCGAGCAGCGTCGGCAGTTGTTGCGCGACATGGGCGTCGAGCATGTCTATGACTCGCGCAGCATCGAGTTCGCCGACCAGATTCGCCGCGACACCGACGGCTACGGCGTGGACATCGTGCTCAACTCGGTGACCGGTGCCGCGCAGCTGGCCGGGCTCAAGCTGCTGGCCCTGGGCGGGCGGTTCGTCGAGATCGGCAAGCGTGACATCTACGGCGACACCAAGCTGGGCCTGTTCCCCTTCCGGCGCAACCTCGCGTTCTGGGGCGTCGACCTGGGCCTGATGTCGGTCAGCCACCCGCACCAGGTCAGCGAGATCCTGAGCACCGTGTACCGGTTGACCGCCGAGGGCGTGCTGCCGATGCCGGAGAGCACGCACTACCCGCTGGCCGAGGCGGCCACCGCGATCCGGGTGATGAGCGCGGCCGAGCACACCGGCAAGCTCATCCTCGACATCCCGCAGGCCGGGCGCAGCAGCGTCGTGCTGCCGCCCGAGCAGGCACCGGTGTTCCGCCGCGACGGCTCCTACATCATCACCGGGGGCCTGGGTGGGCTGGGGCTGTTCCTGGCCGAGAAGATGGCCGCCGCGGGCGCGGGCCGGATCGTGCTGAGCTCGCGCTCGGAGCCCACCCAGAAGGCGCTTGAAACGATCGAGCTCGTCCGAGCGATAGGTTCAGACGTGATCGTGGAATGCGGCGACATCGCCCACGCCGACACCGCGGAGCGGCTGGTGGCCACGGCGACGTCCACCGGGCTTCCGCTGCGCGGCGTGTTGCACGCGGCGGCGGTCGTCGAGGACGCCACCTTGATCAACATCACCGACGAGTTGCTCGACCGCGACTGGGCGCCCAAGGTCCACGGCGCCTGGAACCTGCACCAGGCCACCGCGTCGGCCGAGCTGGACTGGTTCTGCCTGTTCTCCTCGGCGGCGGCCCTGCTGGGCTCGCCGGGGCAGGGCGCCTACGCCGCGGCCAACAGCTGGCTGGACGCGTTCACCCAGTGGCGGCGCGCGCAGGGGCTGCCGGCCACCGCCATCGCGTGGGGCGCCTGGGCCGAGATCGGTCGCGGTGCCGACTTCGCCGAGGGCAGCGGCGCCGCGATCACGCCGGACGAGGGCGCCTACGCGTTCGAGTCGCTGCTGCGCCACGACCGGGCGTACACGGGCTACACCCCGCTCGTCGGGACCCCGTGGATCGCGTCCTTCGCCGAACGCAGCAAGTTCCTCGAGCTGTTCAAGACGGCCGGCGAACAGCGTTCGGGTTCCAGCAAGCTGCGCGCCGAGCTGGCCGAGCTGCCACTCGAGGAGTGGCCGACCCGGCTGCGGCGTCTGCTGTCCGAGCAGATCGGGTTGATACTGCGCCGCAACATCGACGTGGATCACCCGCTCTCGGAATACGGCCTCGACTCGTTGGGCAACCTGGAGTTGCGGACGCACATCGAATCTCAAACGGGGGTACGGATCACCTCTGCCGACATCACGACCGTGCGGGGTTTGGCGGATCACCTGGTCGACAAGCTGGCGCCCAAAGAGGACGCCCCGGCGTGACGGAGATCCGGACGGCAATGTGGCCTGTTTTTCAGGAGTTGGAGCAGAGGAGGGACACGTGTTCATAGGTGGCGGCACCGAGCACGACAGCCTGCGGGTGGGGAANGCCTACGACTGGGACCTGAATGGGGGATCAGTCGTCACGTGGCAGCCAACGCCTGGTTCACTCGCGAAGGCACGGCAAGCACCGGTCAGTTCGGTGCCTGCGAGTTCCATGCAGGTAGGCCACCTTCGCGGCTACGTGGAGTTCAACGAGAGGGGGCTCGACTACTCACGGGCGATCATGGGCTCCTGGGACGTTCCCGGTCGCTGCGACATCCGCGCCATGACCTACGTCATCAACGCGCACCTTCGTCGGCACGCGACCTACCACAGCTGGTTCGAGTACAACGGCCCCAAGGACATCGTCCGGCACACCATCGCGAACCCGCGCGACATCCAGTTCGTCGCAAAGCAATACGGTGAGATGACCCAGCCGCAGTGGGAGGAGCACGTCCTGGCGACGCCGGACCCGCTGCAGTGGGACTGCTTCCGGTTCGGCATCGTCCAGTACGAGGAGCGCTTCGCGTTGTACGCGGTGGTCGACCACCTGCACTGCGACCCGATGCTGATCGCCGGGCTCTACGTCGAGATCCTGATGAACTACACCGCCATCCTGGAGGGCAAGGCGCCGGTCACCCTGCCGCCCGCGGCCAGCTACGACGACTTCTGCCTGCGCGAGGCCGCGACGGTGTCGGCCATGACGCTGGACTCCCCCGAGGTGCGCAAGTGGATCGAGTTCGCCGAGGCCAACGGCGGAACCCTGCCGGACTTCCCGCTGCCGCTGGGTGACCAGTCGATCCCGTGCGGCGGGGACGTGCACGCGGTGCAGTTGCTGGGCCCGGAGCAGACCGCACAGTTCGAGGCTATGTGCCAGAAGGCCGGCGCCCGGTTCAGCGGTGGGCTGTTCGCCTGCGCCGCTCTGGCTCACCACGAATTGTCCGGTGCGGAGACGTATTACGGGCTCACCCCGACCGACAAGCGCAAGAGCCCGGCGGACTTCATGACGGTGGGCTGGTTCACCGGTGTGGTGCCGTTCACGGTTCCCATCAACCCCAACTCGTTCGAGGAGACCGCCCGCGCCGCGCAGGCCTCCTTCGACGCGAACATGGACTGCGCGAACGTGCCGTTCGACAAGGTGCTCGAACTGGCCCCGTGGCTGCGCAAGTACGGGCCGCAGTTCACCATGATGAGCTACATGGACGCGGGCCTGCCTCCCCTGTCCGCGATCGTGGCCACCGCGCTGGACGGGGTGAACGCGACCGCGTTCACCGACGGCCGCAGCCCGGCCTACATGTACTCGACGGTGTTCCGGCTCTTCGACGAGGTCTCCATCATGGTCTCCTTCCCGAACAACCCGGTCGCCCGCGAGTCGGTGATCCGCTACACGGACACGCTGAAGTCGGCGTTCGACAAGGTCGTCGCGGGCAGCCTGGCCGAGATCCCGGTCCGCGCCGCCAGGTGAGGCTCGCCAAGCCCCAAAAGCCCACGCGCGCAAGGTAACCGATTCCGGCAATGAAAGCTGTCCTGGCTGTCCATGGCACCCGTGGCGATGTCGAGCCCTGCGCCGCGGTTGCCCTGGAGCTGCGGCGCCGGGGGCACGACGTGCGGATGGCGGTGCCGCCCAACCTGATCGGATTCGTCGAATCCGTTGGGCTTTCGGCGGTTGCCTACGGGCCCGATTCGCACACGCAGCTGGACGAGGAAGTGTTCCGCCACTTCTGGCGGGTCCAGAATCCGGTCAACGTGTTGCGGCCGGGCGCGGAGTACCTGACGCGGGGCTGGGCGGAGATGAGCACGGCGCTGGTGTCGCTGGCCGAGGGCGCCGACATCATCGTGTCGGGCCAGACCTACCAGGGCGTCGTCGCGAATATCGCCGAGTACTACGGCATTCCGATGGCGGCCATGCACCACTTCCCGCACCGGATCAACGGCCACATCGTCCCGTATGTGCCCGGGCCGCTGATCCGTACGACGATGCGCGCGCTCTACGGGATGTATTGGTGGATGACGAAAGACGCCGAGGACACCCAGCGGCGCGCCTTGGGTCTGCCCAAGACGTGGCGCTCCTCGGCCAGGCGGATGATCGACGGCCGAGCGCTGGAGATCCAGGCCTACGACGCGGTCTACTTCCCGGGTCTCACCGACGAGTGGGACAGCCGGCGCCCGTTCGTGGGCCAGCTGACACTGGAGCTGCCCACGGCGTGCGACGACGAGGTCGCGTCGTGGATCGCGGCGGGGACGCCGCCGATCTACTTCGGTTTCGGCAGCATGCGGGTCGAGTCGCCCGCCGACGCGGTCGCGATGATCGGCGACGTCTGTGCGCAGTTGGGCGAGCGGGCGCTGATCTGCGCCGGGGTCACCGACTTCGGCGACGCGCCGCACCGGGACAACGTCAAGGTGGTCCGGGAGGTGAACCACGCGGCCGTGTTCCCCTCCTGCCGCGCGGTCGTCCATCACGGTGGCGCGGGGACCACGGCCGCGGGCATGCGGGCCGGAGTGCCCACGCTGGTCCTGTGGATCGGCGCCGAACAGCCCGCCTGGGCACTGCAGGTCGCGACGCTCAAGGTCGGCAAGGCGCGACGCTTCGCGGGGGTGACCAAGAAGTCGCTGCTCAAGGACCTGCGCACCGTCCTGGCTCCGGACTACGTCGCGCGCGCCCGCCAGATCGCCGACCGCATGACACCGGCCAAGGTCAGCGTGACCACCACCGCCGACCTGCTCGAGGACGAAGTCCGGAGGCACCACCTGATCGCGGCGGGCTCCGGCGGAACGGCACGGTAGCTCAGGCGATGATTCAGGCCACGCCCATCCCCTGGGCCAGCATCACGACGCCCAGCACGCCGGCGCTCACGACCAGGATCCGCCGGCTGTGGGTGCGCATCCACCCGTGCGCCTGCAGCGTGATCGCCTCGGTTTTCGCCGGCGCCACCAGATAGCTGACGAGCGGGATCTCGACCAGCACCAGTGTCACGGCGGTGAAAGCCACGGCGGCGCCGAGTTGGGTGGCGAACGCCGCTCCGGAGGCCAGGATGGCCGTCAGCGCCGTCAGGTACTGCACGGGCGGGGTCGCCTGCCCGAGACCGACCACGAACGCCACCCAGGGATTGCCACTACCGAGGGTGTTGCGGGCACGCGACACCAGCCGGGAGAACGCCGTCGGGGTGCTCGATTGCGGTAGCGACGCGGCCGCTACCGGCACCCGCGCCGGCCTGCGCATCGCGCCGATCGCGGCGATCGACAGCGCGAGGACGCCGACGACGATCTGGCCGTGCCCGCCGGTGAAACGNGCCGTCGTCGCCGTCATGTCGTGCACCAGGGCGGGCAACGCGTCGCGCAGAACCAGCAACGCGGTCAGGCCCGCCACGGCGCCCGTTGTCATGCCGCCGAGCCAGAATGCGAACAGGTTGAGCAAAGGCCGCGGCCGCGAGATCAACAGGATGGCGATGCCCATGCGCACCGGGTCGGGCGCCGTGACCAGCGCCATCCACAGCACGATGCCCCACATGACGGCAAACTTTACGCGAGCATGGCGGGCCACATCGGGCTACCGCCGATTCGGTCGGCCGCGGGCCCGGCTAACGTCACGCCCAGATCACGATCACCTCGCGAATCGCGATCACCCGACGTGGATCGTGATCAAATTGTAGGGTTGTTGCGTGTCAAGCCGTACCGGTTCTCATGAGGCGGCGAAACCCGGGGGGCTGTTCGACCGTCTCGGGAACTTGGTGGTGCGGCGGCCGCTGGTGGTCATCGCCTGCTGGATCATGTTCGCCGGCGCCCTGGCGCTGATATTTCCGCCGCTTCCGGTGCAGGCGGCGAAGCAGGAGCAAAAGCCGCTGCCGGATGACGCCCCGACGGTGCTCGTGGGCCAAGAGATGCAAAAGGCGTTCCACGAAACCGGCGGCGGCTCCCAGGCACTGATCATCCTGATCGACGAGCACGGGCTGACCCCCACCGACGAAGGCGTCTACCGGAAACTGGTCGACAGGCTGCAGCAGGACGAGCAGGACAAGCAGGCCAAGGTAGGTGTCCAGGACGTCCTGAAGGTCCCGGAGATGCGCGAGCTCCTGGCCAGCAAGGACGGCAAGGCGATCAACCTGCCGGTCAGCTTCCCCGAGGTGCCCATGGCGCCGGCGACCCTTGCGGCGTTTCATCACGTGAAACAGATAGCCGAACAAGTCACCGCCGGCACCACTCTCACCGCATACCTCAGCGGGCCGGTGGCCACGATCGCCGACATGACCGCGATGNCCGAAGAGGACGCGCACTTCATCGAGATCACCACCGTGATCTGTGTGCTGGTCATCTTGTTCNTCATCTACCGCAANGTGGTCACCATGTTGGTGCCGTTGNNCAACATCGGCGCATCGATCGGGACCACCCAGGGCGTGTTGTCCGGGCTCGTCGGCGCGGGCCTGCCGTTCAACCTGGAAAGCATGATCCTGATGAGCGCGGTCATGCTCGGTGCGGGAACGGANTACGCGGTCTTTCTGATCAGCCGCTACCACGACTATGTGCGGCACGGCCAAACTTCGGATGAAGCGGTCAAGAACGCGTTGATGTCGATCGGGAAGGTCATCACCGCGTCGGCGGCCACGGTCGCGGTCACCTTCCTCGCGATGGTCTTCACCAAGCTGCAAGTCTTCTCGGCCGTCGGCCCGGCGATCTCCATCTCGATCGGTGTGGCGTTGCTGTCCGCGGTGACGTTGATGCCCGCCCTGCTCGTCCTCGCGGGACGCCGCGGCTGGATCAAGCCCCGCCGCGAGTTGACGACGCGCACGTGGCGGGTCATCGGGACGCGGGTGGTGCGCCGGCCGCGAATCCACCTGGTGGGCAGTCTGGTCGTGCTCATCGCCCTGGCCAGCTGCACCAGCGTGATGCGGTTCAACTACGACGACCTCAAGACGATGCCGGCTTCNGTCGACAGCTCCAAGGGCTATGACGCGATGAACCGCCATTTCCCGATGAACGCGATGACCCCGATGATTTTGTTCGTCCGGTCCTCCCATGACTTGCGGACCCCGACCGCCCTCGCCGACCTCGAACAGGTCGCCAACCGGGTCAGCCAGCTGCCCGACATCACCATGGTGCGCGGCCTGACGCGGCCCAATGGCGAACGNCTGGAACAGATGAAGCTGTCCTGGCAGGCCGGCGAGGTCGGCGGCAAACTCGACGAGGTGTCCGGCCAGATCGCCAACCACGGCGACGACTTGGACAAGCTGGTCAACGGCTCCAATCAGTTGGCGGACGCACTGGCCCAGCTTCGGGACCAGGTGTCCTCCGCCGTGGCGAGCCTAAGCGGAACGGTCGGGGCGCTGACGGCGATGGAGCAACTGCTCGGCGGCGACAAGACGATCGCCGCGCTGGATCAGGGCGCCGGCTACACCGGGCAGATGAAGTCGCTCGGCGACAACCTCGGCGCGTCCACCGCGCACGCCCAGAACACGGCCCAGTGGGCCGGCCCGATGCTGGCGGCGCTCAACGACAGCCCGGAGTGCAACGCCGACCCCGGCTGTGTGCAGTCGCGGGCCGGGTTGGCGGCCCTGGTCGCGGCCGACAACGACGGAACCCTGAACTCGCTGAAGATCATGTCCCGCAATCTGCAGTCGGCCCAGAAAGCGGCGACCATCGGCCAGACGCTGGACACCGTGCAGCAAACGCTGACCCAGGCATCCAGCGCCATGAAGACGATCAAGGGCCTGCAGACCACGATGGCGCAGGCGCAACAGGGCTCCACCGCGCTGGCCGACGGTAGCCGCGCGATCGCCGGCGGGGTGAAGGCGTTGGTNGACCAGACCCGGCGACTCGGCAGCGGCCTCAACGAGGCGTCGCAGTTCCTGTTGAACATGAAGCAGGACGCCGCCACGCCGTCCATGGCCGGCTTCAACCTGCCGCCCCAGATCACGACGAGGGAGGAGTTCAAAAAAGGCGCGCAGATCTTCCTGTCTCCGGACGGTCACGCCGCCCGCTATTTCATCCAAAGCGGACTGAATCCGTTCACCACCGAGGCGATGGACCAGGTCAACACGATCGAGAAGGCGGCACGCTCCGCACTGCCGAACACCGAACTGGCCGACGCCAAAGTCTCGGTCGCCGGAGTTCCGACGGCGCTCAGGGACACCCGTGACTACTACAACGGCGACATCAACTTTATCGTCATCGCGACGATCCTCATCGTGTTCCTGATCCTGGTCGGCCTGCTGCGGGCCATTGTCGCGCCGCTGTACCTCATCGGCTCGGTGTTGCTCTCGTACATGTCCGCGATGGGCTTCGGCGTCCTGGTGTTCCAGATACTCATGGGCCAGAACCTGCATTGGAGCCTTCCCGGGCTCTCCTTCATTCTGCTGGTCGCGATCGGTGCGGACTACAACATGCTGCTGATCTCGCGGATCCGCGACGAGTCACCGCACGGGGTGCGCGTCGGGGTCATCCGCACCGTGGGTTCGACCGGTGGCGTGATCACCTCGGCGGGCCTGATTTTCGCCGTGTCCATGTTCGGCTTGATGAGCGCCAGCATCTACACGATGCTCGAGGCCGGCTTCATCCTCGGCATGGGGATTCTGATCGACACCTTCGTGGTGCGCACCATCACCGTGCCCGCGCTGGCCGCGATGATCGGCCAGAAGAACTGGTGGCCGTCGAACCTCGGTAAGACCCCCGCTCAGGTGGTCGCGGCTTACGAGACGAAACAACAGCAACTGCAACAGATCTCCGAACAACTGGTCCGGATGAAGGTCCTTCCCAGCCCCAGGACGCACGTCCCGTCGCCTGCCGCGCAGGCAAATGGTCATGCATCGGGGGCACGCAAGGCGACCAGCGGGGGCCGACCGAGCGCACGTGTTCCCCACCACGCGCTGCCCTTGTTCGACCTCAGCGGCATGTCAGCGAACCTCACGGATGATCTGGTCGAACCGGCACGCGCTTCGGTGTCCGCCAACGGCCATCGCAACGGCAACAACAAACGCAGAGTCGACCGCTACCTGGGCCACTCGCTGCCATTGTTCGGCCCGGGCGTCCTGGCGCACGCACTCGTCAGCGCGGGTACGAACGGCCACGGCAACGGGAGCAACGGCACGGGCCGCGCCAACGGCCACTCGAACGACGCCGAACAGGCGAGGGACGAGGACGAGTCGCTCCCGTTGTTCGGACCGCAAGGGCGATGAAGGAAAGACTCAGGCGTCCAACCGCGTGAATTCGTCCTGCCGGTAGAGCTCGACACACTGCGAGCGCCTGATCTTGCCGCTCGTGGTGATGGGGATGGAGCCGGGCGAGACGAGGACAAGATCGGCTACCCGCAGCCCATGGGACTTCGAAATCGCGGACGTGACTTCGCGTTTGACGAGGCGCAGCCTGTCCGTCGCGTCGTCGTCGGACTCGCCCTTGTTCTTGAGTTCGATGATGGCGACCAGCTTTTCGACGCCCTTGTCCGCGACCGCGATCGCCGCGCAACGCCCCGGGGTGACCTCCTGGATGGTCGCCTCGATGTCGTCGGGAGAATGGTTGCGCCCGTAGACAATCAGGAGGTCCTTGATGCGGCCGACGATGAACAGTTCGCCGTTGGAGAAGAAGCCCGAGTCCCCGGTGCGCAGCCACGGGCCCTCCGGAGTGCTCTCCGAGGGGTTGTTGATGCGGGCTCCGAACGTTTCCGCGGTTTCTTCGGGTTTGCGCCAGTATCCGGCGGCGACGTTGTCGCCGTGCACCCAGATCTCGCCGACGGCCCCGTCCGCGCACTCGGTGCGGGTGTCCGGATCGACGATGCGCACCAGCTGCGATTTCGGGACACCATAGTTGATCAGCGGTGTGCCGCTTCCGGTTGCGCATCGGTGCGCTTGGCCGGCGGGTAGTTTCTCGGAGTCGAAGTGAACGGTGTGGGGTGGCTCACCCACGTTACGGGTCGCGATGTACACCGTTGCTTCAGCCATGCCGTACGAAGGCCGCAGCGCCGCAGGATCGAGATTGAACGGGGCGAACCGGTCGGCGAACTGCTTGAGGGTCTTGGGCTGTACCCGCTCGCTGCCGTTCTGGATGGTGTGCACACCCCCGAGATCAAGCCCGGCCATGTCCTCGTTGGAGGTCTTGCGCATNGCCACTTGGAAGGCGAAGTTCGGTCCGCCCGAAAATGTGCGACCCGGGTGTGCCAGCATGTGCATCCATCGGGCGGGCCGCTGCAGGAAGGCGACCGGACTGGTCACCACGCTGGGCACACCCACCAGGATCGGCATCACTATTCCCAGCATCAGACCCAAGTCGTGGTAGAACGGCAGCCACGACACCGCGGTGAGATCCGGCGGGGCCACTCCGCCCTCGAGGGCAAAGTAATCGGCCATGATCTGCTCGAAGTTGGCGAAAACGTTCTTGTTGGAGACCGTCACACCGGCAGGTGTCCGGGTCGAGCCCGACGTGTACTGCAGGTATGCCGTGTCCGACGGGTCGCTGCCGGCACCACGAGCCCCCGGCCTGGGGCCGCTCTGGCGGGAATCCAGGTCGAGCTGGTCCACTTCGATGATCGACGGGGCGGACTCGCCCTCCGGCGCCTGCCCGAAGGGGCGGACATTGTCGACGACGGCCGATGTCGTCAGAAGAACGGAGGGTGAGGTGTCGGCCAGCACCGACGTGGTGCGTTCGTCGTGGGCACCGCCGTAGGGCACCGAAAGCGGCACCGCGACGAGTCCGGCTTGCAGTACGCCGAGAAAGCCGACGATGTAGTCGAGGCTCTGGGGGGCCAGGATCACCGCGCGGTCACCCGCCGAGCCATGAGTCTGCAAGTGGGTGCTGAGATTGAGCACCCGTCGATACAACTGCGACCAGGTCATCGTTATCGGGACGCCGTCCCAATCGTGGTCGTAATCAAGGAAAGTGAACGCAGTATCGTTGGGTTGCAGGCTCGCGCGTTCGCGCAGCACTGCAGGGATCGAAGACTGAACCACGGGGACAGATTACCTTTGTTACGGGCCGTTGCGGCCGAGACGCTGAAGTTGCCAGGATACCAATCCGCCGCCGCGCCGGGACGCGAACCCAAAGCCCTGCGTGCCGTACCGGCCATGAACTACCGTGGACGCGGTGGATAACCGCCTCGCACACATGGACCAGGCCTCGTTTCTGGGCCTGCGGGCGCTCGGCTATGGCGCGCTCGTGCAGTTCAGCTGGGTCTACAACCGCCCGGTGAATATGGACGGATTGCGCCGTTTCCATCACAACCTCGGGTACGGGCTGATGGGACGGCGGGTCGAACGGTCACCGATCCCGTTCGCGCGCGACCGGTGGGTGATCTCCCGGGGTCGCGCCGACATCGACGTCGCCGAAACACCGCGTCCGCGCGCGGAGGTGAGCGCATGGCTTCTCGAGCGGGCGCGGCTGCCGCTGGACCCCGAATACGGGCCCAGCTGGCATCTCGGGGTGTTGCCCCTGCTGGACGGCGGCACCGCCGTCACCCTGGTGAGCTCGCACACGCTTGTCGACGGGATCGGGTTTGTGCAGGCGATCGGCGACGCGGCCCACGGGCGGACGCGCTACCTGGGCTATCCCCTCCCCCGTTCCCGCACCCGCAGGCGGGCCGTGCTGGAGGACGGCCGGGCGTTCATCGCCTCGGCGCCCGAACTGGGGCGGGCGGTGGCCGCGACGGTGCGCATCGCCCGGAAACGGCGCCGCGACGTCGCCGCATCGATCGCGTCGGCGCCCCCCTCACCGCGGGGAGCCGGCGACGACCAGCCCGTCACGGTGCCCGCCGTGACCGCCTACGTCGATCTGGCCGAGTGGGACGCACGCGCGAAAAGCATTGGCGGCAACGGGTACACGCTCTTCGCAGGATTCGCGGGCACACTCGGCGCCCGGATGGGGCGCATCTGCGACGACGGCACGGTCACCTTGTCGTTTCCGGTCAGCAACCGCACCGAGGACGACACCCGGGGCAACGCCCTGGTGTTCCCGGTCATCTCCGTGGATCCGGCGCACCTGGCCTCCGACCTCACCGAGGCGCGGCTCAAGTTCAAGCAGGCGTTCGCCGACCTGGCCGAGACCACCGAGGAGTTGTTGGCGCCGCTGCCGCTGACGTCGCTGACGCCCAAATGGGTGGCNCGCCGGGCGGCGGGCATGGGCCTGGGTACCGCCGACCTTCCGATCGGGTGCTCCAATCTCGGGGACACCGACCCGGCGGTGAACCGGCCGGACGGCACCGAGGCCGACTACGCGTCGGGGCGGTTGATCGAACCGGGCATCAACAAGCACACCCTGGAGCGCATGGGCGGGCAGCTGTTCCTGGTGTCGGGGCGCAGCTGCGGGAAGCTGTGGATCTCGGTCAACGCCTGGCTGAGCGGGCGCAACAACTCCTTGGATGCGCTGCGCGACGTCACGTCTCGTACTTTCGCCGACTTCGGCCTGACCGCCGAAATCGTGCACTGAACGAGCTGCGACGGCCGTCAGTCCGTCAGCTGGCGGCTGGCATCGTCGAGCGGAATCGGCTTGTGCCACTTCCGGTCATGCGCGGCCCCGATCTGCCGCATGATGGCCAGCGCGGCCCCCAGGCCGTGCAGCCTGCGCAGCCCCTGCAGCATCGCCAGATTGGCGCCCAGCTCATAGCGCCAGCTGCCGTAGTGGCCGTTGGCCGTCCGGCGGCCGAAATGGTTGATGTAGGCCATCTCGGTGGTGTAGACGCCGAATCCGGTGCGCCGCGCGCGTAACGCCAGGTCCAGGTCGATGCCCCATCCGTAGCGCTTGAAGTTGGTCAGGTCCAGCCCGCCGGCCCGTTGCCAGCAGTCGCGGGAGATCATCAGCGCCGTACCCTCCACGGCGGGCACCACCCGGTACTGCGGCCGGGGCCGGTAGTCGGCGGCGTGCGGTTCGCTGTCGTCGACGGCGTAGGGAAACCCGTGGTCGATCATGGGTCCGACGATTCCCGCGTCGGCGGGCAGGCGCGAGTCCAGGAACGCGCCGACGAACCCCTTGGAGATCCGGGTGTCGTTGTTCAGTGTCATCGCGTGGGAGTAGCCCTCGGTGAACGCGATGCGGAATCCGTGTTCGCTGCCGCCGGCCCAGCCGAGGTTCGCGCCCGGGGTGATGACCCGTTCGGTGCCGACCCGGGGATAGTCGCCCCGATTGTCCACGATCAGATAGTCGGCACCCTCGCGCTCCAGATCGCCCACCAGGGCGTGGGTGTACTCGTGCTGCCCGAACACCGGGACCGTTATCAGGAGTGACACGAGCCAACCGTACCCCGGCGGCGAGCACACCCAAGACTGTTTAGAGGTGAACCAGGTCAGCTTCGTCTACTCGCGGGCAACACCGCCGCCGGCCTTGACGGGTCGTCGCGCAGCCGCCGGGCATGCGCGAACTCCCGATAGGGTGCTCGAGCAAGGATCTTCAGCCGTGACCACCGCTGGGGCCCGAACAGCATGACTTCACCCATGGCCACCAACCATGCTGGTGGCCACAAAAACGTCGACATGATGCGAACGGCAGCGGGCGATGCCGGGTCCACGATCAGCCAGCTGAGAATGCGTAGGTGGTCGAGCCACCAACGCCGGGTTGTGACGTTGCGCGCCGTCTCGGTGCCACCGCTGTGGCTGCGCACCGACAACTCGCGTGGGACGAAACAAACCGCCGATCGCAGCATCAAGCGGTACCAGAAATCCAAATCGACGAGTTGGAAAATATCGTCGCGAAGTCCCCCGACCTCCACGGCCAATTCGCGGCGAAACATCACGCATGTCGGTTCGCCGATCCAATTGCCCTTGCCGCCCTGCAACATCATCTGCGTGACTAACCAAGGACCACGGTTGTATTGGCGGAGCCTCCAAAAACGCGTATGCGGCGTACCGCATTTCCGAAGCCACTTACGGTCTTCGGTCACTACCCGTCGGGGTGCAAACGCCAGCCCCACGGTCGGGTCGTCGAAGCACTGGGAGAGTGCCTGCAAAGCGCCTGGGAGCAACCGGTCGTCACCGTGGACGAACTGGACGCAGTCGCCGCGTGCGTGTTCCAAGCACCTGTTGTGGTTGACGTTGAGGCCGGCGCGCGATTCGTTTCGGATCAGTCGATCTCCCGGCCTGAGCAGTCGCGCGGCGATGGCGGCACCGTCGTCGTTCGAGGCATCATCGACGACAACTATCTCGAAGTCGACGCCGTCCTGCTGCAGGATGCTCCGCAGGCAGCGTTCGATCGTCGCACCGTTGTTGTACATGGGTACACATACCGAGACACGCGGAGTGTTGGCCGCTTCGTCAAGATCGATCGTCGTGGCGTCTACGGATACCACAGTCGTCGCATCAGTCGAGAGCGAGAGCGCCTTCGGCGTGATCGGTTGCTCAGTCACTGCAGCCCTAGCGGCTGCGAGTTGGGCGAGCGCACTTCGCAGGGCGCACCTTTAGAGACTCCCTACGCCCTGAACCATCAACACCACTCCGCTAACACCCAGCGCCGCTTGGGAAATCCGGGCACGACGAACGCGTAGCCAATTCTGGACCCGCACCATGACCGCTTGAGTTTTCTCGGGTGCCCCCAGATAGCAGACCAGTGGAATCTCGATGACCGCAAGAACCATCACGGTGTACACGAGGAATGCGCTGAACTGCGTGCCGATGGCAGCGCCCGAAGCCATGATGATGGTCAGCAGCATCAAGGTCTCTATCGGCGGCGTCGCCGACCCGAGACCAACCAAGAACGCCGGCCAGAAAAACCCACGGTTCAGGATGCTTTGGTTGACAGCACCGAGCCTGGCGAACAATCGCAGTACACGCGGCTGCGCCGCCATCTCGGTCCCCCCGCTATGGCCAGAGACTGCGACGACGCGCCGCACTGTTCGCGCCCGCTCACGCGCCAAAAGAACCACCAGCGACACCAGCGCAATGACGCCAAGAGTGATCTTAAGGTGCCCACCTTCGAA
>JGI24721J26819_10002325_pt1 | contig 21030 bp, 15 predicted proteins | sample YelNatPaOPGAMG01_FD_26819 | JGI IMG/M metagenome (IMG submission 26819) | reverse complement strand
AAGCGCTAAAGTTGCCGCTCAAGCTACCATACAAATAGTTACAGAAGGTTTTGAAAAAGCAGCAAACAATTACAATAATAGATTTGCTTTAGATGTTTAGGTATGAGAGTTTTGAAGCGTGAAACTATCAAACGGAGTTTTAACTTTAGAGTTTATGGTGATTTTTAATGCAAGTATGTAAAAGAGTTTGAGTATGGCATTAAAGAAGCTAAAAATTAGAGATAAAATTGTAGAGCACTGCATTATACAAGGCGGTATGGGTGTGGGTGTAAGCCTGCACCCACTAGCCAAAGCCGTAGCTCAAAACGGCGGTATTGGCGTTATATCAAGTGTTGGTTTGGATAGACTGCTTTCTAAGCGAAACAGCAAAAAGTACTCTATATACGAAGCATGCGAAGAAGAAGTAGCTTTAGCTAAAGACAGGTCAAACTGCATAGGCATAAATATTATGGTTGCTGTGCAAAAAGACTATGAGGCAAGCGTTAAAGGCGCAATTGCAGGCGGTGTAGACATTATTATATCTGGCGCGGGACTGCCTACAGAGCTTCCAAAGGTAGCTTCAAGCAAGGATGTGGCGCTTGTGCCTATTGTGTCGAGTCTGAGGGCTTTTGATATTATTTGCAAGCGCTGGGAGCGTTTTGGGGCAAGACCAGATGCAGTGGTAGTAGAAGGGCCACTTGCAGGCGGGCATTTGGGGTTTCGGTTTGCCGATTTAGAAAAAGAAGAAAACAAACTTGAAAATTTACTGCCACCTATAAAAGAAAAAGCTATAAAGTGCGATGATATCCCGGTTATTGTAGCTGGAGGTATATACACGCACGATGATATAAAGAAATTTTTAGATATGGGCGCAGATGGTGTGCAAATGGGCACGCGTTTTTTGGCAACATTTGAAAGCAGCGCTACTTTTGAGTACAAGCAGGCAGTGATTAGAGCCGATAAAGATGATATTGTGGTAGCATATAGGCCGGGTTCACCTTCGGGTTTACCATTCCGTGTAATAAAATCCTCGCCGATGTATCAGGATGCGCTGCTTGCAAAAAGGCACCCAAACTGTGATAAAGGCTACTTGTTAAATAAAGATGGCTACTGCCCTGCTATGGTGGATAATGTAAATTACTTTTGTATATGCAATGGCCTGCTCTCAAGCGCAGGTTACAACAGCGACAAAGAAAAGCCTATTTATACGGTTGGCGCTAATGCATATCGCGTTGATAGGCTTTTGAGCGTAGAAGAACTAATGAAGGAGCTGGTATATGGCTAAAGATATAAATGTTGGAATTTTTGGTCTAGGTACTGTAGGCTGCGGTGTCGTAAGAATTTTACAGGATAATGCCGATGTAATAAAAAAGCGATTGGGGTTTGGCATAAACATTAAAAAAGTGTTTTCCCGCACCACAAAATGCAAGAATTTGCTAACAAACTTGAGTTTTGCAAAAGATTACAAAGAGCTGTTTGACGAGGATATAGATATTGTNCTTGAGCTAATTGGCGGCATTGATGTAGCGCGCAGGTTTGTTGTAGAGGCTTTAGAGCACAAAAAACACATTGTAACTGCAAATAAGGCGCTTCTTGCAAACTACGGCATTGAGATCTTTTCAAAAGCAGCTCAAAACGGCGTTAAAATAGGTTTTGAAGCTTCCGTTGCAGGGGGCGTGCCCATTATAAAGGTTATCACAAGGGACTTAATGGCAAACAACATAAAAAGCATAAAAGCAATTGTAAACGGTACCTGCAACTACATTTTAAGTCAGATGTTTGAAACGCACGAGTCTTTTGAAACTATTTTAAACAAGGCGATTAAAGAAGGCTACGCAGAACGCGACCCTTCGTTTGATATAGATGGCATTGATTCGGCTCAAAAAATGGCAATTTTGGCAGCTATCAGTTTTAACGCAAAAGTTGAAGAAAAAGATGTGTATGTTGAAGGCATAAGGGATATTGACTTTATTGACATAGATTTTGCACGACAGTTAGGCTATAGGATAAAACTCTTGGGCATTGCAAGTATGAAAAACGATAGGCTATTGGTGCGCGTTGCGCCTTTTTTTGTAGAAGCAGACAATGTGCTTGCCAAAGTTGATGGTGTGTACAATGCAATTAGCGTTATCTCAGATATGACAGGCCAAACTACCTATGTAGGCAAAGGCGCAGGTAGTTTACCTACAGCCTCATCTGTGGTGGCAGATATTATTGACATTGCCAAAAACTTTGAACCCGACAAAGCACAAGATACGCTTTCAAAGGGTGTTTTTGAGAAAATTGAGTTTGTGGATGTTGACAGCCTTGAGTCTCATTTTTATATAAGGTTTAGCGTTATAGACAGCGTTGGCGTGCTTGCAAATATTGCCTATGTTTTAAGCAAATACGATATCAGCATAAAAAGTGTTGTACAGATGGGAAAGGGTCTTGATGTAGTGCCGCTTTTGGTTTTGACGCATAAAGCTAAAGAGTCCAACATTAAAAAAGCAATTAAAGAGATTGAGCAGGATCATAAAAGTATAATCAAAAATGGCACTGTTTTAATAAGGGTTTTGGATTAAAAAGAGGTGTTTGAATGAGTGGTAAATTATGGGATGGGCGCTTTAGTGTTCAAGAAGATAAGCTTATGGAGCAATTCTCGCAAAGCATAAGCTACGATAAGCGTCTGTACAAATATGACATAGCAGGCAGTATTGCCCATGTTAAAGGTTTAGCAAAGCAGTCGATTATACTTGAAGAAGAAGCAGAAAAAATAATTGACGGTTTGCGCAAGATAGAAAGGCAGATTGAAGCAGGCGAGTTTGATTTTGACCCGCAAGATGAAGACATACATATGGCTATAGAGCGCGCACTCATTAATTTAATTGGAAAAACGGGGGGCAAGCTCCACACTGCGCGTTCAAGGAATGACCAGGTAGCGCTTGATGAGCGTTTATACTTAAGGGATGTAAGCATTACTATCATAGAAAAACTTGACTCTTTGCTAAAAAANCTCGTGCTTTTTGCAAAAGAAAACATTGATGTTATTATACCGGGTTTTACGCACATGCAGCACGCCCAGCCAATCTTGTTTTCGCACTACATAATGGCTTTTTATGAAAAGTTTAAACGCGATAAGGAGCGTTTTTTAGACACAATAAAGCGCATTGACATTATGCCGCTTGGTGCTGGGGCGCTTGCTGGNACAATCTGGCCTATTGATAGACACTATGTGGGTAGTTTGCTCCAATTTACACAAATATCTAAAAATTCTATTGATGCGGTATCAGATAGAGATTTTATGATAGAGTTTTTAAATAATTGCGCGATTTTTTCTATGCATGCTTCAAGGCTAGCAGAAGATTTTATCATTTACTCTTCGCAGGAGTTTTCTTTTATAGAACTATCCGATGAGTTTTCTACGGGCTCAAGCATAATGCCTCAGAAGAAAAACCCAGACAGCTTGGAGATAATAAGGGGCAAAACAGGTAGGATTTATGGCAATTTGTTTGCTCTGCTAACTGTCATGAAAGGCTTACCGCTTGCATACGATAGAGATATGCAAGAAGACAAAGAAGCGCTATTTGACACGATTGACAATTGCTTGATGATTATTGAGATATTAACAAAACTGATAGCAAAGGTTAAAGTAAACAAGCAAGAAATCACTAAAGCCTTAGAAAAGGGCTTTATCACGGCAACAGATTTAGCTGACTACTTAGCAATTAAAGGTTATCCTTTTAGGGATGCTCATAAAATTGTTGGCTCAATTGTAGCCTATGCTATAAAAGAAAATAAAACACTGTCTTCGATGAGTTTGGAAGAGTACAAACAGTTTGCTCAAATTATTGAAGAGGATGTTTATGATTTTATAGACTACAGGCGCAGTGTGGACAAGAGAAAATCCTACGGTGGCACATCTAGGCAGAATGTTTTAAATCAAATAGAAGAAGCGCTAAAAGAAGGAAACGAAAACAACGAGCATGCAGATTTATGTCCGAGATGCGCCTACAGGATCAAAATTTACAAAAACCCATCTTTAACTGTGGATTGTATAATAGAAAAAGACAACAAAGTCTTGCTTATCAGCAGAAAAAATTATCCGTTTGGTTATGCCTTGCCGGGCGGTTATGTGGATTATGGCGAAAGTGTAGAGCAGGCTGTGATTAGAGAAATGAAAGAAGAAACGAACCTTGAGATTGTAGAGCCAAAACTTTTTGGTGTTTACTCAGACCCAGCAAGAGACCCAAGAAGCCACACGGTAAGCGTGGTTTTTTACGCTAAAACATCCGCAAACCCAGTGGCTGGCGATGATGCTAAGGATTTAGGCTTTTTTGATTTAGATAATTTGCCAGAGCCTATAGTATTTGATCACTTAAAAATTTTGAAAGACTATAATGAATTTAGAAAAAAGACACAATACTAAAGGCGAGCTCATTCATATCATTATCAATGAAGACTTTTCAAATATTGACAATAAAAAAGTAAAAATTGGCAACACATACACATACCTTGCGCTCATAAATATCTTAAAAAACAGAAATATCAAAGATATTGATGGGTTTTTGAAACCATCGCTGTCCCAGCTTTATGACCCCTTTTTGCTAAGTGATATGGATTTGGCAGTAAGCCGCACAGTTGAAGCGCTTAAGAAAAAAGAGCACATTTGCATTGTAGGCGATTACGATGTAGATGGCATTACTGCATGCTCCATTTTGATAAATTTTTTCCAGGAGATTGGCGCTAAAGTTAGCTACTACATACCCAAAAGGGAAGATGGCTACGGATTGTCGCTTGTTGCAATAAAGTTTGCAAACCAAAAGGGNGCAAAATTAATCATAACTGTGGATAACGGTATATCTAGTCAAGATGAAATAGAGTTTGCTAGGATGCTTGGCATAGATGTTATTATTACGGATCACCACGAACCAAATACCATACCTAACGCATACGCAGTCGTTAACCCAAAAATGAGAAACTCTAAATACCCATTTAGCGAACTTGCCGGTGTNGGCGTAGCATTTAACTTTTTGCTTGCTTTAAGAAAAACCCTGCGTGATAGGAATTTTTTTACGAAAGAGCCAAATTTAGCCAATTATTTAGACCTTGTTAGCTTAGGTACACTAGCTGATGTTGTGCCGCTTGTTGATGTAAATAGAATATTTGTAAAGTATGGTTTGTCAAAAAGCTCCAAAGCGCTTGATAAGCTAAAAGCGGTATCAAGAATTTCATCTAACTTAAGTGCCTACGATGTAGCATACAAAATAGCACCGCGCATAAACTCTGCTGGCAGGTTAGCCGATGCCAATTTAGCCATAGATTTATTTACAACAACGCAGGAAGTCAAGATGTTAAAGATTGCAAGTTGGTTAGATGAATTAAATATAAAGAGAAAAAGTCTTCAGCAAAAAATTTTACAAGAAGCAAAATCAATGGTTGGCAACGCAAAATATTTAGATGCCATTGTTGTAAGCGGTAAATGGCACAGGGGTGTAATTGGGATTGTAGCAGGAAACTTAGCAAGGTTTTACAGAAAACCTTCGATTGTTATATCAGAGGATAGCTATTTGTGCGTTGGCAGCGGCCGCAGTGTTGAATCTATCAATCTGTTTGATGTGATAAAACGCAATGAAAATTTAATAGACAAATTTGGTGGGCATAAATTAGCCGTGGGTCTAACATTGAAAAAAGAGCACATAGATCCCCTTAGAGATGCTGTAAATAAAGAAGTTGCAAAGCTAAAAGTCAATACACAAAACCAACTCAAAGTTGACTTAGCTTGCGGTATGGACCTTTTTGACAATAGTGACTTACTAGACAAGCTAAGGGAGTTTGAGCCATTTGGCGCAGGACACGAAGAGCCGATTTTTTTTGTAAGAAACGCAGTATTAAAAGATATACAAAAAAAACCTTACCATAATTCGCTCCTTTTTGATTTTAACGGTAGGTTGAAATCTTTTGTTGCTTACGACATAGATAATTTAGCAATCAATGAGCGCTACAGTGTAGCCTTTTACATAACTTTTAACAAAACATACAGTAATTTTACCATTAGAGATATATTCAAGGAGTAAATATATGAGTTTTAGCGAGAATGCCATCACGGTTTTAAAATCACGCTACCTTAAAAAGAATGAGCTCGGCGAAGTTATAGAAACGCCAGATGAAATGCTAAAAAGAGTGGCTAAGCACATAGCACAAAATGAAAAAGATTTTGATTACTGGTATGAAAAGTTTTATGAACTTATGGCATCTTTAAAGTTTTTGCCCAATACGCCTACTTTGGTTAACGCTGGAAACCCATTGGGACAATTATCTGCCTGTTTTGTTTTGCCCGTTGGCGATTCTATGGAAGAGATTTTTGAAGCGGTTAAGCAGACTGCCATTATACACAAAACCGGAGGCGGTACGGGGTTTTCTTTTAGTAGATTGAGGCCAAAGGGCGAGGTGGTGCAGTCTACAAAAGGTGTAGCCTCTGGGCCTGTATCGTTTATGAAGGTATTTGACTGCGCAACTGAATCGGTTAAGCAAGGCGGTGTAAGGCGTGGCGCCAATATGGGCATATTAAGGGTTGATCACCCAGACATTATGGAGTTTATACACTGCAAAGAAAAAGAAGGCGAAATCTCAAACTTTAACATAAGTGTAGCTATAACAGATGAATTTTTAGAAAAGCTAAAAAACGATGAAGAGTATTATTTGATTAACCCCCATACCAAAAAAAGCGCAAATAAACTAAAAGCATCGCTTGTATGGGATGAAATCGCCACAAGTGCGTGGGAAAACGGTGAGCCCGGCCTAGTGTTTATTGATAGAATAAACAGACTGCACCAGATAAAAGGTGTTGAAATTGAAGCGACTAACCCCTGCGGCGAACAGCCACTTTTGCCTTACGAATCGTGTAATCTGGGTTCGATTAATTTATCAAGGTTTGTAAAAGATGGTGAGATTGAGTGGGACGATTTAAAAGAGACTGTACATACTGCTGTGAGGTTTTTAGACAATGTGGTTGATGTAAATAACTACCCCATTGAGCAGATCAAAAACGGGACGCTAAAGAATAGAAAAATCGGTCTTGGCATAATGGGTTTTGCCGATATGCTTGTGGACTTAAATATAGCATACAATAGCAAAGAAGGTGTAGAAACAGCAAGCAAAGTAATGGGTTTCATACAAACCCAAAGCCATATCGCTTCAAGCAATTTGGCCAAAGAGAGGGGTTGCTTTCCTGCGTGGGAGCAGAGCATTTACAAAGACCAAAATATACTGATGCGCAACGCTACAACCACAACCATAGCGCCTACTGGCACTATATCTATGATAGCAGACTGTGCTTCTGGTATAGAGCCATATTTTACGCTTGCTTATTATAAGCAAGTGCTTGATGGTAAAAAACTAAAGTATGTTAATGAGCATTTGCTTAATAGACTTCAATCAAGCGGGGTTAATACAGAGGGGTTTTTGGAAGAGCTTATAGCAAATGGCGGCAGGCTAAAAGGTTTAAGTTTGCCCAAACAGCTTGAGAATTTGAGCGAGATTTTTGTAACATCGATGGATATGGACTATCAAGCCCACATTGATATGCAAGCTGCGTTTCAAGCCTACACAGATAATGCAGTATCAAAAACAATTAATATGCCTAATTCAGCTACGGTAGATGATGTAAAACAGGCTTATTTGTATTCTATAGAAAAAGGTTTAAAAGGTTTAACTATATACAGAGATGGCTCAAGAAATGTGCAGGTGTTAGTGTCTGCTTCTTCTAATAAAAGCCAGACTCAATCAATCAAGCGGGGTCACATTTTAAAAGGCATTACAGAAAAACTTAAAACTTCGCGCGGCAGTTTGTATGTGACGGTAAATACATTAGATGGAAAGCCTATAGAGGTTTTTGCCAATATTGGCAAATCGGGTGGCGACATATCGGCTTTGTCTGAAGCTATAGGCAGGCTGATTTCAATTGCTTTGCAAAATGGTGTTGATGTAGAAAAAATTGTCGGTACACTTATAAACATTACAGGTGCTCAACCAATCTGGAACGAAGGCAGGCTAATTAAATCTGTGCCAGATGCCATCGCGCAAGTCTTAAAAGATAATTTTTTAGAAAAGAAGGTTGAAAAAAATTATGAGGAATGCCCTGAGTGCGGTGGTGTTTTAGAAGAAGTAGAAGGTTGCGCTGTATGCAAAAACTGTGGGTACTCGAGGTGTAGTTAATGGATATTGAAAAATTGGCAAATGAACAGTTTGAGCAAATCAAACGAGGCAGTGTAGAAATAATAGAAGAAGACGAATTAAAAGAAAAGATAAAAGAATCAATCCAAACAGGCAAACCGCTAAAAATTAAAGCAGGCTTTGACCCTACAGCAAAAGATTTGCATCTTGGCCATACTGTGCTTATACAAAAATTAAAGCATTTTCAAGATTTAGGCCATGAGGTTTATTTTTTAATAGGTGATTTTACCGCCACGATAGGTGACCCCACAGGTAAAACACAAACGCGTCCAGCACTGTCTAAAGAGGAAGTTGAAGAAAACGCAAAGACATATAAAGAGCAGGTATTTAAGATTTTAGACAAAGATAAAACAAAGGTTGTTTATAATTCTACATGGTGCAATAAGCTGACCGCAGCTTCCTTAATTGAGCTTGCAGGTCATATGAGTGTGGCTAGGATGCTTGAGCGCGATGATTTTGAAAAAAGGTACAAAAGCGGCAAACCTATATCCATAAAAGAATTTTTATACCCATTAATTCAGGGGTATGATTCAGTTGCTTTGCAAGCTGATGTAGAACTTGGCGGCAGCGACCAAAAATTTAACCTATTAGTGGGAAGGAGCCTACAAGCAAAATTTAACCAAAGACCCCAAAGTATACTTATGATGCCTATACTTGAAGGTACAGATGGTAAAAATAAAATGAGTAAGTCTTTAGGCAACTACATTGGTTTAAACGATAGCCCTAATAATATGTACGGCAAAATTATGTCTATATCAGACGAGCTTATGTTTAGATACTATGAATTACTGTCAAATAGAAGCATTCAAGAGATTGAGAATTATAAAAAACAGGTAAAAGAAAACAAAATAAACCCAAAAATTATAAAAGAACAGCTGGCGCTGGAAATTGTAGAGCGATTTTGGCCAGGTGAAGCGCAAAAAGCTCAAATCACATTTAATGCGCTAACGCACAAATCAATCCCAGATTCAATTGAACAGATAAGTGTAAAAATCGATACACCTACTATTTGGATATGTCACTTAATTAAAAATGTAGGCTTTAGCGATTCAACAAGCAAAGCTAAGCGTTTAATTGATCAAAAAGGCGTGTATATAAACGATACGGTTTTAGAGGATAGCTCACTGCAGGTTAAGAAAGGCGATAGTTTTGTATTAAAAGTGGGAAAAAAATTAATAGCAAAAATTACTATTAACTAGGGTGCAAATCATGCTTTTAACTATTGATGTAGGAAACACTACAACAGGTTTTGGTGTATTTGAAGGAAAAATCTTAGTGCACACATTCCGCATAAGCACGATAAACAGAACAGACGACGAAATAACCGTTTTGCTTTACGATTTGTTTAAGATTAATGGTTTGAGTTTTAATATAGAAGGCGCGATTATTAGCTCTGTTGTACCTTATTTAACTCAAAAGATTATCAATGCTATTAAAAAAATCTTTAAAGTACAAACAAAAGAAGTGGGCTCTGGCTTAAAAACGGGTGTAAAAATCCTATACGATAACCCAAAAGAAGTAGGTGCAGATAGGATTGTTAATGCGCTTGCAGCCTATGAAAAATGTGGGCAAAGTGCTATAGTGGTTGATTTTGGTACAGCTACAACATTTGACTGCGTAAGCCCAAAGTGCGAGTATTTAGGCGGTGTTATTGCACCTGGCGTTAACATATCTATGGAATGCTTAAGAGAGCATACGGCAAAATTGCCAAAAATTAGCTTAGAAAAGCCTATGCACATTATTGGCAAAAACACTATAGAGAGCATGCGAAGCGGCATTTATTTTGGTTATGTTGAAATGGTAAAAGGTATTCTTGATAGATTAAAACTTGAGATGAAAAATCCCACAGTTGTGTTTACTGGCGGGGATGCAGAAATATTTATTAAAGAAATTAAACAAGTAGATTATTTTGAGCCAAATTTGACTTTTTATGGACTAGAGAGTATTTATTACAAAAATGTATGAAATTTGTGTTTATGGCGCTGGCAGTTGGGGTAGTGCTATTGCTAATTTACTTGCAAAGAAAAAACTCAATGTGTGCCTGTGCGCGCGTGATGAAAGAAAGGTTTTACAATTGCAAGAAACCTATCAAAACGACAAATATCTAAAAGATATACACTTGTCTCAAAATTTAGTTTTTGATACACCCAAAAACGCTCAAGTGGGTNTTTTTGCTGTGCCAGTAAAGTATTTGCGTGAGTTTGTAAAGCGTTTTTCTATAAAAGTAGATGTTGCGTTAAGTTTGAGCAAAGGCATTGAAGATGAAACATTTTTAACCCCATCTGGTATATTGTTTCAAACATTGGGTATTAAAAAAGAACAATTTGCTGTGTTATCTGGACCTAATTTTGCACTAGAAGTTGCTTTAGAGCTTCCAACGGCATCGGTTATAGCTTCACAAAATAGAAATTTAGCCAAAAAGTTTCAAGATATGTTTAATACCCATTATTTTAGGGTTTATACATCATCTGACTACATAGGCGTAGAGTATCTAGGCGCACTTAAAAATATCTTAGCAATTGCCTGTGGTATAAGCGATGGNTTGAATCTAGGTCAAAACGCAAGGGCTGCGTTGATTACAAGGGGCCTTGCAGAAATTTCTAGAGTATATAAATTTTTTGGCGGCAAAAGCAAAACAATGCTAAGCCTTGCTGGGATTGGTGACTTAGTCCTNACTACAACGGGCAACTTAAGCAGAAATCGCATAGTAGGTATGAAACTGGCTCAAGGTTTGTCAATTGATGAGATTCTAAGCCAGCTCAAAGGTGTTCCCGAAGGTTTAAATACCGCTATGGCAGTTTTTAGGCTATCAAAAAAATACTCTATAGAAACACCCATAATAGATGAGATTCATAACATCATTGTAAACAAAAAAGACCCATTTGAGTCNATCAGCACTCTAATGAGTAGGCCTCTTAAACCAGAATAATCAAAAATTAATTTTGTATAGCTTTAGAGCATTTTCATAGAAGATCTTTTTGCTCTGTGAGTTATCAAAATTATTATTTATCAGCTCAATGTCTGCTGGTAAAAATGGNCTTTGCGCCCTAGTAGATGGCAGGTCGCTGCCAAAAACGCATGCATTTTCGTTTATTGCTAGTATTTGTTTAATTGCCCATACAGGATCAAAATCAAGTCTGCCAAAACCACTTGCTTTTACATAAGCTCCCTTTTCAACCAAACTCAATACATCATCAAAACCTTCTTTGGATAAACCTAGATGGTCTATTGCAAGGCGCGGGATTTTTAATAATTTATCTTTTATGCTATGTATGTCTTTTGAGTCAATATAAATTTCGCTGTGCCAGTTAACCAAATCAAATACACGTTTTGACGCATACTCAAGTAAATCTATCGCGTCTTTTGTGCCTCTTCTTACATTAAACCTTATGGCTTTTACGCCTAGCTTGTCTAAATTTATTATGTCTAAATCAGTGTAGTGTGGGTTGTAATTTACCACACCCACATAATGTTTGCCCAAAACCGATAAAGCCGATATTAAATACTGCGTGTCAAACCCCTGAAACGAACCAGAAACTACTGTGCCGCCTAGCAATTCGTAGCTAGACATAAATTTCAAATAATCACTTGGCAAAAATTGTGGTGGTAAGTATCCTTGATTTTCAATAATAGGAAATCTGTAATCAATAATATGAAATATAGCATCAAATAGTTTTAGCATAACAAAAAGGCTACCCCTTATTGAGAGGTAGCCTTGAAATATTAATACTGGTATGAAGCCATGCGTTTGTAGTTTTCGTATCGCTCTTTGGCATCTTCTTTGGCTTTTTCGTAGAGTTCTTCTGCTTTATCGGGGAATGTGCGCTGTAGGGCAGAAAATCTTACTTCACTGAGCAAGAATTCTCTAAACTTAGACAAATCTGGTTCTTTTGAGTCTAGTAAAAATGGGTTTTTGCCCTCTTTTTTAAGCAAAGGATTATACCTGTAAAGATGCCAGTAGCCAGCTTCAACTGCTTTCTTTAGATGTTCTTGGACTGTTGCCATACCTGCTTTTATACCGTGAGCTATACATGGAGCGTAAGCTATGATTAGAGATGGACCAGGGTAGCTTTCTGCTTCTTGTATAGCTTTCAGCGTTTGGTTGTAATCTGCGCCCATTGCAATTTGGGCAACATACACATAGCCGTAAGTTGTAGCCATTAGGCCTAAGTCTTTTTTCTTTGTGCGTTTTCCAGCTGCTGCAAACTGAGCAATTGCAGACTCCGGTGTAGATTTGGATGATTGTCCACCTGTATTTGAGTAAACCTCAGTATCAACAACAAGTATATTGACATCTTCACCAGAAGCTATTACATGGTCTATACCGCCGTAGCCTATATCGTATGCCCAGCCGTCACCGCCAAATGCCCAGATAGATTTTTTAACCAGCATATCTGCACTTTTTTCTACTTTGGTAAGCAAATCTTGAACATTAGAAGAGAATTTGTTTTTATTTGATATAATAGATTCTATCTCTAAAGCTGCTTCTTTTGTTATTCTTGGGTCGTTCATATTGTCAAGCCACTTTCTAAATGGTGCTTTTGAGGCTTCTTCCATGTCGCTTTCAACTATTTTTTCAATGACTTGACGCAGTGCATCTCTTTGCTGCTTAACAGATAGCGCTATACCTAAACTGTACTCTGCGTTGTCTTCAAATAAAGAGTTGCCCCACGCTGGACCTTTGCCTTTGGAGTTAGCACAGTATGGCATAGATGGAGCAGACGCACCCCAAATAGAAGAGCAACCCGTGGCTGTTGCTATAATCATTCTATCCCCAAAAAGCTGTGTTACTAATTTATCGTAAGGTGTTTCGCCGCACCCTGCGCAAGCACCTGAAAACTCCAAAAGAGGTCTTGCAAACTGACTGTTTTTAACTGTGTCTGTTGGCACTTCTTTTTCGGAGATTTTTTCAACTGCAAAGTTCCAGTTGTCTATATCTTTAGTTTGAGTCTCTATAGGTTTCATAACAAGTGCTTTTTTAGGTGTAGGGCACACTTCTGCGCAGCTGCCGCAGCCTGTACAGTCAAGCACTGATACCTGTATTCTATACTCATAGCCCTTAACTTCCTTGCCAATAGCTCTTTTTGTCACAAAATCAGCTGGCTTTATTTTTACTTCTTCTTCGTTTAGCAAAAATGGCCTAATTGCAGCATGTGGGCATACATATGAGCAAAAGTTGCACTGGATGCAGTTGTCTGGTATCCATTCTGGCACATCTATGGCTATGCCGCGTTTTTCATAGGCAGCAGTGCCAGGTGGGAACTCGCCGTTTTCTCTTCCCACAAACGTAGAAACAGGGAGTTTATCGCCTTCTAGTCTATTCATTACATCAACTACATTTTTTATAAACTCTGGGCGGTTTTCATCTTTTTTATCTTCTTCTACAGGCACATTTTTCCAGCTTTCTGGTACATTTACCTTTACAATTGAATCAATGCCTCTATCTACTGCTTGGTAGTTCATATTTATGACTTTATCGCCTTGTTTGCCGTAAGAGTGGACTATAGCTTCTTTTAGCAATGTAGTTGCAGTTTCTATTGGTATAATGTTTGCTAGTTTGAAAAATGCAGCCTGCATAATCATATTTATGCGTGCGCCAAGACCAATTTCTTTTGCGATTTTAGTAGCATTGATGATGTAAAAATTAATATTGTTTTGCGCTATATAGCGCTTCATTGCATTTGGCAAGTGTTTATCAAGCTCTGATTCGTCCCAAATAGTATTTAAAACAAATGTGCCGTTTTTCTTTAAACCAGAAAGCACATCGTATAAGTACACATAGGATTGCTTATGACAGGCAATGTAGTCTGCTTGGTCTATTAAGTAAGTTGACCTAATGGGTTTTTTACCAAACCTCAAGTGAGAAACAGTTACGCCTCCGCTTTTTTTAGAATCGTACGCAAAGTAGCCTTGAGCGTACATATCTGTATTGTCGCCTATAATTTTAATAGCGTCTTTGTTTGCACCTACTGTGCCGTCTGAGCCAAAACCCCAGAACTTGCAGCATACTGTATCTTTATCTGAAGTGTTTATTTCTTCATCTATTGGCAGTGAAAGATGCGTTACATCGTCAGTTATACCTATTGTAAAGTGGTCTTTGGGGCTGTCTGATTTAAGATTTTTAAATACAGCTAGTATCTGAGATGGTGTGGTATCTTTAGAGCTCAAACCATACCTACCACCTACTACTAGCGGAGCATTGTTAGAGCCGTAAAACAGCGTTTTAACATCTTCATAAAGCGGTTCGCCTAAGGCGCCTGGTTCTTTTGTTCTATCAAGCACGGCTATTTTTTTAACGCTTTTTGGCAGTACCTCAAAGAAATACTTTGGTGAAAATGGTCTATACAGCCTTACTTTAATTAAACCAACCTTCTCACCTTTTGCATTAAGGTAATCAACTACCTCTTCTATTGTTTCTCCTACTGAGCCCATAGCTATAATGATATTTTCTGCGTTTGGGTCTCCATAGTAATTAAATGGTTTGTAGTTCCTGCCTGTTAGTTTATTTATTTCATTCATGTATGAAGCTACAATGTCTGGTACAGCTTCATAGAATTTATTGGCAGACTCCCTTGCTTGGAAAAATATATCTGGGTTTTGCGCAGTGCCTATAATTTTTGGACGCTCTGGGTTTAGAGAGTTTTTCTTAAAGCGCTCAATTGCTTGAAAGTCNACAAGCTTTGCTAGATCTTCATAGTCTAGCACTTCTATTTTTTGTATTTCGTGAGAAGTCCTAAAACCATCAAAAAAATGCAAGAAAGGCATTCTAGCTTTAATGGCGCTTAGGTGAGCAACAGCTGCTAAATCCATAGCTTCTTGAACGCTGCCAGATGACAAAAGGCTAAAACCCGTTTGCCTTACAGCCATTACATCTGAGTGATCTCCAAATATAGAAAGCGCGTGTGTTGCCACTGTTCTTGCTGCAACATGGAATACACCAGGCAGTAGCTCACCGGCAATTTTGTACATATTTGGAAGCATTAAAAGTAAACCTTGAGATGCAGTAAATGTAGAAGTAAGAGCACCGCCTACAAGGCTTCCATGAACAGCACCAGCTGCTCCTGCTTCTGATTGCATTTCCAATACTTTTACCGTTTGACCAAATATGTTCTTTCTACCTTCAGCAGCCCATGCGTCAACTGCTTCTGCCATGTTTGATGACGGCGTAATGGGGTAAATTGTGGCTACCTCTGTAAAAGCGTATGCCACATGAGCAGCAGCAGTATTGCCATCCATACTTTTCATTGCTTTTGGCATNNNAACCTCCTTAAAGTTAAATATAAATTCATGCAAAAAACTACCTAGTAATAATGATACTAATAAATTTAAGGTTTTTTGTCAAATAGATTTTTTTTCATTTTGTTAATTGTGTGTAAATTTTATTAAATTTATATAAGACTTGAAATAGAACCCTTTAAGCGCTTATTTGGTGACTAAAATTAATGTACTCCAAATATCTATAAAAAACACTCAGAATCGTAAAAATGTCTGCTTTTTCGGCATTTTTAAATAATTTGCACGAAATTTTCACCAACTAAGTAATTATTTTAGTATTGAAAAAGTTAGTTTAATATTGAAAAAAATTATTTTTTGGTGATATTGTAAACTATGAAGATTATCTTGAGAAGTTTTTTAGATTTTGCCAAAAATAATGGTTTTATCATTGCATCATCGTTGTCATTTTACTTTATACTCTCACTTGCACCTTTTTTGCTTTTTTTGAGTTCTATATTTATTTTTCTTATATCGAGTTACACTCAATATTACGATGTTGTTGTTCAAAAAATAGCACTTATTTTCCCTCCAATGTTTAAAAGTATGATATTAAATATAATACAGCCTCTAATTTATGAAAAAATAAGCTATTTTAGTCTAGTTTTGTATGCTGCTACTTCACTATCGTATTTTTACATGCTAGATGCTTATATAAATAAAATTTTCAAGATTAACAGAAAAAGGCCGATTTTTGAGCTACTTTTTATCTATATAATATTGATTGCTATTGTAATGGTGCTTTCAATTGCCTATTTAGCAGGTGTATTTGCTCCAATCGAAGTTGTGAGAAAATATTTAATGAATGTGTTTAAATTAGGTTTTTTGTACGATTTTTTTGGAACATATATAATACCTTTTTTATCGTTGTTTATTGTATCTTTATTGCTATACCTTATATTGCCTCGCAGTAAAGTAAAGCTAAAAAATGCACTTAAAGGCGCTTTTTTCTTTGCTTTAGTGCTTGAAGTTTTAAAGAGACTGTTTATTATTTATGTTGTTAGTATTGCAAGGCTTAACATAATATATGGCACTTTTTGGGGATATATTGCTTTTTTAGTTTGGGTGTATGCGTTATTTTGTACTTTTTTGATAGGAGCTTACATCGTTTACAATTTAGAAAATCAAAGTTATTAAAATAAATTATTTTTTGTAGTAGGTTTGTTGCGTGTTGCAAGTGCTATTTTTTGTATGCCGTCTGTTTTTGCAATATCAATTATTTTAGCAACCAAACCATAAGCTACTGTTTTATCAGCTTCTATGACTATTTGTGCCTTTGGGCTTACTTTGAGAAATGAGTTAAGTTCAGTAAAAGTTGATAAACGTTTGCCAATATACAATCTTTCATTTTTTGTGATTGTTATAATTATATCCTTCTTTGCAATATTTGTGCTGCCAGAATGAGTTCGTGGTAAATTCACTTTTATGCCTTTAACAATCATTGGTGTCGTTACCATAAAAATTACAAGCAAAACAAGCATTACATCGACTAAAGGCGTTATATTAATATTGGCAAACATACCTCTTTGCTTAGCGTACTTCATCTAACGTATCCTAAATTCCGTTTTAAAAACATCAAACACAAAATTCTAAAAAATACTTTAACGAAAAAACACTACCATTATCAAAGCTATTAAGATACACACAACCGATGACAAAACGCCTAACACATCCATAAAGTTTCAACTTTCAAACCTTTTAGATGGTTAAGATGCTTTTTAGCCTTTCAATTAACGTAGGTTTTTTAACCGCATCTGCTATTAAAACTGGTATTTTTTTATTAAAAAAATTGTTGTACAAATCAAGATAACCCACAACTTCATCTTTTTTGATTGGCAATTTAATGCTATTTTCTTTAAACTTTATCTTGTATCTTACACTAGGCCATGTTATTGTGTAAAGTGATTTTCCAAGAACTAACGGTACAGGTTTAAGCCATGCAAATTTTACATATCCTATTGTTTTGCCATTTTTAAATATTTCTGATAAATGTATATTGTGCTTGACTTGATTAATTATAGATAAAGAGGATTTAAGTGCATCCATCAGAGGCTTTCTTCCATATTCTCCAAGCAAAGCGCCTATTATTAAAACATGTTTCCATTTTAAATCATGCTTAGACGCAAAAACAAAGTTACCACCAGACTGTGGCATTGATCCAGTTTTTATGCCAATAATGCCATTTTTGCCCAAATCGTAATTTACATTGTAAACTGTACCTGCTACCGGCAATGTAACCTGAGGTTTCGAGACTATGTATCTGAATTCAGGTATTTCCATAGCTTTTTGAGCAAGTTTCAATTGATCATTTGCAGTACTTACAGTGTATAATCTCACACCTGCAGGATCTGCATAATGTGTATGGTGCATACCCAAATGTTTTGCCATCTCATTCATTTTTTTAACGAATGCTTTTGTACTTCCGCTATCCCATTTTGCAAGAATCGTTGCACAATTATTCCCAGAAGGTAATAATAAACCCTCTAACAGCTGCTTTTCGCTGAGTTTTTCATTTTTTGCTATTTTTAAAACTGATTGTTGGTTTTTTTTATCTTTTATGTATATTTTAACATCGTTTTGTGTAATATTTATAATAGGTCCGTTCTGAGCTAAATGCAAAGGATGATCTTTTAGTATTAAATAAGCTGTCATTATTTTTGCTAAGCTCGCCATAGGGAGAGGTTGCTGATGGTGTGTTTGTGAAACAATACCGTAGTTATCAATCATTACAGAACCTTCTGTGCCATATGGCCATTTTATTTTTACATTACCAGCTATCTGGTAAGAGTTTGGTAGATTGAGTGATATTTGAGGTTTATTAGACATTGTTATAGCTCTAAAAAAACCAAAAACTAATATTGCTATAATAACAACAAAGGCTAGAATAAAGCTATGTTTTTTGCGGGATCTAAACATAAATCAACTCCACCAATTAAACTAGCTTATCTCAATTTTTAAATTTTCTAGACGTTCAATCCTTTTTTCAATTGGAGGATGTGTACTAAATAAACTTTTAAATGTTTCGCCTTTAAATGGATTTACTATAAACATATGTGCTGTTGTTTGAGAGATATGTGTATTGGGCATTGGCGAAAGTTTATTTACTGCTTCTAGTTTCTTCAAAGCATTAGCTAGATACATAGGGTTGCCAGACAACAGTGCTCCACCTTTATCCGCTGCATACTCTCTTTGCCTAGATATAGCTAGCTGAATTATAGTAGCTATTATAGGGGTTAGTATAGCAACAAAAAGCAACCCAAACATATTATTGTTTCTTCTATTATTGCCCATACCACCAAACATTGCTGACCATTGAGCCATCCATGCTAAATAACTGATTGCTCCTGCTATGGTAGCAGCAACTGTGCCAGTTAGTATGTCCCTGTTTTTAACATGTGTTAATTCATGACCCAAGACCCCAGATAGCTCATTTGCATCAAGTATTTGCAATATTCCAGTTGTAACGCACACTGCCGCATGTTTTGGGTTTCTACCTGTTGCAAAGGCATTTGGAGTATTACTTTGCATTACATAAATTTTTGGCATGGGTAGGTTAGCTTTTTGTGTTAAATTGCTAACAATTGCATAAAGTTGTGGATATGCTGCTTGCGAGGCTTCGCTTGCATGATAAGCTTTTAATACAATTTTATCAGAAAACCAATAGGTTATAAAATTCATAATTCCAGCAAACAATAAAGCGATAAGCATTCCTTGTTGACCACCAATTGCACCTCCCACTATCATTAGCAATGCAGTAAGCGCAACCATTAAAATAAATGTCTTAAAGTAGTTCATAAGTCACTCCTTTATTGATGAATACAATTTTGAATAATATATATTTCTTAAAGCACAATGTTTTTTAGGCAATATAAAAAAATTTACAATTTGGCCNANAAAAATCGTAAATAACACAAACATACTNAACATNCTGTTCATAAAATGCCTCCTTTTTTATAAACNATTAAACATAAGTATAAGCTAAATTTTATTAAAAAAATGTAGACTATTCGTGTAAAAAAAGTTAATCAAATTGTTCANGAATTTTCATTATNGATAACCATAAGCGTTCAATATATACAATATNCNCTTTGTTAATCCAAAAATTTTTAATTTTTCCTATATTTTTTAGTTTGACTTAAAAATTTAAACAAAATATAAAACACGAAAAAAAACTAAATGTGCCAAATGTTGGTAATTTAAGTTTACTTTAACACAAACCGGCTTTTAACATTAAATCTACAAAATTTACAATATTTTTAGAAGATTCTTTGGTGTTTTTTATCCACAGCTTATCTAGGAGTTCTTGCCTTTGCTTTGAATAATTTAAGTTGTTTAAATTTTCTTTACTTTCTATTAATTCTATAAGCTCTTTGAAATTATAGATCTTTCTGCCCGGTGTAATAGATTCATAGTCAAAATACATCTTTCTGTTTCGTTTAAGATAGTCTTCTAAATCAAAGCAAAAAAACAAGATTTCTTTATTTAAAAGCAGGTATTCAAAATAGATTGAAGAGTAGTCTGTAATTAAATAGTCTGTAAACGGTAGAATTGGATAAATATCGAGGTTGTTATCAAGCAAAATGATATTAGATAAGTTAGTGTTTATACCAATTTCTGTATGGTGATGAAACTTAAATAAAAATAAATAGTTGTTTGCTTTTAGTACTTCATTTAACAGCATAAAATCTATGCCGGAAGCTTCTATAAAGTTAGACCCATCATCCCTCCATGTTGGCATATACACGAATACTTTAGAATAGCAAGAAAGTTTATTTACCAAATACTGCGTGTTTTGTGGTTCATACGCTTTTATAAATCTCAAGGCTTCTTCTTTTGATTTTAAAAATATCTCAACGCGAGGATAGCCAAATGCTACACATTTTTCTTGAGAGACTTTAAACGCACTTGATAAAATACTAGAGACTGCATCTGATGTTGAAAGCACAAAATCATGCCTTTTGTAAAGGTCTATGTTAAAAACCCTTTTTTTAATATTGCCATCATAGACGGTAAGTTTTTTATTTGGATGTTGGTCATACTCAATCTTTTTCAGTGGTATTCCATGCCATAAGTTAAATCGAATAGCCCCAGAAGAGTTCCATTGGTCAATATTGCAAAATGTGTTATTGTAAAAATAAACACTTGCCCTTAGTGTGTAGTAATACCCAAACAAGCTGTGTTTTGTTTGGGCTTTAAGTCCAATGCCTTTAATCATTCCTACTATTTGTTTGTCCTTTGCAATCCAAACTGCTTTAATATCTGGCATTGATTGATTTACATAAATAAATAAGTATTTAGCATTGCCGTCAAAAGAATTNTNATAGCTTCCAAAAACCCATAAATTATTATCCCTTGGACATATATAAGCTATCCAATATATAGGGCTTACTTTTAGGAATATAGCAATGTAGCCCCTATAATATTTATAAAGGATTTCAAGATATTCATTTACGCTTGAATATTTTTTGACTACCACAAATGTTGTTGTAGCTTCTAAAAAATATATTGTTGCATTTATAGAATTTCTATCAACAGATAACATTTTTTAAATCTATCGTAAAAATA
>JGI24721J26819_10002320_pt1 | contig 21040 bp, 19 predicted proteins | sample YelNatPaOPGAMG01_FD_26819 | JGI IMG/M metagenome (IMG submission 26819) | reverse complement strand
TGCCGCAGATGCTGCGACGCCGCCCGGTAACCGGCGCACCCGTCGCGCACGGCGCCGCGGAGCGCCTCAAGCGGAGCATCGGCACGTTCCAGCTCACCATGTTCGGCGTCGGCTCGACGATCGGCACGGGCATTTTCTTCGTCCTGTCCCAGGCGGTGCCCGAAGCCGGTCCGGGCGTGATCGTCTCGTTCGTCATCGCCGGCGTCGCGGCCGGGCTCGCGGCCGTCTGCTATGCCGAGTTGGCCGCCGCCGTACCGGTGTCCGGTTCGTCGTACTCGTACGCCTACGGCACACTGGGTGAGGCCGCCGCGATGGGCGTGGCGGCNTGCCTGCTGCTCGAGTACGGGGTGTCCACCGCCGCGGTTGCCGTCGGCTGGAGCGGCTACGTCGACACGCTGCTGGACAACCTGTTCGGGTTGCGGGTGCCGCAGGCCTTGTCGGCCGCGCCCTGGGACGCCGAGCCGGGCTGGGTGAACCTGCCGGCGGTCATCCTGATCGGTTTGTGCGCGCTGCTGCTGGTCCGGGGCGCCAGCGAGTCGGCCAAGGTCAACGCCGTCATGGTGCTGATCAAGCTCGCCGTGCTGGCGGTGTTCGTGGTGATCGCGTTCGGCGCGTTCGACGCCGGGCAGTTCAGGGACTTCGCGCCGTTCGGCGTCGCCGGCATCGGCTCGGCGGCGGGCACGATCTTCTTTTCGTTCGTCGGCCTGGACGCGGTGTCGACCGCGGGGGACGAGGTGAAGGACCCCCAGAAGTCGATGCCNCGCGCGCTGATCGCGGCGCTGGTGATCGTCATCGCCACCTACGTGCTGGTCGCGCTCGCCGCGCTGGGCACCCAGCCGTGGCAGGACTTCGCCGCACAGCAGGACGCCGGGCTGGCGACGATCCTCGACCATGTCACGCACGGCATCTGGGCCAGCACGCTGCTGGCCGCGGGCGCGGTGATCTCGATCTTCACGGTCACCCTGGTCACCATGTACGCCCAGACCCGGATCCTGTTCGCGATGGGCCGCGACGGCCTGCTGCCGTCGCGGTTCGCGACGGTCAACGCCCGCACGCTGACCCCGGTGACCAACACGGTGGTCGTCGGAATCGCCGCGTCGCTGCTGGCCGCCGTCATACCGCTGCAGGACCTGGCGGACATGGTGTCCATCGGCGCGCTCACCGCGTTCATCGTGGTATCGGTCGGGGTGATCGTGCTGCGGGTGCGGCAGCCCGATCTGCCCCGGCCGTTCACGGTGCCCGGTTACCCTGTCACGCCGGTGCTTTCGGTGCTGGCGTGCGCGTACATCCTCGCCAGTCTGCACTGGTACACCTGGATCGCGTTCGGCGGCTGGGTCGTGGTGGCGTTAATCTTCTACGTTGTGTGGGGCCGCCACCACAGTGCTCTCAACGATGTGCTCAGCCGTCCCGGCAGGGACACGCCGTGACGGTCGTCGTCGGCTACCGCGCGGGCCAGGTCGGCCTGTCGGGGCTGCACCTGGCCGTCCGCGCCGCGCGGACCCTCGGCACCTCCCTGACGGTGGCCACCATCGTGCCCAAGCCGTGGCTGACACCGCCGCGCGCNCGCTCCGGCGCCGACTGCGACGACTGGGCGGAACGCCTCGCCGCCGAGTCGGCCGAGGAGGCCGCGCGCTGCCTGAGCGACCTGGGCGACGGGGTCGAGGTCGCCTACGTGCACCGCGCGCACCGCTCGGTGGCGGGCGGCNTGANCGAGGTGGTCGAGGACGNCGGCGGGGATCTCCTGGTGCTGGGGTCGCTGCCCAGCGGCGGGCGCGGTCAGGTGGTGATCGGGTCGACCGCCGACTGGCTGCTGCACGCCTCGCCCGTGCCGGTGGCCATCAGTCCCCGCGAATACCGTTCGCATAGCGGCACATTGGCCCGACTCACCTGTGCCTACTCCGCGACCCCGGACACGGTCGACGTGGTGCGGCGCTGTTTCGAGGCCGCCGCGCGGTTCGGCGTGCCGATGCGGGTGCTCAACTTCGCCCTGCGCGGCAAGACGATGTACCCACCGAAGGTGGGGCTGGACGTCGAGGACTCCATCCTGCACGCGTGGGTGGCGCAGGCGCGAGAGATATTGGAAGATTTGAAGACTCGACACATCGTCGGCGACGACGTCCCGCTCGACGTGGTCGCCGGCCACTCGTGGGAAGACGTGCTGGGCAAAGTGTCCTGGGTGGACGGCGAGATCCTGGCGCTGGGTACGTCGCCGCGCGGCGACATCCGTCGCGTTTTCCTCGGGTCACGCAGCACCAAGATCATCCGCAGCAGCCCGGTGCCGGTGCTGGTGCTGCCCGGGTGAACTACCGCTGCGCGGCGGCGTTGGCCGCCGCCTGCGCCCGCTTCAGGGTGGCCGCGACATCGCCTCGGCCCAGGAACATCTCGTCGAAGTAGCTTTGCAGGGCCACCTCCCCGGCGGGGAAGCCGGCGCCGCCCGGAGCCGGGATCCGCGGGCCGCGCAGCACCGAGAAGAACGGTGTGACGTCGACGCCGCGGGCGGCCCAGTAGTCGAAGTAGACCTGCTGCGCCGAAAGCACGGCCGGGATCGCCGCGCCCCGGCGGCCCAGGTAGGCGTTGCCCTCCCTGCTGCCCAGCCACGCCAGCACCTCGCGCACCGCCGCGGGATGCCTGGACGCGGCGTTGCCCACCGCCGCGATGCCGTTGGTGACGCTGACCCGGCCCGCGGGGCCGATCGGCAGCATCGCGATGCCCCAGCGGAATCGGGCGTCGCGGGCCACGGCGGCGAGGTTGTAGGTGCCGGATTGGAAGAGCGCCATCCTGCCGGCGAGGAACCGGTTGCGGGAGAAGTCGCCGTTGTCGTTGGTGTCGGAGGCCGGCGGCGCGACGTGGTCGGCGTTGATCAGGCCGACCAGGTAGCGGAAGGCCGCGATCGCCGCGGGGTTGTCGAACGCGAACTTGTCGCCGCGCTGGAACACCCCGCCCGCCGAGCCGATGTAGTCCAGATAGATGGCCTGGGCGTCGTTGGCCGCGTTGTATCCCCATTGCCTGACCCGACCGGGATCGAAACCCGTTGTGTCCGCGGTTCTCCCGTTTGCGTCGACGGTCAGCCGGGCCAGCAGGGGGCGCAGGGTGTCGGCGCCGGAGTCGGGGCTCCACCGCAGGGCGTCCAGGCGCGCGGGATCGATGCCGGCCGCGGCGAGCAGGTCTTTGTTGTAGTACACCGCGATGCCGGCGTCGGTCAGCTGCGGCACCCCCCAGAGCACACCGCCGCGGGTGAACTGGTCGACCACCGCGGGTTCCCAGTCCGCGGCGGCGTCCGGGCCGAGGGTCGTGCCGATGTTCATCAACCGGCCGCCGTCGGCATAGGCGGCCAGGTAGGCGTTGGACAGCCAGAAGATGTCGTCCGCGCTGCCGCCGGCCACGTCGGTGCGCAGGGTGTCGAAGTAGGTGGGGTAGGCGACCATGTCGGCGCGCACGTCGATGCCGGGATGCGCGCGGTTGAAAGCCTCGAAGGACTGCCGGTACGCCAGCGCGATCGGCTCCGCCCAGAACCGCACCCGCACGACGACCTTGTCGCCGCGCGGTTCGCCGGAGTAGTTCAGCAGCGCCGCCGTCGCGGCCAGCAGCACCGCGACGAGCACCAGCGCCGCGGCGGCCAGCGTGGAAAACCGGGGCCGGCTCACTTGACCCCCGAGACGACGATCGAGGCGACGATGTGGCGCTGGAACGCCACGAACAGCGCGACCAACGGAAAGATCGCGACCGTCGTGGCCGCCATCACCAGCGTCCACTGCGAGTTGAACCGCGACTGCAGGTCGGCGGTGGCCACGGTGAGCACCCGCCACTTGTGGCCGCTGGTGATCACCAACGGCCACATGAAGTTGTTCCACTGCGAGACCACCGTGATCAGCGTCAGCGCGGCCAGCACCGGCCGGCTGGACGGGATGACCACGTGCACGACCACGTCCAGCGTGTTGGCCCCGTCCAGGCGGGCCGCGTTGATCAGGTCGTTGGGGATCATGCGGAAGTGTTCGCGCAGCAGGAAGATCGCGTAGGGGGAGCCGAACATGAAGGGCAGCACCAGGGCCCAGAACGTGTTGCGCAGACCCAACTGGGCCATCATCAGATACATCGGCACCACCGTGACGGTTCCCGGCACCATCAGGGTCGCGATGTAGACCCAGAACAGCCCGTCGCGCCCCGGGAACCGCAGCCGGGCGAACGCGTAGCCGGCCAGCACCGAGGAGGTGAGCTGTCCCAGCAGGATCACCGCGGTCATCAGCGCGGTCACCGCTGCGGCGCGGCCGAACCCGACCCCGCCCAGGTCGGTGTAGTTGGCCAGCGTGGGCGGCCGCGGCCACTGCAGCGGTGTGCCGGTGACGAACTGGTGTGCCGAGGTGAACGAGGTCAGTAACCCGAGCGCGAACGGCGCCAACGTGATGAGTGCACCGCACGCCAGCGCGACGTAGATCGCGCCGCCGGTGAGCCGGCTAGGTGAGGTCATAGCTGATCCGCCGCCGGAAGTAGGACTGCTGCACCAGGGTCACCGCGATCAGGATGACGAACAGCACCACCGCCATGACCGATGCCCGCCCGATGGCCGCCGAGCCGAACGCTTCGGCGTAGATGCGGTGTGCCACTAGGTCGGTGCTGCCGGCCGGCCCGCCGCCCGTCAACGCATACACCGTGTCGAAAACCTGTGCTGTGCTGACGATCCCGGTCACCAGCACGAAGAACGTCGTCGGGCGCAGCATGGGCAGGGTGATGCGCCAGAACCGCTGCCGGGCGGTGGCGCCGTCGGTGCGTGCGGCGGCGTGGATGGCATCGGGGATCGCCAGCAGGCCCGCCAGGAACGACAGCGACACATACCCGACGTTGGTCCACACGACGACCGCCGACACCAGCGGCAGCGCCAGGGTGGGATCGGAGAGCCACTCGATGCGGTGCCCCAACAGGGTGGCGACGGCGCCGTCGGTGGGGGCCAGGATCCAGCGCCACAGCACCGCGATGGCCAGCGGGGCGCAGATCCACGGCAGCACGTACAACGTCCGGAACAGCCCGGAGCCCGGCAGACGCGGCGCCAGCAACGCGGCGGTCACCAGCCCCAGCACCGTCTGCGCGGGCACCACGATCGCCACGAACACGGCCGTGACGATCAGCGAGTGGCCGAAGCCGGGGTCGGTCAGCACGGAGCGCCAGTTGGCCAGGCCGACGTAGCGCAGGGGGCCCAGCAAATCCCACCGGTACAGGCTGAGCCACACCACCACGAGGATGGGCAGCAGCAAGAAGGCGGCCACACCGAACAGGCTGGGCGCCAGCAAGGCATAGCCCAGCGCGGTGGAGCGACGGGTCACGTCGGGCATGGGTGTATTAAAGCGGGCGCCGACGCGTTTTGTGGGCAGCGGTCGTTACGGTGGAGTCGTGACACCGACCCGGGAGATCGATGCCGACTTCCTGGACCTGCCGCGCCACGAGTTGGCCGACGCCGCGTTGGCGGCGGCGAAATCGGCCGGGGCCAGCCACGCCGACCTGCGGGTTCACCGCATCAGCACCGAGATCATCCAGCTGCGCGACGGCGAGCTCGAGACGGCGGTGGTCAGCCGCGAGGTCGGCCTGGCGGTGCGGGTGATCGTCGACGGCACCTGGGGTTTCGCCTCGCACGCGGAACTCGCGCCGTCCGTCGCGGCCGAGACCGCCCGCCGCGCGGTGCAGGTGGCGACCACGCTGGCGGCGCTGAACCGCGAGCGCGTCGAGCTGGCGCCCGAACCGGTGTATGCNGACGCCACCTGGTGCTCGAGCTACCGGATCGACCCGTTCGGCATCCCCGCGTGCGACAAGATCGCGGTGCTGCAGGAGTATTCCGCGCGGCTGCTGAGTGCCGACGGCGTCGACCACGTGTCGGCCGGCCTGAACGCCGTCAAGGAGCAGACCTTCTACGCCGACACCTTCGGGTCGTCGATCACCCAGCAGCGGGTGCGGGTGATGCCGTCGCTGGACGCGGTGACCGTCGACACCGCGGCGGGCAGCTTCGACTCGATGCGCACGCTGGCGCCGCCGATGGGGCGGGGCTGGGAGGCCCTGGCCGGCGACGAGGTGTGGAACTGGACCGACGAGCTCGCCCAGTTGCCGGGGCTGCTGGCCGAGAAGGTCAAGGCGCCCAGCGTGACGCCCGGGCCCACCGACCTGGTGATCGACCCGACCAACCTGTGGCTGACCATTCACGAATCGATCGGGCATGCAACCGAATACGACCGTGCCATCGGGTACGAGGCCGCCTACGCGGGGACGTCGTTCGCGACGCCGGACAAACTGGGCACCATGCGCTACGGCTCGCCGGTGATGAACGTGACCGCCGACCGCACCGTCGAACACGGTCTGGCCAGCGTGGGCTACGACGACGAGGGCGTGGCCGCCCAAAGCTGGGACCTGGTGCGCGACGGGATGTTCGTCGGCTATCAGCTGGACCGGGTGTTCGCGTTGAGACTCCGGCAGGGGCAGGGGCAGGGGCAGGGGCAGGGGCAGCCACGCTCCAACGGGTGCTCGTATGCCGACTCCCCGCACCACGTGCCGATCCAGCGGATGGCCAACGTGTCTCTGCAACCCGCCGCCGAGGACATCGCCACCGCCGACCTGATCGGGCGCGTCGAGAACGGCATCTACATCGTCGGCGACAAGTCGTGGTCGATCGACATGCAGCGCTACAACTTTCAGTTCACCGGCCAGCGGTTCTTCCGGATCCGCGACGGCCGCCTGGACGGGCAATTGCGGGACGTCGCCTATCAGGCCACCACGACCGACTTCTGGAATTCCATGGAAGCCGTGGGCGGTGAGTCGACGTGGCGGCTCGGCGGCGCGTTCAACTGCGGAAAGGCCCAGCCCGGCCAGGTCGCCGCGGTCAGCCACGGTTGTCCGTCGGCGCTCTTTCGCGGCGTCAACGTGCTGAACACGCGTACGGAGGGCGGGCGATGATCACCGCCGGCGACGATGTAGAGCGAAGCGGTGCGCAGGAGCGGCGCCGATGATTACCGCGCAGCACGTCGTCAACATCGCGTTGGAGGAGGCGGCCCGGCTCGGGCGCGCCGACGAGACGATGGTGCTCGTCACCGAGCGGGTCGAGGCGACGCTGCGCTGGGCCGGCANTTCGATGACCACCAACGGGGTTTCGGTCAGCCGGCACATGACCGTGATCTCCATCGTGCGCGACGGGGAGAGCGCGCGCATCGGCACGATGGTGTCGGCCGAGGTGGACCCGCGGGTGATTCCCGGGCTGGTGGCCGCGTCCCAGGAGGCGGCCCGCTCCGCGCCGGAGGCCGGTGACGCCGCGCCCCTGATCGCCGACGCCGGGACGCCGGTCGACTGGGACGCGCCGGTGCCGGGCACCGGCGCCGAGGTGTTCGCCGACGTCGCCGCGTCGCTGAGCCGCGGCTTCGGCGGCGCCGACCGGTTGTACGGGTTCGCCCACCACAGCGTCGCGACGACGTTTCTGGCGTCGTCGACGGGGCTGCGCCGCCGCTACACCCAACCCACCGGTGCGGTGGAGATCAACGCCAAGCGGGGCGACGCCAGCGCCTGGGCGGGCATCGGCTCGGCCGACTTCGTCGACGTGCCCACCGACCTGCTGCTCGAGCAGCTGTCGACCAGGCTCGGGTGGGCACAGCGCCGCGTCGAGCTGCCCGCGGGACGCTACGAGACGATCATGCCCCCCTCGACGGTGGCCGACATGACGATCTACCTGGCGTGGTCGATGTCGGGCCGCGGCGCGCAGGAGGGCCGGACGGCTTTCTCGGCGCCCGGCGGCGGGACCCGGGTCGGGGAGCGGCTCACCGATCTGCCGTTGACGCTGTTCTCCGATCCGATGGCCCCCGGNCTGGCGTGCGCGCCGTTCGTCGCGGCGAGCAACTCCTCGGAGACGGTGTCGGTGTTCGACAACGGCATGGAGATCGGGCAGGTGGACTGGATCCGCAACGGGGTGATCAACGCGCTGGCCTATCCGCGGGCCACGGCCGCGAAGTTCGACGCCGACGTGGCCGTCGCCGCCGACAACCTGGTGATGACCGGCGGGTCGGCCGACCTCGCCGACCTGATCGCGGCCACCGAGCGCGGCCTGTTGCTGACCACGCTGTGGTACATCCGCGAGGTCGATCCCACCACGCTGCTGCTCACCGGGCTGACCCGCGACGGGGTGTACCTGATCGAGGACGGCGAGGTGACCGCGGCGGTCAACAACTTCCGGTTCAACGAGAGCCCGCTGGACCTGCTGCGGCGGGCCACCCAGGCCGGCGTCAGCGAGAAGACCTTGCCGCGGGAGTGGGGGGACTGGGTCACCCGGGCCGCGATGCCCTCGCTGCGGATACCGGATTTCCACATGTCGTCGGTGAGCCAGGCGCATTAGCCGATTGCCCCGCGGCCCGACGCGTTCTAGCGTGTGACGAATGACGGCCCCGGCTTCGCTCGGACACGATCAGCTGACGAGGTTGGTGGCCCTGGCGCCGCGGTCGCCGGACGACGGTCGCATCGCGGCGCTGGTCCGCGGGGTGTGCGCGCGAACGATGTCGCTGCCGCCGCTGCCCGCGGCAGTCGAGGTGGGCGAACCCCGCTCAGAAGCCGAAGCCGTCGTCGCCGAATTCGCCGAGCAGTTCAGCGCCGACGTCTCGGCGATCACCGGCGAGCAACGGTCCCGGCTGTTAAACCGTTTGGGGGAGCGGACTTTCGGTGTCGTCATGGCGATATACGTCGCGGACTTCGCCCCGCGGGTGCGCGCCGGGTTGGAGGCCCTCGGCGTGGGCTCGGAGTATCTGGGCTGGGTGAACGGCCCGGTGACCTGGGACCACACCACCGATCCCGCCGATCTGGTGTTCAACGAGTTTCTGCCCGCGGTGGCCCGGATGCGCGCGCTCGACCCCGTCACCTCCGAGGTGGTCCGGCTGCGCGGCGCGGCCCAGCACAACTGCCGGCTGTGTAAGTCGCTGCGCGAGAGCAGCGCGCTCGAGGCCGGGGGCTCGGAGTCGCTGTATGAGGACATCGAGCGCTTCGCGACGTCAGCGCTGCTGGACGCACGTGCGAAAGCAGCGCTGCGGTACGCGGATGGGTTGATTTGGACGCCTGCGCACCTCGTCGCCGACGATGTCGCCGAGGTGCGCTCTCGGTTCTCGGTGGCCGAGGCCGTCGAGCTCACCTTCGATATCATGCGCAACGCCAGCAACAAGGTCGCCGTGTCGTTGGGTGCCGATGCCGCCCGGGTCGAGCAGGGTACCGAGCAATATCTGCTCGATGCCGACGGCCAGACCGTCTTGCGCTGACCTTGGGAGTGCGCCGCCGTGTCCGGGCAACACCTGCCGGCGGCCCCACGGTATGGTCTCCGCGTGCGGTGTCGCGGCTGGTTGCCTGCGGCAGTTGAGCGTTGGCGTGGGTGCCGTCTCCGGCAACATCCCCGGACGTGAACCGGTTCACGTAATGGCCACCATTCGTTCATGTTCCCGCAATCGGGTGTTATCTCCGTTGCCCGCCGGTGTTTGGCTCCGGCCAGCTAAAATCTGGGATTGGCACCGATGCTGTTGGTGGCGGTGAACGTACGTGGCAGCGCCACCTTTTTGTGACGATCATCGGCCGCCGCGCGACTGCTGGTCGGGGGTCGAATGACTTTGGGCACTGCATCACGCCGCACACGCGTTGAAAGCGGCTGCTTTGCCACGTAGAGAGAGGTTTTGACATGACAACCACTCGTTCACGCTCGCGCATGCGTGCGTTGTCGGTGGGGGCTGCCGGCGCCGGATTGATGGGCCTCATGGTGGGCCAGGGCGTCCTTTCGGCGCCGCATGCATCGGCGGGATGCACGTTGAGCCAGCAGGACGAGCAGTACATCAACCTGCTGGCCCAGAACAAGATGATCCACGGCACCGACTTCAACGACTGCCACATGGTCGCCGAGGGCAAGTGGTTCGCCAACCAGGTGCGTACGGCATCCGATCCGCTGGCGACGGCCAAGTCCCTGGTGAAGATGGTGAACGACGGCACGCCGGCGGACTCGGCCCAGGCCGAGTTCGAGGTCGAGGCGGCGATCTACACCTACGCGCCCGACATGGTGCCCAAGATCAAGGACGAGTTCGCGCACCAACCCCCGCTATCGGAGGCCGCTTCGTAAACCTCCGAGGGTTCCTTTCGCCTCCGGCGCCACGGGGAGGCGCGGGGTGTGAGCTCATCTCTGTGACGAACGAACGGCATTGCCCGCGTGGCGATTCCAGTCCGGCCGCCACCAGAATACCGACAGGCTGCATGATTCCAGGACACGCCTGAGCTGGCGCCGCACGCCTGATCGGGTGTGAGCTGCATGCGCAGGCGGGTTGAGGTCGGCGGCATAATCGAAGCGATCGTAGCTAAATCAACTGCGGAAGAACATCTTTCGATTTTTTGGCTGCGGATGGCGTTCAGTCTTTTGGCGGCAGTGCGTGGAGGTTGGCGAGGATCTGCAGCGGGTCGTCGAAGTGCGCCCCAGTCTTGACGTCATTCAGCGACTTTGGTATTGGTGAATCCCTGTTCACGAGCCGGGCCACTGAGTCTGATAACTCGGGTTGACTTGCCTCGCATCAGCTTTCGGACTGTGCCACTGATATTGGTGCGCGGTGTGCTTCATCCGGTCAGTGCAAGGTCGCCGTCGTCGTCTTCGCGTTGCCAGCTACTGTAGGAGATGGTTCGTTGCACGATGCTGCCGTCGATGATCGAGTCCAGCCAGTGTTCGGCCTCAGCGCGGTCGGTGGTCACCATCAGAATGCTGCTGCTGCTGTTCGGTGTCTGCACACCGTATTGGGTGATCAATCTACCTGTGCTGGGAATGCCCATGATCGACTCCGGTTGTTTCCTATTGGGGGCGTGAATGATTCGTCGTGGTCGTATCTGTCGACGGTAGGCGACTGCCGCCCGTTTGACACAGTTGTCAGGTGGGCGCGGCGGACCAGGGCTTCGGAGTCGATGATCAGCATGCTTTCGCCTTCCGGTCGGATCCAGCCGTGCTGAGTGAACTCGGTGAGGACTTTGTTGACCGCTTCGCAGGAGGCGCCGATCAGTTGGGCGATTTCTTCCTGGGTCAGGTTGTGGGTGACGTGCACCACACCGTTGTCCTGGGCGCCGAACCTTTGGGACAACCGGAGCAGTTCTTTGGCGACTCGGCCCGCGACATCGGCGAAAATCAGGTCGGACAGATCGTCTTCGGTGCGGCGCACGCGCCGAGCCAGCACGCGTAGCAGCCGCAACGCGAGCTCGGGGCGATCGGCGACCCATGCCCAAAAGGTGTTGCGGTGCATCGCGACGGCGTCCACGTCGGTGAGGGCGGTCGCGCTCGCCGAGCGCAGGCCGGGATCGACGATGGAGAGTTCACCGAACATGTCCGAGGGTCCTGCGATCGCCAGCAGATGGTGACGACCATCCGATGCGCGGCGGCCGAGCTTCACCTTGCCGGAGGTAACGATGTACAANTGATCGCCGCCCTCGCCTTCGCCGAAGATCGCCTGGCGGCGCGCGAAATGTACGACCGGCAGTTCTGCAGTCAACGTAGCGATTACGGCAGGATCGACCGCATGGAAGATCCCAGCCCGGCCCAATATCGCGGTCATCGCGCTNCCTGCCGGATCGCGGACGGTACCGAGGGTTGCCGCAGCACGATGGGCAGCTCAAAACTCAGCGGAAACGCAGATGGCGGCTGGAGCGGGGGCGGTTCGGCGGCAAGTAGAAGATTCACAGTAATCCTGAACTTCGGAGCTCACCGGGACGTCCGGCCTGAGTGGCTGCCCGGTGAGGGCAGCGGGTCAGCGCAGATGTGGCCGCGGTCTGGCTGGCATCGCCCACCCCGGCGCGGTTACGCCGCATGGTGTGGCGCTGGTGTGGTCTCCACCGCGTGTCGGTTCGCAACAACAGGTACCGGTGGTCAGCTGGTGCAGCGCCTCGGGCACCGAACTCGCCGCGGGCAGGGAGGTGGCGCAGTCGGTGAGCCGAAGCACCCGGTTCACGGTGCGGCTGGGAACTATGGCCCAGGGCACCGCGGTAACTCGGCAGGCGTCATCGAGGGCGATCAACGTCGAGATAGCGCGCGCAGCAAAGAATTTGACGCCGCTCAGGTCGAGGATCAACGGATTGCCGACCAGTATTGGGCGACTTGCGAATTCGCGGACGCNGTCGCTGTTTGCGGCGTCGACTTCGCCGCTGATCGTCACCACCGTGGTCTGGTGGCGGCCGTGTTCCCGCATTCTTACTCGGTCGCCGTTGCCGATCGAGTCGTCGCGACCGGCGCAAAGGGTCTGAGCACTGCGGATGGGGGTTTGATGAATTTTCATGGTGTTTGGTGTGCTCGTTTCGGTCATGTCACGGCGGACTGTAGTTCGTGTTCGACTCGGGCGCCACCAAGTTACTGGCCGAAGCGGTCGACAACCCTTGAGCCGGTGCGGATGTCAGTCTGCGACCGCATTGAGCAGTCCGCGCGGGATCGATCGCTCGATCGCTCAACGTCGACGTCCGCNACGGGTGTAGCACGATTTGCAGACTCAGGATGAGTGAGCAAGGAGCGCGTTGCCCGCGGATTTCCAGGGTGACACGAATTCAGATCAAGATATGGGCGGTTGGCTTCGCCTTTGCGATGCCACGGCCGCTAAGGCGGTGGCATCAGTCCCAGACCGGCTGCATGCTCAGCGCTCCCCGTGTAACACGCTGATCCGAGCCTTGTCAATGCGTCGCGTTGACTCATTCACATGCCCCGCGTAGCCGCCTTCGTTGACTCATCTGACCCTGATTTTTCAGCCGGGTTTGTCATGACCTTGTTTGGTGGTCGGGTTGGTGGTGGCTGCGCTGTTGGGATTGGCTGATTGCGATCGAAAGCTTCTGGGCGGTAGCGCAAGCGGCGTTGCGCAGGTGCCGACGCCGGCGGTGACGCACCAGCCGGGCGGCGACGTTGAAAAACGCCGGGCGCAGTCGTTTGCCGCGCACTCGGCGGACTGCGCGGGGCAGCGCCAGGGCGCGCAGCCATCACCCGACGTTGTGCACCGGCGCGGCGGCCTGCCGGTACAGCCAGTCACCGAAGAACGGTTGCACGGGGGCGTGGATCATCCCGAAGTCGTTTTTGAGCGCCCGAATGGTGTCTTCGGGGACACCGCCGCGCAGCCGGTGATGGGCCTCGACGTTGGTGATGATCGCGTGCAGCCGCCAGCGATCAAGATCGTCGAAGGCCAGCTGCTCACCGCACCGTTTGGGTTGGCGGCGCACGATCAGCCGCACAACGCCCCACTTCCGCGCTGTGACGCGGCCCTCAATCCATAGCCGGCTGAAAAATCAGAGTCTGAAATGACCTTCCGAGCCTGAACCTCGCATCAATACCGTCCAACGTTGACGCTGCTTCGTCAATTCGATTGGTTGGGTCTCGAGTTCGAACACGGCATGCGCGACGACACCGGACGGCAGGGCGACACGCGCGGCCGCGGTTCCCCGACCGGGGCCGTCGAGTTGTCAATATCCGCGCGGCGCCGAAGCAGGGGCTCATCGATACCAAAGTCGCGGTCTGGTCGGCGCGCTGCCGCAGGAGTCGATTTCGAGGCTTCGGCTGTTCGGCCCGATCCGGGAATCCCAGCGCTCCCGCGCGACGTCTCTCTCGGTGCGGCTTTCCCTGTCTTTCGCGCTGATCATCAGGAGCGTATCGACACGTGACACATCGCCCGGCGCCGCGGCTGTCGTCACACTCGCGAGTGCGTGGTCGGGATCGAGGTGGAATGGGACGACCGGCAACACAATCGTATCGCCGCCATTATCAAGAACTTCGGCCGTGCGGGGCGGATGGCCGCGGCGTCCGTCAAGTTGGACGGCACTTCCGGCGGTGACGAGTTCAGCAGGCGCTGTTGCCCATTCGCTGAGTAGTGTACGCCACACGACTACCTGAGCCGACGGCTGATGGAACAGCTTCGACGGCGGCCAGCCCGGGGCTGACTGCGTGACACCACGGTGGCGCGGTCCGGTCGGGGTCCGCCGGACGCATGCGCGGGGGCCGCCGTTCCCGACCGGCGCGGCGCATGCTGGCGAATCGGCAGCGATTGGCGCATCATCACGCTATGAGACGCGAAGTGGGCGCCGAGATCGAAGTCGAAATCACCGAGCCCACCACGCTGGAGTTTCAGATTGCGATCGCCCCACATCCGCGCACCGAGGTCTTCGAGTCGCTGAGCTTCGTCCTGAACGGTCGGCCCGTCGAGCCTCTGGAAGTCAGCGGCGCACATGGCAACCGCATCCACAAGTTTGACGCAGCGGTGGGCGCATTGAGAGTCGACTACGCGGCGACGATCGTGGGTCAGACCGATCCGGCTCCGGTGACCGATTACGACCTTTCGATGTACCTGCGCCCCAGCCGCTACGCCGAAGCCGACAAGTTCTATGGCTTCGCCGCAACCGAGTTCGGCACCTACGGCGATTCGGCGACGCTGTTGGAGAATGTGAGCTCGTGGGTCGGCACCAGGTTGAACTACGTTCCCGGTTCAAGCGATCCGATCGACGGGGCGGTGGATACGTTGCTCGCCGGCGAAGGTGTGTGCCGCGACTTCGCGCATCTGGTGGTGGCGCTGCTGCGTGCGGTCAAGGTCCCGGCCCGCCTTGTGTCGGTGTATGCGCCTGGCTTGTATCCGATGGACTTTCACGCGGTGGCCGAAGCATACGTCAAGGGGCAATGGCGGGTGGTCGATGCGACGCTGCTGGCGCCCCGGCAAACCCTGGTCCGCATAGCCACCGGTCGTGATGCCTCCGACACCGCGTTTCTCGATAATCACAAGGGCCAGATCGAGCTCAAGCGACTGGTTGTCACCGCGGTCGTCGACGGGGACTTGCCTTCGGACTCGATCGACCAACTGGTTTCCATCCGCTGAAAACAGGCGTCCGGTCAGCTGATCACGACAACCGGCTGGCCTCGTTCTATCTGGACCGGCCGAGTAGTGTGGGGTCATTGGCGGTACCTCGTNCCTGACTGTTCGAAGNCATGTCGTCGCCGAGTCGAATGAACTGGCCGTTTCGCGGTCAAGACGGGAGCGTCGCGATGACGCTGAAAACCGACCATATCGATGCCCGGCACCTGCATTCCCGACCGCTGCATACACCGCGCTTGAGGCTGAAGGCCAAGGCGCCCCAGAGCGGGTATGTCGACGGGGCTTGGTGGCCGCACAGTACGAACCTGACCGCGGAGTTGCCGGACCTGCTGTCGGTGCTCTCAGTTCGACTCGGACCGATTGGCCGCGTGATCTACAACGTGAACGAATGGGCCACGCCGCCTGTAAAGTTCGCGACCGGCGGGCGAATGGTTCGACTCGACGGGTACCGCCTCCAGCCGGCCAGCACCGTNGAAGTCTTGGGGCTCGATCGCACCAAGATCGTCTTGCTGGTCGTCTCGCCGAGTGCCGAGCCGGACCAGGCACACGCGATCATGATGANCGCAGCCAGCTCAGACAATGCCTCGCCCGTCGCGGGCCTGCTGATGATCAGCCCTGAAGAAAGGGAAACCCGCGGATAGACCCACGCGTTCGGCATCGCGCGAAATCATTGGCAATCAACTCGCCTCAAGCAGTGTGGCCCTCAAGCAGTGTGGCCCTCAAGCAGTGTGGCACAGTCCTAAACGCCGGGCATGCTGCAAAGTCGCGATCACCGCCAGGGTCGACTCGGCACCCTGGTTGCTGTCCACGCCGGCCGCCCGCAAGGCGTTGTATCCGCCACCTGTATCCGGGTCCCACATCGGCTCTCCCGCGTCGTTGTCGCCCATGAACCAGGCCGCTGCGGCCCTGACGCCGGCGAGCCAGGTCGGGTCGGTGTCGGTGGCGGCGGCGCGCGCGCACGCGTCGGCGAGCGTGGACACCTCGATGGGCAGTTGATCGAATCCGGGCCTGGTGTCCTCCGGGCCTCGACCCCCGACAGGGGTGGGAGACAGATGGCCGTCTGCCGTTTCGTATGCGACCAGCCATGCCAACAGATCGAGGCCACGTTGACGCAGCGTCGTGTCGGCGAGCGCGGCACCGGCGGTGATCATCGCCTCGGGCACAACGGCATTGGCGTAGGTCAGTCGAGGCTCGGGCCACGGCCAGGCCAGGTCTGTGTTCGGTGCAGGCACCGACGCGGCATAGTCTGTGAGCAGTGCGCGAGCCGCGCGGTGCGTTGGGTCGAAGGTGAGAAGTTCTGCAGCGCCGAGCGCCGCGAACGCCATCGCGCGCGATACCACCGACCGCTCCTGGGCGGCGCGCTCGAACTGCATGATGGCCGAGTGGCGGGCCCAGGCGACATTGCTGTGGGCGGCCGCGGTCCCCAGACCCCAGATGCACCGCCCCCAGGCGTCCTCCAGNCCCGGCTCGTCGACCCACCTTCCGGTGCTGTCCATCCGATTGCGGCATGCGCCGTTGAGGTCCTGCGCGTCGTTCAAGAACCGCAGCGCAACACCGGCCAGNCCGTTCAGCATTCGGTCGGGGCCATGGTCTCGCGTGGCGACAACAAGCACCCGCGCCACGTCGTCGGTGCAGTAGCCGCGTTCGGGCAGTGGCTCGGCGAGGCGCGCGTGCTGCACGGTGCCACGACGGTCCGTCAGCCGCAGCAGGTGATCGAACATCGGGGCTGGTGCCGTGGTGGTCATACCCGTGCGCGTCGCTGCGCCAGGATCCGATGAGCCAGGCCCAGATACGCACGCGCGACGAGTGGCCAAGCCATCTCCGGCGCTANCCTCCTGGCCTCGGCGGCCATGGCACCGGCGAGGCGCGGCTCTGTCAGCACCCGTCGCAGGGCGCACGCCAGCGCATCGGGGTCGTCATGCGCGACGACAATGCCGGCCCCGGTGGCGAGCAGTTCGACGGCATGCGGGAACGCGGTAGCGACGACCGGGCGGCCGCTCGCGATTGCGTCGACCAGAGCGCTGGAGGTCACCTGATCGGTCGAGTCGTAGGGCAAGGCCACGACCGCCGCNGACTGGACGAGGGCGGTCAGCATCGCAACGTTGCGATAACCCGTATCGAAGCACACCGAATCCGCGACGCCGCTGCGCAGCGCCTGGTCTATCCGGGCATTGCGGTACGCCTCGCCGTCGGTGGCCAGCACCTCCGGGTGCGTTTGACCCGCAACCAGGTACCGCGGCCGGCCGGGCAGATTATTGAGCGACCCCATTGCCTCGATNACGCGCTCGATGCCCTTACCCGGGCCCAGCAGGCCCCGGGTCAACACGATGGGTCGCCCGCTCCGCACGCAAGGGGCCTTTGTCGGGACAGTCGCGCCATGGGGGATGGTGGTGACTTTGCGGTGGTCGATGTCNAAGCGTCCACGCAGCCGTTGGCCGGCCCCCTCCGACATCACGATCACCTGGTCCACCCGTGCGGCGACGGCNTCGAACACCGAACGCTGTTGTCGCCTGGGATCTTTCAGGATAGTATGAGCGATCAGGATCGATGGGACGCGCAGTCCTTCGATGATCCCCATGACTCCGTCGTCGTCGACGCCTCCGTAGCTGTCGTACTCGTGCTGGATGATGGCGATGTCGCTCTGATTCAGCAACTCGGCGCAGGCCCTAACCGATGCCGCTGAGCCGTTGACCAGCTCTCCGACGACACGCGTACTCGAGGACGGCGGGCCGTCGGACACTCGCACAACGCTGACGTCGGCACCATTGGTACTCAAGCCGTGGGCCAGAGCGGCGCTGAACGCCGCCAGCCCGAATGGTGTCGGTGGATACGTACCCAGAATGCCGAAACTCGGTGCGTCAGAAAACCCTTGTCCCTCAGGGGGATCGATCAACGACAGAAATCTAGACGAGGCGGTCAAGGTGATCCCAGCTAGAGGTGGTCACCTGCGTACCCGGCGTGAGCGGTTGCTCGGTGCGATCAGTTGTGTACGGCTGATTCAGCCCGGGCTGCCTGGATTTCCAACTCCTTTGAGGATACACCCCCAATTCGTCGGTGCGACGCGCCTGCGGACCCACTAACTCCTTGCGGTGGGGTACAATCGGGGCACCGGGACCGACCAGGCCCCCATGATGAAGGGGTCTGCGATGTCCGATAGGTCGCCCCGACAAGCCATGAGCAAGAAGTCCGGAAAGTCTTTGAAGGAGAAACGGGCCGACAAGCACGTCAAGGTAGCCCTCCGTGCCGCGGTCAACGAGGCGTTAACTCGCACTGAGAAGCGCTGAGGGGCAATACCGTTCGTTTGCGTCATTGGACCCTGAAGTCATTCTCCGTAATTGCCACCAGTTGGTCCGCCCCCGTGGCGAGTCGAGTTCCAGTGGTTCACACGCCGACCGACCCCGTCCGGGGCGAAGCATCCCGGCGATGCGGTATCAGGCGGCGTTCGCTTACTTCTTCTCGTCCTCGGGCTTGTTCAGCGCCCGGTCCGCGCTGCGCACAATGCTGCGGTGGAACTTGTACTGCGCGTCGACGAGCTGGTCAGCCAATTCGATGGCGGCGTCAACGATCTTCTTGCGCAGCGGTTGTACGGAGCCAGGAAGGGCCTGATCGACGGTGTCACGGAACCTCCGCAAAGCCTTGGTCGCGGCCTCCGTGCCGGCCTTGGCCGAATCACGCACCTCGTCGACCAGTTCGGCCGTTCGGGGCGCCACCGCCTTCTTCTCACTGCCGTGGGTCATATCCGAGTCTCCCGAATCGCTTTCGTCATTTTCCTGCTATGCCAACCCGAGGTTAACCGACTTCGGCGGTCGGCCCATACGGCCGAAGGTCACACATTGGACAGCCGAAGGTCCGCATGCTCAGGCCGCACCACCCGGAGAGCCCCGCTGCACCGGCCTTTCAGCGCCGGATGGCGATGTCCAGTTGATCACCGGGGACTGGGGCCGTCGAGGAGGCGGACGGCTGGGCTGGCCGCCCCGCCGCGCGGGCCAGCGCGATCGCGTGGCAGTCGATGCGCCCCACAGCATGCCGAGTCGCAGGCCATGCGCTCGGATGGGGACTTAGGGCCCTTGCCGTGTCGTGAAGCACCGGAGCACGATTGGATTCGTTGCCAAGCAAGGCGCCGCAGAGGTATGCGGAAAATGGCTGCGGTCGAGGGCAGTTATGCATTCGTGCCCTGGAAATCCCGCCAGTTCGCACCAGAACGGTCGTTCGGCGAGGGCATGACACCGCTTGATGGGCCGTACCGGCCAGACCATCGGCAAGACCTGAGATCTCCTGGTCTTCTGGGGTTATCGACCCGAAAACACGTGCGTCGACTTCGAAGGAGTGGGAATGAACAAAGACCAAGCAGACCAATTCGAGCACGAGCTCATGCAGCCGCTCGCGCAGGCCCTTCGTACCAGGCTGGGTGCGGCAGGGGAAGTCCGCGTCAACAACGAGCCGCACCTGATCAGCGGTGAGAGGGTTGTGTATGCGACCTGGCTTGAAGTCGTGCTCACGGATGCGCGCACCGATGTCATCTTCAGGCCCCTCGGCCGCGAAGACTTCTCAGCGGTCTGGCAATGGGGAAAGAACGGCCGATTCATCTTCCCGATTCCGCAAGGCGACGTCGATCGCAGCGACGGCGCCCGAGCGTCCATTGACGCTGTGGCCGAGCGCATCCTCCAAACCGCGAGTATGTGGCACGCGGAGCCGCCCGACTCGTTTGGCTGGTCGGACACCTGAAAGCAGCCGTTGCGGCGGTGGGCGGATCTGTCTTAGCGAGGCTGTTGGCGCTGTTGCACGCTCAGACCTCGTCGATGCCCCGCTTCGCCGATGTGTTCGCGCCCGTCGCTACGCCAATGGCGGATCGCTGCGATTGCCGTCTTGAGCCCGCGCCGGCGGCCCGTCGCCGGGTCGGTGCCCGCGAAGCCGGGTTCCAGCGCGGCGAACATTCGCTCGCTGCGGGTCTCCGGCGCGTCGTCGGCGGTGTCGCGCAGGTAGCGGTCGGGCAGCGACAGTTTCGCGATGGTGCGCCAGGTCTTGCCGTACTGCAGCAGAAACGAGCCCGTGGTGTAGGGCAGGTCGTACTTGTCGCAGAGCGCGCGCACGCGCACCGAGATCTCGTGCAGCCGGTTGCTGGGCAGGTCGGGATAGAGGTGATGCTCGATCTGGTGGCACAGGTTGCCGCTCATGAACCGCAGCGCGGGCCCGGCGTCGAAGTTGGCGCTGCCCAGCATCTGGCGCAGGTACCACTGACCCTGGGTTTCGCCGATCATGTCGGTCTTGGTGAACTTCTCGGCGCCGTCGGGGAAATGGCCGCAGAAGATGACCGCGTTGGCCCACACGTTGCGGATCACGTTGGCCAGCGCGTTGGCCGTCAGCGTCGACCGGTACGTCGCCCCCGGCGAGAGCGCGGTCAGCGCCGGGAAGGCGACATAGTCCTTGAGCACCTGCCTTCCCGCCTTGCCTGAAAACTCGCGCACCTGCTGCAGGGTGGTTTCGCGTTCCGGGCCGCGTTCGAGGATTTTGGCGAAATCGATTGTCTGCAAGCCGATTCCCCATTCGAATCCAACTGCGAGGATGGCGTTGAACAGCAGGTTGCCGATGTTGAAGGGCTCCCAGGGCTGGTCACGGGTGACTCGGAGGACGGTGTAGCCCACGTCGTCATCCATGCCGAGAATGTTGGTGTACTTGTGGTGCTGGAAGTTGTGGCTGGAGCGCCAGTGTTTTGACGCCGCACTCATATCCCATTCCCATGTCGAGGAGTGGATCTCGGGATCGTTCATCCAGTTCCACTGGCCGTGCATGACATTGTGGCCGATCTCCATGTTCTCGACGATCTTGGCCAGAGCAAGGGTCACCGTTCCCGCCCACCACGCAGAGCGTTTCGCACTACCGGCCAGCATGAGTCGGCCGGCTACTTCAAGGGCCCGTTGCGCGGCGACGGTGCGGCGGATGTAGCGCGCGTCGCGCTCGCCACGCGAATCCTCGATGTCCAAGCGGATCGCGTCCAGTTCAACGGCCAGATTCTCGATGTCGGTGTCGGTCAGGTGGGCGAAGGCCGGAATGTCCGTAATCGCCATCGTTTTTGCTGCCTTTCGTCGGGCTTGTCTCTCGGTTCGCCAGCGTTCACCGGCACCGAAGTACTCGGAACCACCACGGCGGCTGCGGCACTCGCCGCCGACCGGAGCCCGAAATGACAGGCGCGGTGATTT
>JGI24721J26819_10002314_pt1 | contig 21060 bp, 11 predicted proteins | sample YelNatPaOPGAMG01_FD_26819 | JGI IMG/M metagenome (IMG submission 26819) | reverse complement strand
CCTCCGCCCGCCGGATGACGCTGGGGCTGGCGGGCTGGGTCTCCGGCTCTCCCACAGGCCCCACCCAGAGAAGCCCCCGTTGCAGGATGACCTCCCTGGGGGTATAGCCGTACTTCTCCCGGAAGCGGGCCGCCGCCTTCTCCTGGGGGGTGTCCGGGGAGAAACAAAGCCAGTAACCGGGAAGTCTGCCATTATTCTGCATCCTGCTCCCCTCTCCGGCCTCCAGTTTGCAGGTCCTCTCGCCAGGGGTTGTGCTTCTGCGGGCCCAGGACGTCCATTCGGGCTTTGTAGGCCAGAAGGCTGGAACGCAGGATCAGCCAGTCGCGGCCGGTTTTGCGGGCCTCCACCCTTCCTTTTCGGGTGAGGTAGCGGATATGGGCTGTTGTATAATCCGTCAGTGCCGCTGCTTCCCGTACCGTGATCCAGCCTTCTATCGCTGTCGTCGCCATTTCGCTTCACCTCTCCTGACAANCTGTTTATTCTTTTGCGGATAAACCTGTTCTTTAAAAAAGCGAAGTGTTTATTCGCTTACGGATAAACTATACCATGAAAAAAGGGGACTGTCAAGTCCCCTTTCATCTGTGGTTACTGTTTCTTCGCCCGTTCCACGCCGCCCGGGGCATGCTTGGCGCGACCCAGGCGATCCACCAGGCTTTTGTATTCCACCAGTTCCCGCGTGTTTACCATCCAGTCGCGGCCGAACTTTTTCCCCCTGATCCGGCCGTGCCGGATCAGCCAGCGAATGTGTGCCGGATCGTAGCCAGTCAGCCCGGCAGCCTCTCTGGTCGTGATCCATTCAGCAGAGTCAAAGTGGTCGGGCATAGCCGCTCAAAAAGGTATCCTCTCCCCAACGTCCCCCGGAAGCCCGGTGGACCGCGGCCCTCACCGCCAGCAAAGGCAGTGGAATCAACGGAGCATGTTGAGGAGCGTCTCTTTGAGGCCCCGCAACTCCCGTGGTAGCAGAATTAGAAGTGGGATGATCAACACCAAGAGAAAAATCGCCAGAAAGAAGTTTCTCCCTGCTCCCATCACGGCTTCCAGGAGAGGGGGCGAGAGGGGTATCTCCACCACATATACCTGTATGACCTTGCTGTTTCCCAACAAATCCAGAAAACAGAGAGAGCAGAGCGCGTCTGAGGAAGCAACAGTGTTGTCCTCTCTTTCCGGGGCAAAGATTCTAATCGTTATCCAGGAATTTCCACAACCCATTACAACGCCCGTATACTCAAAAACCGGAAAGGCCGTGCGGGCTGAGCCCTCTTTCCCATCCTGTGTTCGCTCGCTGGGCGAAGAGGTTTCAGGAACGGGCATAAACACCGCTCTATTGCGATCACTGTGCGTCAACGGACAGGCTTCATCTACCCGGAGTGTTGTCAGTTTGGGCCAAATATATTTACTCCCCTCAGTATTATGGTCTGGGAGGTAAACCGTCACTTTGAGAGGAGAGTTAGCAAGCACAACTGGCGGATAGATGACTGCTCCCCATTTAAAGCGCGCAACCTGTGGTCTACAGATTGAGTAATAGAAAACGATCAGTAGAAACAAGCCGACTACATAGGAAAGAACACCTGCCACCCTGCTCTCAAAAGAAACCTCTTTCCTGGGTTCTATAACCTTATACTTATAAGTGCCTTTGGACCGGTCCATTTTCTTCATTGTCGTCTCCGTCGTCTCCTTCGTCGTCTCCTTCCAAAAAGGGTGTGGCAGCGGTGGAACCTGCAGGACCGCGCTCAGCACACCTCTTCTATTAGAGAATTGCACCTGTATGTCCCTTATACATCAGTCGCTTTTGGATACCCCATATTAGGGCTCCAATGCCTAATAATAAGGTTATAAAGCTGGCTTCTATATTTTCCAAACCCTGCAAAATTATATGATTCCTTTGCAGAAATATTCCGAATATGAATATCCCTGCTATGATTATATATCGGATCCCAATACGCTGTATAGTGTCTGGGAGGGGTGAGACCTTGGATGGGTGATATACTAAAAACAACCCAGATAAGGATACGGCGAAGGCGAGAAGCCAGGAAAAGAGCACCCATGGGAATTTTCCTGTCTCCCACCCCGGGGGGAGAAGGCGGGCAAACGGAAGGATCAGCCACATCCCGCTCCAGGAAGTTGCCACAAGGAGCGTTAGGAAATCAGTACGCTCTAGCGAGTCTTTAAATCGTGCTAATGGATTCTCCATGGGGGAAGATAGGTGGTGTACAATTTCGCGCAACCATTCGTAAGAAGATTTCAGAAATGCTAACAGAGACACCCATATCACGATTGCAATCATGGAACTCAGCCATAACCAGTTTGAGAGCTGAATTGACAAAAATAGCACCAGGAGAGCAAATAATAACCAACTCAGGGGTACACCGATTGCAAACCGCAACACCCTCTCGTTGGGGGTAAGACAGGGATAAAATTGAAAGATGCGGTAGTATCCCCAACCTAAAAACGCGTAACCTAAAAGTAGGTATATCCAACGAAGAGGGACAAGATCAGCGGAAGAGAGCCATTGAGAGCTCTCTTTCAACCAAGACGCACTTCCCAGTGGGTCTACAGCCACCAGAAGGATGAACGCCCCTACGAATAATGCCCGAAGGACCCACCAGAGGAGATGAAGGGCATACTTCTGGCTGACTGGAGGGAGGAAAAGTCCGTAGATTCTCTGCCCAATGTTCCTGAGGAGGAGGAACGCTATGTAAGGATCCTCTGTGGGTGGATGGACTGATGCCCCGACAGAAGCCCTCACAATCTCAACAGCGCTTTTCAACGAACCGATTTCCTCCCTGAGAATAACCTCAGGAAGGGGAGCGAGACCCCGGGTGTACCGGGTACCCCGTCGTAAAAACTTGTCTTCAATGAGCTGACGCGCCCACCCTTTCAATATATTGCGTTCCTTTTTCCTACCGCGCCATGCCTCCTGCAACACTTCCGTTATCTTTTCCTCGCTGGCAGTCTTCCTTTCCCCAAGTTGGAATGCGTCAGGGAGCCTCAGTGCCCACATAGGGTGGACCCCCTCTCCATTGGCTTTTTCGCCGATTCCGCCTGCGATTTCTTCCTCAAGGACCTTAAAGTCCTCCGTCTTTTCCGAAGGCAACACAATCGTACATTCACTTCCCAGAAGCACCAGCGTTGGTGGACTATCTTTCTTGCCGCTTCTTCTTTCTTGGTCCTTGCGAATATCTTTGGCGATGTCCCTTGCTTTCTTATCACCATCACCCCGCATTGGTAGCAGCCTGATATACTTTGGGTCTGAATCAACCAAATTCTCCCAACGGAAGTAGAGAACCATTTCGCGGTAAGTCGTTACATCCCGGATAGGCAGGTCAGCCACAAAAACGAACTGAACCGTTTCCGCTTTATACTTTATAGCTTCAATTTCGCCCAGGAGTCTCTCTTCTTCCCAGGTGCTGAGCCACGTCAGCCTGTGGAATTCGTCAATGACCACCACCGCCCGTTTTGGTTTCGGAGCTTGCGGGGAAGGCCAGTCATCTGGGCTGTAATCTTTTTTCTTTAATCTTCCGTCCTCGGAAATCTCGTAAAAGATGACCAGCGTGTTTGAGCTCAACATTTGCTTCCCCGTTGGCCCACCCAGAGCCACATTCACAAACGAGGTTTTGCCAACACCAGCAATACCAAAGACGTAAACATGCTTTCCGGCATTCAGATAACGGTACAATTGAGCCTTTTCTCTTTTCCGGTCTATCAGTTTCTCTTCTTCCTCCGGGTAAAGAGGTCGCAATGGTTCGCTCATCGTCCAACCTCCTTAGCATAAGGCTCCAACGGGCCGGAGGCAAACTCTACGGTTTCCCTCCGAAGCCACTGGTGCAGCAGTAAGGGGCCGATGCGGATCTGCCCTTCGGCGGGCTGGCTCAACCATCCCCTCCGAAGCAATGCGTCCAGCGTTTCCTCAACCCAGGCTGTGGGCAGGAGCCCGACCCCTTCCCGAAGAGCAACCTCCAACTCCAGGAGTGATGCTGAGTGGGCAACCGATTGCTGGATTCTTTTTTCTATCAGGGAAGCCAACTCCACTACCTTCTCCCAGGGTGCTCCGGCCCTTCTGCGAAAGTGGCGCTCCTGATCCCGCAGGATGGCCCGGCGTAGCCAGTACGGCATTCCCCTCAGCCACACCGCTTGCTCCCTCAGCCATCTGGCCGTGTCCCGAAGGGCCCGCTCAGCGCTGGCCATTCCCTGCCTTACTGCGCGTTCCGTCTTCGGTTCCAGCCCCAAATCCTTCTTCCCCCGTTCCCACTTCGCCAGGCTCTCTCTGATTCGCTGGGCCGAATCCTCCAGGCGCTGAGCCCCTTTCTCCGGATCCTCCAAGGCATCCATAAACGCCGTTTCCGGAAAAATGTAGGCGAAGGAACGGGCAGCGGGTTGAATCTGGCGCTGGAGTTCGTGGAGCACATCCGATCGGAGAGCGAGCCCCCGTCGGCGATCGCTCCAGCGGGCGACGGCCACCAGGACCATCCGCTCCTCCCAGCGGAATCGCCCCCACAGCCGATCCAGGGTTGCCGTATGGATATCCGCCGCCTGCCCCAGCAAAATGTCCACGTTGTGCCCATGGATATAGCCAATGCTTTGTCGCTCCAGACAGAGCGTTTCCAGGACAATCTGTACCAGCAGAGGATGGCCCCTGGTCCACTCCCACACCCCCTCAGATACGGAACGATCCATCAGCACTGGGGACTTAGCGACCATCTGCTCAACGGCTTTTTCCGAAAGCCAGGGGATTTCATGGGCCCATTCTCTCTTCTCATCGGTATACACGCAATAGACTCTGGGAGCCTTCAAAAGGATCTCCAAAGCGTTGGAAGGGAGATTGAAGAAGTTATCTATCACTACGAATTTGGGCTCTTCAGGCCTCTCCGCGATAAAATCTTTTAACTTTTTGGCGCACTCCAGCCCATCGGGTGGTCCATTCAGGTAGCATGAAAGCACCCGTTCCCCGAGTTGAGTCAAAAGGGTCTCCACTCGTCGCAAAACAGTGGTTTTTCCCCCGCCGGCTTCGCTGCAGAAGCCCAGACATTTTTCCCCGCTCCTGTGCCACTCGTTCACCAGATGCTCAAGCCCCTCCTGAAAAGGATCCTGAAAGAGATCGCTGGCTTGTGAGAGGGGCCCAGAGGTGTAGGGGATCTCAACCTCCGGCGGCTTTTCAAAGAAGACCATCTCCCATTCTATCGGCTGCTCCAGCGCTTCCCTCTTTTCTCCACCCCATCTGATGTCCAGGAGCGTGATCCGATATGTCCCGACGGGAAGAGGGCTGAGCCTTTTGGAGAAAAACCTGGTTTCCTGAGAGCCTATGCTCTGGATCTGGAAGGGGATCTCCTGCTGGTGGTATGGGCCCTCTATTCGGATTGTTCCTTCCAGGTTCACAATCCAATCAGAGGGGAGCCATCCGGTGTTGCGCACCCCGATGACGATCTCCGGCTCATTAACGGGGCGGGCCCGGCTTTCCCCCCAAATCTCCAGAAGACTGCCTCTGGTCATATTGCGTTCCACTGTTCTAAAATATGCCCAACCAGCGCTCTAAAAGGAGGCACAATGTACTCCAGCCGTTGCCGGTTCTCCCGGCGGGTTGCGTCTGAATGTGGGGCGCGCCGTGCAGCATCACTCAGCAACCGGAAGAGATTCTCCGCATCTGGTAGGAGCAGGAACGGGGTAAACTGATCGGGGGTAATGCCCGGAGGTACGGCGCGGGTTTCCCACACCTGTCGGAGAAACTCAAAGAGTTGCTGAGCGGCCTGTCGGTGTTCGGAATGATCGTCCAAAGATGTGCTGATTTTCTCCAGAGCCCTGGCGGCGTCCTGTAGAACTTCCCCCACGTGCGGGCGGTCCTGTGGGGGCACATCCGGTGCAAACCCCTCGCTCATTTCGTAGTAAATGAGACTCAACAGCGCTACTGGATGCTGGTGAAGGAGGGATCCTGCCCACTGGGCAACCTCATCGTTGGTGGCAGGGATCCATGGATGCCAGTCGGGCGTGACGGGCTGTGCGCCGTAGCGCCGGATCTTCCGGATAAACTTCAAGTCCTCACGACGGCCTGCAGCCGGTATCCAGGAGCGGGAGAGCCGCAGGGCTCGCTCATATGGCGACTCCGCCCCGACCAGGTCATACGGCTCACTGTATGGAGGAGGGCCCACGTAGGCCGGAGACAGGTTCAGCACCGGGCTGAGGCCAGCGAACAGGAAAAGATCCGCCGGAACGTGCCGGGCCAGTTCAAGAGATTCTTCCAGAAAGCAGCCCGGGTTCTCTTCCCACCGTCGGGCCAGGCTAAGAGCAAGGGCCTCGCGCAGAGCGTCGGAGCGGCCTGCGAGGTAGAAAAGCCGCTGCAGAATGGCTCCTCTATGCCCCCATCCGATCTCAAAAATCCGTTTCAAATAGGAGGCGATCCGCGTCCGAAAGCGATGCCGGTGCTGTGCATCTTCCTGGGTCCAGACGCGAGTGACCAGATCGGGGGCGATTGAAGGCTGAATCATCAAAGCATATCCGGTAACAATCTCAGGCCAGTGCGCACGGGCTAAAAGGCCCAGAATCACGCAGATCAACACCAGCACCACTACCAAAAGGCCCAATAAGAAACCTCGCCGATACCATTCCCAGAAGGAGACGACTTCAAAACGCGCTTCTTGATGCCGCCACGCTGGAGGGATCTGAACGCCGTCCGGTGTTTCTTCTATGTTGAGATAACACTCCATATGAACCACGCCGGGCTTCCTGAAGAAGCGACGGGAAATTTGAATCTCCGCGGCCACATCATCGGGGCCCGGTTCCCCAGGATAGATGCCCAGATATTCCCAATCATCCGGTGGAATCTCCGTGCCATTCAGGCGGAGAGTTAAAGTTAAGGGGAGTTCCGGTGCGCTGAGGGCATACTTGCCGTTCCGAATCTCCACCCGGAGGCGGACAGCCTCTGCCTGACGAACCCGAAGAGGGGCCTGAATCTTCAGAGCGAGGGAAGGGAGCAGCCGAATGCTGCCTTCTACCTGTTCAGGCATGGTGGCGTATATGCTGTTGCGCTGATAACGGACTCCTGTGAGGGTGACCGTGTAGGTTGCAGGTGGAAAATCATCGGGCAAGAAGGGCCCATACAGGCAGCCGCCGGAATCTGGTTGCAGATTTAGCGAAGTTTCATATCCATCCGCCCGGCTGAGGAGAACCTTGCCCTCCAGAAGGGTGATTTCAGCATCAGGGGACGGGCATACAATAGGCTGCCAGAGGGGAGCAAATGCCTGGCGTGGGCTGCTCAGCCCAACAATATGAAACCCGGACTCTGGAGTGGGGGGGGTCGGGGAAACCGGTGCTAAGGGGACCAATTGGTCAGCCAGTTGTAACGCTACCGTTGTCGGCATGGAGAGAGGGAAGAAATTCTCTCCTGGCCGAAGAAGGTGCTCAAAGTACCCCACCTTGAACCAGGAGGCCCAATCTTCCTCCTCACGGAGGTAGTAAACGTAGAGGGAAAACCCTTTTTCAGAATTCTGCAGGATCATCGCGCTTTCTTTCAGGACATCTTCGGGTTCCAGCCCGGGTACATTCGGAAGGCCATCGCTCACCAGGACAATGATGGCTTCCCGTCCCTGGGCCCAGGTTCCGGCGCGATGGAACTCATCCAGGGCCGCGCGAAATGCAGCGCGGAAGTCCGTGTTTGGGCGAACTTCCAGCACCAGGCGATCGGCTCTCCATTCCTCGTCCAGCCGGATGATCGGCTCTGCAGTGCCGCCGAAGGCAATCACCCCCAATCTACACGAGGGGCATCTTCGCCGAAGTGCGGCTCCAGCGATCTGAACGAATTGCTGCCGGAAACCGCGGGGGTCCGTTCCGATCTCCGAGCACCAGGGAACTTTCCCCACCTGGTCTTCAGTACAGGTAGAGGGAGAGACATCCACCAGGAAGACGACGTCCTTCGTATCGGGCGACCCCGGTGCTCCCACAGGGAAGAGGATGCCGATCAAGGCCAGCATAGCGATGCACAAAGCCCCTATCTTTGCGGAGGAGAGTTGGAAAGTTGAGCACATTCCAGTTTCTCCCAGCCCCGCGGCCAATTGCACTGATACAGCAAGCCGTCTCCACATAATAGATATAGCTTCGGCTGGCCTTCCGACGGGTCCCCGTCCATCAGGGCTATGTCCTTCAAATTACAGGGGGTTATAGGAGATTTCATCCCCTCATTGGTGGTAGGGTAGAGAAATGCCCTTCCCTCATTCGTGAGGATCACCGCATGTGTTCCGTTAGAATCTATCACCGCTTTGCAAAAAGGGTGTATCCCCATCGGGGTATTCCCGCCCTCCCCTGACCGGTTCCAACTCCCATCATCCCAGAACACCCACCACGCATTGCGATCTCTGCACCACAAGCCTATGGCTTGGTGGGGCTCATGGGGCTCAAAAACAGCAACGCGGGTCCAATCCTTTCCTCCCTCCGACCAGTACAATCCCGCCCTTGCTGAAGTGTAATCCATCGCAATCACACATGCACCCCCTGAGGCAATATCCCCTATATCCACTCCGTAAGCCAGCACGCTGCTTTCGGCTCCGTTGTTATAGAAGTGCGCCAAACCGCCGCATTGATAGGACTTCATATCGTAATACCACAGACCATCCCGGTAAGCAAAGAGGGCCCGCTGTCCTAATCTTCCAGCCCAGGTTAGTTGGTTCGCACCACCACATCCTGAGGGTAGTATCTGAGCTTCCCCTTCCCCGACCCACCCGTAATACTTCTCTGCTCCTTTCCTGATCTCCGTGAAGACACCCTCAAAATCCGGGTCGGCAAAGAGGACCATCTCCAGTCCAGTGTCCTCCGGGATGCGCGTGCCAGGGCGCTGCCATTGGGAGTTAAAGGGGTCAAAATAGTAAAGCAGCATCTGTTCCGCGCTGCTCTCAAAGCCCAAAGCCCATATTACCTGTTGTCCCATATATGTTCCGGACCGGATTTGAAGCCAACTTACACGAGCGGGGGAGGGAGACGGGGGAAGAGTAATGGTCGGAGTATGGGCAAGACCAGAGGGCGTAGTGGCGGTGCCAAAAGGAATGGTTGGCGGAGTGGAAGGCGAAAGGGTAGCAACGCCGAGAGAGATTGTTGATAAGACAGGCGTTTCAGCAGGGAAATGCAAGGAAACAGGGATCGCCCCGGAAAGGATTAAACCTGTGACCAAACCCAGCATCACTACTATCCCTATGATAACCAAAGCCCCGAGTAATTTTCCTTTTTGTTTTATATAAAAGATACTGGCAACACAAGCTACTATGCCGGTTATAGCAAGGATTAACTCAAAAACGCTTTTCCCAGATTCTGGGATGTGTAGCACGTGTTCCATTCCGTTGATCAGGAGAGTTACGCAGAGTGCCAGGATAGCAGCGATGACCTCTCCCACTATATCCCGGTGAGGGTGGCCTCTTTCCTCCATCTGCGCTTCCTTTCAGCGTTGCTGGAGAGCATTTTGTGATCACGAGAGGCTCCGGCGGTATCTCTCGATCTCATCCTGAAGGATTTCCCAGAGCCATCTTTCATCTTCCTCACGGCTGGGTGGGCATACGGGCTGGAATGTGTTCAGGGCGTTCAAGAGATCTTCCCTGTTCATGGTCTGTTCTCCCTGGAGAACCAGGCGCTGTAGTTGACCGTAGAGACCCTCATCGTTCGCCGTTTTCCAAAGAAGGTCAAAGAGATCGTAGATTCCCAGAGACTCCGGAGGGGAATCCGTCAAACGCCGCAGGAAGAACTCATCACCCTGCCTGGTAATATACCCATAAGCCCATGCTCGTGCCAGAACTTGCCGACGGCTGTCCGTTTCGCTGCCCAGGTAAAAATCCGGAAACACGTGGACAGGTTCGTAGCGCGCAATGGCCTTGCGATAGGCTTCCATAAACTGTTTGCGGAGGGCAAAGGAACGCGGATGCACTCCACAGATGAATTTTATCATCCGCACCCGGAAAGGGTCCTCTCCCGCAATCACCATGATATGCTCTCCGCGAGCGTAATCGGGCCGTTCACGAATCAGGACCGAACGATCAGGCTGGTAGACCTCCACTAACGTTACGGGCAGTATCCGTTGCTTCTTCACAAGCGCTTCTACGGCGTCTACAGCCCAGAATGCTGCTGTCCGTCGTTCCAGTTCCTCCCACCAATGCCTGGGGTCTTGTTCCAGGAATCCTTCAATGAAAAACTCGGGAGCCTTATAGAGGTGAGACCAGGCCTCGCGTGCTGCTTCGTAGATATTTTGGAAGAGAACATCCGCCTGTGCCTCTCCCCACTCCAGGAACCGCTCTCCTACGATTTTCTGAAACTGCCTCCAGGCCTGCTCCCAGTACCTGTCTTCAAGCCCCCGGTATCTACTGCGAATGTTCTCCCGGTCTTGGAGCACTGGAAAAGCACGAGCCGTGGGCAAATCTGCCAGTTGCCGTTCTATTTCCCTTTGCTGGTTCTGCAGATACCCTTTGAAAGGAGCCAGCAGGTCCCGAAACCGATTCACAATTCGCTGAAGAGCGTTTACCCGCTCTCTCACCTCTACGGCTACGTCCAGAGACTTTCTCAGAATGACCCTCTCGGCTAAAGTGTCAATGTATCTCTTCCTTAACTCCAGGCACTCTGCCGCTGCATCCTGAGGGCTCTGGACTGTCTTTAGGAAGCGGTTGCGAAGGCTTTCAGGTCGGCTACGGAGATTCAGATATTGTTCTTCAGCCCGTTGAAGGGAGGCGGACAGGCTATGAAGTCGGTCTTCTACCTCTTGCTGCCGCCGTTTTCCCTCAATCTCAGCCGCGTCCAGTTGCTCCTTCGCCCGTCTCAGGAACGTCTCCAAAGCGGATAGGCTTCCCCCATCAACCAACATATTGCGGCAGGCCATTTCAATACGACGATCCAGTTCATCCGATATGGACACTCGCTCGCGCTCCGCCGCTTTCTCAAGAATTGCATTTATATCCGGTTCGCTCAGCCATAATCGGGGAATGCTTCCCACTGTTTGTTGAAGCCGTTCTAAGATTTTGTGAAAGGATAGGCTCCCCAGTACCTCACCAGAAAGAGACCCAGCAGAAGATGATGGCTCAAAACCCACAGAGAGCCATTGCTGGACAGTTTCATTCAGAAGTTCAAGGGTGGCCAATCCCACGATTTCCTCAATGGGCACCACCAGCGAGGCAAATCCCAGGGCGCTATAACCGCTCCCTACCTTCGCCCACACATCTTCTGGCAAGCCTTCTGTTGCCAGCAGCATCTCGCCGATCAATCGCACGGCAAGTGTCGGGTGTGCAATATTGTGCCCCGTAGCGTCAATAGCATCTACAAGGAAAATATTATCAAACGGGGAATGCTCCGTGGGAATGGACCGCCCCCTGAAATACTCTAATCGGGGAGCGGTCCGCCGCCCTGTCGGCGAAGTATGTTGAAAGTAGTTTAACTCCTGAAGAGTGGCCCAGGCATTTGCCTGGAGAGGTTCCTGGGGCAGTTGGTTGAAAAAGGTAGGAGTAATCAAGAAAGCAACCATGCGAGCAATTCGCTGTCCCAATACATCACGCAGCCAAAAAGCGAGATCCAGGAAAGCCCCGCTTCCAAAACCTCCTGCCAAAGAAGCAATAATATAGACAGATACGGTAGATTCGGAACCCAGAAAGCGTCGCAGCCTTCGGATAAACTGCTCGCGAAGGTTTAAAGAGCCAGGACCAGCCTCTGCATGCCACATGAAGGCAAGTCGCCCCAACTGCCGAGACCCTCCAGTGCCATAACCTAAAGGAGGGGCAAGCCGAACCCCCTCTGTATCCAGCCAGCCATGGAGTGGTGAACTTGTTCCCCTTTCGGCTTCCGGGAGAATCTTATCCACCGGTACATTGCTGAGTAAAAGGAGTTCCTCCGGTGAAAGCGCATCTCCGCCTCGGGGGTCCACATCTATTCCCAAAAGCCGCAGATGTTCGGGGATGCTTCCCAATAGGTGTACGAATCGGGTACGGATATAACCCAGAGTCTCTTTCCCAAACCCGCCTAACCCGATAAGCAGGACTCTGGGTATAGCAATGCTTTTAGGGAGAGGGGAAATCTCTTCCATTGCCTCTTCAGACCCTGCTTTCTTGCTCCCATTGTCGCCGGGCCGCCTCCGCTTTTCTTAAGTCATCCTCCTGCCTCAAGTAAGCGGAGGCCCCGATATGATAGCGAATCACGGTAATATCCCAGGGTGCTCCGGGGAATACGGTCAGGGCCTTCCCCAGAATAATTCCAATGCTTTGCTGAAGAGCAATCTTCTGCTGGGCTTCTGGGGGTAGACCGAGATAAACGTAACTTTCCCCACCCTTAAGGTCAAGCCGGGGGCGACTCCCTTCATCCAGTAATTTTATCCAACTGGAGAACACCGGATCGTTCCATCTGGAAAAGAACTCCCACCACTCCCTCTCTGTTTGAGCCCCAGAAAGTTTTTCCAGATAGGTCAGAATGTTCAACTCCCTCTCTATTTGCCTGCGCGTGCCCTCACTGCGAACTTGCTCCACAACCCGTTCGCGCAGCCAATGAATATTCTCTCTCAACAAATCGGCGAACCACCCGCGGACCATGTCTTCACGCATCAAAGCAGGCAAAATGCGGGCAATCCATTCTTTCCACTCCTTATCTGAAACAGGTATAAAACCAACGGGGTATCCAGGTGAAGCCCGGGATGCTTCCCAAGCCTCCCGCTCTTCTCTTTGCGCTTGTTCTCTCAGCGCGATTCGTTCTCGCTCCAATTCTTCTATGTGGCTCTTCAGTCTTTCTATATGTGCGCGAAGAGAATTGAGAATTTCTGTAACGCTCTCCCATCCAAAAAGGTGAAGGTTCAGCCATATTTCCCGTTCGGTCAACTCGCGCCAATCTTCCAACAGGGCCCGAGCACGCCGGATGTCGTTCTCGCTATTCCACCAGAAGTAAGCGATCCCCCAAACAGTTACGAAACAGATGATGAGCCGACGCAGGGATTCCGTCTCGGGGTCAGATGGCAGGCCGATCCAGAAGAAGAGACCGATTCCAACAGCCAGAATGGAAAATGCGAATGTTTGCCAGCGGAGAGATGCCCGAGGAGGCCGGGCTTGCCCCTTCATTTCTCTTCGCCAGAGTGCGAAGAGCGACTCCAACGGATACTTGGTAGAAAGCACCAGAGTCAGTAGCAGGCCATGCCGCAGCCAGGGAAAACCATGCCGAACAAACTCCCCGAGAGTGCCCACCAATGCTTCTAACGGATTGCCGGAAAGCAAAAGCCCTTTCAAAAACTCGGAGAACGCCTCGCCAAAGCCGACCAAGAAACCGCGGTATACATCCTGCCGATATATCAAAGCAAGCCACAGAATGATCCAAAAAGCAAAGAAGCAAAAGAGTGCCCACCGGCCCAGCAACCGTCCTACAGGAACTGCTCCTTCCTCTTGGGAAATTCGTTTTTCGGCTTCTGCAACAGAGATAGAAAGCCGAGAGGGACGACGAACAACTATCAACTCGTTGCGAGAAAACGGGGCCCAGAAAAACCACAGAACCGTTAGCGCGATCAGCCATAAGGCGTAGAGCAGCAACAGCCACTGGTGATCGCTGAGGACTTCAGAGAACAAGAACCTCCAAATGATACTAAACATGAATATTTCACCCAAAACGCTTACCCCACTTATCCATTCAGGATATGCAGACCGCAAGGACAAGGTCAAGCGTTCTTTTTGGATGCGGAGCACCATCAGACTCAAAAGCAGGACAAGGGGGACAAAGAGAAAGGGAACCCACAATCCTATACCTACCAGCATTAAAGACCCTGGCGGAAGAGATTGGAGGGGCCAGACCACTGTGGCGCTAAACAACAGTGCGGCAATTAGACCAACACTGAGAAAATATGCNGCTTCCTCCAAGGCAGAGGTGGGGTGGATAGGTGGCAAACGTCGGTTGGGGTCTCTGAGAGAGCGAACCTGGTCGTCAGCCTTCCTAAGTTTTGCCTCCACAGCGCTTAGAGCATTCTCTAACCATTTTTTAGCGCCTGGCAGGCCTCCTTTAGGGAGGACATTCCTACTTTCCGTCTGAAATCCCTCAATAAGGGCATTGCGCTGCCTCTCCGCTTCCTCGCTCATCCAATGCTGTAGGAGAGGCAGATCCTCGTCGTGAATTCTCTTCGCTCTTCGTGACAACCCCCTATAATTGTAGAGGTCATCATCTGGCTCTTCTCGCTCTCCGGGTTGAAGGACTTGTGCAAGATGTTCTTTTCCCTTCAGCGGCTCGGCCAGTTCTCCACTTGGCCATGGCACTGCATCTACAGGTAATGCTACGGGCTGCAAAAAAGCGGGCACCCGAAAAGAGAGGGAGGACAAGCGTTCTTGTCCCAATTCATTTAAAGTGTAAAGGAGTAAATGGGCCTCAAGGCATCGGGAAAATGGCTCCGCGGGTAGGGAACGCTGAATTAGGCCAAAGGTATTGAGCCCCTCTTGGGGAAGTGGAGGTGTGTGGTGGCCAGAGACAACCTCTTGTATCCAAACACGGAGCAGTGCACTCAGATATCCAGGATGTTCTGCAGAATCCTCTAACAGGAAAAGGTGAAGGGAGGGACCCAAGTTGCTCTGAATTTTTCTCATCTCCTCTATGGTGGGAGAAACATAAGGGCTTCCTTCTTTAGGTCGGAGAAGGCATATCCACCACCGAGCAGATTGCTGCGATAGCACGGGCTCTTCCCAGGAAGCGATCAGGTTCTCCAAAATGGGAGGCGCCAGAAGTGCAGTGGGTGATGAGAGATCTATTAGAATGATAAAGTCAAAACCCGGGGAAACCCCTGATACTTTTCGTTGATCTAACGACGTGGAAAGGCGCATGATAAAGCGGTGCATATGAGGGGAACCATGTTCATTCCACCAATACCGCAGTCCGCCAGAGAGGGGGTCCACAGCAACAGGATCAAGGGGTACAGAGGCTGGAAGGGGTTTAAGGCGAACAAGTTCAATAGGTTCTATTAAAGAAACCGGAGTGTTCCCTTCTTCACCCTCAAGGCAAAGGGCATATACAAACACAGAATCAGGAGAGGTGGCCTCTTTCTTGAGAGAGTCAACTATCTTTAGCCCCAGGGGACCGGTTCCAATGGCAACATACATAATTTACCTCCTGGGAGAATGATAGGAGAATCTCCCCTGTCGGGGCACAGTTGGAGAGTTCTCTTGAAAGCCTACCCGCTTAACCTTTCTTCCTCCAGCGGGGAGAACGTGCCAGGCACTCTCAGAAGTGCCTGGCACGCTCAGAAGCGGCACAACGGTAGCCGTGATAGTATAGCGGGTGGGCAATAGGACTCAGTAATATGTTTCAACCCTTTTCCGATGTTCCTCCACCTCTTCCTCAAGGATCTCTCTGAGCCAGCGTTCTCGCTGTTCGGCCTCCGGAGAGAGTTTTAAACTGAAATTCTGCAATCTTTTCAGTATTTCACTCTTCGCATGGCTACTCTCCCACATTCTAACCAGGTCATTTAACCGCTCGTATAGTTCCTGGTTGTGAGCGACCCGCCACATCAGGTCAAAGAGCCCTCTGGTGGTCAATATCTCGGGTGTACCTTTCTGGCTCCCTTTACCCTTGGCCGTTCCTTCTTCCACCAGCATGAACTCATCCAGCCGATTGCGGATCAGTCCATAGGCCAAAGCCTTGGCCAGGGTGGATCGTTTATCACGAGCCTTATCAAGTTCGTCGCCCAGATAGAAATCCGGGAAAATGTGGATTGGCTGGAAATCCCGCATAGCCTTCTTGTAATCTTGGAGGTAAAGGTCCCGCTGGGTCAGTGTCTCAAAGGTGATTCCATGGACCAACTGTAAAACGGTAATTCGGTAGGGATCTCCTGTGGAGATCACTGAATTTCCCGTTTGAGCAGCGAATTCTTGCAGGTAGTCAGCGAAGATGGTCTCCTGAGCATCAGCCACGCCAATCACCACAGTTTTCTCCCGTCCCTCTCCTCTGGACACAGCCTCAGCAGTTAGAGTTTGCCAGAAATAGGCCGCTTTGCTTTGCAATCCCTTGAGGAGGCGGGCTGGATCCTCACCTTTGGTCCGGATCACTTCTTCAACATAAAATTCTCGCGCTCCATACAGGTGAGGCCCCCAAGCCTCGCGAGCCGTCTGGATGAGTTTACCGAAGAGATCCGCGTCATCTCTGCTTCCCAACCAGTCCTGAATCCTTCCACGGGCCCGATTCTGAAAATCGTTCATCGCCAGGTTCCAGTAAGGACGGTATCGCTCTTCAAATTCCTTTTCGGTTTTCAATAAGGGATCAGCCCGAACCGGGTCCAATCCTTCAATTGCCTCCCGCATTTCAGCAAGGTACTGAGGCACCCGGTCAGCAAGGATGTGATCAATAGACTCGCGGAAGCGGTTGAAAGTACGGAGATGATGCTCTACCTGCTCCAGCATATTGGCCAAAAGGGCACGCGTCTCCTCATAGATCCGAACGGTATGAATGGCTTCCACCCACTGCCCATACTGCAGGACATACCTTTCGGCCGCTTGAAGCGGCCGCCCCCGGCGGAAGAGCCCTCCTCCCCTCATTGCTGCATCTCTCAAGTCTCCACGAGCCGCTTCCACGCCCTGTTCCAGAGAAGACGCTCTGACCTGGGCGTTCTCCAACTCCCGCCCGGCAGTAATCCAGGCCTCCTGAAGGCTCTGACGGGCTTGTTCTGCGAAGCGCTGGGCGAAGGAAAGACCGCGCTCTACGAGAAGGGTTCTCAATCGCTGCTCAAAGTTTTCAACGAAGGTTCTGGACACCTCGCCGGACGCAGTGCGAAGATGTTCCTGCAATTGCTGATCCAGGTCTTCCCGTGCTCTGTTCAACCGTCGCGGGACCTCATCTAACAATCCTCTGGAGTCTATGGCTCTGAGATACCCTCGCTCCACCCGTGCTTTTGTCCGCAGTTCCTGAGCCAACCTCGGATTCAGGCGGGCGAGTAAGGGTTCTAACCCCAGGAAGAGCGCAGACCGATCTGCCTCCAGCATTCGGCTAATTTCTTGCTCCATCGCTTGCCGTTCTTCTTCACCTTTAGGGAGGCGTACGGTTTCAGGCAATGCATCTCTCAAGAGGTGAGCCGCGGCCACACCAACGATTTCATCTATGGGCACCACGTAGGAGGCGAAACCCAGAGTACTATAGACGGTACCCCGCTTGGTATCTCTTACTGCTCTCACGTTGTTAATGAGAGACGCCGCTTCGTCACCTATACGCGAGGCGCTGAGCGTAAAGGCTACCTGGCTGACCAATCGGGCCATATACTCTTGGTGGGCAATGTTCCGTCCCAGGTGGTCAATAGCATCCACCAGATAGATAATGTGGAACGGCCGTTCATAAGCGGGGATTTGCCGATCATTAAAGTATAAGAAGGTAGACCCCGATCGCCGATCTTGCGCCTCCACACGCGTGAAATAATCCAGTTCCTGGAGGGCTGCCCAGGTATTGGGACGCAGATTCTGCTGGGGGGCGCTGGAGAAGAAAAGGGGTGTGGTCAGGAAAGCCACGATGGTCGTCTTATCCAGAAGCCCCCTGCCGCGCAGGATATCCTGAAGGAGATAGGCGGCATCAATGAACATTCCACTTCCAGTCCCGCCGCACAGAGAGGAGATCACAAACACCTGGAGCGCGAGAGGCTGGTCTGCGCGAACTGCATATAGGGAAGTCAGGGCATCCAGAACTTTGGTCAGCCGATCCCGAAGGTTCTGAGATTCCGGTATCTGTTCCGCGTGCCACAGAAAGGCCAGCCGACCCAACTGACGGATTTGCTGCCCACCTCGGCGCAGCGTCATTTCGGCCAGCCGGATGTGCCGATGCATCCACCCATGAAGGGGCAGAAGATGTCCTTCTCTGATTTGCTGAACGATCTCCCGCGCTCGCACTTCGCCTAAATCAATTTTCTCATCCTCGCGCAGGTGGACGACTTTCTCATCCACTCGGATAGTTTCCTCTGCTGGGTCAATATCCAGTTCCATCAGCCGAACCCGATTGCGAGGGATATCCCCAAAGTACTGCTCAAACTGGGCTCGGATTCGTGTGAGGATCATCTTCCCTGTACCGCCAAGGCCGATGATCAGGGTTGGTCGGAGATCCTCTGGAGCCAAAAGCCCCCGTGCGACAGCCATTTTTCACCTCCTGTATTCTAAAATTATACCTTCTATATCTACTCGGAGGCCATCGGAGAGCGGAAGGCCTCTACGATCCACCGGTGAGCCAGCAATGGTCACGCGACTTCCTTTGAGGGGGCGCAGCCATACCCCCGGTTCTCGTCCGAAGGGGGTTCTTTTCCATTTCCCTTCCAGCCGGACTTTTAATCCCGGAGAACTCCCAGAGGGAGCGGGAAGCAGAATTGTCCCCTGTTCAAACCCAATGGTAATCGGCCGTATAAATTGTCCCAAGTCATGCCTTTCTACCCGGCCGCCCGGCAAATAGACCGAGAGGGTTCCCACTAAAGGAGGAACTGGACGAGCGATCAGATAAATTATGCCGATGATGAGAAAGATAAGAAACGCGAGCCCATAGGGCCAAATTCGTTCTATGCTGTACCAGGGGGGCACTACCTGGAGGTCCAACTTTTCGGGAGAAGTTCTTACCTCTACACCGAAGCGGTTGTTCCCCGCAACAATAAGGGCAAGTTGATATGTTCCCTTCTGCGAGGGTGCCCTGTCCTCTCCGCTCCAAATGCCATCCCCTGCTAACCGATCAGGACCAAGCCCATCATCATGAAGACAGAAAGGCGAAAAGGCCCCGTTTTCCCAGTAAAGACAAACCTCTTGGACATTGATTCCTGGTTCCGGTGTCACTCTCACTTCAGCCTTTACTTTTCCGCCTTGCTCTACTTTCTCGGTGAAGGTTCTTACTTCCACCCCGATCCCGCCCATACGGATTTCGTAACCCATCTCCTTAGTTAGAGGATGAGAGGTCCCCACACCAAAGGGAATACCCTCTTTACCTGCAAGGCCGCTCCCTTCAACGATTATCCGATAATCGCCCTCCTCTGGCAAAACAAAGGGTTCCGAAAGGCCCCATTCCCATGGACTGAACGGAATCAAGTCACGGCGCAGAATCTCCCGTTGCCCTTCTACAACGCGCAGCCAGATTTTTATGTCCTGTACGTCGGACCCAGAAGCAATCCTGACGGTTACAGATATGGGCTCTCCGGGTTCGGCGTGTCCCGAGGGCGTCAAGAGGACTTCCTGGATCTCGGGGAGCCTGATAAAAACCCCAGATGCTGATGGGGAAAACGTCGGGCTCAAGAATTGTTTGTCTCCTCCCCTACTCAACCGTAATCTTGCTCCAAGCGCTACCTGGACCGGTCCTGTTTTTTCCGATGTTAAACTGCCTGTGCATGTCGCTTCTTCACATACAAGGAGGACCGGTTGTGACCAAAAGCGATCTTGTGTGCAAAATGGAGGACTGCAAAGGTAGGCATACACCTCTACGGCTTCAGGAACTGTCCTGGGGAAATCTCCTTGAAAGCAAACTGCCTCCACGGGAATGGGGTCACCCGGTACTGCAAGGAATTGGGAATCTGGCCTGGTGAGGAGAAACCGTAATGGAACATAACTGATAAGCAAAGTGGGGGCTACTTTTCCTTCACCAAGGATTTTGACCCGCCATTCGCCACTCAGCAAATCCGCCCCTTTCACCCTCCAGGTTGTCACGTATTTACCGGAAATTACCTCCACACGTTCTGGCATAGGGACCAGCATTTCTCCGCAAGTGTTATCCTTTTCTTCCCAGTGACAAAAGGTTACTCTCACATCAGTATCTAATGAGACAACCGTCACGATCACCTCATCAATCAGTTCTATTTCGTTACTATCCAGATTGGCTGCCAATTCAACCGGCGTGCGCTCCTTTTCAGCCCGCTCGGCCTGTAACTGAAGTTCTTCCTGGGTAGTTTTTTTCAATGTAACGGCAACACTACCAGTAACCCGAGAGATCAGTTCGTGATAAATACGGGGAAGTTCCTTTGATTCCCACACAGGTTCGGTTGGATATGCCCCCAATCTTTCCCATTCTTCTTGCGTTGTTGATGCTTCCTGACCGAATAAAATGACATGGACCACCGCTTCTTGTGCTTGCAACCTTTCCATTTGCCTCTGCAAATCTGCTTCAAACTCTTCTTGAGAGCGGCCGCTTGTTCTGAGATTCCCATCCGTTAAAAGAATAATCACCGGGGAGCGACGTTGCGCGCCTTGTTCTAATCTCTCTAATTGGTCAGCCGCCAGTTGCAGGGCTTTGGCATGATCGGTATAATTGCCGGTTAAATTGCCACGCTCGTTATTGTCCAATACCTGGACAAGGCCCTGACTCTGATTTACCTCTCTTACGTCCCAAAGAGAAACCGCCCGCTCTGCATAACTGATCACCCCAATTCGGTAGATAACCCCGGGCTCGTTGCGGAGACGCATAAAGTTGAAAACGACCTCTGCCGCACGGAAGCGCCAATTTTTGCTATCATGCGCTCCATATCGGGGATCCCACATGCTTCCGGAGTTATCAATAAGTAGGAGAACGTCTTGAGTAACCTGATTTTGCTGAGCGCGAAGGATCGCGGGCGCGCCCAACGGAAGCAGGAATGACAAAAGTAGGGCCAGTAGAAAAGTAGATAGGAATTGATGTTTCATCATCTCCAGAAATTCTCCAGCAGCGATGATAGCTAAAATTGCAGGTAGAAGCCCAACTGGTCTTTCGGGCCGTTATAAGCCATATTTCTGATATGCAAACTTCATTCCCAAAAACACAAACGCCCCACCGCCGGGGGTGGGGCATGATGCCACAATCTTAAGCCTGCTTCCGAGGTATCAGAACCGGTTAGCCCCGCAGCCCCGGGCGATCTCATACGCGGTTTCTATATATCCCGCAGGCCTCCTTATGTAATGTGAGGAGGAAGTGCTTACCTGCCTCGTGGGCTTTCATTCCGGTGTTGCGGACGGAATATCCCTCTCGCGCAATATCCAGGCCCAAAAGGGCTGCGGTTTCTCCGAGGGCCAGCCATTGGGGCGCGAAGGGCCATGCGACCATTGGGGTCGGGGTGCTGGCGGGGTTCTCGGAACGGCAGGTCGCCATGGCCGGCTGGCCCTCCCAGGAGTGGCGACGGAGGGATTTGAACCC
>JGI24721J26819_10002294_pt1 | contig 21183 bp, 8 predicted proteins | sample YelNatPaOPGAMG01_FD_26819 | JGI IMG/M metagenome (IMG submission 26819) | reverse complement strand
TGCCAAGCAGGAGGTCGTCTTTGGGCACAGTTACAGCCCAATCACCGGCCCCACCGTGGTATGGACTTCCCTTGTCTCTAAAACCGGCATTGTATATGATTCTGAAATTTTTATAAACAAGAGTGCAGTTTCTGTAGGTGTTATCCAGAGCAATGGACTTACTTCTGGCCTGGTCAACTGCATAAGTGTTCCACATATGGTAGTGAGAGAATGTCCCGAATGGCACCGGGTCTCCCCATCGGATTAGACATTCGTTTGTTGGCCAGAGTTCCGGAAATACAGAGCTAGCCCCCGGGTTTGCATCGTCGTATGCAATAATAGAGAATGCTATTAACGTCCCTGCANCTTGACCGGGGATTATTCCAGTAAAGACTCCGTCACCTGGGACNTCATCGCCGTTTGTACCGTTGTCGTTCATACTGACAAACGAGTATGATGTATTTGGATCTTTCCTGTATTTTAGAGTTGGTGCTACAACTCCGTCAGGGTCATCGACCTGGCAAGTAACTTTTACTTGTTCATTGGCCATTGGTAATGCAGGCCAGTGAGAGACGTTAAAGATCGCCGGCCCAGCATTTTCTGAATATTTACTATTTTTTTGTCCCGGTGTGCCGAGGTTTGGTGGAAGTTCCATTCTGACGGGTACTTCGATCCAATTACCGCGAACTCTGAAGAGTACTTCTGGCCAGCCCGCGAGCCATCGGACTTTTGCTTTTATCGTGACTGTTTGATTAGCGGTCAAATTATTAGTCAGAGTTCCGCGAATAGAGTTTACACCTGTATCGCCATCGCCTTGCGCACGCACATGGAGACAATAATTTCCTTGAATAGAACCTTTATTATCGATAGTTGATGCGCTATGATTCCCCTGAAATGCCCAGCCGCTTGTAGTTCTTTCAAAGTCGCCATTTTGTAAGATGTTGGTGTTTTGGAGTAAGACCTGGATATCATCAATGAGGCATTCGCCTTTACCAAGCATAATGATTTGAAATCTATTGGCTGTTACGGATGAGTTGCCGAACTCGAGTTTCCCTGTGTATTGCACAGTTGTCCATGGTGCTTTTGCGGTTTCATCGCTGGCGGCCCAGTTTGAGGGTTTGGTGGGGTCAGAGCGCGGATCGATTAATTCCAGACTTGAACCACCGCCATCAGCGAGTTCCGGCCAACGCCCACCGTCTCTGTAAATAATATCGCATACAGGGATCAAAAACTTATTCGTTATGAGACCTGTGGAGTTTGTGGAGATTGTATATTCTGGTTTTAGTAATGTAACCCGGCCAACAGAATCTTTTAATGAGCCCTTAAAATTACCGAATGTATTTAAATTATTAAGATTGGTATAGCTGGCTAATAGTTTTGAGATATTTTTGGCTACAACAACATAGTTATCGGGCTGGATTACTGAATTTTGTGGGAATTCAAAACTTATATCCCCGGCAAGTTGCCAGTTACTGAGATCGACTGGACTTGAAGAATTGTTATACAGCTCCACAAATTCGTAGTCGTTATCGTTATTGATCGGATGATACATAATTTCATTTATTACTACTGGCTCTATTTTCCGAGGCGCGTTAGGGGATCCGGGCGTCAAATCTGCCAATCTCTTAATTTCCTCTGAGCCGTCAGGATACCGTCCCAGGCTTACATCCTGCTCCTGACCAGCGAATTGGATGCAGTCAATAATCCTTTTTCTGTCAGGGCTGATTAAATAAATTGTTTCGCCAGAAGATTTTAAGGCGAAGCCTAATTGATTTTCTGAGAAGGTAATGAAACTTCTGCTTTTGATAATGGTTCCACTGGGGATGATAAACTTATTAGTTTTAGCATTATCAGTAAGCACACAGCCAGAGATATCGATGTCGAAATTGCTTTTATTATAAAGCTCTACAAAATCGATATTTGGCGGCGCAGAATTTGCAAGAATTTCATTAATCACTACACCTTTATATGGATTGAACCAAACTGCATCGACTTCGCCTGGTGAGCCTCCAATTAATTCGCTGGCGGCCCAGGCCCTGAAGTCATTTTCTCCATAGCTTGGTTTTGCAAGGACAAGAGAATGTCCTCCACCGGCTGCTGCTGCGGGCCATGGTGCTTCAGATGAATACTCAGTTTCCCAGCGTATTGCGCCGGCTTTATTCCTGAGAACAATTTTACCTTTTGTCTTAGGTAGTTTTCCGTTATACGGGCCAAGAACTCCACTGATTTTATAGAAGCTTTCGACTGCAGCGGGGTCAGCTGCTATAACGGCGAATTGACCGGCTTCTAACTGGAACCCTTGCGGAAATTCATATTCGATATCTCCGGTAATTTTCCAACCGGTGAGTTCTACAAAGATACTTTCGGCATTATAGATCTCAATGAATTCGAGGTTGGCATTGTTTGTTGTAGGCAAAGGATTGTACATAATTTCTGAGATAACAAGACCTGTTCTCCNGTTTGATGGGCCCAACGGCTCTTTTTCTGGCTTATAATTTATAGTTTTAGGTGTTGGTGCAGTGCCAATATCTCGGAAACGGACTGTTGTAACTCGGTTCGTATTACGACTTGAAGCTGCCAGTCCGAAATATATTGTGCCAGGCATAGAAATTGATACTGATCCTAATTGGACCCAGTTTGTTCCGTCAAATCCGGCATACCCGGTGAAGGTAGAGCCAGAACGTTTTAATCTTAGCCAGGTTTGTGGATAATTCACCGGAAATCCTCCCACAGGTGCAGCAGTGCTGGCGGTTGTTGCTGCTGTGGCACGGTATTCGAAAAAGCAGCCAAGCTGCGCAGATGAGGCAAACACGCCGGCAAACCGGGCTTGAGAATCTAACGATTCTCTGGCAATTATGCTCGCCTGGACAAACGGGTCCGTAATCTCAAGCCCATCCACACGTGCCCTGAGATCGAAATCCCCGGTAACAGGCTTGTAACCGAACTGAAATTGGTCAGAAGTTCCTGTTGCCCCGTTACCGCTGCCTGAAACATTGCAACCCCCGGGAACATGCTCCACTTTACCGGTAATAAAGTTGCTCCAATTGCGATGTCTGTGTATTCAACCGGGGTAAAATCAATTGAGCTGTTAGGTGCGATGGTGTTTGGATTGGCGGCCTGATCGCGTATGTTTGATACAGTTAGTGTGTATTTTACGCCATATTGTAATGGGGTAGTGAAAAGAAGGACGTTGGATTGATTGTCGAGTATCGTGACTGAGTTAATTGAAACCTCGTTGTTTATGGAGTAATTGATTTTATTTGTTCCTGTTGCAGGATCAATTGGCTCGTTAAATTTAACCTGGACTGAATTAGTCCCAATGTTTATGGCAGAGACCAAAACCGGCGGGTTTGTATCGGGTAGTACTGTCAGAACAGCTGTACGGGTATTAGTCGTCCCTAGAGAATTACTTAGAACGCAACTTATGAGGGCACCGTTATCAGACATCCTGGTTTGATTAATAGTGAAAATCGAACCAATTGCCCCCGGTACATTTGTGTTTCCCTTGCGCCATTGGTATTTAATGGGGTCTTGATTGCTTACTTTAACAGTGAAGGTTGCAGGTTGATTCTCTGTAACTGTTACGTCGCTTGGCTGTTCGATAATTATTGGCGGGGTTACAGGTACACCCCATGGCGTGAAATAACTTGCCGGGATTGGCGCTTCATCGACACCGTCAGGCCGCAGCCATCTGACGGCTAAGTTATCTCCGCCAGTGCCTTCTTTTTGGAGTGCACAGATATAGTACAGACGCCCGGCTTGAAGGTAAATCTCTGCAGATTGTTGGTTTGGTTCTTTATTCCATTCTCGTGAACTGGTCCATGAGTTTACTGATGCTATCAATTGCATGTTCGCTGGTGAATCATCTGTGCTAAGAAAGAGCTGACCATTGTCGTCACTTGCAATCCAGAAAGTATATTTGCCTGTAACAGGCGGTGATACGTAGCCATGAATCCTTTGTCCATAGTTGTCAAACTGGTTTATTGGCCCTTCAAAATAATCGGTAAGTATATTCGTTTGACTTGGGCTTGACGGATAAGCAGCAGAATTAGTTAAGTCACTAATAGATGTGCCGGGGATGTTAAAATAAAGCTCTTGAAGTAATCCCGCATGTGCCTGGTCNATGCCTGAAATATAAGTACTTAATGTTGCAAGCAGCGCCCAGACAATACTATTAAGTTTAGATCCAGAGTTATGACATTTAAAATGGTTATGAAATTTTTGAAATAATAAATTGCACCCGGCCGATTTAATCATTTCTTTAATATGCTNTAGANTTTTCATTTTAGTTCATGTGATGGTTTTAATTCTGCCATTCTACCAACAATGTTTGNCTAAGTTCCACAAATTATTTTAATTGGGTTAAATTTTTATTTTGCCATTAATTCGTAATACGTTAGCATTTTATGTGCCTCATAATAAATTGAGACTTGAAATCATTATGTGATTTCTTTAATATTCACAAAAAACCTTTAATACTTTTGTATGAAAAGAATATCCATAGGCACTTGGGCATTTTTATTTAATCAAAAGCGCCCTGTAGAGTTTCATGAAATTGTTCATGGTCTNAAAAAACTTGGATTCGACGGTCTTGAGCTGGGCGGATTTGGTATTCATCCCAATCCGACAACGGCCTGGGCTGTGGCAACGTGGCAAGAGTCCCCAACAACAGCATATGAAGAGATCTGCAGAAATGTTAAAAACTTAATGGATTCAGCGGGACTAGGATGCAGCGGCCTGGCTGCTGATCTCTGGAAGGAAAAGTTGATAACAGCGCCTGACGCCAAATCGTACATGAATGAATTTCGTAAAAACCTGAACTTTTGTAAACTTTTGGGAATCAATGTAATAAGGGTCGACACAACAGAGCCGCCCAATGTTCTTGGGAAGGTCCCCGGCGAAAAAACACCAGCCGGCACACCGGTGATTGATTATAAAACCGCTATCAACCGCGTTGCAAAGACCTGGAAGGCTTGCTGTAAAGAAGCTGCAGATAATGGCATTCGTGTGGTCTGGGAGTTTGAACCTGGCTTCGCATTTAACAAACCTTCGGATATCTTCAACATCATCGATGCAGTAAATCACGACAATTTCTATACAATGGTAGATTCTTGCCATGCGTACATGATTGCTGTGGTAGGTGCCAGACAACCGGGGAAAAAAGAAGTTCTGCCGGGCGGAATAGCAGAGCTTTGTTCTAAACTAACAGGCAAGATTGGTAGAGTGCATCTGATTGATACCGACGGTAAATTAAATGAGCACGGCACGTCTTCGCATGTACCGTTTGGCGATGGACTTCTTGACTTCGATGAGTTCATGCCTGCATTAGTTAAAGCCGGTTGCCCGGATGACTGGTGGACAATAGATCTGTGCTTCTGGCCAGATGCATGGAAGGCCGTGGCAAAATGTAAAAAGTTTATTGATAAACTCAATTTAAAATACGGTNGCCAATAAAACTTAAACTTCTGTGATCCAATTATGAAAAATTTAAATGTTGCTATCATTGGATATGGGTTCATGGGGAGAGCCCATGCAAATGCTTACAGAAAAGTTTATAATTTCTTTGACCTTGAATACAAACCGGTTTTGAAAACCGTTTGTGGCAGGTCAGTTGAAAAACTCAAACCATTTGCTGAAAAATGGGGCTTCGAATCCTGGGAGACAGATTGGCGAAAGGTACTTGAACGTAAGGATATAGACCTGGTAGATATTTGTACGCCAAACAATACCCATGCCGAAATAGCCATAGCCGCTGCTAAAGCAGGGAAAATGATTTTGTGTGAAAAACCATTGGCTATGAACGGCAACGAAGGTAAAAAAATTGTAAATATAGTCAAAAAGACAGGTGTGCCTAATATGGTCTGGTACAATTACCGNCGTGTGCCAGCCGTAACATTGGCTAAACAACTGATCGATGAAGGAAGACTCGGAAAAATATTTCATTATAGAGCAAAGTTCTTGCAGGATTGGACTATCAGCCCTGAACTACCTCAAGGCGGTACTGGCCTGTGGCGGTTGGATGTGGCGGCCGCAGGCAGCGGTGTTACAGGAGATCTGCTTGCACATTGTATAGATACTGCTCTGTGGCTCAATGGGCCTATCGATTCTGTATGCGCAATGACCGAAACCTTTGTTAAGGAACGAAAACATAATTTGACAGGAAAAGTAGAAAAGGTGGGTATAGATGACGCATGTGCCTTCCTGGCCAGGTTTGCCAACGGGTCTTTGGCTACTTTTGAATCAACCAGGTACGCCCGAGGCCATAAGGCCCTCTATACTTTCGAGATCAATGGAGAACATGCATCAATTGCATGGGACCTTCATGACCTGCATCGGTTACAGTATTTTGACCACAGAGACCAGGGCTTAGTTAGAGGATGGAGATCAATCCATGTTACAGACAGTGAACATCCATATATGTCTAAATGGTGGGTGCCCGGTTTGCAGATTGGTTATGAACATTCCTTTGTGCACCAGGTGGCGGATTTTATTAACGGATTGACCTCTGGCAAGCCAGCCCAGCCAACTTTCGAGGAGGCCCTTGCGACACAGTTAGTCTGTGACGCAGTACTGAAGTCAGCCAGGACTGGAAAATGGATCAAGGTTAATTATAATGAGTAAAAAAACCTTGTAACCCAACGGCAATTTATGAATTTGCAGGGAATTTGAGTAGTACCAAAACCAAAAAATGCAAAAAAACTTATTTTTTTGTTGCAAAAAGAACAAAAATTAGTCAAAAATATACAAAAATGAATCGTTGGGATACCATTTCGCAGCTTAAGGGAAGCAGGCTGTGAAATTTGATTTTGTCTTTTTGACAAGATTCAGTNGGTATTCCGAACGGTTTTAAATTACGAGGAAAAAATATGCGAAGCTCGTTTTTAAAGGCCTTATTAACTGTGCTGCTCTTAATTGGCCTGAGCAGCTTGAATGTAGGCGCCGGCTCTGTTGTGCGTCTGGTTTACACAAACATTAGTGGCACTGCTGTCAGTGCACTTACATCAAGTACGAATTTTCCAGCCTCACCAGGCGGATCAGAGCGGTTATCAAATTATTTGGAAGGTTCAAGTAACATAGGCGATAACTATGGCAGCTGGATCCGCGGATTCATTGAGGCTCCACAGACAGGAAACTATACATTTTGGATTGCCAGCGATGATGATTCAGAGCTTTGGCTTAGCACGGATGCTGATCCAGCAAACAAAGTTAAAATAGCTTCAGTGAGCGGTTGGACTGGCTCACGTCAATGGGATAAATACGCATCGCAAAAATCGGGGTTAATTGCACTTCAAGCAGGTAAAAAGTATTACTTTGAAGTGCTTCATAAGGAAGGCGGCGGTGGCGATAACATTGCGGTAGGCTGGCAGTTGCCGGATGGCACATACGAAAGGCCGATACCATCTATCTATTTGCAACAATATCCTGTACCTGATTTAGCTGATCCATCGATCATAAAACAGCCCGCATCAATCACAGTTGTGGAAAACACGCCCGTGACTTTTGCTGTGGACGTTAACGCTTCCCAACCCGTATACTATCAATGGTTAAGAGACGGGCTCCCAATAGAAGGTGCAATCTTTGGATATTACAAAATTTTTGCAAAACTTGACGACAACGGTGCAAAGTTCAATGTCGTGGTTGCAAATCCGAAGGGGTTTGTTATTAGCACTCAGGCGGTCTTAACAGTTCAAGCCGATACAACCAAACCTACTGTATCTTCAGTTGTTTCCAAAGGCAATCCGTATACTGTTACTGTTGTGTTTTCTGAACCTGTGCTTTCATCAGACGCAACAAACATTGCAAATTATGAAATAAATGGATCTGCAACAATCAACTCTGCGGTCGTTGTCGATTCCAGGACAGTAAAATTAAATACAACTCTATTGGACCCCAACTTTGTCTACACACTAACAGCTAGAAATATCCGCGACCTTGCAAAGACTCCAAATGTCATGGATGAGACAAGTACGCAATTTTTCGTAGTAGGTGGATCGATCACACGCAAGGTTTACACCGGTATTGGTGGTGGCTCTGTCTCTGACTTGACAAATAACAGTAAGTTTAAGAACAACACACCCGATGTAGTGACATACCAAACCTCGTTTGAGGCACCAACTGATTGGAGCGACAACTACGGACAGCAACTAGTCGGGTTTGTCACTGCACCAATCACGGGGAATTATGTGTTTGCTATTGCATCTGACGATAGTAGTGAGTTGTGGTTGAGCTCAGATGAAAACCCTGCCAACAAGGTCAAAATAGCATCTGTAAGTGGCTGGACGGGTTCGCGCGAGTATAACAAGTATGCTTCCCAGATATCGACAAATTTATCGACAAATATTGTACTTGAGGCGGGTAAACGGTACTACATTGAAGCTTTGATGAAGGAAGGCGGTGGCGGTGATAACCTTGCAGTTACCTGGCAAAAACCCGGAGACGGCAGCATAGCTAACGGTCAGTCACCGATCCCAGGGGATTATCTTACTCCGTTTGCAACAGTGGGACCAGTAGTTATAACTAATCTCCAGCAGAACCCTGTGGTTTATGAAAATAGCTCGGCTACTTTAGGCGCACCCAACATGGTCGATGGCTTACCACCGTATCGATACCAATGGTACGTTAATGGACAAAAGATAGATGGTGCAACAGGCGCTACATATACAATTCCACGAGTTGATGTCGTTACTGCTACCAATAAGTATCAAGTCAAGGTTGAAAACGACTTCAGTAGTGTAATGAGTGATCCGATAAGTATTACACTTATCCTGGATGACACGCCGCCGTTTGTATCGCATGTCGGCAGTGTTGTAAAAAGCAAGGTTAATGTGGTATTTACTGAACCTGTCGATACTGCGACTGCTACTAATATTAGTAATTATGCACTGAAAGAAGAAGGCGGCTCCACAAGCATTTCCATATTAGCTGCTTATAAAACCAATGAGACTACAGTTATTTTGGTAACTCCAGAATTAACAAAAGGCAAACAATACGAACTTACTGTTCAAAATGTTAAAGACCAGGCAAAAGCTGGTAACGTAATGATGCCAACTACAAAATTCTTCAAACCATTCAATTTCGATAACGATGTTTCAATTAATCTAAGTACTGCTGGCACTGTTATCGGCTCTGGTGATAAAATCAGGATAATTGCTGATGGTTCAGATATTTGGGAGACAAGCGATCAATTCGCATTCTTGTATTTGAATGCTAATGGCGACTTTGATGTCAGTGTAAAACTGATATATCAGGACTATAAGGACTATTGGGGTAAATGCGGATTGATGATTCGTGAGACACTAGATGCTGGTGCACGGTATGTAGGAGAATTTATTACACCTCCTTCTACTGGTTGGTCCGGACAATATGCTATGCAGTACAGGGATCAGGCAAATGGATCCACCAGTGCTGCTGACAACAAGCCAGCGAATTATCCTAACAATTGGATAAGGCTCCAGCGCATTGGCAATATAGTTTATACTTACTGGGGCATTGATGGTACAAACTGGTATTTACATCAGGCTAAGAACACTGCCGTTACAGGCTTTTCAACCAATGCAAACTCTGCTGGTGCATTGGCTAAAAACGCGTTCTTAGGCATTGCCTTAACAAGCCATAGCAGTGGAAATAATTCCTTAGCAGTTCTGAGTGACTTTGGTGATACTATCAAGATTCCTGTGACAATTACCAATCAGCCGCAAGATATTTACACCTTGGGTAACAAGACGGTAACCTTCTCTGTTGGTGTAACGGGTACAGGCCCGTATTATTATCAGTGGCAAAGAAATGGTAGGAATATAGCTGGTGCAACGAATTCTAGCTATACCACACCAATGCTCACCTACAATACGTACAATGGTTCGCAGTATCGTTGCATAATATCTAACTACTATGGCAGCGTCGTTACCAGCGCAGTCGCCGTATTGACCATTAATCCAGACGATATTAAGCCTTGGGTGACTGCTCTGTGGGCTAACAAAGAAAGAAATGAGATCCATATCTCGTTCTCGGAACCAATGTGTGATGCGATCACTAATAAAGCGTCATACGTCATATCTCCGGCGCTTGAAATCCTTGATGTCATAGTTGAAGGTAAGACAAATGTAATTCTCAAGACGGAGCCTCAGGTTCCGGCTACAGGCTATACGGTTAACCTGTCTGCATTGACAGACATTGTTGGTAACGAGTTAAAAGAAAAGGTTCTCAGCTTCACGAGCTATGTATTCAAGGCTCAAATGTTGGCTCGGGAAGTTTACTTAGGCATCGAAGGAACAGCAGTCAGTGATTTAGTAAATAGCGCTAAATTCCAGGCTGGGACTCCAGATATAAAGGAACTAGTAAGGAATAAGTTCGCTGCACCAAGTAATGTAGGGGATAATTATGGTCAGCGGATTTATGGTTGGCTCTGGGTTCCAGAAACAGGGAATTATGTATTTGAATTAACTGCAGCTGATTCAGCTCAGTTATGGTTAAGCACAACCGAAAATCCAGAAAACAAGGTCAAGATTGCCGAAAAAGGTGCAGGTTCTGGCAGTGTGCTATCTGGACAGGTGGCTTTAGAGGCTGGCATGCGTTACTATGTTGAGGCTCTAATGAAAGCCGGGACCGGTAATGATGCGCTTTCAGTGAAATGGCGTACGCCAAGCATGGCATCTACAAATGCTCCAGTTGATATACTTGGTTGGTATTTCGGCCTATACATCTATCCTGATCTGTCCTGGATAGAAATCGACAAGCAGCCTTATGACATTACTACGCTTGAAAACCGTACGGCTACGTTCTTAGTAGCTGCAAGAGGCGGATGCCAATACGGTGACGAGATTGCTTATCAATGGCAGGTGAACGGTGAGAATATACCGGGGGCTACAAATCCAGTGTACACTACTTCGATGCTGACCACGAATGATTCTGGTAAGAAGTATCGATGCCTGCTTACGACGCCAGGAAAGAGCGTGTTCAGTTATGAGGCGTTACTCACTGTTAACAAAGACGAAGTGCCACCTGTGTTGACAGCAGTTGGAGCGCTTTCTGACAGTGGCGAAGTAGATCTATACTTTGATGAATTAATCAATACCACCGTTGCAACCAACCTAAGTAACTATGCAGTCGCCGGGACTGTTGTAGTTGGTGCAAGGGTGGCTAATGACGGGAAGACCGTAATCCTCAATGTACCGTGGTTGTTTGGTGATCAGGTGAGTGTAAACGTTAAGTACATCAAGGATCTCGCTGGTAATGCAACTACTAACATAATGAAGAAGNCCGGTGTGGTGAATCACATGGCCGGCATTGATGTTGGTGTTTGGGATCCTGATACTTACATTTATACTAATCCTGTAGTGCCAGGTGAAACGTTAGCAAAAGGAATTGGTGAATTCAATGTAACGGCCGGTGGTACAGGATTATCCGGACAGGAAGANGGTGTAAGCTTCATACTCGAGGAAAAGACCGGCGACTTTGATATCAGTGTCAAGGTTGAAAGCCTCGAAGCTGCAAATGCGATGAGCATTGCTGGTCTGATGGCCAGGGAGAACATGAGTGCTGGCAGTAAGTTTGTGGCAGCAGTTGTGACTCCTCCAGCAAAACAAGCAAAGGATGGCAGTGGTGTTGGGGCAAACAAGTACGATTGCTTGAGCAGAACNGAGCAAAATGGCACTGTCGGGCAGTGGGCAGGAATTCAAAACAGTGCTAATGCTGAGTATCCTGCATGGATACGTCTCCAGCGTTCCGGGAACAAGTTTGCTGCTTCACGCAGTACAAATGGCAAGGACTGGACAATACTAGCGCAGACCGAAGTTACGATGCCATCGACTCTATACGTCGGTGTGGTAACAAGCTCTAAGAACAATAATCCTGCATATACTACAGTTGCTGCTTACAGTAGCTATGGCCCGACAGCAGTTGTACCGTTAACAATTACTCAAGAACCGCAGGATGTATCAACAGTCCAGGGTGAGACAGCAACGTTCACGGTTGTTGCAAGTGGTACAGGCCCAATATTCTATCAATGGTATCGAAACGGACAGGAGATTCCTGGTGCTACAGCGGCATCATATACGACGCCAGCAGTAGCATACCCAGACGATAATGGGATAACGTTCTCTTGCAAGGTCTATACATTCAGTAATCCAACCGGTGTTCTGACCAGGCAAGCAGTGTTGAACGTGAGTTCAGATACGGTAAAACCTCAGGTTGTTGGTGTGGTTGCGGATCACAATACAAGAATGCGTGTAAACGTTTACTTCTCTGAACCTGTTCAAAAGGCAACTGCAGAGAACGTGTTAAATTACTCATTCAGTGACGGCCTGTTGCCGACCAGTGCAACACTGGTAAGTCCGACGAACGTGCTTGTAACAACAACTTACATGACTGCTGGTTCGATTTACACCATTACCATCAAAGGTATCAAAGATGAAGCAGGTAATACCATGGTTCCAGTAACCAAGACATTCCCTGTGTTTATCCTGGTCAATGGCATCTGGGTTAATCCTGAAAACTCAACAGTATCGTTTGTCCAGGCGCTTCCTACAAACGTGGTTGTGTCTGAAAACAAATCGGTGACATTGTCGGTCACGGCGACAGGTAATTCTGATGCTGGTCCATTACTCAGCTATCAATGGTACAAGAACGATTCTGAGTTAGTCGGACAAACCAATAGCTCGATAACATTATCACATCTGACTGCAGCTGATAACAATGCAAAGATCACTGTCAAAGCGTCAGTACCTGGTAAATCTGTTACATCAAGTACTACATTACAAGTTGTGCAGGATGTTATACCTGCGAGCATTGTCAGTGCTGTCGGGAATTCAGCTACTAAGAAGATAACAATCAAATTCGATGAATACATTGACACCGTCTCTGCTTCTAAGTTGTCTAACTATGCTGTAAGTGGTGCAACGATTACAGCAGTTGAAGTAGTATTAGGTGACAATGTAGATACAGTAGTACTGACAGTTGACAACTTAACCGGTACCAGCACTTATCTGGCAGTAACCGGTATTAAGGATAAAGCTGGCAATGCAATGCCTACTACAATAGTAGTAGTACCGATAAACTAGAAATTGATTAAATAAACACAAAGAGACCAAGTTTCGACTTGGTCTCTTTTTTATTTAGCAGTATTTAATTTTCAAAAGTCTTTCCAGATATTTGGTGATCCAGATGGTGCGTAGAGTAATTAGGGAGTAGAAGAAATTTTTAATTTTGTATAAGTTTATTTTAATGAAAACTTTCAACTATAAAAACCTGTTATCCAGAGTCCCTGATGCAGAAAGAGCTAAAAAAGGGTATGAAATCCTTAGTAATTATTTAAGGCAAAGGAATGGGAAAGTACCTTCTGTAAAGTTGCTTGAGCAGCTTGGTATATTGTTTTCAGCTGCACCCTGGGTTATTGAGGTGTTAAAAAATCATCCGGAGTTTTGGGGTGTTTTATTGGAAGAAAAGAAAAAGGACAATAAAAGTAATCAAGTAAGGTTATTTAAAGAAATAGAGACATTACTCAGTCACGAGGAATATGAAAAAGCGTTGGGGAAAATAAGGACATATAAGCTTGGTGAGATGATAAGAATTACGTTTGAGGATTTGGGTTATCCTGGAAGGCTCAGAGAAGTAGTTGATGAGCTTAGTAATTTGGCTGAGGTGAGCATTGAAGCTGTAGTGAAGGTATGCCGTAATAGGATGATTAAACGGGTAGGAGTTCCATATTTTTTGGACAGTGATGATAGGGTGTCAGAAGCTAGTTTATGTGTTATAGGTCTAGGAAAACTTGGAGGTCGGGAACTTAATTATAGTTCGGACATCGATATTCTTTTTATATATTCTGGTGAAGGTGCAGTGTTTAAAGATAAGCCCCCGACTCGTGAGGATCTACAGAGGGAGGTATTTTCAGGTTCAAATCATAAATATTTTAACAGGCTTGCTGCTGACATAGTAAACGAGATCTCAAATCTTTCGCCTGATGGTGTGTTGTATCGTGTAGATTTGAGGTTAAGGCCAGATGGTAATAAGGGTCCTTTAGCGAGGTCTTTGGCAAGCTATGAAGACTATTACAGTCAAATGGGCCAGACATGGGAACGAATGATGTTAATAAAAGCCAGACATATAGCAGGAGATAGATCACTGAGCAATGAATTTTTAGAAACAATAAATTCTTTTCGGTATCCTAGATATATTAGTGATAAAATCCTGGAAGAAATTGGGCACGTGAAGAGAAGGATTGAGACAGAGGTGTTGAAGTCTGATGCTTATGAGAGGAATATCAAGTTAGGCAGGGGTGGAATAAGAGAGATTGAGTTCATTGTTCAGGGTTTACAACTTTTGCATGCCGGGAAGCAACCATTTTTACAATGTAACAACACACTTGAAGCATTAAAAAAGTTGAAGACATACGAAGTTTTACCTTATGAGGATGCGGAAAAATTAGAGGACGCTTACTGCTTTTTCAGGGATATAGAACATAAATTACAGATGGAATATTGCATGCAAACGCACAGTTTGCCTTCAGATGAGAGTTCAAGAATTAGACTGGTTAGGATTCTTGGGTTTAGAGATGTTGAAGAGTTCGATCAGAAGTTAGAAGCCCTGAGGTCCGCAGTTAGAAAATGTTATAACGATTTTATAAAAATAAGCGATAATGATAGAGAAGAACGGCCGCCGGATTTAACAGATGATAATGAAGAGAACTGGAAGGAAATGTTGGTGCGGTATGGTTTTAAAGATCCCGAGAAGAGTTTCAAGTTATTGAAGGTATTTGTTTTTGGACCCGGGTATGTTCATATTTCTGAAAATACTATCAACCATGCGATGCGTATAATTCCAATTATTTTGTCATTATGCCCAAACCAAAAAATGGGATCGCGTCAGGATTCAAAAGAACTACTCACTGGCANAGATTCGGCAAATGAGCTGCGGTTTTTATCTGATCCGGACCGTGTTTTAGCCAGGTTAGATAGTTATGTAAATGCATATGGTGCAAGGAAAACATTATTAGAGACCTGGAATTCTAATCCGAAGCTGCTTCAGCTTTTATTATGGTTGTTTGATAGATCTGAATATCTGGCGGAAATATTAATACGTGTTCCGGATCTGGTTGATGATATTGAACAAACGGGTCAATTGCTTTTGACAAAAAGAATCCCGGATTATCTCAAGGAGCTTGAGGCAGGAAAAGATGAGGAAGATCAGATGTGCTGGTTGCGGAGATACTATCAAGCTGAGGTGCTTAGGATTGGTTTAAAAGACATTTTAGGCCTGGCTAATAGTGAGATGATTATGGAAGAGTTGACGGATCTGGCCGAGGCGTTTTTGATTTATTCACTGGATGTTGTAAAACGGTCGTCCGAAATAACTGATGCTCCTTTTGCTATTATAGGCTTAGGAAAGCTTGGCGGAAAAGAACTCGTTTATGGATCTGATCTGGATTTAATATTTGTTACCTCGAATAAAGAAAAAAATCCGGCAGGTTTAAAAAAATTAGTTATTCCTTTAATTGAACTTATTTCGGCACATACTGAGCTTGGTCAATGTTTTATTATCGATACGCGGTTACGTCCTGATGGAGAAAAAGGGTTATTAGTGAACACATTAAGTGCGTATGAAAATTATTATTGGACACGCTCAATGCTCTGGGAGATTCAAGCATTAACGCGGGCCCGGTTTATAGCTGGAAATGAAAGGATCGGTCAGGATTTTATTAAAAAAATTCAAAAAATTATCAATTTTAAAAATGAATCAGCTAAACCTTCGGCCTTTTCAACAAATTGGAAAATGCAGATTGCTTCAATGCGAAGCCGAATAGAGAAGGAACGTACACCGCACGGACATTCACAATTAGCTTTTAAGACCGGTGCAGGTGGGCTAATGGATGTGGAATTTATTGCTCAGGCAATTTGTTTAGAAAATGGTTGGCATATTCCAAATACAATCAAAGTGCTTACTGAAGCCCAGCGTACTAATAAGATTAGTAGCTCATTTGCAACTAATATAATAGAAAATTATCGATATCTTCAAAGGCTGGAACTTATATTAAGAAGATGGAGTTTTGCTGGAGAATCAGTTTTACCAGCGGATCCTGCACCTTTGTACCGTGTCGCGGTTCGTTGTGGGTACAATAATTCTCAAGACTTTCTGATGGATCTTGAGAAGAAACGCGCTATTATCCGCAAGTGTTTTGATGAGTTTTTCGGTTTGTCAAAGAGTTAATGAGGGACTTATGCTTATTATCTTTTTAGTGCTTTCCAGGTAAATGTTTTTAAGTAAGTCATATAACGGCTGATTTTTCATTCTTTTCAATAAACACATTGACAAAAATTATATGGCTATTTGGAAGGCTTCGGAATATGTCATATAATTATACATATTATCTGTAGTTTTGGTTTTCAATCAAGCTGACTCAGTGACCAGCTAAATTTTTTTAATTATGGATTTTGAATCAATCTAGCGACTTGGTCCAGGTATAAATTTTCAAACATTTTTAGTATTAATTTATTAGTACGCAGATTGTATAAGTTCATGATATACCGAATTATTCGATTTTTAAGCAGTTTATAAGAAATTTTCAAAATATGAAGAGAATTAAACAGCGTGATTTTTCTCTAGCGAAAATTATTTAATCATATTATCTGTCCGATGTCATAAATTTCTAAAATTTTTGTAAAAAAAATGTTTACAAATTTTGATGTCTCTAATAATAAAGAATTGGTTTAAAAATGGACAGTCTATGTACTTAGGTTTAGACTTTACGCTTACTAGGGAATATCTCAAGCCTGGGATGTTTGTATCCTTGCTCAGTGTTTGGGTTTTAATTGGGGTGTTTTATTATTTAAACAGATATACAAAGCGAAAATATTTTTCCATTTGGACCGTTGCATGGTTATTTTATGCCCTATGGATTGTTTTAAGCCTTTCAATGAAATATTTAGAGAATGTGGGTTTGGTTTTAGTTTTGCGGCAATGGTGTGTGAGTGTTACGGCTGTTTTTTTACTATGGGGTAGCTTAAAATTTTTGGGAAAACGAGTATCACAACTTCTGGTGATTTTGTTCACTTTATTTTTATTTGTGTGGAATTTCATAGCATTAGATTATTATACTAAGCCGTTACACTTGCAGATTCCTGTTTTTATATTAATTGGTTTGGCAAGTCTTGTTGCTTCATGGGGTTTTGTTAAGTATAGAAGCCAGAGAGATTATAAAGGAGCAGGGCTACTGGCATTTGGATTTTTATTATGGGGCGGATATATAATGATTTATCCATTTTTGCAGGTCTCTGAAGATCTGGTATGTGTAGGCTTTTTTGTTTCGTCAGTAATTCAGCTATTTATAGCTGTTAGTATGATAGTTTTGGTTCTCGAGCAGGTTAGATATCAGAATCAGAGGAAGGTGTTAAATGAGTTAAAGTACAAAGAAAATGAAAGGCAGAAATTAAGACATCAAGTAATGGAAAGTGAGGCCAGGTATAAGCGTTTATTTGATAGTGCGAGTGAAGGGATTTTAATAGTGACACGAGATAACCAGGAGATATTGGAATATAATTCCACGGCGCGATCGTTATTGGGGTTGGCGGAGAACTCGGCTCAAAGAGTTTCATTGATCTCTTTTATATCGCCAGCAAGCCTTCCGCATCCGTTGCCTAAAGAAGGGAATCAATGGATTCAATTTTATCACAGTCAGAGTCCGCTTCAATTAGTTAGAACTGATGGATCATTTGTAATTGCGGAACTTCATGGTTCTTTGACAGAATTTGATGGGGTACCGGCTTGCCAAATTTTTTTGAGAGAAATTACTGATAAAATCAAATTAGAAAGACAACTACAGAGGGCAGAAAAACTTTCAGCCCTTGGACAGATGTTATCTGGCGTTAGCCATGAATTAAACAATATTTTAACAGTGGTAAAGGGATTTATTGATTTAGTTTTGAGAAGAGACAGAAACTTATTAGCTCTAAGAAGTCAATCAGATTTAAACACTGCTTTACAAGAATGTAATAGGGCTATTAGGTTAGTGAAACAATTTTTATCTTTAACAAGGGAGTCTTATAGTAAATTTGAATTGGCAAATTTGAATGAATTAATCCAGCGAATAACTGAGCTCAGGAAATTTGACTTCCTGGTTTCGGGTATCGAACTGAAGTTAAATCTGGATCATAGTCTGCCTTCAATAAAGATTATCCCAGATCAAATGCAACAAATCCTAATAAATATTATTAATAATGCAATTCATGCACTTAACAGTGTGCCTAAAAATAACCGAATTTTGCAAATTTCAACTTTTATTGAGGATAACTTTTTGGTTGTTGCAATTGAAGATAGCGGGCCTGGAGTACCGGATGCCCTCAAGCAAAAGATTTTTGAACCTTTTTTTACTACTAAACCTGTTGGGATAGGCACCGGATTAGGATTATCAATAGCATATTCAATTATGGCAGAGCATAAAGGGAAAATTATTTGTACGGACTCATCTATTGGTGGCGCAAAATTTATATTATATTTTCCTGTTACTGATAAGGTTCCGCCTCATTTTGAAAAAGTTGTTGTTAATCAGGGCAAATAAGGAATGGAGATAGGTATTCATGAGTTGCAGTGATTTTGAATGTCCTCAGGTATTGGAAGATAAAGGATTAGATCAATATTCCGGGTTCATTTTGGGTAAAAAGGGTATTCTTATTTTAGGCAGGTCAGGTTTTATTAGTAAGACGTCAGACACAGAAATATCTGTTATATCCGCAGCAGCTACGTTTATAAATAATTGGATTATTGGAGTCATATCCCGCGAGATTTATAATGAGATCATTCTAAACAAGCCAATCATGCTAGCTAACTTCATATGTCATAGTTTGGTATCAGAGATTGAGTCAATTCTTCAAATCAACAGTAAGATGCCATTTAATCAACGTCCCGAATCAGAGATATACAGANCAAAGAAAAGCTCTAATAATAAGGAGTCATTATTCTTCAGGTCTAGCATGCTCGTAAAAAAGATTTCAAAATCAAATATTTTTAAGAAACCACACTTTAAAGAGAAAAATGAATTAGCTTTTGATTTATTACAATTGGGACGATACCGGACAATTTATGGGTCTATTTTTGGGGAAATAGATTCTAGACAGAGTATTGATGATGTGATTGATCCATATGATTTAAAAAAATTAAGCATGGCAAGCATTAATCGGGCCAGGAATAAAGTTTTTGAGAGATTCGGCCAGAATATTTGTGGGCCTTTGTGTATTGAGATATTATTGGCTGGTTGGAATTTTGAACATAGGCAGGTTTTTTATGGCAGGTTAGGAGGTCAGAAAATTTTTGTTAAGGGATCTGATTCTAAAATAAACGAAGCATTTGAAAACCATGCTTGGCCTGATAACTATAGGTTGAAATTAGCGGATATGGATTGGGAAAAACATTTGTGTTTCGATTGTTTGAATGAAAAGATATCTGGCCCGGTACATTCAATTTTTATGGTGGCAACCGGGAGAGGAATTACAGGCAAAGGTTTAGCCGGGTTCGGAAATTATCGGGAGTGTTTTGATGATATAGAAAACTACCTGGGCCATGGAAAAGACCCTATAAGCAGTTCTTTCAAATTATCAGAAAGATTAACCAACTTAAGAGAAACAAACCAGGACAATCATGCAATGATTGTCCTGGTAAGGTCTTAAGTCTTCAATTAAGTCTTTAGTCTAAACGATTAAAGGTAGCTCCCATGGTTTGCGGTATACGTAGCTCATTAATTTTGATGCTTCTGGATCACCAACAATCTCCTCGCTTAACGGATCCCATATAATTTTTCGTTTTGTTCGAATAGCAATATTACCAAGATGACATACAGTAGCAGATCTATGTCCGATTTCGACATCCGCTATTGGCAATTTTCTGCTAAGGATACACTCATACCAATTTTTATGGTGATCTTTACTCACGTAGAGGTGAACATCATTTGGACCTAATTCGGTCTTAATAATTTCAGGGGGATTAGATTCTAACACACCACGATTAACATAGATTTCACCTTTTTCACCGATAAATGTTGTACCGCTTCTTTCTGATTGGCCGCAAATGACAGTAACGCCGTTTGCATATTTATATTTAAGACTAAACCATTCAGGGACTTCGTAGAGGTTATCTTTATTGAATCTGGCTTCACCTTCGATTTCTACAGGGCCGGTGTCGTCAGTTCCCATCCCCCATTGAGCGATATCAAGATGATGTGCGCCCCAGTTAGTTAACTGGCCTCCAGAATAATCCCAGAAAAATCTAAAGTTATAATGAACTCTGTTTTTATTATATGGTCTGTATGGTGCTGGACCAAGCCACATATCATAGTCCAGTTCTGCTGGCGGTTCACTGTCAGGTACGGGCTTTTCATTGAAATTTACACCCGGAAGTCCAACCTTTATGGTTTTCAATTTGCCAATTTTACCAGAACGAACAAGTTCACAAGCTAACCTGAACTTGTCATCAGATCTTTGCTGGCTTCCGGTTTGAACGATTCTGTTATATTTTCTGGCTGCTTTGACCATTAAGCGTCCCTCAAGAATGACTAATGAAAGAGGCTTTTCTACATAAACATCTTTGCCTGCCTGGCATGCATGAATTGTTTGCAAAGCATGCCAGTGGTCTGGCGTGGCGATGAGAACAGCATCCACGTTTTTGTCATCTAGCATCTTTCGGTAATCTGAGTATAGTGCAGGGGTACGGCCGGTCCTGTCTTCAATTTGTTTTTTACTATCCGCTAGCCTGAGTTTATCTACTTCGCAAACCGCAACCACATTTTTAGCGTTTCTTAGCAAATGCATCCTGCCCTGGTTTCCTACGCCGATTACACCGATTCTAATTCCTTCAGTGCCTTCAGCACCGAAAGCAGACCGTGTAAGGATTTGCGGTAAAAAAATGCCTGCTGAAAGAGTCAGGCCGGAGATTTTTATAAAATTACGTCGATTAACTTTTTTTGTTTTCATACTTAATTCGATTTTGTTTCGCAATTTTACGTTTTTTCAAAAATAATGCAAGACTTTTGAAAAATATTTTATTTTTAAACCAGAATCATTACTATTGAATCCTTCTTGATAAAAATTTAATAGTTCGAACGGGATTCGAAAGGTCAAATCTTTGAAATTCGGTATCTTAGGGTCTATTCTTGCAGTTTTTTTGAATCATCTAATAACCTAAAAGCAATCTTCCTCACTTTTTGAAGGATTTTCTGCACTAAATCAA
>JGI24721J26819_10002291_pt1 | contig 21191 bp, 11 predicted proteins | sample YelNatPaOPGAMG01_FD_26819 | JGI IMG/M metagenome (IMG submission 26819) | reverse complement strand
GGCGATGGATGTGTTCAGTGACAGGCCGGATCGCGCCATCGTCCTCGCTGGCCTTGAGTCCGGAGCTCTTCACGGTTTCAGCGTGAGCACGGTGGCGCCTTACTGCTCGAAAGCGCTCCAGATGTCTGAAAACGTCCGACACGTTCGAGCGGTAAGTCGAATTCGTTTTCGACCCCGATCGAGAGGTGTGTTTGCGTCCTGCAGTGAAGATGGTAGCGTGATGATAGCGCGTATACTCACTACGGAAAAGAACGAGGTTGCTGACACCGTTTCTACTTTCTAACTGTTGTACCGTGGNGAAACAACTTGCTGCTATTATGCGTTTAGGTAATATGCACGAAATCATTCTTTCTTGACATCGCGGATTCGATAATCAGGCACCCGGTACCCGATCCATTCTGAAGCAGGGACGATGCAGTATCGAACCAGAATCAACTGGAGTGTGACTGCCAGAAGGCTCGTGTGCGAAAAACTGCCACCAGCGTGCGCGCCGAATGCCCACGACGTATGCGGGTCTGTCTAGTCCCGCCTGCCAACGCAACCCGACATGGCCTCCGTACGCTTGAAGGTACCCAATGTGCCGCTATCTGGAGTGCGCTGCTCCCTATAACCATGTCTCTTTTCATCAAGCGCGAGATCTCAATCAAATACTCTTCCCGCACAACTCCCCCCGCGACAGCCGCTCACTCATCCTCGTTGTCGGCGTCTTCCACCTCATGTTCAAGAAGACTACCGGCCATAGACAAGATCTCTACCTCGCCTGACTTGAGCCGTGCTAGAGTCTGGGCATATGACGACATGGCATGGGTCTCGTTGCCGCCAAGATGGTCTCGTACCCGACAGGTCTCAAGAACGTCCTCGAATGCAAGCAAACGCGTTCGCAATCGTTCAATCTGATACTTGTCTTGCACAAGGATTTCAAAGAATAGTATCGCAGTATCTCTGGATATGCGGCTGGATGATCCCACAATCGAGATGCCCTCACTCGAGATCGTACCTGCAATCCGTGACAGTAGACCAGGGCCATCGCGCGCCATCAGCGCGAGGCGCACTGGATAGCGTGAACGCGGCGCGCACCAGCGCACGCTCACGCATGCCTCGGGATCACCGCGGAGGCTCGCGAGGCAGCGCACGCAGCGGAGGCGATGGACTTCAAAGGCGGCGGGTACTCCGTGGCTTGCCGGCCGAATTCGGATCGCAACAATACGATCGCCTGGTACGGGATTGCAGCAGCACGCAGCGAAACACTCTGGGTGAATGTCCTCACACGCTTCAGCTGCATTACTTGCACCACTGGACAAGGTTCGACTTGAAGACGAATCCGTTCCAGGTTGACGCTCACGTTCAGGAAGTGAGCGTTCTAGGTATCGCTCAGCGTCCTTTTCTGGAAATTCGGCTGCTTCGAGGGTCTGGTAATTGGCTGGCGGATCGCGAGCACTCGACCTCAAGTAAAGAGGACTTGTTTCCTCTTCCGCAAATGTTCCATCGATTTCTGTATCAGGGACGCCAGTGTCAGCTGCAGCGTGCACATCGTTGTTACTTGCTGCAGTTGTATGCAGCTCTTCAAGAGTGCGGATGCGATCTGGATCAATATCCCGACAAAAATGGCATAAAATTTTTGCGGCAGCTGTTAATCCTCCGAATCGATGCACATAAACGAGCAGATCTTCCAAACATCGGATTTCAAGGGCTCGGGCCGGTGCGCAAACTTTCGGCACCAGTATAGGGAGGGCTGATTCCAAGACCAAGTCATTTGGAATCTCGTTCTCGTCCACACAAAGATGCCGCGCTGCTGCTTGAAGAAGCTCTCTACCTCGCTCGCATGCCTCCTTCACTTCACGAGATCGAAGGAATCGGCGAATCTTCTGCTTGGCAGTGCGTGAACGCGCGTAACGAAGCCACTCGCGGCTAGGCCCAGGTGCAGCCGGCGATGTAATGATTTTGATGCTATCCGCATTGCTGAGCTCGTAATCGAGCGGCACAAACCGGCCGGCTACACGAGCCCCGATCATTTGATTTCCTACGTCTGAGTGAATATGGTAGGCAGCATCTACGACAGTAGAGCCTTTCGGAAGATCCAAAATGTAATTTTTCGGCGTGAATACGTAGACTCGATTCCCCAGGAGATCCTTCTGAACCGCATCAACACAGTCCTTGGAGTTCCCCGAATATTCCTTGCAGTACTCCAGAATGTTGCGGAGCCAGTCTTCTGAGTGTTTTTGCCAGTGGTTTTGCGGTGAATGCAGCGTCCCATTTCCTGCCGCTTGTTGTCCACTTCGGAGCCTCGTTTCTGGCCAGAATTCCATAGCAATACCATATTCTGCTTGAACGTGCATGCTATCTGTGAAGATCTGCACCTCCACGGGGTGGAATCCACCCTTCGGACCCAGAAGCACCAGCGTGTGTAAACTCTGGTAGCCATTCGGTTTCGGATACGCAACAAAATCCTTCACATGCCCTGGAAANGGTCGGAAAAGCGAATGTACACGCCCCAGGATATGATAGCAGATATTTCTACCGAATGAAGGATCATAGTGCTCCTCGCTGAGTCCGACAATAATTTGCACAGTAGCGAGGTCATGGATATTTTCCAGCCGTGCACCCTGCAAAATTCTTTGGTAGATGGAGAACAGATTTTTGAGAGCTACCTTCGTGCAGATCTCCCGCACCAAGGGTTTCAAGATAGAGTCGTTCTCCAGAGAATCCACTAGAGCGTCCGCCGCGTGAGCCAGATTCATCTCAAGGTTCGTGCGATCTTTGTATATTCGCACTTGTTCGGAAAGTAGGCCATACTCTTTTGGATGCAAAAAGCGGAACGATAAGTCTTCCAACTCGGACGCTATTCGAGCCAGCCCGAGACGATGTGCGAGCGGCACAAATATCCCCAAGGTCTCCTGCGCGATGCTCTGCTGCTTGAGTGGTGGCATATGCTCCAAAGTTCGCATATTATGGAGTCGATCTGCCAGCTTCACGACTATAACCCGAATATCCTCCGCCATAGAGACAAACATGCGACGGATATACTCTGCCTGTTGCTCCTCTTTGCTGGATTTCCGAAAGTTCGGAGCTGCTCCGTTCGGCGAGTGCTCGGTCACAGTGCCGTTCGCGACTGTAGCCCTAATCTCGAAGTTCTGGTCAAGAGTTGAGGCGTCTATTTCTTCGCCTCCAGCCAGGTCATGATCGAGCCGTAAGCCCTTGAACTTGCTCCGAACTGCTGCAGCTGCGGCAGTTGCTGCCGCGGCTGCCGCTGATGCCGCTGCAGCAATCATGGAGACCGGAGCCATGAGTGCACCATTGGCACCGCTAACAGCGTTGCTCGGTTTCATCTTTCTGGCTATTTTGGAGACTTTGGTTTCCGATTCAACAATATTTCGAACAACATGGCCAAAAAGACTTTCAACAGCATCAAGAGTGAGGTCTGTGTCCTCGACGGTATCGTGTAAGAGCCCAGCGATGAGTGTGTCAACGTCCATCCGAAGTTCCGCGAGAAGAAGAGCAACTGCGACGGGATGTGTGATGAAGGGCTCACCAGACCGACGAAGCTGCCCACTGTGCGCCGCAAATGCCACTTCGAGGGCACGGTGCAGACTCTCTATGGCCTCCTTGTCAAGGTAGTTCGCCTTTTCCCGTAAGCTGTGGAAAGACTGTGTAAACAACTCCCTCTCCGCGTGTGTAAGCGTCCGAGGCTTGCTCTCTGGAGAAACACCATCTAAGCTGCCTTTCGTGATCTGAAAGTCACTACCCGAGAGCAACAGGTCCTTCAAGACTTTTCGACAACGGGGACGACGAATAGTTGGTCTCTCGAAGCGTCTTTGATTCGGAGACCAAAAGAGCGTCTTCGTTGTACTCAGATTGGTTGCGTAATTGTTGCTCTCGCGATAGCTCCTGGGAGCGTACACTGAAATGAAAGAAGGGCACTCCATAACTCAGGCCAGCAGCCCTGTCGAGAGCCAAACGTCAGGTCTTCCCAAGCACAGCCTGTCCCAGAGGTAGCGTCCTCCAAAGGAGAACAACAGTTGGATTCGAGCTCCGTCCGACACCGATTAACTCTCTAGATTGTACATACCGCTGCGAACGGCGCTATCATGGATTCCGTCACGCGCGTCTGGGCCGCGATGGAAGCGAATTTCGCGAGGGCGCGATTTTTCTTTAATCATTGACGAAATGTTTACCTGGGCCAGCGTTCTCCGATTATGCGCATTTTTCTTTTCTTACTTTTTTTGTGTTATTTTTCAGTGCGCGGTGAAGTATCCACCAAATGCCCTACCTCCAAGTTACATCACCTATACTTATTCTCGGATATTCTGGTCGTTTCATACGTCCTATCGTGTGCCGAGCCTGCGGCATGCGACCGCAATGGCGCCAATAGCGCCGGTGCAGTCGCTGCACGGAGACAGAACGGCGTTGGCGAACTGCGAGGGCGCGATGGGGACTTCCTGTACTTCACCTCAACTGTATTCCATCCTATGTGAATGTTACCATATGCTTTTTCGCAGTTTTATAGCATATGCGTTCGAATCGCGTACATTTGAAGGGACAAAAAAACCAAGGGACGCTATGGACATGGAATTCGGGGATCCTGGAGGCCCGGTGTCGCTGGCTGCCGGAGAAAAGGGAAAATAGTAACAAGCCCAGGGAACGGTAGAAGACGAAGAAGCAGAAGCAGAAGGCCAGACGTCAGAAGCGACTCGAAAAATGACGCAACTACGAGAATTTCGTGGAAGCCTTTCTTCGACGCAATATCAAGGATCCCGAAAAGCAAAAGAAGCAAGAGGCCAACAAAAACAGTGTCGCGTCCCACTTCATGAGTGTTTGTAACGCTTCCCCAGAAAAGATGCATTTTGTGAGGGACATGTACCACGACGTAGCGGATACCAAAACAGTCGAAGTTCCGGAAAAATTTTTCACGGTTACCTCCATCTGGCACCTGATGGCTGCCACAGGGGAAATGTCGGGGAGGAACGATCGAGTGCACGCCTTCTACGAAAACTATCCCTTCTGCAGCATCAACGGTACTCGATGCAGGGCTGACTCGGGTATTTACACTTACGAGGCGATAGAGTATCTCACGAACCTGGGGTACCAAACAATCGTAAACCACGAACGGTTCATCAAAGGCTGCATCTTTGCGCTCTACTCGGCCTGTCTCATAGGGTGGGCGACCATCATCGATAGCTTGACTAGAGATCGCCAGTATGAATAAGAGATCGAATTCTTCGACGAGGAGACATCACATAGGAGCACTACTGAAGGTTCTGTGATCCGTGCGGCTATTAAAGAGCAACGTGGGGCCTCGAGGCTAGCGGATCAGCAGAAAACGTATCAGATATGAAAAAACATGAAAAGAAATTTTATCCCCTATCCTGCGCTATGTCGTATTTTTGAACAGAGAACTCGAGCGCAGGGCCAAAACAGAGCAGGGTGTGGAAGAAAATGAGGAGTCGATGGGGCGGCGGACTGCGCCTTTGGGGAAGCGCTTCAAAATCGTACTGTTATGCAACATCAAGTCATATTTTGTGAAAATCGACCCCAGAGTCCTTTACGGCACACTGAAGGAGGTAAGTTCGGATTTCGATGTAAGCAACTTGGAATTTACGGGCGAAAACCTGGAGACTCATTGGAAGCACATCTTCGATTTCAAACGTCTCAAAATGAGCAAGAAAAAGGTATTCAAGGAGATGATCGAAAGCGATGGAGTATCCATACGCGTTGACTACAGGTGCTTGAAGGTGGATCGTCCTGTTTTGTCCTCGACATCGCGGGTGACGAAGCGTGACGAAATGAATGATGCGGACCCTACGACGTAGGAGGTGCAGGCGAAGGACCTCGTCGCCGGCGTGGACCGTGGGAACACGAATATCATGACCATTGCTGTTTCCATGCATGGGAAAAATGCAAGGGCTACCATCGCACAGGTGCAGCAAATGGAGAGCATAACCTCTGGACTTGTGACGACGCGGTTTACGACGTTTGCAATGAAACCCGCAACGTATGGCACATTTACCTGAGCGGTTATACTCAGACCAGTGGATTTTGGAGTACATGTGCCAGCAACCCATTTTGTTATTGTTTCTTTTTGCTCCCAGGCATTCAAAGAAAGCAATGGATCCCTTAGATTCGATAATTGTGGAGAAGAGACCTCAAACTGTCACTTTTAGCCTGCGAGCAATGATCTGACTCGTTCAATTCGGTCATTCTGCCATCAGCAGGTGGATGGATCACCTTTATCGTCGTCCTTGACTTGAACTTCGTGCATAAAAGGCAAAACTTAACAAACTCTCTCACATAGACAGAATCGGCATCGATCCGTTCCACTCCATACACTCTCGCATAAATTCTGCCGAAGAACCCAAATCGTGTGGAGTCCCCAGAGCTTTGATGCGAGGGATGATGAAGAGACACGAATGGACGAAGGAAAAAGCATGCTTCTTTGGGAGTTAATTGCGTGTTTGACGGGCCATTACCGACTCTGTACCGAGGTAGAAGGCTTTTTCCAGAAGCGATATGTTTCGGCCTCTTACGATGAGACCTCTTTCGGAAGAAATGCGAAAGATGTTGATGAATACTTCACGAAGAAGGACAACAAATGTTGTTCGTAATGAAGAGACAAGCTAGAATAATGACGACATCAGCCCATGCGCAGATTCCATCGAGTGGTAGTACGCAGGTCGCCAAACCTAGGGGATCCCTCAGCAACCCATGCATCCTCGGGGCGCTATGTGGCACCTCCATTGTATATTTTTCTTGATTTGAGATGAAGTTGCTTTCCATAACTCTCTAGCGATCAAGGAATAAGCAGCTGAGATAAGCGTTGAGCTGCCCTACATATCGGTCCATTCTTGCATGCAAAATCCGGTCGAGTGCGTCCTCTCGATTGCTATACGATATTTTCTCGGCCTCGAATTCATAGACGAGACGTTTGCGTCCGTAACAAAGCAGTTCTTCGATAGATCCTTCTTCAACAAGTAATTCTCTACCTTAACCAGCTTTCAAATGCCCTGTGGCTCTTCCGATCTTTCGGACAAGGGTGTGCAAAAGCGCGCTCTGGCAGTGGAAGTGCCCGCGGCGAAGAAGATGCAAGAAGGTCACGGAGCATAGTAGAGACACATCTGCATTGTGGTTAGCGTCCGTCCCGCCGTCCTTCTAGTGTATCCAAGTCCCCGGGAGAATAAGATTACAAATATAGCTACCGGATCTATGCTACTCTGCTAAGAAAAAGAAAAGGCGAGGAAGCAGAAGAACAAGCGACCAGACAGAGAAAGATACTGTCTGAAAGAAGAGGAGGAATAGGAAGGGATAACAGTAGGACACGGATTCAATCTTAGAATACCTTTAAGGTCTCTCTGCTAAAAATTGCCAAGAGGATATTTTTCCAATCGTTGAGATTAAGGACGCCGTTAGGGACCGTATTGCACCTTGCTCGAGGACAATTCACCAGGCCTGCATAACATTGACACATCTCGTCAATGAATTGCTCGGCGTTCCAGGTNCGGAACTCCAAGGTACCCGCATTCCAATGGAATTTTTCGATCAAATATTCGTGCCAGAACTGAGACCCGGGACAGAAGCTGCGNTACGACCTGATATATCCAGAGCTCTAAATCATCATGAACCGGGCGGAATAGACACCAGGGGGCATACCAATATCGGGAATTTCAGTAGCTAGACCTCCATCTCGACGCTCTGCTTACGGTATTGATCTGAGAGGGATGATTTGTGCGCTTCTCTCACGGTATATGATGGTTCGGATGGCGCATGAGGACGATCCTTGGCTGGGATACCTGAGACGGTGCTGGTTTCGCCGCAAGTCTTGTTTGTATGGAGGTAAAACGTGCATTTGCGAAATTCGGGAATGGAAGAAATAGAAAATATCTGATAAGTTGCGTTGTTCGGGGGTTGCCTATGTCGCTTAACTTGCCGAAGAGCGCAAGGGCTCCACCCCTGCTCCTTCACAAAAAGCGCACAATGAGTGAAGGAATCGCTTCTGTTCGATTCCAATCGATGCTTTTGAGAGAACACTGACGCATCATGAGCTCGAGTGCACGCTGGAAAAGGTACAGAAACAAAGGGGGAAACAGAGCCGAATGCAAGTGATGATACACAGTAAGTTGATCGAACTTCAAACGGCAAGGGAATCGAAGTAAAGAGGCTTGCTATGGATAATTTCACTAGGATCCATGAGCGTAAGCATGTCCTGCACCAGGACTTGAATGCTTCGAGAATCATCCGGAAATGTCTCGTACTTTCGGAACTTCCTGCCGCTGCTGGCGAGCGACGATTCAAGGGAATCATTTAGCGCTCAGTCTGGGCATTCTGATGAAACGTTGAGAAGCACGGATGAAAAACGTGAGTCGCCCGGAGAGATTGGAAGTGATTCCCGCCTGGAGCGAGTCACTGGTATGGCACAGTTCAGCAAACCACCAAGACCTAAACTCGATATCCATTCACGGAAAACGGTTTTCCATGAGACTAGGTAAACGATATCTCGAGTTCGACTATTTGGTTTTAAATAGTATATTTTAACTTGTCCTGGCAAGCATGATCGTTTCTTCGAACGCCCTGCTGGGCATGAAGGTAGCCTCTACATACNGCGGAGCTATGAGTCGGCGAGCTTCTCTCAGCCTCGTGAAAAGCCATTCAACACAAATACGTTTCAAATCAATGGCATGCCTCNGATTATCTTCATCATACACAGGTCATCCACTACATACAGCATGAGTAGGCATTGATACTCCGCCAATCCTCCGTTTGGAGCGTCTGCCTGGAACGCCAAGCGTATCTTTCTCCGGGTGGCACAGTGTGCGGCCCAGCACGAGGACCAGATCCGACCGAAATGCACAGCGAACAGAATGTTTCGCAGCTGTTCCGCGATGTGTCGCAAGCTCTAGCAACGGGAGAGCTGTCGCAGATCGCACTTTTGACTAACTATTACTTCAATGGCACAAAATGTCGAAGATGCAAGGCTCAAAGCTGAAGAGGAGGAACAACTGCAGCGGAGCTTGTTGAGCATATTCCTACGGCGTCGCGATATTTGGGAGGAAGTTTGTGGTGACTTGCTCTTCGATCCGCTTTACGAATGGTGTGACTACCCGACAGCTAAGGACCAGCGTGCAGTTGAACGTGCTATCATCGATGTTGATTTCGGACGGGCGGTCGTGCTGCTTCGACAGAAAAGATTCACGGACGACGACGATAGCATCCTGGAGCGACGACTCGTCGGGCTGCTTCGCTGTTTATATCTGCAAGAGCCTCCATCGTCTTTGGTCCAAGACTTAGAGGCAGAATTCTGCCAAGAGCACTTCACAAGGGAAAAGCACTTTAACTTTATGGACGGTGTACTGGACTCTCGTCGCGAGCTCGGAGAGGAATACCTCAGCCTTGAGGCCAGCCAGACTTGGATATTGTACTGGATTGCACACTCGCTGAATATTTTGGGCCGTAAGCTAACTGAATCTGAAGCCCGGGGCATCACTGGGTTCTGCTTGGAATGCCGAACGGAACAAGGTGGCTTTGGTGGGGGTATCGGCCATCATCCTCACGCAGCCGCGACGTTTGCAGCGACGTCGGCCCTTTTCATTGCCGGCACTGTGTTGCCTGAAGCATTTGAGGTCTTGGATAGGCGGAAGTTCTTGCACTGGGTTCTGAGAGATCTGAAAATATCTCTGCCGGAGGGCGCCGCTTTTCGTGTGACAAGAGACGGAGAATCCGACGTTCGAGCAACGTATTGCGTTCTTGCTACAGCCTCGCTTTTGGGTGTACTAACAGAAGAGCTTGCCTCCGGAGTAGCTTCATGGATCTCTTGTTTACGTGCATTCGATGGAGGTTTCGGAGGTGAACCTTATAATGAGTCTCATGGAGGCTACACGTTTTGTGCTTTGGCTAGCCTGAGAATTCTGAACGATTCTGGGTTTTTATCCGAGAAGGAATTTGAAAGTTTGGTTAATCCATGCAGAAAATGGCTTCTCCTAAGACAGCGGCAGTTCGAGGGAGGATTCCAGGGAAGACCGAATAAACTTGTGGATGCTTGTTACGCGTATTGGATTGGAGCTTCTTGCAAAATAGTGGACGTTGAGTTCAACGCATCAGCGTTGGCAAGGTATCTGCTGCGCTACTGCCAGGACTTCGAGACAGGTGGCTTTGGGGACAAACCGGGTTCAGACCCTGATTTTTATCACACGTGCTATGCTTTAAGCGGCTTGTGTCTCACGGGTTGGCATGCTCTCGGCGAAAATGGAATCAAAGTCGAGCTACTTGAATTAGACCCCATTTATAATCTCACAACGAATGCGCTCAAACAAGCGAAGGAGTTTTTCGCAGACTAGATATACTGTTATTTAGTCGTCGATTTGATTTGGGAATAGACGCTAAAGCAGCTTAAACCAACAAAACTCTAAGATTTTACTTGCCTTTCTGCTCACGGGACGATTTCTTGCTGGACTGAAAGTCGAGGGCCCATAGGCTTGGAGGAATACTGATACGCATCATCACGTAGTGAAAATCTAGGTGTTCGCAAGGTCTTAGTTCTTCTTTTGGTCTTATGTACAAAGAATGCTGACCATGTGCTGAGTATGACGACATAGCTCCAGATGCATGCAGAGTAAGGTACTCTCTTATGTAGCGTCCACTAATTTGGATAGTATGTTTGAGATTGCACGGAGACGAAACAGAAAACCAATCGCATAATTCGCGCGCGGCGTACGGAAGATTTTTGTGCTCGATCTCAATTACTGGCCGGCGCGCCAGCCCAAATTTCGGTCTCGCTGGCAGTCGTACAGGAGAGAACAATATTTTCTCGACATAGGAAAATGTATTCGTGTGGTAGCACTTAGACTCAAATCTCGATCTTACCCGTAAATCTATTCCCTGTAACCAATCCCTCAAAGGTTGCGGCAGCGGATGTTACGTTTTTTTCGCTTAAAAGCTCTCACACGGAGTTTCCATTTGCTTGGTTGTTATTCGATCCATGCCTCTCGCATATGCTGCAAATTATTCGTATACGTGAAGCTTCAGCTTCTCTTTGATTTTTCGTTCTGCTATGTTTCGCTAGCAAGCATTCGAGTCTGTTCTTTGGCTCCTGCAGAGCAGCGCTTGCTAAGGTCTATGCATTGATTTCAAATGAACACTGGAGGCCCGCTTGCAGGAGTGCGGGCTGTGGAAATCCCCAACATGCAGGTGCCTGTCATACTTTGCTGAAGGCCAGTAGAATCACGCTCGGAACCGGTTACCCTTTACTGACGGCAGCAAGTATCCTCTTGAATTCTGAGTTTTGGTACAGTGGAGCATAAGCGTCGGCGATGAGCTCGTAGCCGATACGTGCAGCCCTTGAAAAAGTCAGCTGTTTAGAACTCAGTCAACCGCCTCCACACGCCTTTCCCTGCTTGTTTTACTCACTCCTGACAGCGAACGCATGTCTTTTCTGTCTCTGGCTGGAAGCCAACGTCTGGATAGGCACTAGCCGCGTTGCCAGGAGGCGAGGATTCCAACAGAAGTTCGTTCCAGAGTTTGAGAGTAAAGCATCAAATTTTGGGTTCGGATTTCTGCATTACTGCTCACTTGAGAACAACATCCGACCTTGAAAAGATGCCATACATTCGCGGCTTAGAGGGCATTTCGCGAGGTGATAGATTTGTTGAAACGTATTGAGACTGTCGCATGAGCCGAATCCTTCTCGAGTGCAGGACAACCAAATCCGCCGCGCACATAGAACTCCTGCTCGGATTGCTCGCTTGCTTGAGTTCCATCCTCGTCTGAGCCTTCATCATAGACGCTATCTATGTCGCACCTTTCAGAGGCCTCAATGTCGTCAGAGAAACTGTCTTCCGAATCTAAGAAATCTGTTTGGCTTGCGTCTGAAACGATGTCAGTACTGTCTCGGTCTTCACCGCCGAAGATGAGCTCCAATGCATTGTTCGTTCGGGTNGAGGATGTTGGGCCGTGCAGAAGCCCTTCGATATCATATGAATACAGTTTGCACCATGAAATAATTTCGCCGCGGAGCTCTTCTGTTCGAAGCAATATTCGTGGAGAAAGTTTCATGAGCCGCTTATTCGCAGAGTTGTCAAAACTGCCGACTTCAGTGAACGAATTAGACATCTTTGTTGCTTCGCATAAAGTTTCACACAAGTTCAGCGCTTTCGCGAAAACGAAAGCGATCGCATCGCGGACGGTGACGAGCTCCATCCCCTGTGGCGGTTGAACACGATTGAGGCGGTCCAGTCGAGAACGTAGTACAGGCAAGACTGCGAGAAGCTCACTGAAGAAGACCACCCTACAGGTTTGACGGTCGGCTCGAGCATTCTGTACCACCGCGAATACCCGCCTGCAAACCTCAATGCTAAAATGGGAGGATCGAAGTTGATTTCGCAGGTGACCGTGTGATTCTCGAATGAGCAATCGAGGGAGGCATAGCGCAATCCACGGGATTGACGCATTCGTCACACAGTTGAAACGAGGATGCGTACTCGGTGAGCTCCAGTTTTCAAGTACATCTAGCAACTGCCCGACCTCATTCGGTAGGCAACTTTCCGGCAGACTGTATAACCATTTCCAAACGCGATAGCGCTCCGAAAGAAAAGGATGTCGAGAGTTGCCCCCACATGGCGAATTCAAATACTTCCGAACTATCTTAGCATTCGGTTCTGCATCGAACTTTCTGGTAAGCGCGTACTTCCGAAGCATTGTACAGCGCTCCCGCAATTGCAATGCAAAGGAGCACGATGGATGAGTTTGTTTCCAGTGCTTGATACGCAGCTTTGCACAGGTCTCGAACACGTTAGTGGCCAGGATAGCCTCCAGGACTGTTCGAGCACCGTGTGTCAACGTCTCAAAATATTCAAGCACATCGAAAACCAGATTCTGTTCGATCTCTGTGCCGCCGGCGCCTATGTAGTACCAGACAGTCAGGTGCCAAAGACGCAGGAGTGCCGGCGCCAACGCCATACACAGCGGACTCGTTTCACGCATGCATAGACATGTTTTCTCGCACAGGTAGCTCAGCCAGGCGGGATTCCACAGATCTGCAAAGTGCTTCAATCCGCCAAGATCTTCAGTGATACCTGTTTCGAGTTCGTCTAGGAGGCAGAAAATCTGACCTGTGCTATGCAAGAGATCAGACTTAATGATCCGCTGAACTAGCAGAGGGACATTTGTCTCTTCAGAAATGGATCTATATAGGGCCTCGATTCTTGTCATGGCATTTCTAGAATCAGGAGCGCGCTCAAGGAAAATGAAGATTCCAACAGCTATCGCCCTCTCCAGCTGGTCTAACGCATGAGCAAAGACCCAAGCAAGCTCAGGTGGAACGGGTCTGCGACAATGTTCCATTGCACCTAGCAGAATTTCCCGTCCGTGAATTGCACATTCCACAGCTTTTGAGACCTCAACAGTTTGCATAGAGCATATGTCGGTCGCAAGCTCAGTGAGGACACTGCTGAAATTCTCAGAGGGGCCTGTAGGCTCCTGATCGTATGCCGCAAAAATAGATGCCTCGTAGAGTTTGAAAACGTTTCGAGGTACAGCCACCTGAAAGTCTCTCCATGAGCTATCTGTGCACGCAATATACGCACGAAGCGCTTGCCGCGTGAAATGAGGCATGCTCTTCGAGAGTGATTTCGTCCGAAATATTCGACAGCCATGAAATATGTCGCTTGGGATGATTTTCTCTAGTATAGCAGCAAAACCATCCGGATTGATTCCATGTTCAGCAGAATCAGCAATGAGGCCGAGCAGGCTCGCCGCGAAAACTTCTTGAGCATCCATAGGAACGTTTTCCAGAATACTCCTGAGAACGACAAGTCGCTCCTGCTCGTCGCATCCGCGCGTAGTTGCTCGAACGTACAGTCGAGCCATGCTGCAAGCAGTATTCCACTGCCATAACGCTTGTTTCCGTATCAGCGAGCTTAAATTTGAAAGAATCCTCGAATCCTTTTCCCCCAGCGTTTGAAAAACGAGTGCGAACATATCAAGCATTGTCTCTGTCTGCAGCATGTGCGAGAACGAAGAGACGCGATCCAGAATGAGTGGGGCGAATGGTAGCATCGTTTGCGTACGCGATCGACATAGCTCAAGTAAGGCAGAGGCGGCCTTGATTCTAAAAGCTCCCCCATGCTTTCGTGAGCTGCGGTACTTCGCAGATTGAAGAGGTACTGCACCACTGAAACACACTCCAAGAAGGTCTTTCACGATATCGGATCTTATGGACGCGTAAGAATCAAAAAATGTTGGCAAGCATACCTCAAGAACATCCCAGGATTTCTCGTGGGAACACAGAATTCGCAGAAAACGCAGCGCCCCAGTCGGAAATCTTTCAAATGCCGACATGTATGTTGCTAAGATACCGCGCAAGCACATTGCGTTCAAGCGTCGTGCAATCAGACTCTCTGAGATAGCAATCTCAGCTATCCTGTCCATCCGAATTCGAGAAAGCATAAACAGCCAAAGACAGAAATCAAATGGCGAGATTTGGTCTGGAGACGGCCTATATCGAAACCTATTACGATGCCCATTCCGCGCATTCGAAGCCTTGCGTGGATGCCCCAGATCATCAAGGCACTTTTTCTCATCGCGCCCTTCGGTAAAACTATCACTGAAGATCCTCTCCAGAACGTAACGGTCTATTCGTGAAACATCATCCAGCACTTCCACGACGAGAAAAAGAAGTTCAGGGGATGCGTCTTTCAGGTACTCGCGGATACGCTTGAAAAAAAGACCGCTCTTGGAACCTGACAGTTTGAGAAGTGCTCGAATAAGCGACGGAATTTCATTCTCTTCTACGTTGCCTAAGGACTGCAGCGCAAGTTCGACTACGCCAGCGTGGAGTTTTCCTGACAGAGGCAACTCGCTGGCTGAAGCCAGTACTGGCACGAGCAAACTGCGGTCTAAAGCGACGAGTTCCTTGTAGACTAGGAACGCGTTGTTGACGTCTTCCTGGCTACCAGATATAATATGCGCGGAGTAAGGCAGCAAGGTCCTAGGGTACAACGGCAGCAGCTCGAGAAAACGCTCCGTTACGGCTGGGGACGGTTGGCAGACGTGCTGCTTGATGATTTTGCAAGCTTCATCGAGAGCTTCTTCCTCTCCCAACTCCGAGGCAATCTCTAGCAGAAACAGTCCTGCTTCAGAACAAGTATCCCGTTGAGCTAGTAGTGAAATAGTTTCAGTAAGTTGCGCAGCGCCTATGGCCCGTAGCAGGTTTTTTGTGCTCATGTGTACTAGAGCTCATGGAAAATAAATGAATTTTTCGCGCGCAAATTTCTTCGCGAAGCGCAGTTCTCGTTCGGCAGTGTATGCCGTCGCAAACTTTAAGGCACTGGAGCGGGCGTGCCGACAGTCCAGAGTTTTTGAGTTTTGTCAGACAATTGGTAGAAGATCAAGGCGAAGTTGAGAAAACAAGTTTAGATCAGCTCGTAACCGAGATTTCCAAGGTCTTTGTTGGTTTCTCACGTCTGCCTACCCGGGCAAAGTTCCAGGCAGCCGCGAAAGCTCTTACGCTCGTGCAAAGTGTCGAACAGAACGTGAACACGGAGGTTTATCGTGCCGCAGGTTGCGCTCGCCTACCTTCCAAAGTTGGATCGCGGATCCCTGATGGTAACCACTTCGTCACTTCCGTTCAGGAGAGTTCCCGTGAGACGACAGCATCAGTAAAAAGGCACCGACAAGTAGACCCCAACATGCCCCATACGCCGCCGAGGGCGCCCTTAAGTCGGAGTTCTTTTTTAACTGCCCGCCCGAAACAACGATATGAAGACATCGGAGGTATCGAAAGCATACTGAGTCATATTCGTGAGCTTGTAGAATGGCCGCTTCGGTACACAGAGCTCTACAAACATCTCGGAGTTGATCCACCTCGAGGTGTGCTGCTTCACGGGCCCCCTGGCTGCGGTAAAACTCTCCTTGCCAATGCAATTGCCGGCGAGCTCGGTGTTCCGTTCTTGCGATTGTCGGCGCCAGAACTTATTGCGGGAATCTCGGGAGAATCAGAGCAACGTGTCCGTTCCTTATTTGACGAGGCGAAGTCGTTGGCGCCTTCACTTATCTTTATTGATGAAATCGATGCAGTCACATCAAGAAGAGAGACTTCCAGCAGAGAGATGCAAAATCGTGTTATCGCCCAGCTTCTTTCGTGTTTGGATTCTATATCTTTGCAGGAGACTGGCGACCGGTTGGTGATCGTTATCGGCGCAACAAACAGAGCTGAAGCACTAGACCCCGCTCTTCGACGCGCAGGACGATTTGACCGAGAAATTGAAATAGGGGCCCCTGATGAGGAAGCACGTGAAAAAATACTGCGGAATGTAACCAGGAGAATGCTTCTCTCCGAAGATTTCAACTTCAGAACGATTGCGCGCCGTACCGCCGGATACGTGGGTGCGGACCTCGCAGCACTGGCCACAGAAGCGGCGTCGACGGCGATAAGACGTATCGGAAATGACCTATTGCCGACTGATACCACAGTGAACGGCGCCGCCTCCGTGGATTTTGCCAATATAAGCATGTTGCGTATAACAATCGATGATTTCCTTGTTGCCATCGGAAAAGTTCAGCCCTCGGCGTTGCGTGAGGGATTCGCCACCGTGCCAGACGTTTCCTGGGAGGATATAGGAGCTCTGGATGACATCAGAGAGGAGCTCGAGATGGCTGTGATTGAGCCGCTTCGAGAACCGGAAAAGTTCGCGAGGTTCGGAATCGGAATCTCTGCTGGTGTGCTTCTGTATGGCCCGCCTGGGTGCGGGAAAACTTTGTTAGCCAAAGCAGTTGCAAATGAAAGCGGCGCCAACTTTATCTCCGTCAAAGGTCCGGAGCTTCTCGACAAGTACGTCGGTGAGAGTGAGCGCGCCGTCCGTCGACTTTTTCAGCGAGCCCGCTCCAGCGCACCATGCGTGATCTTTTTCGACGAATTGGATGCACTCGCGCCGCGAAGAGCATTCGGTAGCTTCGGTGCTTCAGCGAGCGCCGATAACGATGCCGGGGGAAGCAACGCTAGTGAAAGGCTAGTGAACCAGCTACTCACGGAGCTAGACGGCATGAATCCCCGCCGACAAGTTTTCGTCATTGCGGCAACGAATCGGCCGGACTTAATCGACGCGGCGATGCTCCGACCTGGACGTTTCGACAAACTTCTTTACGTTCCACTGCCAGACGAAACTGGAAGACATGCGATCCTGCAAACTGGCCTTCGGGGAATGCCCCTGGACTCCCGCGTGGACCTGAGAGCGGTTTCTGGTGCAACGAAAGGATTCTCCGGCGCAGACATTGCTGCACTCATTCGAGAAGCGGCTGTACGTGCACTGCGTTCTGAGGCGCCGGCGATCGGCGCTGAGCATTTTCGCAAGGCTCTCGAAAATATATTTCCGTCAGTGAGTCCCGGAGACGCCGCCCGTTACGATTCTATGAGGCAAAATTTACGCAGAGCAAGAGGGCACGTGAACGAAAATATTTTCACGATATGATTTGCTTGAATCTTGATGCCCATCTCTACGCGTCATCGTCCATCAAAATGATCGATCTTATGGAGCGTCCATTGTGCATTTCTTCGAACGCCCGATTGATATCATCCAATTTGTAGGTACCGGTGACATAGTCATCGATGTTAATCACGCCTTTCATGTACATATCTACGAGTTCTGGAAGCTGGGTTCGGCTTTTTGCACCGCCGAACGCGGTTCCCTTCCATGTGCGACCAGTCACAAGTTGGAATGGACGAGTACTGATTTCCTCACCGCTGGCAGCGACACCAATTATAACAGAAACGCCCCAACCTTTGTGGGATGCCTCTAGGGCCGCACGCATAGTCTTGACGTTGCCGATGGCCTCAAAAGTGTAATCTGGTCCACCATCGGTCATGTCGATGAGCACCTGCTGGATTGGTTTCTCTCCGAATTTCAATGGGTTAATGCACTCAGTTGCTCCGAGCTGTTTTGCTAAAGGGAACTTTGACTCGTTCGTATCCACGCCAATGATCCTGGACGCGCCTGCTATTCTTGCGCCCTGCACGACACTGAGCCCTACTCCGCCAAGACCAAACACTGCTACTGTGGAGCCCTGTTCAACCTTTGCCGTGTTAAGGACCGCACCGATACCAGTTGTTATCCCGCATCCGAGCAAGCATACCCGGTCTAGTGGCGCATCTTGGCGAATCTTCGCTACAGCTATCTCCGGCAAGACGATATACTGCGAAAAACAACTGCATCCCATGTAGTGAAATAGGCTGCGACCATTGCACGAATAGCGTGTCGTGCGATCCGGCATGAGCCCCTGGCCTTGGGTAACTCGAATCGCGCTGCAAAGATTTGTCTTCGTTGAGCGGCAGAACTTGCACTGACCACACTCTGGAATATAGCAAGGAATTATGTGGTCACCCGGCTTAACACTAGTAACACCTTCCCCAACAGATTCAACAATTGCTCCTCCCTCGTGACCGAGAATGACCGGAAATACGCCTTCCGGGTCGGCTCCTGACAACGTATATGCATCTGTATGGCAAACACCAGTAGCCACGACCTTTGCACGGACCTCCCCAGCCTTTGGAGGCTCCACTTCTATCTCCTCGATAGAAAGTGGTTGCCCTGGCTTCCAGGCAACAGCCGCTTTGCAGCGAATAACTTTCCCCTGGGTGCTTGACATATGAAGACAACAACGAAATTCGCAGACCACTAGCGACCAACTTGAATTACCAAACGGTGGGTACTCAGCGTACTAGACACTTGGACGAACGCTTCGCGGTCCTCGGAGCTCACAACAGAAGCTCACATGTCTGGAGCGCACACTGCCGTCTCAAAATGCAGCCGCNGTTGTGGCTGCACTGCACAAGCTTCACACCGGGCATTTGCGGCGACTAGAAAAAGGTAGAGGCTTTGAGGCAGCAAAGGAAAGAACAGAATATGACCGCTAACTAGCTATTCGCCAACACATTCTTCCCGCCTCTATCGTAAGGTTTTCAAGTGGGAAAAGGTTTTCGTAGTTCAGAAAGCTTACCTTCTATGCGCACCGTCCGGCTAGTGCTTCATGCTACCAGTGGCGGGTGCAGTGGCGCGACCTGATCAGCTCGTTTGCAAAGCAATTTCACCTGGGACTAGCAGTGGGTAGGCAGCGTATCTCCGTCACCGTGGTCTCGGTGGTCTCCTAGCATAACGCCTCGCGCTGCAGAAGGCAGCACGTCTTTCTACCCAGCTTGCTGGCTCCCAGAGTGACGATGAATCCCTATTCCGTGTCGGGTGAACGACGCCTCGAGCCGACACCCTCAGCGGCATGGCAGAGCCGTTCTGTCTTCGTGCTGCATTCGCGCTAGTGGTTTAGGCGCTCCGGAGGGTGCGCACGGTAGGATCGGCGCACGAGAGAATGTACGGAAAATTCCAAAGGCGGGCGTTTTCTCGTAGCTATTTAAAAAAGAGGCGAGAAAAGGAAGCACTTGAAGTGAGCTGTGAAGTTGCATCAAGACTACTTCAAGTATATGCATCGAACTTCATAGATCGTGGTTCTAGAGAAATCTTACCACAAAATGAACCGCTTCGTTTCCTCTTAGTTTTCATTTTGCGAAACGCTTTTCCTTGGTATGCGGAGAGTTCCGCCCAGGTTTTCTGGGCATGCTGATCTCTCGGGGTGGGATCAATGAGGGTAACATCCGAAGAAAAGAAACGTTCCTCTTGAATCCTCCGGAAAGGTGTGTTAGCCTGGGGGACTCTCTTCGCTCTGTCGGATTTTGGGGCAGCCTGTGGGTGAGGATTCAGCTTGGAGCTAGAGGCACCAGCCACGTCGCACTGACTTTTGTCACCAGAGCCTTCTACAATGATGCTTCCTGCTGAGTCATCTCTGGGGTCGGACAAAATGGTTTGCGTGGATGACTGACTTTTGCGCCCCATCGCAGACACGGGTTTCGTTACCCGAGGCGCCATATCAGTAGATTGCGCTAGCATTCCTGGATGGGAATCAATTTGTGATGCACTGAAAGCGCTCCCTATTTGTTCGTTTGAACTGCAAGCGCGCAGTCCATCAAATGCGATCCCATTTCCACCGTCTTCCATCGCTGCGCGCGGCTTGTATCTAGGATCCGCATCTTTGCTAGAGTGAAGTCTCTCTGGTTTCCTGAAACCTGCGCAAACGTTTGACTTTTGAGCTTTCGTATGGCAATTCTCAGTTAAGGAATGCCAGCTTGAACAAGGAGATCCGTGCTCTCTACGCGTTCGTTTGTCTAAAAGTTTCCCCGTATCTCTTTTCTGATGATTTTGGATCTGATTTGCACAGACTGGCAAGTCTCCTCCGTCTTGCGCATGAAACCGATATTGCTCTTCTAAAGAATCCCATTTCATCGTTTTGTTCTGGCCGACCATGAGGCTAGAGTTATGCGGTTTCGACGTATTCGAGGGTCCACACTGGACGTCGTCACTTATACATGATTCCGTAACAGCAGCCGGAGCTGAATCCGTGCCTATTAGTACTTTTCGCTGGGAAGTACGCTCAGTGCCTTCGGCAGGGTTCTGTGATTGAGCAACGTTCCCTTTCCGAGAGCTCGCATCCCTAGAAGCTCTGCCATTCGCGATTTCACTTCCAGCATGGTTTGTCCGAACCCCGCGATTCCGAGGGGCCTTGCCCTCACCTTCAGGGATGTGTTGCGTTGCATGTCGTCCTAATGGATTCCTTCCATGGAGCTCTCCATGAAAATATTGCGACCCGCTGGACGCAGCATTCCCTGTTCTCTGTTCCTGCACTTTCCCGGAAGCAAGATCTTCAGCATGGTAGCTGTTCATTTGCATTTTCATCTCACGCGATTCTAATGATGGACTTATTCCATCAGTATTACCATTCGCGAGAGATCCATTGATTTCATGATAATGCCTAGATGGCTCGCATGAGCTGCCTCCAGTGGAATGCACTGATATGTTATCATTTCTGTCACAATGAGATGCTATCAGCTGATGGTCTGAGGTGTTGGGAAGGGAATCCTGGAATCGTTCCTCTATCCTGCCAGGAGCCGTGCGACTTGCTGATATCTTTCCAGGCGGAACTGGTAAATTCGGCTCGCTGCTGGTTCCAAAGTCACTCATATTCATACGCGCTGAGCATCTACTGCAGCCGCTGCTCGATGACGACTCAGAAGTCGACTCCGAAGTGGAGGACGCAACACCTGCCGTCCTCGGTGGCACCTTTCGCGCTTCCGTAGCCTCTAGTGAGCTCGATGAGCTCGATGAGCTCGACGA
>JGI24721J26819_10002280_pt1 | contig 21228 bp, 20 predicted proteins | sample YelNatPaOPGAMG01_FD_26819 | JGI IMG/M metagenome (IMG submission 26819) | reverse complement strand
GTGCAAATTGAAGTTCATCCCTGTCCAACTCGACACCTCCATTTTTTCACATTAGAAGCTGACATTCAAAAGATATTTTTATATGAGAAAAGAAACAATGATAGTAACCCTTTCTGTCCAGCTAACTCTCCATATGGAAAGCCCCTTGGCGAATTTATCAATGAGTGATTTAGATCACCATGCAAATTCCTTAAAAAAATTTTTGTTATTTAGCTTTGCTAATTAAGGACGTTCAAATTAAATTAGACATGAATTTGGGAGCAGTTGGACAGCTTTTCAATCAATCTTATAACAAAATAGGAGGATAAAAATGAAGAGAGTAGCTCTCTTGTTACTCGCGATTTTGGCGACGCTTATGATTCAAAATGCTTCATTCGCTGGAGGGACGACGACCGCAAATGCGTCAATAAACCTTACTGTCAACTCGGCAGTAACTGTAAATACAATACGGGGTGCCATTAACCTTGGCGCAGGGTTCCCAGGAGACACAAAATCGGTTGATCCCATATCTGGAGGAACGAATGCCGCTGCGTTCAGTATAACCGGGCCAAATAGCTGGACTATTACTCCAACATGGAATTCATCTGTGACTCTTACAAATGGCACTGATAACCTGACATTTACTCCAAGTGTAAGCGGTAATACTGCTAACACCCAAGGATCTTCAACTCTTTTAACAAGTGGAACTCCTTTCACAACAGCTGCCAGCGGCACCCCGGTTTATTATCTGTGGGTTGGCGGATCAGTTACTATCCCTTCGAACGTATCATCTGGGGCATATACTGGAAACGTCATTATCACGCTGACTTACTGACATAGATTTCATCGGCTGCGGGTCGACCTGCATAGGTACCCGCAGCATCCTATTTTTTCATTCGACAGACCAGCAAAACCTGTCTACAGCCGGTTCAAAGACGCAAACCAATATGGAGGAGGAAATGAAAGCGTCAGTCGCAGTTACCACACTAATCTACCTTGTAATTTGTTCCACCCTATGTTCTGCTCAAATTAGAGATCTCACTGCCGTTAATGTTAAAGCAAAAGTCGTAAAGTCAGCCTCCTCTCACTTTTATACCATCCAATGACAATAACTCCAGATTTTATGCCTATCGCAGTGACTTAATTACAACCCTTTTTACACTTCTCGCAAAGTTGACAAATCAGGTATCAAATGCAATCACGATCTCAGGAGAACCTGGAGAAATAATTGGTGTTGTTTTGTCGGAGCCATCTGTTCACACATATAACCAGTACTCTAACAAATCAGGCACTAATGTAAATTCCGCACTAAATGAGCCTGTAATGACAACTGATCCGGCTATCTTTACCACAAAAATCGATCGAACAGGAGAGTCGGTTGTCTCTCTCACTTCACTTTCTCCCACTTCAGATCTGGGAACGTCATTGGGGAAGAATATCTATACAATAATAATCAACTACTAAGAAGGGTTATTCCCTTACGGCATAAGCGTCAGTCGAGGACAAGGGGATTCATTGAAAAATTCAGTCTACTTAGCTAATATCATAAACAGGCGCCTGCCCTTTACCAGATAATTCGTTATAACACCAATCCAGAAGGGCAAAATGCCTGGATTATTTTTCGGCAGAAAACTTTGCTGAATAACCCACTAAATCAGGGCGCATTTTATGCTCTGGGTGTGATGTAAAGGGTGACAAATTGTTTATTTCTCGAGTCCACACTGGATAAGCCTGAGTATTTATTTCGAACACAAAAATGCAGAAGATCTTTATGACAAAAGTATACTTATCCCTTCTCCCCCTCCTCTTGATTGCTGTCTCCTCAGCACAGGATCTAAACACCAGCAGGCAGAATGCAATCACAAAAGCAGTCGAGGAGGTCAGTCCAGCTGTAGTTGGTATCAACGTAACCGCAGTGCAGGAACAGCAGGTTAGCCCATTTGCAGATGATCCCTTCTTTCGCCAATTCTTTCAAAATGATCCATTTTTTCAGCAGTTTCTGGGAAAGCAAAAGATCGAAGTGCAAAGCCTTGGATCTGGATTTATCATTTCCCCAGACGGCTATGTTGTGACAAATGACCATGTAGTAAAGAATGCCACACGTGTTATTGTTACAATGACAGACGGTACAAAGCGTCCTGCAAAAATCATTGGACACGATGCGCAAACCGATATTGCTCTGCTGAAAATCGACGGGGAGAATTTGCCCTATTGTCGACTTGGAAACAGTGACAGCATACTCGTTGGAGAATGGGTGATAGCTTTTGGCAATCCATTTGGACTTTTCGAAATTAACGACAAACCGACCGTCACCGTTGGAGTCGTCAGCAGCGTTGGAATGAATTTATCGAAGATAGGATCAAGAAGATATACAGACATGATTGAAACAGACGCTGCAATCAATCCAGGCAATTCAGGTGGTCCACTTGTAGATGCAGATGGAGAAGTGATAGGTGTCAATACCATGATATACACAGCAGGAGTTAGCCAGTCATATATTGGATATGGTTTTGCTATTCCAATAAACAAAGTCAAGAGGATCGTTGCTGAGCTTGAAAAAAATGGAAAAGTAATTAGACAATCCTGGATTGGACTCGTATTACAACCAGTGGATAACCAAATAGCAAAGTACTTTGGGCTAGATGAACCCGTTGGAGCACTTGTAAGTGACGTAGAACGAAATAGCCCAGCAGATAAGGCAGGGTTTAGAGCTGGAGACCTCATACTTAAATATCAGAATAAATCGGTAAGAGATGCAGAAAGTCTGCAATCACTTCTCGACGACCTCCGTCCTGGCCAAATTGTAAAGTTCGAGATTTTAAGAAACAACAACCTGATTAAAATTAGCCTGAAAGTTGGTACAAAAGAGAGCTAATGATTAAGAGATATTCACCTCAAGAAATTGCCTCGGTCTGGACAGAAGAAAATAAATTCAAGACGTGGCTGGATGTAGAAATTGCAGCAATGGAAGCTCAAGCAGAACTTGGCAGGGTTCCTTACGAAGCTGTTCAGGAAGTGAAGTCAAGGGCAAAGTTCGACATCGCAAGAATTGAGGAAATAGAAAAGACCGTAAAGCATGATGTAATTGCATTCCTGACAAACGTTGGAGAATATGTCGGTCCATCAGCTCGATACCTCCACCTTGGAATGACCTCATCGGACGTGCTCGATACATCATCGGCAATTCAACTCAAGCAATCAGGTGAAATTATCCTTAAACACCTTTCTTCACTACAGGAAGTTGTACTCAACTTGTCCAGGCAATACAAATATACAGTAATGATAGGCCGTACTCATGGTGTTCATGCAGAACCAGTTACTTTCGGTCTCAAAGCAGCTATCTGGTTCGATGAACTCCGAAGGGATATAAATCGCCTCATCGCTGCTATCAAAGATATATCTGTTGCAAAGATTTCTGGTGCCGTAGGCACGTATTCTAACATCTCTCCTGAAGTGGAAGCTTATGTGGCAAGGAAGTTTGGACTTACACCATCAATTGGTTCGACACAAGTAATTCAGCGTGACAGGCATGCTGCTTTTATGACAACACTGGCTGTTATTGCAGGCACACTTGAGAAAATTGCACTCGAAATAAGGCACCTTCAGAGGACAGAAGTACTGGAAGTTGAGGAGCCATTTGCTAAAGGACAGAAGGGATCCTCTGCAATGCCGCATAAGAGAAACCCTGTGAATGCAGAAAGGATTTGTGGTCTGGCAAGATTAATCCGTTCCTACTCGGTCTCTGCTCTTGAAAATCAGGCGCTATGGCATGAAAGAGATATTTCCCATTCTTCGGTCGAGCGAGTAATTTTCCCGGATGCTACTATTGGCCTGGATTTCATGATACTTGAACTGCAAAAGATTCTGACTAACCTCAATGTGTATCCTGATAAAATGCAGGAAAACCTTCAGTTAACACATGGCTTATACCATTCTGAAGACGTCCTCTTAAAGCTTGTAGAAAAGGGACTTAGTCGCGAGGAGTCATATGCAATTGTTCAGCAAAATGCTATGATTTGCTGGGAAAACAAAGAGGATTTTTTTTCTGTACTCAGAAAAGACCCCAAAATCAATTCACGAATTCCGGAAGAGGAACTCGAAGAGATATTTAGAACATCAAAACTCATGACGAGTGTGGACTATATTTTTAAGGAATTAGGGATATAACCATTGAGAAACGCTATGATTCCACATAACAAGACCTTTTTCGTGTGGCTTGGAGGCGTATACGGACTTCTCATTGGACTTGTAATTGCTCTAATTGCGCAAATAATATTTATTAAACTAAAGTTTGGCCCAATTAAGTCGGTAACTCTAATTTCACTTGCAGGTATAATGTCTGCACTTGGATCGCACAGTGTAAGCCGATATCTGTTTCATAACAACACACCGATATTTACGAGTCCTGCGCATTACTTTATTTTCTTTTCAGTACTCCCGGTTTTAGTCTTAATTCTTATAATTGTATTGTTATTCAGTCCAAATTAGGAGAACAAACATGGCAGAGTTATTCAAAAACTACATTGGCGGCAAATGGGTAGATGCTTCGTCTGGAAAAACATTAGAAAACCGCAATCCTGCAAACTGGGATGAGGTCATTGGCCTCTTCCCGAGAAGCGATAAACGCGATGTCGACGAAGCAGTTGCTTCAGCAAGAGAGGCATTTAGAAAATGGAGCCTCTTTCCTGCTCCACGCCGGGCAGATATTGTGAAAAGAGCGGGCGATATAATGGTCGAAAGAAAGGAAGAACTNGCTCGCGAAATGACTCGTGAAATGGGTAAGGTGCTCATTGAAACAAGAGGAGATGTGCAGGAAGGAATCGACACAGCTTACTATTCGGCAGGCGAAGGGAGGAGAATGTTTGGCGTCACCGCACCAAGTGAACTCCCGAATAAATTCACAATGTCCGTTAAAATGCCGGTTGGAGTTGCGGGTATAATAACCCCCTGGAACTTTCCCATGGCAATACCCACATGGAAGATATTCCCCGCACTCGTTGCTGGCAACACAATTGTCTTCAAGCCGGCATCTGACACGCCTAAGACTGCAACCACACTTGTTGAAATACTCATTGAAGCAGGCGTACCAGATGGGGTAATTAACATTGTGCATGGAGGTGGCAATGATGTTGGCATGGCCATTGTAGAGCATCCGGGTATCGATTTAATTAGCTTCACTGGTTCCACTCTTGTTGGTAAGAAAATTTCTGAGCTGGCAGCAAAGGATTTGAAGCGAGTTTCGCTTGAACTGGGCGGCAAGAACGCTCAACTGGTTATGGACGATGCAAACCTCGAGCTTGCACTCGATGGGATTCTCTGGGGAGCATTTGGAACAACTGGACAGCGATGCACCGCAACAAGCCGACTTATCCTGCATGAAAAAATTTACGACAAATTTCTCGATATGCTTGTTGAACGAGCTTCCAAACTTAAACTTGGTAACGGACTGGATGAAAGCGTTGAGGTTGGGCCCTGCATCAATGAAGCCCAAAGACAAAAAGTCCATTCATACGTCGAAATAGGAAAGAAAGAAGGGGCTAAGCTTCTTATGGGCGGTGAATATGCCACAGGAGGTGCTCTTGATAAAGGATGGTTTTACAAGCCAACTATATTTGCTGACGTCGACCCGCATATGACAATAGCTCAAGAAGAAATATTTGGCCCTGTTCTCTCTGTAATTAAAGTTAAAGATATTGATGAAGGTATAGAAGTTCTCAATGGCACGATTTATGGACTGAGCTCGTCTGTTTACACTAAGAATATAAACAATGCTTTCAAAGCAATGAGGGATATAAAAGCCGGGATAACGTACATCAATGCACCCACTATTGGGGCTGAGACGCATATGCCATTTGGGGGCGTTAAGCAAACCGGCAATGGACATCGTGAAGGCGGGTCCAGCGCTTTTGACTTCTTCACTGAAGTGAAGACAATTTACGTAGATTTTAGTGACAGGCTTCAGAGAGCACAAATAGACACTTATGGCTCTTCGCAAAAAACAGAAAAAAAAATAAGGGGAAATCATGACCTTGAATGAATTGGCACAAAAGAAAGGCGGTGTTTCAACAGCTGGCGAGTCAATTTACCCGGGAATTGGAAAGACTGCGGTTACTCCGGAACAGGTTAGCCAGATTTTGAGTAAACACATGCTTGTAGATGGTTTCGATATTGTTTTTGACCTGAAGAAAAGTAAAGGATCGTACGTCTACGACTCCAAGCGCAAGAAGTATTATCTTGATTTTTTCACATTCTTTGCTTCATCGCCTATCGGGTTTAATCATCCCAAGATGACAACCCCTGAATTCATGGAGAAGCTTGCTTATGTATCGGTTCACAAACCATCCAACTCCGACTCTTACACTGTCGAGATGGCAGAGTTCGTCGATACATTTTCAAAAATTGCAATTCCAGACTATTTACCACACGCTTTCTTCATCGAAGGGGGTGCTTTAGCTGTTGAAAATGCCCTTAAAGCTGCATTTGACTACAGGATGCAGAAGAATCTTCAAAGCGGATTTTACAATACAGTCGACGACGAAAATAAAATGGTTGTCATCCATTTTAGAAGGGCTTTCCACGGGCGTTCTGGATACACACTCTCTCTTACAAATACTGATCCGGTAAAGACTAAGTATTACCCGAAATTTAATTGGCCCAGAATACATAACCCTGCAATTCGTTTTCCTTTGAACGATCAAAACCTTCGAATTGTAAAGGAAGAAGAGGAAATTGCTATTAATCAAATCAAGCGAGCAATCGTTGAACATGGCAACAACATTGCAGCTATGATCATTGAACCAATTCAAGCAGAAGGGGGCGATAACCATTTTCGAAAAGAGTTTTTTGTAAAGATAAGGGAACTTGCGTCCGAAAACGACATTATTTTCATCATGGATGAAGTGCAAACCGGTATTGGAATTACAGGGAAAATGTGGGCACATCAGTACTATGTTGAGCCCGATGCTATTTCCTTTGGAAAGAAAGCACAGGTTTGTGGAGTCCTTGCAGGCAAAAAATTCGATGAAGTCGTAGGAAACGTGTTCAATACCTCAGGGAGAATAAACTCCACGTGGGGAGGAAATCTCGTCGATATGGTACGATTCACCCGTTATTTGCAAATTATACACGAAGAGAACCTCCTTGACAACGTCGTTAAGGTCGGAGGCTATCTGAAAACCAAACTGGAAGAAGTGGAAAAGGAATTTCCAAAATTGGTTTCAAATGCCAGAGGACTGGGAATGTTTTGCGCATTCGATATGACATCGCCAGAAAAGCGACTCGAATTGCGTCAACGTACATTCGAAAAAGGCTTGCTCCTCATAGGATGCGGGGAGAGATCGATAAGGTTCAGGCCTCCTCTCAACATGACAACCGATGAAGTTGATGAAGGGATAAAAATTATTAGAGAATCCCTCTATGAGATGACCCCAGAATAATTCCTCTTTTGTTGCTTTTCAATTGCAGCCAGGTACTTCTTCCACCTGGCTGCTTTTTTATTATCATGCAAAGGAGGCACACTTGCTACTCTTCTTTTTGAGTCCTGCTTTCGTAAACAAGATACCTTCGAAAGTAGATAACAAATCATCGATGCCGTCATGGGTTACCGCGCTCACAAGATCAACCTTAGCACGTCCAGGAAATTTAATTCGTGAAATTGCGCGGGCATCCTCTTCGCTTAAGAGGTCGGACTTAGTAAGGACAATGACCTTAATTTTTCCTGGAAGTTTACTGCTATATCTCCTCAACTCCTTCTTCAAAGTTTCAATATCAGAAAGTATGTGTTGACTCGTTGAGTCTACGAGAATTGCAATTAGTTTGGTTCTCTCAATGTGCTTAAGAAAAGAGATGCCGAGCCCCTTCCCCTGACTTGCCCCTTCTATTAAGCCGGGCATGTCAGCAACAACAAATGAATTTTCATGTCTCTTTACTATCCCAAGTACAGGAGAAAGCGTCGTGAATGGATAATCTGCAATCTTTGGATGAGCAGCAGAAATAACTGATAAGAGTGTCGATTTACCAGCATTTGGAAATCCAACAAGTCCAACATCTGCAATTAACTTCAACTCGAGTTTCAGCACACGTTCCTCTCCCTGTTGTCCTTCCTCAGCGTGTCGAGGAGCACGGTCAGTTGGTGTGGCAAATTCTGCATTACCCCTACCTCCTTTACCGCCCCGTGCAGCAAGGAACTTGTCACCATGATGGACCAGATCGGCAAGAACCCTTCCGCTCCTTGCATCTTTGATCACCGTCCCAGCAGGAACTTTAACAATCAAGTCATCAGCACTCTTCCCACTTTGCTTTTTTCCTCTTCCATGTTCACCACGTTTTGCTTTGAAAGTTGCCCTATAATGAAAATCCAACAGTGTTGTAAGCTCCCTGTCCGCTACGATGATTACGTTCCCTCCATTCCCTCCATTTCCTCCATCTGGTCCGCCTTTTGGAACGTACTTCTCCCGCCGAAAACTCACAACGCCATTCCCGCCAGCACCCCCCTTCACATGAATTATCGCTTCGTCAACAAATCGCATTGAGATTAACTATTAAACCTGGAGTTCACTATGTCCGTGAATTTAACAGCATACTTGGAAAATGGATCGATGTCATAGTCAATGAAAATCCCTTCAACAATCTTTGAAGCACTCTTCCAGTCGGACGATTCCTCTATTTTGTGAATTGCGATACGATAAGCCGATTTGTTGTTCTTAAAAATCTTTTTGATGATCTTGGCTTCTAATTTAGGCTCTATTACAAAAGGTTCCTTTTTCTTTTTATCTTCTGGCTGATTCTCCACAGTCTTCCCTTCTTCACTCTTCAGGAAGATCTGGTCGAAAGGCTTTTTTTCCTCTTTTTCGACGGGAGCCTGGGGAGGTTCAGCAACTACATCCTTCTTGTCGACCTGAGCCTCCAACTTGACAGACTCCACAACCGGTCGCTTCTTCCCCTCTTCAACGGGTGGAATCCCAATGCTTATTGTGTAATCCTTCCCTGGAGCCTCCAAAATCTTCTTGAATGTGGGAAGATCGATTTCACCAATTTCCTTGTTGTCACGAGCAAACTCGAGCCGGTCAACTACTTCATCAGCACCTTTATCCTTGAAAAAAATAATCAATGCATCAGCAGGAACTGAAGATTTGTCAGATGCGAACAAAAAGAGATTGTAAAGAGGCAATAGCACGCTCTCAGGATTTTCATAAATCAATCCAATAAGGTATGAGTCAATTTTTCCATGCAGCTTCTTCCAACTATCTATTGTCAACTCTGTCTTCTTATTTAGCTCGAGGTATTCCTTAATCCCCTTTGAATAAAATGGATAATCAAACAAGTACCGAAGTGACAATTCCACTTCATTCCCGGACACTATCTTCTCCTCTTTGAACAAAAATTTTTCAAGGGTCCACCTTGGCCTGATTACATAGTTGAATACAAACTTGGAAGCGCGATCCGTAATTTCTAGAAACTCATCACGGGTAAATGTGAATGAGCTCCTCAAAAGATGCTTTACCTCTTTAATAAGTGCCTGTACATCAGGACTATCAAAATCAAACCTACCCGTCTTCCCCACACCCAATCGTTCCTGATCGAGAAATTCCTCCACTTCCGCTTGTGCAAACCTCTTAAAGTTTTCCGGGATTTCCATGTCACCAAGGAGAGAAAACAAACTAACCCTTTCACCTGTATGACGGCTTGTTATCTTGTAAATATAACTGGCTATTGCTTGTTCGAACATACTACTTCAGAAGGGCCTTAACCCGATTTATCTCTCGTTCAGCCCCGGCTTTGAACGTCGGGTCAGTGTCAGGTTTGTCGATTATTTTCTGATACATAGCAATTGCATCCTGCGGCCGATTAAGTTTTTCATAAGACTTTCCTGCCATATAGTAAGCATTGGCTGCCCAATCAACAACCGTCTTCCCCGGCACGAGATAAGGTACTTTTAGAAACTCGAGAATTGAATTTGCATAGTCCCCTTTGTCAACATATATTGCGCCAATGTAGTAATGCAACTCCGCAAGATAGTCCCTGTTAGCCTCCTTTAGCAAGCTTTGAAAAGTTGCAAGAGCCTGATCATAATATTTCAACTCTTCATACAATATCCCGATCTTGATTTTCTTATCCATAATGTTTGGATCCGTTGGAAATTCTACAATAAATTTCTTTGTAACTTCAAGAGCAGCATCGTACATTCCGAGAGATTCGTATGAACTAATAAGTCTATCCATTGCACTTCTCCTTATGTCCTCGGAAGAAGTTGTATCCAGATAAATCACCCTGTAATTATCTATAGCGTTTTGATACTTTTCCTGAGCATAATAAATATTTCCCAACTCAAGATGAGCTTCAATTGCACTGGTCGAATTTGGAAACTTATTGAGGATGTCCTCTAATTCTTTCTGCGCTTTATCAAGGTTGCCAGTCTCTACATCAATCCTGGCAAGCTGAAGGAGCGAGGCGGGATATACATTGGTTTCTTCGTAATCATCTCCGACCTTTTCCAGGAGCTTGCGAGCTTCATCGTATTTCTTTTGACTTATAAGATATTTTGACTTGTCGACCAAAAACCGAGCAAGATATGTCTGATTGGCTTTTGGATAATTTTTCTTGAACTGAACAACTTCAGCATCAGCAGACTTGATATTACTACTCAAATAGTCTATGCGAATGAGCTGAGCGGAAGCGTATTCCTTCAGACTGTCTGGAACTGACTGCGACAATATTTGAGAATATACTTGACGAGCATCTTTGTAATTTGCTGAATTGAAATATGTGTCAGCTGCTTTAATCATCGCAACTGGATCACTTTCGCCTGCTTTAAGGTAAAAGGACGCACTCAGTCTGTCGTCACCTAACTTTTTGTAAATTGCACCAAGCTGGGTATAAGCATCTGTCAAAGTGGAAGGATCTCCAGTTGTGCTGATTATCTTTTGAAATATTACTTTTGCGATATTAAGGTCGCCCGATTTCAATTTACAGTTCGCCATCTTTTCAAGGAGCGTGGAAGAAGGTGATCCCCACAAGGATGAAGATGCAATTCTGGAATAAATTGAGTAAGCACTATCGAACTTTCCCGCAGTAAACAAGTAATCGCCATATTCCTCAGCCTCCATGTCCCTCATTTCCGATGGCACGAGTCCGAATGGAGGTACATCATTCAAAAGCCTTTGATAAACTTTAGAAGGATCTCCACCTGAACTGACAAGTGTCCTTGCATAAGTAATATTTGCGCTGACACTTATTTTCCTCGAGACATTTTCACTCAGCAAAGGCAACAAAACCTTTTTTGCGGTCGCAGCTGAATCGAGAGATAGCAGAATCTTTGCCTGTAACAATCTCGCTTCAAATGAATTACCTGCAAGGAGCACCTGAGATAATGCTTCATAAGAAGATTTCGATTCATAAAGAATCCTTGCCAGCAAAAGATAGGCATCTGGACTTTTTACCGATTTAGCGAATCTATTTAAGAAGTCCACGACAACACTTCTTGCAGATGCTGTGTCCCCTCTATCGTAGTATAACCTCGCCAGCCTAAATAAAGCACTCTCTGCAATTGTATCACTTTCTGCTGGTGCAGATAGCTTTTGATAAATTGAAATGGCATCTGAAATTCTGGCTTTATCGACATGAGAAAGACGTTCATTGCATCTGGCAACCATAAATTCAGCAAATCGAGATGTATCCCCTCGACTAACTTGAGCTAACTTGCTAAACACCTCAATAGATTTATTATAATCCTTCAAGTCATCGTAGTAAATTTCACCCAATCTTAAAAGCGTCGAGGATGTGGTTGGCATTGAGACTTCTTTTTCCAATATTAAATTACTGAGGTCGACGACGGCATGGTTATAGTTTATCATCTTGAAGTACTTCACGTAATCCCTGATGCTGTCCGCATCGAAGGCATAATCCGACTCCGGATAGGTTTCTTTGAGAGAATCCAGACTAGATAGAGCCAGATCAAATTCTCCCCGAGCTTCGTCGACAATTGCTTTATAAAAAAGATATGAATCCACACGTTCAGGTAAAAGAAGACTCCCAAATTTGTCGAAGTTCTCCGCCAATCTATGATTATTCGTCACATTGTTTGCGTCTATCTCAAGGAGGCGATCCACCAACCCGGGAACATCATACGGTGCAATACCCTCGTTGCCAGAACTCCTTGCCTTCTCTACAGCATCCACAAGTAGTGAATCAGCCATGTTGAAATTGCCTGTCATAAACGCTGCTTTTGCATAAAGGATGAGATCCGGGACTGTCATTCTCTTTGATTGAAAACTCGAAAGTATTTCTTGAACCATTCGAAACTCATTGTTCTCGTCGAGCAATTGAGCCAATTTCCTCTTTTGATCGTCGGTCAAGTTTGATATTGACGGAACTACTTTCCTGTATGAATCAAAATCTCCTTTAGCAAGATAGCAATATGCTTTTTCGTAATTAAGTATAGATTTGAGGCGTCCGGTTAACTGAACCTCTGACAGTTGCGACAGCCTGGAGAGTGCCAGGTCGTAACTCCCTGCTTCAATATCAATCGAAATACTTTCTAATAGTGCCTCAGTGCTCTCCGGTTCAACGCCTAGATCAGCTGCCTGGTTGAAAAACTTCGAAGCAGAAGTGAGATCCCCCCTCGACCTGTACAACTTACCTAAAGAAAGGAGTCCCATAACTCTAATCGAGTCACTGTCTGACGTCAACAAACTCTTAAATTCGGCTTCAGCATTAGCTGTCTTCCCCGTTTCCAGGTACAAATTTCCGAGATCGTAAGTTGCAACAAAATAGAGTGGTGATGATGAGTAATCTTGGACTAACGTCGTCAAAGACTGTTCCGCTCTCGAGGTATCACCTGCAAGCTTAAAATACTTTGCTGCTTTAATGAGAGCTTCGGGTGCACGCTGATCTTTTGGGTAAAACACCCGTAATCGTTCGAACGCAAATCCAGCATTGGCATATTCATGCGCAAGTGAATAAGACTCCCCTGCTCTCATCCATGCATCAGGAGCAAGGGGATCGTTCGGATATTGCACTGCAAATGTCTGAAAATTCGAAGCAGCGTTGGGATACTTCTTTAGCTCAATCTCCGTCAGTGCAAGATAATATCTCGCCTGTCCAGCAGAAGACGAAGTAGGATAAAGCTGGAGGTACTGGTAAATTGTTCTTCCGCAAGGTCATACATTTTGTTCTTATAGAGCTCTATTCCGAATTTAAAATCCGAATCGACTTGTGACTCCTGTGCAAAGGCAAAAGATGCCTGGAAAATTACAAATGCCAATAGGAATGCGTACGAAACGAGCGGGCTCTTGAGAACCCGCTCTAATTTATCGCCTTTAAGAGGATCAAGCATTTCGATTTTACCCCAGCAGTCGAGTGTGACGCTGGAAAACATAAAGGTCAACTGTCGGCAACGCCAGGTCAAGTCTCCCTTTCAACCGCTGCTTTCTTTAGTTGAGATATGTGCCACGTGATGTTAATCTCTTTTGGACACGCTTCCACACAATTGAATATTGTGTGACACCGCCAAAGTCCATCTGGATTGTCCACAATGTCAAGTCGTTCATTTGCCGCCTCATCTCTAGTATCGAAAACAAAACGGTATGCCTTCAATAGTGCTGCAGGACCAATGTAGTTATTGTTGGACCAAGTTGACGGACAAGAGGTTGTGCAGCAAGCGCATAAGATGCACTTAGCGGCCTCGAAGAGCTTTTCCGCATCTTCGTTCTTTTGAAGCCTTTCGTGCTCTGGGGGTGGAGAATTGTTTATCAGATATGGCTTTACAGCTTCGTATTTCTTGTAAAAGTCACTCATATCGACAACAAGGTCCTTTATTATTGGCATCGCAGGCAATGGCTCTATCACTATTGGCTTCTTGTAATTCACATCCCTTAGCAATACCGAGCAAGCAAGACGGTTCCGCCCGTTGATTCGAATTCCGTCCGATCCGCAAACGCCATGTGCACATGATCTTCTAAAGGTCAGCGTGCCATCAAAATTCCATTTCACTTGATTGAGCAAATCAAGAATTCTCTCGCGATCATCTTGAACTTCCAGTGTAAAATCCTGGTAATAAGGTTCTGAATCTTTTTCAGGGTTGTATCTTTGGATGCGCAATGTGACTTTCATTTTTTCAGCCTTCCTTTCAATATTTTCTTTCTTTAGGCTGGAACCTGGTAATGACAACCGGTTTGTGTGTAATCCTTGGAGCCTTCCCATTCTCATTCTTAAAAATCAAGCTATGCTTNAGCCAGTTCTTATCATCCCTGGAAGGGAAATCCTCCCTGGAATGGGCACCCCTCGATTCAGTTCTGTTCAGTGCACTATAAGTTATTGCTTCAGCAGTATCGATGAGGTTTCCTAATTCGATAGCTTCCATTAGGTCTGTGTTAAAGACCTTACCCCTGTCGTCAATCTTAATGTTCTTATACCTCTCTTTCAGGTCCTTGATTTCTTCTATCATATCTTTAAGGTCTTTCTCATTTCTAAAGATCCCTACTTTGTCCATCATCTTTTCCTGCATCTCTGTTCGGAGAGCGCTCACCTTTTCACTTCCTGTCGAATTCATTATCCGTGAAATGGTTTCCGACGTTTTGTCTGCCGCATCTTTTGGAAGAGGTGCAAAATCTGCATTTTTTATGAACTCTGTAATTGCCTTTCCACCCCGTCTTCCAAAGACCACAAGATCAAGGAGAGAGTTAGTACCCAGGCGATTTGCCCCGTGTACGGAAACGCATGCCACCTCTCCGGCAGCATACAATCCCTGAACCTTCGCATTCTTTTCATTGTAAATCACTTCGGCGTCAACTGTAGTTGGAATCCCTCCCATTGCATAGTGTGCTGTAGGTTGAACAGGGATCGGTTCCTTTTCTGGTTCGACACCGAGATATGTTCGAGCAAAACCTGTAATTTCAGGAAGTTTTTCAACAAGCACTTCCCGCGGGAGCTTTGTCAAATCTAACTGCACGTAATAAGTACCATCACTACCTTTAAAACCCCTTCCTTCCTTAATTTCAGTAAGAATAGCCCTTGACACCATGTCTCTCGGTGCAAGATCTTTAACTGTAGGCGCGTATCTTTCCATAAAGCGCTCACCCTTATTATTGAGCAAAATTCCCCCCTCACCCCGTGCCGCTTCAGAAATCAGAATTCCCAATTTCCACAAACCAGTAGGATGGAATTGCACAAACTCCATATCTTCAAGTGGGAGCCCATTGTTATATACCAGCGCGAAACCATCGCCTGTGCCTACATGTGCATTTGACGTTATCCTGTAAACCCTTCCATAGCCTCCTGTAGCGAGCATTACTGCTTTTGCATGAAAGACATGAATCTCACTGGTGGCAATGTCAAACGCAACTACTCCTGAACATACATTGTTCTGTACAATCAAATCGGTCACAAAGAATTCCGAGAAAAACTGTACATGCTTCTTCAGGGCATTTTCATAAAGTGTGTGCAACATAACATGGCCTGTCCTATCGGCAGAGTAACAAGACCTTTTAACTGCTATTCTTTTCGAATCTGGATCCGCCGGGTTTTCTGGCCTTGTATGGCCTCCAAATCTGCGCTGAGCAATCTTTCCATCAGGAGTCCTCGAAAACGGGAGTCCCATATGTTCAAGTTCGATAATTGCTCTCACCGCATCCTGCGTCATTATTTCAATGGCATCCTGATCTCCCAGGTAATCACTCCCCTTTACTGTATCGAACATGTGCCATTCCCAGCTATCCTCCTCTTCGTTGCCAAGTGCTGCTCCAACACCTCCCTGTGCTGCACCTGTGTGGGAACGTGTTGGAAAGACTTTAGAAATTACTGCGCAAGTATTCCCTTCTGGAATTTCAACTGCTGCGCGCAAACCTGCGCCACCAGCACCAACTATTACTACATCAAATTGATGTTTGATCATCACAAATTTCCTTTTCTTTTTAAAAAGAAAGAATCGTATTTATGCCGAGAACCCAAAATGCAATTCCCGAGAGAATTATTATTCCATAGATTGTCAGGCTCAACCACGGCTTCATGTCGTAGTCTCGAAAAATCCCCCACGTCCCGTTGAGCCCATGCCACAAGCCGACAGTAATGAATGTCAGATCGAACATCTTCCAGAATGGATTGTGCATTCTAGCAAGTACCGCGGCATAAGTATGACCACTGGCAGGGTCAGAGTGCATAATAAAATAATGCGCTATCACGACTACGAAAAGAAGTATACCTGTGATCCTTTGCAGCACCCATGAAGGTGCCCCACTTCCTCTTGAACTTCTGTAAACGTACATTTTGTCCACCTCACCTTATTGACGCAAATAAATTTGTAATTGGCTCGCGGAAAATCAGGTATCCCATTCCAACAAAAAGGACAACAGCAAGGACATAAACCACAGCTAATACCTTCTTGTGATATCTGGCTCCGTTTGCCCAATCGACTAAAATAATCCTCACGCCGTTGAATGCATGAAACAAAACCAGAGAAAACAGTGCCCATTCCAGAAGTTTAAAGAACGGTGTGGAAAAGAGTTTCATTTCTTCGTCGAAAGCTTTCTCGCCCTGAGTTAACGAAGTAAGAGCGTAAATGTGAAGATAAATGTAAGCGGTTAAGCCAAGTCCAGTAAGCCTGTGAAGAATCCATGCCCAGCTTCCACCGTGCTTGTAGTACTTCAGGTTAGTTTTTATCCATCCCTGCGGAGGGTTCGGTCGGTAAGCCATAGTAAACTCCTTTTAATGATTACGTCTTTGCAAAATTAAATGTAACATCCCTATTATGCAAGGAATGAATGCCTGTATGTGAACATTCTTCCGTCATGAAAAAAATCAAACAATTCTGGCTTTCTCTTGACTCTTAAGCACAGAAAATTTAATTTTCAGATGAAAACATCTGATATGTCCTTAATTTTTAGTCGACAATGTGAATACGCTTTGCAGGCAGTCCTTTACATCTCTGGAAAACCGCAAAGCCAATTTGTAAATATCAACGAAATCAGCAAGAAGCTTGATATACCAATGCCATTTCTTGGGAAAACCCTTCAGCGACTTGTACAACACAAGATTCTGGAATCGATGAAGGGACCACGAGGTGGCTTCAAGCTCAGAAAAAACCCTAAAGATATAACTTTGTTTCACATAGTTGATGCAATAGACGGCACAGACTTCCTCACCTCTTGCGTCCTCGGTTTTCCTGAATGCTCTAGCAAGAACCCGTGCCCAATCCATAACCAGTGGGGTGAACTCCGTGACCGCATATACCAGATGCTTACAATGAAAACCATTGCCGATTTGTCGAAAGAAATTTCCAGCAGTAAACAACTCCTTTCAAAACTAAGCCTACAGCCATTGTAATTTTTTATGATTACATATAGGACAAAATTATCTGAAAATAACGGGCGTTCACAGCAATTGAGAGGTGTCAGGAAAATTCAAAGTGGACAGCAAAAATCGATCGTCAACCCTGATTTAAGGGGCTATATTCAAATTTTGTTTTTGTCAATTACCTTGTGGATTGGAATCGAATACTTCTTATTTGTATCACACCTTGAAACAGGCACACTGCAAGGATTATCCCGCCCCCCAGGGGTCGAAGCATTTCTACCTATCAGCGCATTGATTAGCTTTAGGTATTTCCTTTTAACAGGCATACTTAATCACGTTCATCCATCCGGGCTGGTGATATTTTTTGCAATAATAATCATATCGACATTCCTGAAAAAGGGATTTTGTAGCTGGATTTGTCCAATAGGTCTCATTTCCGAATCCCTTCACACTCTTGGNAAGAAAATCTTCAAACGAAATTATTCCCTGCCGCGAGTAATCGACGTTCCAATGCGTTCAATTAAATACCTCCTGCTCCTCTTCTTTGTCTACAGCATCTCTCAAATGACAGTTGACGAACTCAANGCGTTCATTTATTCAGACTACAACAAGGCAGCCGACCTAAAGCTTTACTTGTTTTTTGCTAATATCGGGACTACTGCAGTTGCCGTAATCGGAATCCTGATTTTTCTCTCNCTCTTGATAAAAAACTTCTGGTGCAGATATGCTTGCCCGTACGGAGCATTGCTGGGCATATCAAGCCTGTTGAGTCCCTTTAAAGTGAGACGAAACGACTCGACATGCATCAAATGCGGGAAATGCTCATTGGCATGTCCATCCCTCTTACCAGTCGACAAGCTGGACTCAGTAAATTCAGCTGAATGCTTTGCCTGTTATTCGTGCATTGAATCGTGCCCGGTCTCCAATACACTCAAATTTTCAATTTCAGAAGGATCAAAAGGGTTAACCAGAATAGAGTACGCATTTATAATAACCGGAACTTATTTCCTGATAATTGGTTTGGCAATGCTGATGGGATACTGGCAGAGCTCGATTACCCCCGCAGAATACTTGAGTCTTTTCAGGAACATTGGGGCTATTGATCATGTATTTTAGGGCAAGACCAACTCACCCAATTGAAATTCTTCAATGGGAACATGAAATTTTTCTAAGAAGGTTACAAAAGATAGAGGAGAGTCCCGATCAGGTTTATCAGATGATGAATATCATAAAGGATCTGGAAGAACATCAAGAGGCAGAAGACCGTTTTGTCTTCCCTTTAGTTTCAGACTATCATGACGGATTATCGAATTTACTCCGTAAACAACATAGGGATATTTCAAATTCGTCTGATACCTTACTTGCCCTGTTCAAGGATCAAGTACACGAAGAAATTGTCCGTTTTCTCAAAACCTTTAAAGAGCAGCTTACAATGCATTTCGAGACAGAGAAGATAGAAGTTTTCGACAAAGCTATGGCAACTTTAAATGAAGCTCAGATCGACGTGCTCAGAATTAAATTTGCTACTCGAAGAATACACATTATGTGAAACTGGACAAACTTAACTAACAAAAAATGGAGGCATGAAGACTATGAAGAAAATTTTGCTCCTTCTTCTAATTACACCCTTATTTTTTATGGTGGATGGATTCAAGACCTTTCCTGCTGGACAGGAGAAGATCCAGGTGCCAAAAGATTCGGAAAAATGTATTGAATGCCATTCTCAACGCAACATTGCAGACGGTGCAATCCGTGACTGGAAACTNAGCCGTCATGCTCGAGAAGGAGTTGCGTGCGCAGACTGCCACATTCCAGCCGCAGGTGTCAGCAAGGAAATAACTAATGAACCAACTAAGTGTGACGACAAGAATGTGAGAAGGAAAGTTTCTGCAAAACAGTGCGCAACATGTCATGATGAACAGTACCAGCAGTTCAGTCACAGCAAGCATGCGCTTGCGTGGGTAGCGATGGATGCAATGCCAACCACCAGCATTCAGCCTCATGCGATAATAGAGGGAGAAAAGGGATGCGGTGGATGCCACAGAGTCGGACGCGATGATGGCCGTTGCGATGTCTGTCATACCAGGCACCTCTTTTCAGCGGCAGAAGCACGACATCCTGAAGCATGCCAGACCTGTCACATGGGTTTTGACCATCCCCAATGGGAAATGTACAGTACATCCAAACATGGCACAATTTATGAAATTCAAGGAAAGAATTGGAACTTCAACGAATCCCTATCTCAAATGTACAGGAAGACCACTGATGTTTCGGACACAACGGCGCGCGCACCCGTTTGCCAGACATGTCATATGCCCAATGGAGACCATGGGGTTAAAACTGCTTGGGGATTCCTGGCTGTTAGATTGCCTGAACCTGACAAAGAGTGGTTAAATTATAGGTTGACTATATTAAAAGGACTCGGAGTACTTGATGAGAAAGGCAATCCCACAGAAAGGCTAAAAGTCGTTCAAGCCGGTCAGGTTGCACGCCTGAGTGAAGAAGAATGGAACGAAAGAAGGAACACAATGATACAGGTTTGTACAAAATGCCACAGTGAATCTTACGCTAANCAAAACCTGGCACAAGCTGATTCAGTAATAAAGCAATCCGACAGGCTTGTTGCAGAAGCCGTGCTTGTTGTGGACAGCCTCTACCAGGATGGGATATTGAGTAGACCAAAGGATCAGCCATTTAATGTCGATATGCTTCGATTTTATGAGTCCAGAACGCCTATTGAGCAAAAACTGTACACTATGTTTCTTGAGCACAGAATGAGAAGTTTCCAGGGTGCATTTCATATGAATCCAGACTACATGCACTGGTATGGCTGGGCTGAATTAAAACGTGATTTAGTCGAGATAAAAGAAGAAGCTGCCCGACTGAGGCAGGAACATTTTGGTAACCTGAAGAAGAAAACAAAGTAAATTTAGTTGTAGGGGGACGGATGCCTTAAGCCCGTCCCCCTCTTCGAACATTGAGAGGCACAGTTGAAATTAAAAAAATTCATTCCGCATGAACACGGTGCATGGGCAATGTGGATTGTCCCAATGCTATCTGCACCACTAATCACGAAGTTCACGCTTGAATTTTTTCTCTTGTTCCTTTCCTTTGCATTTCTTTATATGGCACACCATCCGGTCGTCAGTCTTGTTAAAACGAAAAAATTTACAGATAGGAACGAAGCCTTAACTGCAGCCATCCTCTTTACAGTACCAGGCATTATATTGGGTTTAGCCACAATCTTAATGGGGCACCTCTGGCTATTATTTGTTTTTGGATTGATCGAATCTATACTGTTCATCTTTAGCGTCGAAAGCTTTGCAAAAAAAGATCAGCGCACTTTCTCAAATGAGCTGTTGATTGTATTAGCATTGACACTCTCTGCCCCCACGGCATATTATACAATTAACCACACAATAGACGCCAGGGGACTCTCACTTTACCTTTTCAACTTTCTCTTCTTCGGAAGCAGTGTCTTTTACGTTAAAATGAGAATTGAGTTCTTAAAGTCAAAGGGTATGTGGAAGGACGATGCGGCAAGGGCAAGAAACCTCAATATATTTTATCATATTTTGATGCTAATCACGATTTTGTTTGTGATTTTTACCGAATCCATAGGAGTAACTGTTCTCCTTGGATTTGTCCCAATGATAGTACAGGTAATTGCTGGACTAATATCGCGCACTCCGCGGGTAAACTTCACAAAACTTGGGGTTGGACTCATCCTGCAGTCTGCAATTTTTTTGGCGGCTATTGCTATATTCTGGCAGTAGATCCTGCTGTTCGTTCTTCAAACAGTCCTCGCGTCTCATTCATACGAGACTCACTCAAATTCTCGACGCACAGACAACCATTTTCTGGCTCTCGTCAGGTAAAAGATCTTCCACTTCTGAGCAAAAAGCATCCTTCGATTGCTCTGCGCCAATAAAATGTCCAGTACAAGTGTAAGTGGATGCCCTC
>JGI24721J26819_10002269_pt1 | contig 21287 bp, 19 predicted proteins | sample YelNatPaOPGAMG01_FD_26819 | JGI IMG/M metagenome (IMG submission 26819) | reverse complement strand
CGCTGAGCAGATCCGCGATGCTACCTCCGGCTTGGCCAGCCGACACGCCGGCTTCACATCGACAACCTTCGGTCCTTCATCAGTGATCAGCAGAAAGTCTGGAACATGCTTGCGCTCAACGCCACCGCGCAGCCGCACCAGCAGGAATGGCTGTGAACAGATGCGGTCAACTGAACTGTCGAAGTCAGCGAATAACAGCCTCGCCAATTCCAGCCGCGACTCGTAGATGACGTGACGGCCCTCCGTTGCTGACCAGTAAGTCCCGGAATAGTGCTTCTGCCCGGCACACCACCGGAACTCCCACCACGGGCAAGCCGCCACCAGAGCATTCGGATCGACGTCGGCAAGCGCTACCGCGGACACATCGGCGGTCGGGGCGGTTCGGAACCGCACCGTGATGGTCGCAGCGGCCCCACCCGCCGAAACCATGTCTCCGCTACCGCTCGGTAGACCCTGAGCCCGAAGTCATAGCCACAGGATGGCCCTCACGCGTCTGTCTGCGAGGAACGCTGATCGGCGTGTCTCAGCGCCGCTTCAAATTTGAAGTCCTCTTGAATTCGCCCGTGAGATTTTGAACCGCGGCGCGAGACCGTACAAAAAATCTGCATCACCGCGCCATGTTGGCAAACCGCGACAAGTGCAGCTGGTGCGCGACGGTCACCGTCTTGGTGGGACCGTTGCGGTGTTTGGCGAGAATGAAATCCGCCTCTCCCCCGCGCGGGTCGTCGCGCTCGAACGCGTCCGGCCGGTTCAGCAGGATCACCATGTCGGCATCTTGTTCGAGACTGTTGTGGACGCTGATGCCGTTAGCGACGAAATTGTGTGTGCCGTCGACGGTTCCGTCGTAGACGTCCTGCGCGCCGAGGCTGGTGATCTCGGCGACCGTGTCCCAGAAGACGTCATTGGTGGCCAGCGCGTGAATGGCCGGGTCGTCGAGCAGCGCCGCGGCGCGATGCAGCCTGCCCCGGCTTGGCGAATGCTTCCCCATCGTCGACCCGCAGAACTGAGCGCCCATGGCGGCGGCGAACCCGCGGTGCGTCATCTGCTTGGCGGACAGCGCCTCGCGGACTCGCACCCACACCTCCTTGGGCACGGTGTCCAGGTTCGTGTTGCGCACCACGCCCTCCAGCCGCGCCAGCACCTCTTGTGCCGCCGCGGCTTTCACGCCGTGGACGCCGACGTGCCGCAGGAAGCGGGCCTGATTCTCCGCCCCGTAGATGCAGAGGTGCCACCCATCGCGGTAACCGAGTTTCGTCGCGCGCTTGATGCGCGCGAACACTCCGACCCGCAGCAGCAGTTGCGCGACGTCATCGATCAGGCGCCGGCTCGTCGACGCGTAGTAGATACGCCCCTGGCCGGCTTTGTCGTCCCACCGCACCGACCCATCGGTCGCCCACAGGTGCCGNAGGAACAGCGCAACCTGGTCGTTGGGAGCGCGGAATACCGGCTCCGGAACGAACTTTTCGTAGCTGCGCTTGCCGAACAGCCCCAGGCCGTCCAGCCACGCCGCGATCGGGTTGCGCTTGCCGTGGGTCAACCGCTCCGGCGCCGGCAGGCGCAGCGTGGTCACCCGCGCCGCCGGGTATTCGTCGCGGACGGCCCNCNCGCCGANGTGCGCGGCGGCGATCGTCACCGCGCCGAGGTTCGCCTCGTCCACCGACGCGTAGCGGATCGGCTGGCGCTTCACGCACGACCCGTCACCGATCATGTGGGCCAGCAGGATCACCTCGGACTCGTCCATGCGCTGGGTGTCGAAGGGCTCCGGGACAAGCCGGGGTGCCGCGATGCGATCGCCGACCTGCAACTGCTCCAACGGGGTCCAGCCGTCGAGCTTCATGAAGGGGTGGTTGCCGGTGGCCTCAACCTCGCGGCCCGAGGCGAGCCGGAGCCGGAACACCTCCTTGTGCCCGCTGGGAAAGACGTTGGTCATCGGACGGGCGACCATGCGCATCCGCTCATCCAGCGACCACACCCACGGCCGCTCGCCGGTCCGCATGAGCTCACCGAACGTGACCTCGGCGCCGGTGTCCGCGCGCAGGATTCGCGTGGCGGCGGTCAGGCACCCCGACTCGCGCAGGTCCGAGAGCAGCGGCTTCTTGTCGGTGCGCTGCTCGGGCCCACGGTTGAGCTGGCTGATCGCCACCACCGGAACCTCGAGCTCCTTGGCCAAAAGCTTGAGGTGCCGGGAGAATTCGGACACCTCGATCTGCCGGGACTCGACCTTCTTGCCCGACGTCATCAGCTGCAGGTAGTCCACCACGACCAGCTTCAGGTCGGCTTTCTGCCGCAGCCGGCGCGCCTTGGCGCGGATCTCCATCATGGTCAGGTTGGGCGAGTCGTCGATATACAGTGGTGCCTCACTGATCTCGCTCATGCGCCGGGCGAGCCGCGTCCAGTCGTCGTCGCTCATCCGGCCCGACCGCATGTCGGCCAGCTTGATCTTGGCCTCGGCCGAGAGCAGCCGCATCACGATCTCGGACTTGCTCATCTCCAGCGAGAAGATGACGCTGGCCATCCGGTGCTTGATCGAGCAGGACCGCATGAAGTCCAGTCCCAGGGTGGATTTCCCCACCCCGGGTCTGGCCGCCACGATGATCATCTGCCCGGGGTGCAGGCCGTTGGTCACCTCGTCGAGTTCGGTGAACCCGGTCGGCACGCCGCGCGCGATGCCGCCGTTGGAGGCGATGGCGTCGATCTCGTCCATCGTCGGCTGCAACAGGTCCTCGAGCGGCACGAAGTCTTCCGACATCCGCCGCTCGGCGACGGCGTAGATCTCGGCCTGCGCGCGGTCCACGATCTCGGCTACGTCGGCGCCCTCCGCGCCGGCGTAGCCGTACTGCACCACCCGCGTCCCGGCCTCCACCAGCCGGCGCAGCAGCGCCTTCTCGGCCACGATGCTCGCGTAGTAGCCCGCGTTGGCCGCGGTGGGCACCGTCGAGATCAGCGTGTGCAGATACGGCGCCCCGCCGATGCGGCGCAGCAGGCCGCGGCGGTCCAACTCCGCCGCCACCGTCACCGCGTCGGCCGGTTCCCCCCGCCCGTACAGGTCCAGGATCGCGTCGTAGACGTTCTGATGGGCCGGGCGGTAGAAGTCGCCGGGCCGCAGCCGCTCCAGCACGTCGGCGATCGCGTCCTTGCTCAGCAGCATCCCGCCCAACACCGACTGCTCGGCAGCCAGATCCTGCGGGGGCTGACGACCGAAGTCCTCACTCGGCGGCGCGGACTCCGCGCCCGGCGCCAGGTCGTCGACGACCGCCATCGAGTGCATCCTCCTCCGACTCACGTGCCCGAACGTACATTCGATAACCGGTATTCAGACCATAAGCCAAGGCACTGACACCCCCCGCCGCACAGCACCCGCATCACCTCGTGCCGGGAGAACGCTAAACGTTGCTGGCGCGGACTGAAAGGGGCCGCTGTTCATAAGGCTGTGCATGGTGTGTGCATATCCTTCGACACCTGTGTTGAGCGGGGTGTGGAGAACCTGTGGATCAAATCGGCGTGCCCCGGCATCTCCGCAGATACGCGTCATACAACGCCACACCTTTGGTGTGGACAAGAATCTCGTCGGCGTGTCGGGCCAGGTTACCGCCCCGGGCGTGTTGCCTTTCGGCCAGATTTTCGCTGCGTTACGCGGGGGTTAAGGCACGCGCGCGGACGTTACGCGAAATTAGTTCGCTGGCGCGGTCGTGCGCGACCGCACCCGCGGGCCAACGCGGGGTGCGCAGCGGGCACAACTGCCTCCGGCGGCGGCCGGGTCCGGCCGCCGCCGGAGGCAGGCAAAAGTGGTGGAGTTAGCCCTGCGCGACGACCTCGAGTGCGACGTCGACGTCGACCTCGGGGTGCAGGTGCACCGACACCCGGTGGGTGCCGACGGCCTTGATGTGCGATTTGGGCAACCGGACGATCCGGCGGTCCAGGTTGGGGCCGCCGGCCTTCTTGATGGCCGCGACCACGTCGCCGGCGGTCACCGAGCCGAACAGCTTGCCGGAGTCGGCTGCGGTCTTCACCGGCAGCGAGACGGAGCCCAGCGCGGCGATCGCGGACTTCAGTTCGTCGGCGTGCTCACGGTCGCGCACCATCTTGGTCTCGCGGGCGCGGCGGATCTCGTCGGCCTGCTTCTGGGCGCCGCGCGAGGCGACGATCGCCAGCCCGCGCGGGAGCAGGAAGTTGCGGCCGTACCCGTCCTTGACCTCGACCGTGTCACCGACGGTCCCGAGGTGGTCAACGTCAGCCGTCAGAATCAGCTTCATCGTCTTCGTACTTTCGGTTGAGCGTCCGGCGCTTATCGCGCCGTGGAGGTGAAGGGCAGCAGCGCGACCTCGCGGGCATTCTTCACCGCGATCGCGATGTCGCGCTGGTGCTGCACGCAGTTGCCGGTTACCCGGCGCGCCCGGATCTTGCCGCGCTCGCTGATGTAGGTGCGCAACAGCGTGGTGTCCTTGTAGTCGATCTGCTGGCCCTTCTTCGAGCAGAAGACGCACTTGCGTGCCTTGACCGGCTTCTCCGGAGCCGGGCGCCGCTTACTGGACTTGGCCATGTGTGTTGTTCTTTCCGTTCTCGTGGGTGAAGTTCACGTGTTCTAGAAGGGCGGTTCGTCGTCACCGCCGCCGAAGGAGCCCGACGCCGGGGCGCTGCCCCAAGGATCGTCGGCCGGTGCGCCGCCCGCCTGCGGGGCCGACTGGCGCGATCCGCCACCACCACCTGCGCCGCCACCGCCGCTACCGCTGCCGCTGCCGAAGCCACCGCCCCCGCCGCCACTGCGGCTGGCCTTGTTGACCTTGGCGGTGGCGTAGCGCAGCGACGGCCCGATCTCATCGACCTCGACCTCGACCACGGTGCGCTTCTCGCCCTCGCGCGTCTCGAAGGACCGCTGCTTGAGCCGCCCGGTGACGATCACGCGGGCCCCGCGGGTCAGGCTCTCGGCCACGTTCTCGGCGGCCTCCCGCCAGATGTTGCACCGCAGGAACAGCGCCTCGCCGTCCTTCCACTCCCCGCTCTGACGGTCATAGATCCGGGGCGTCGACGCCACGGTGAAGTTCGCGACGGCGGCCCCCGAGGGCGTGAACCGCAACTCGGGGTCAGCGGTCAGGTTTCCGACGACGGTGATGGTGGTGTCACCAGCCACAATTTCCTCCTGGGTCCGCTGCTGCAACGGTCGATGTCATGAGCATGTTCTCGCGAAGCCTACGCAGCCGCACCGACGGCGAACAGTCAGTGTTCGCCGGGTCAGTGTTCGCCGGGTCAGTGCTTGTCGGTGCGCATCACCTTGGTGCGCAGCACCGACTCGTTGAGGCTCAGCTGGCGGTCGAGTTCGGACACCGTCGCCGGCGCCGCCTTCACGTCGATGACGGCGTAGATGCCCTCGGCGTGCTTGGCGATCTCGTAGGCCAGCCGGCGCCGGCCCCAGATGTCGACCTTGTCGACAGTGCCCCCGTCCTTGCGGATGACGTTGAGGAACGTCTCCAGCGACGGGGCTACGGTGCGTTCGTCGAGCGTGGGGTCAAGAATGACCATGATTTCGTATGGACGCATGGAAACCTCACCACCTCCTCTGGTCTGTACGGCCACGGTCGATCCGTGGCAGGAGAGTCGCCTGCGTCGGCAACCGCCCCAGGGTACCGGACGGCGGGCGGCCCCGGGAAATCCGGGCACTCGGGCCCGCGCTCACTCCCGGAAGCGCACGTACTCCGCGGCCCTGGCCATCGTGGCCTCGTCGGCCTTGGCGAGCGAACCCGAGTCGAACGGCGGCTGCGGGTCATACTCGATGAGCAGCTGCGCGGCCTCCGCGGCCTCGCGGTCGACGAGCAGTTCGACCAGCCGCAGGGCCATGTCGATGCCGCTGGACACCCCCGCGGCGGTGATGATCCGCTGCGGCAGGTGCTCGACGACGCGTTCGGCCACATAGCTGCCGCCCAACCCGTTGAGCACGTCGGCCGCGCCCCAATGGGTGGTCGCGGTCAGCCCGTCGAGCAGGCCCGCGGAAGCCAGCACCAACGCGCCCGTGCACACCGACGTCGTCAGCGTGGTGTTTTGGTGCACCGACTGCAGCCAGCCGCGCACCGTCTCGTCGTGAATGAGTTGGCGGGTTCCCACGCCGCCGGGGAACACGACCACATCGGGCGCCGCGACCTCGTCGAAGGTCGCGTCACAGGTGAAGCCGAGCATCCCGTTTTCCGTCCGCACCTCACCGCGCCGGTGCCCGACGAACACGATGTCGATCGACGGGATGCGTTGCAGCACCTCGTAGGGCCCCACCGCGTCGAGCGCGGTGAACCGGGGGAACAACGGGATCGCGACTTGCGTCATGCCTGCCTCCGGATCGCCGCTGCGGTGTCAGTCTCCGCCGTCGCCGTCGACCGTCGTCGCCCGACCGGGCGCAGCCACTGCGGAAGCCAGCCGGGCGGGGCGTCGGGAGCCCGGTCGAACGGCCCGCCGCCGGGGTCGTCCAGACGCCCACGCATGCGCACCAGATCCTCGTCGGGCCGGTAGATCTGCCGGACGACCAACGCGCACAACGCGAGCACCGCGACGTCGCGCAGCAGCACCGCCGTGGTGAAGAACTGCTGCGGCAGCGACCGGTTCGGCTCGGAGTACAGGTAATACATCCGCGGCACCCAGACCAGCGCGTCGATGGTCATCCACGCCAGCAGGATCCGCCGGTGCGGCAACGCCAACACCGCCAGCGGCACCAGCCACAGCGAAAACTGCGGGCTCCACACCTTGTTGGTCAGCAGGAACACCGCCACCACCAAGAACGTCAGCTGCGCCACTCGCGGCCGCCGGGGAGCGGTGAGCACGACGTAGGCGATTGCCGCGCAACACGTGGCGAACGACACCGCGACCACGGCGTTGAGCACCGTGGGCGGCTGCCAGAAACCGAGGCGGGGATCGAAGCCGCGCCACCCGGTGAACGACTTCACCACGGTGTACAGCGAATCCATGTCATCGCCGCGGCGGGTGTTGAGCCGGAAGAACTCCGACCAGCCGCGCGGAAACAGCACCAGCACCGGCAGATTCACCAGCAACCACGTCGACGCGGCCGTCGCGGCCGTACGGGCCCACGCGCCGAGGCGCCCCGTCCGGATTCCCAGCACCAGCATCGGGCCCAGGAACAACAGCGGATACATCTTGGCCGCGGCGCCCAGCCCGATCAGCACCCCGGCGAGCACCGGTCGTCGCCGCGCCCACGCCAGCAGCCCGGCCATCGCCAAACCCGTTGCCAGGGAGTCGAAGTTGGTGAAAATCTGAAAGATGACCAGCGGCGAGGCGGCCACCAGGGCCGCGTCCCAAATCCGGCGTCCGGCCAGGCCCGCGGTCGCCCAGACGGTCGCNAGCCAGGCCAGCGCCAGGCCGAAGGCCGCGACGTCGAAGAACATCACCACCTCGGCGACCACCGGCAGCGGCACCAGCTTGCTGAGCGCGGTGTAGGTCTTGGCCAGCGCCATCGACGCGTACTGGTACAGCCCGGTCAGCACCGGATACTCCATGTACCGCACCGCGGGGCGACCGTCGTACTGCAGCTGCGGCGCGCCACCGGCGTCGGTTTCGACCCAGCTCGACTTGTACGGAAACTCGCCCTGGTTCAACAACTCCGCGCCGTAGAGCGGCACCGTGTCGGAGTAGCACAGCTCGTAGTAGGCGCGCTGGTTGTCCCAGTTGGCCACCCGCTGATCCCCCGGCCCGGTGCCGTGGCTCTGCAGGCACGCCGCCTTCGTCGAATAGCCCAGCGCCAGAAACGCCAGTGCGATCACGAACATCACCCGCAGCGGGGTCATCAGCCGGGCGCGCCCGATCAGCGCATGTCGGCCCACCGGCCCCCCGACGGCGTCGGCGAAGGCTGCCCCCAGAAAGTCGGTGCGGCTGGGGCAATCGCGGGTGTCCAGGCTGCGCCGGTCGGCGGCCAGCGGCGCCGGCGAAATGGTGGCGCTCTGCTCCGCGGCCCCGGTCACGGTGGCGGAGTCGGAGCTTGCGGGCCACCCGGCGGGGCGCCGCCCGGTGCGTTCTCGGGCGGCGGGGGCCCGAGGGGAATCGTGGTGGGCGGGCCGATCGGGATCGTGATGCCCGGCGCGATCTCCACGGTGGGCTGGATCACCGTCTCCGACGGCGGCGGGGGTGCCTGCGGGGGCGGTGGCGGTGGGGCCGGCACACCCGCGTAGCCGCCGATCGCGGCGGGCTTGGGGAACGACTGGTTCGGGGTGCCCTTGAGCGCGCCGTCCATGGTCGCCTTCCAGATGTCCGATGGCAGCCCCGACCCGTACACCGGCGCGCCCGACGCGGTCACCAGCGGCTCGTCGCCTTTCACGGTGCCGACCCATACCGCCGTCGACAGCGACGGCGTGTAGCCGACCATCCAGGCGTCCTTGTCGGCCTTGGTGTCACCCAGCTGCGTGGTGCCCGTCTTGGCCGCCGACGGCCGACCGCCCGCCAGGTTGTGGCCGCGCGAGTAGGCCGCGATCGGTTCCATCGCGGCGGTCACGTTGTCGGCAACGGCACTGTCGATGCGCTTTTCGCCGCTGTTGTCGGAGTTGCCGGCGTCGAAGAGGACCTGGCCGTCGGCATTGACGACCTTCTGCACGAAATGCGGACGGTGGTAGACGCCGGAGTCGGCCAGCGTCGCGTAGGCCGACGCCATGTCGATCGGCCGGGTCTCGTACTGGCCGAGCACGATCCCGTTGTTGGGTGGTCCGCCCTTGCCGTCTTCGGACAGCGTGTGTTCGACGCCGGGGAAGCTCTTCGCGACGCCCGCCTGGTGGGCGGCGTCGGCGACGGCCTGCGGCCCGCCTTTGAGTTTGAGCATCAGCCGGTAGTAGGAGGTGTTCAGCGACTGCTTGAGTGCCTGGGCGATGTTGCAGGTCCCGCAGCTCTNGCCGTCGACGTTGGTGATCTTGATGCCGTCGACCGTCAGCGGGGAGCTGTCCACCTGGTAGCCCAGCCCGATGCCCTGCTCCAGCGCGGCGATCAGGCAGAACACCTTGAACGACGAGCCCGTCTGCAGACCGGCCTGCGCGAAGTCGAAACCGTTGGCGTCGGGACCGCCGTAGTAGGCGCGGATCGCGCCGTCGTGCGGGTCGATCGACACCACGGCGGCCCGCATGTCGGGGTTCTGCCCGTCGAGGTATTTGGCCACCGCCTTCTCCGCGGCCTGCTGGGCCTTCGGTTCGATGGTGGTGGTGACCTGCAGACCCTGGGTGTTCAGGGTCTGCTCGTCGATGTTGAACAGCTCCATCAGCTCTTTGGTCACCTGGCGCTCGATCAGCCCGTTGGGGCCGGTCGTCTGGTTCTCCGCGCGGGCTTGCTCGGGCGGCACGGTCTCGGGAAACACCTGCGCGGCACGATCATTCGACGACAGCGCCTTGGTCTCCACCATGCCGTCGAGCACCCAGTTCCAGCGGGCCCTCGCGCCCTTGGGGTCGATGGCGGGATCCAGCGTGGACGGCCGCCGGATCAGCGCGGCCAGCAGCGCCCCCTCGGAGACGGTGAGCTGCTCGACGGGCTTGTCGAAATACGCCTTGGCGGCCGCCGAGATCCCGTAGGCGCCCCGGCCGAAATANATGATGTTCAGGTAGGCCTGCAGGACGTCGTCCTTGGACCACTCCCCCGACATCTTCGTGGCGATGACCAGTTCCTTGGCCTTGCGCATCAGGCCGCTGAGCCCGTGCTGGGCCGAACCGACCAGCGCGTTCTTGACGTACTGCTGGGTGATCGTCGATCCGCCCTGCAGGCCGCCGCTACCGAACAGGTCGTGATTGATCGCGCGCGCGAAGGCGGCGAAGTCGAACCCGGGGTTGGAGTAGAAGTTGCGGTCCTCGGCGGCGATCACCGCCTGGCGCACGTGCACCGGCACCTGGTTGATGTTGACGTCGACCCGATTGCCCTCCGGCGGAACGATTCTGGCGATCTCCGAGCCGTCGCTGGCCAAGATGGTCGAGACCTGGTTGGTCCGGATGTCACCCGGCCTGGGGATGTCGACGATGAAGTACGCCATGGCGAACGTCACGAGTGGCAACAGCACCAGCACCGCGGCGGCGAGGTAGGCCGCCCGCCGCACCCAGCGCCAATTGACCCGCTCCGCCCAACTCGAGCCGGGGCCCGGGCCGGGTGGGCGCTCACCGGGTCCGCCCGGGCCGCCCCGGCGGGGCGGTGGTGGGGGTCCCGACGCGGCGTGCCGCCCGGACAGCGGCCGGTCCGGCCGGCCGTCGAGGGCGGCCTTGACCTCCTCGATGGGATCCGGGTCCCGCTGCCGCAGCGCCGAGGGCGGGTTGTCCAAGGCGGCCTTGACCGCGTCGATGGGGTCCGGCCGCCGTGGGGACCAGTCGTCGGTGACGGGCGGCAGTATCGTCGTCACCCGGTCGTCGGGGGAGACCGGACGCCGCCGGCCGGGCCCCGGACGTTCGGAGCCCTCGGGGCGGTCTGCGCTCGCGTGCTTGCCGAAACGCCCAGCCTCCGACCCGTCCGCGTCGGTGGACGACTGTTCGTGGCGGCCTTCGTTATTCAATGGCGGTGCGGGCGCCGTTGCGTGCCCTGCGCGTCCCGCGGGTGCCCTTCGGTGGCCGCGTCGCGCCGAGCACGTACGACTTGACTAGGTGATTCCAGCTGCAGGTGCGGCATACCTCGACCACGTGGACCTTGAACTCGTCGAAGCGCGTCGCCAGCAAGACCAGCTCCTCGGCCGTGCGGGCCGACCCCGACACCGCGCCCAGATGCTCACCGAACACCCACGACACCAGCGTGAGCTGCTCCTTGCGGCAGATCGGGCACATCACCTGGCTCGGNTTCCCGTGAAACTTCGCGGCGCGCAACAAGTACGGGTTCGCGTCGCAAACCTCGGACACCCCCGTGCGGCCCGAATAGACCTCGGCCAGCAGGGAGCGCCGCCGAAGCGCGTAGTCCACCACCTGTCGCTGCAGTCGCACGCCCCCCAGAGTACGTCGCCATCCGCCCCACTGATACGCGGCAAGCTGTCGTCCGGCGCATTGGTCCGCCCTTGCCCGGGTCGGCCGCCNGCGGATTCGGTGCCGGACCGCGGCGGCGCTTCTATGCTCATCGACGCGGCGAAATGGCTGCGCGCAACGCTGGGCGGTTCGCCGACGGCGGCGGCTACCTCGCCTTCGCCGGGGACGGGACCGTCAAGCGGGTGAACTACCCGTCGTCGTGACGGCGGACCGGCCTCACCGAGCCCCGCCCCGGCGTGAACATCGGTCGAATGCCACCCCAATCCCAGGTGGTGNCGGGNCGAATGGTCGGTGTTGTGGCGAATATATCGACGCGATAGGATAACCCGAGCCGTCGCGCCGTCGTAACCGTGCATGCAAAGGAGGTGATTCGATGCTGGAGCTCGCCATCCTGGGTCTTCTGATCGAATCGCCGATGCACGGCTACGAATTGCGTAAGCGGCTGACCGGCCTTCTCGGTGCGTTCCGGGCGTTCTCGTACGGTTCGCTCTACCCGGCTTTACGGCGCATGCAAGCCGACGGGTTGATCGCCGAGGATGCCGCCCCGACCGGCACCCCGGTCCGGCGGGCTCGCCGGGTCTACCGACTGACCGACGAGGGTCGCCGACGCTTCGGTGAGCTGGTCGCCGACACCGGTCCGCACAACTACACCGACGACGGCTTCGGGGTACACCTGGCGTTCTTCAACCGCACTCCGGCGGAGGCCCGGATGCGGATCCTGGAAGGCCGCCGCCGTCAGGTGGAGGAACGTCGCGAGGGCCTGCGCGAAGCCGTGGCACGGGCCGGCAGCTCGTTCGACCGCTACACCCGGCAGCTCCACCAGCTCGGACTCGANTCCAGCGAACGCGAGGTCAAGTGGCTCAACGAGCTCATCGCCGCCGAGCGGGCAGCGCCTGGNCTGTCCGAACAAACGTAATCCCCTGCACGAAACACACGACAGCCGAGAGACGCGAGGCTCAACAGTTATGAGGTTAGGAGAACGCTCTATGACCGAGCACAACCCGTCAGGGGCGCTGACGGAGGTACGAGTCGCCATCGTCGGCGTCGGAAACTGCGCGTCCTCGCTGGTCCAGGGCGTCGAGTACTACCAGAACGCCGATGAAACGTCGACGGTCCCGGGCCTCATGCACGTCCGGTTCGGCCCGTACCACGTGCGCGACGTGAAGTTCGTCGCCGCGTTCGACGTCGACGCCAAGAAGGTCGGCTTCGACCTGTCGGACGCGATCTTCGCCTCGGAGAACAACACGATCAAGATCGCCGACGTGGCCCCGACCAACGTGGTGGTGCAGCGCGGACCCACCCTCGACGGGATCGGCAAGTACTACGCCGACACCATCGAGCTCTCCGACGTCGAGCCCGTCGACGTCGTGCAGGTGCTGCGCGACGCCCAGGTCGACGTTCTGGTGTCCTACCTGCCGGTGGGCTCGGAGGAGGCCGACAAGTTCTACGCCCAGTGCTGCATCGACGCCGGCGTGGCGTTCGTGAACGCGCTGCCGGTGTTCATCGCCTCCGACCCGGTGTGGGCCAAGAAGTTCGCCGACGCGGGGGTTCCGATCGTCGGCGACGACATCAAGAGCCAGGTCGGTGCGACCATCACCCACCGGGTCATGGCCAAGCTGTTCGAGGACCGCGGCGTGCAACTGGACCGCACCATGCAGCTCAACGTGGGCGGCAACATGGACTTCCTCAACATGCTCGAGCGCGAGCGGCTGGAGTCCAAGAAGATCTCCAAGACCCAGGCCGTGACCTCCAACCTGCACCGCGAGTTCAACACCAAGGACGTCCACATCGGCCCGTCGGATCACGTCNGCTGGCTGGACGACCGCAAGTGGGCCTACGTGCGGCTGGAGGGCCGTGCCTTCGGCGACGTGCCGCTGAANCTCGAGTACAAGCTCGAGGTGTGGGANTCGCCNAACTCCGCGGGCGTCATCATCGACGCGGTGCGGGCGGCCAANCTCGCCAAGGACCGCGGCATCGGCGGCCCGGTGGTCCCCGCCTCGGCCTACCTGATGAAGAGCCCGCCGCAGCAGCTGCCCGACGACGTGGCGCGCAGCCAGCTCGAAGAGTTCATCATCGGCGCCGACTAGCGCGTTCCTCGACGCCGGGCGCGGGCCCCGCTACACGGCTATCCCCTCCAGACGGCGGGGCTAGTGTCAGAGACCGTGACCGAGATGTCCGAGGACGAACTGATCGCGCTGTCCGAGTTCTCCCTGCTGTCCGAGAACGCCGAGCAGGCCGGCGTGTCCGGGCCGCCGCCCGAGGTGGAGCGGGTCGACTCGGGCGCCGGCGACCACAGGGTCAGCGCGCTGCGCTGGGGCCCCACTCCCCCGCGGATCGTGTTCCTGCACGGCGGCGGGCAGAACGCGCACACCTGGGACACCGTGATCGTCGGGCTCGGCGAGCCGGCGCTGGCCGTCGACCTGCCCGGTCACGGTCATTCCGCGTGGCGCGAGGACGGCGACTACTCGCCCCGGAACAACGCGGAAAGCCTGCTGCCGATGCTGCGCGAGCACGCGCCGACGGCCGAGCTCGTGGTCGGCATGTCGCTGGGCGGGCTGACGGCGGTGCGGGTGGCGGCGCTGGCGCCCGACCTCGTCGACGAACTCGTGCTGATCGACGTCACTCCGTCGGCGCTGCAACGTCATTCCGAGATGACCAGGGAGCAGCAGGGCACGGTGGCCCTGATGCACGGGGAACGGGAGTTCCCCAGCTTCCGGGCCATGCTGGACCTGACCATCGCGGCCGCGCCGCACCGCGAGCCCAAGGCGCTGCGCCGCGGCGTGTTCCACAACTCGCGCCGGCTGGACAACGGCAACTGGACGTGGCGCTACGACGCCATCCGGGTGTTCCCCGACTTCGCCGGCCTGTGGGACGACGTCGATGCGCTGGCCGCGCCCGTGACGCTGATTCGCGGCGGATCGTCGGGCTTCGTCAGCGACGAGGACGCGGCCGAACTCGGCAGGCGCGCAAGGCATTTCCGCGGCGTCCACGTCGTCGACAACTCCGGGCACTCGGTGCAGAGCGACCAGCCGCGCGCGCTGATCGGCCTGCTGCGCGCGGTGCGGGGCGCCCGCTGAGCTTACGGTGGGTGGTATGACTCCCCTCCTCCCCGTTCGTATCGGCGTGCAGTTGCAGCCCCAGCACGCCCCGCACTACGGCCAAATCCGTGACGCCGTCCGCCGCTGCGAGGACATCGGTGTCGACGTCGCGTTCAACTGGGACCACTTCTTCCCGCTGTTCGGCGATCCCGACGGGGCCCACTTCGAATGCTGGACGATGCTGGGTGCCTGGGCCGAGCAGACGTCGCGCATCCAGATCGGTGCGCTGGTGACGTGCAACTCGTACCGGAATCCGGAGCTGCTGGCCGACATGGCCCGCACCGTCGACCACATCAGCGACGGCCGCCTCATCCTGGGCATCGGTTCCGGCTGGAAACGAAAGGACTACGACGAGTACGGCTACGAGTTCGGGACGGCGGGCAGCCGCCTCGACGACCTGGCGGGCGCACTGCCGCGGATCAAAGACCGGCTGGCCAAGCTGAACCCGCGGCCGACCCGCGACATCCCGATCCTGATCGGTGGCGGCGGCGAGCGTAAGACCTTGCGCCTGGTCGCCCAGCACGCCGAGATCTGGCACAGCTTCACCTCCGCTGACGACTTCGCGGCGAAGTCGGACGTGCTCGCCCGGCACTGCGCCGACGTCGGCCGCGACCCGTCGGAGATCGAACGCTCCGCCGCGGTGGACAGCGGCGGCGGGCTCGTCGCCAACGCCGAAGCGCTGGTCGGGCACGGTGTCACGATGCTGACCGTGGGCTGCGACGGCCCGGACTACGACCTGAGCGCCGCCGCAGAGCTGTGCAGGTGGCGCGACAGCCGGGGATAGCCGACACGCCGGCACCCCCGTGTCTGCCCCGGCTTCATCGGCCCGACATCTGGAAGCACGCGCCAAGACATGAGAAACTTCACAGCGCTGGCCGGCTGGCCGACGGTGGTTGAAAGAGACGCGAGAACAGATGCCGAAGAAGTACGGGGTCAAGGAGAAAGACCAGGTTGTCGCGCACGTCCTGCATCTGCTGCTGACGGGGAAGCTGCGCAGCGGCGACCGCGTCGACCGCAACGAGATCGCCGTCGGCCTGGGCGTCAGTCGCGTTCCGATCCAGGAGGCGCTGGTCCAGCTCGAACACGACGGCATCGTGTCGACCCGCTATCACCGGGGCGCGTTCGTCGAGCGGTTCGACGAAGCCACCGTGCTCGAGCATTACGAACTCGAGGGCTTGCTCAACGGCATCGCCTCCGCGCGCGCGGCCGCCAACCCGACGCCGCGGATCCTGGGCCGGCTCGACGCGCTGCTGCGGTCGCTGCGGGCCGCGAAGGATCCGCGGACGTTCTTCGCCGCGGCCGCGGAATACCGGCGCACCGTGAACGACGAGTATGCGGGACCGCGGTTGCACGCCATGATCCGCGCCTCCCAGCAACTGATCCCCGGCGCGTTCAAGGTGAGCTACCAGGGCGGCCACGGCGACGTGTTGCCGTTCTATGAGGACGAGACCGCGGCGATACACCGGCGCGATCCCGAAGCCGCGCGGGCGGCGTGCGTCGGCCGCTCCTACGGCACGGCCCAGGCGATGCTGGCCGAGCTGTCCCGGCGCAGGGTCTTCACCGCACCCGACGACATCGGCCCCGTCACCGCCGAGCCCGTTCCGGCGCTCGCCGGCTCCGACGTGCTCCGCAGCGAACCGTCGATCGCGCTCTGAGCGGTCCGCGGCGGACCGAGCCACCAGCGGGTCGATACGGTGGCAGTGATGACTTCGTGGAGGCAGCCCGGGCGCTGGGCTTCAGCTATCCGGCCGCGATGCGGCTGGTGGTGGTGCCGCAGGGCGTCCGGCGCGTGTTGCCGGCCCTGGTCAACCAGTTCATCGCGCTGTTGAAGGCCTCGGCGCTGGTGTACTTCCTGGGCCTGGTCGCCGACCAGCGAGAGCTGTTTCAGGTGGGCCGTGACCTCAACGCGCAGACCGGCAACCTGTCGCCGCTCGCGGCCGCCGGGCTCTTCTACCTGAGTTTGACTGTGCCCCTGACCCATTTGGTGAACCACATCGACACCCGGCTGCGCCGCGGCCGCGCGCCGTCCGAACCGGCGGCCGACACCGGGATGGCGTTCGACCAGGAGATGACGTGGTCGCCGCCGCGGCGGGCCGCCCGTCGGTGTCGTTGGCGGCCAGGGGCATTCACCAGACCCTCGGCGGGGTGGCGGTGCTGCGCGGCGTCGACGTCGACGTTCCCGCGGGCAGCACGACGGCTGTGGTCGGACCGTCCGGGTCGGGTAAGTCGACGCTGCTGCGCAGCCTGAACCGGTTGCACGAACCCGACGGCGGCGACATCCTGCTGGACGGCCGGGTTGGAGCACAAGGCCGGCGCGCGTCCCGGCACGCTGTCCGGCGGCCTCGGCGCTGGACCCGGACATGGTCAGGGGCGTCCTGGAACTCATCGCCGCCCTAGGCGCCGAAGGCATGACCATGATCGTCGTCACCCACGAGATGGGGTTTGCCCGCTCCGCCTCCGACACCGTCGTTTTCATGGATCACGGCGAAGTCGTGGAATCGGGTCCGCCCGCCCAGATCTTCGAAGCCGCGCACACGGAGCGCCTGCGGCGCTTCCTCGACCAAGTTCTTTGACGATCTAAAAATAGTCGCCGCGAGCTACCTCTTCGGCACCCCCCAGCGGGTTACACTGGGCGGATTATGGCGGAAAGCGAGTCGACCGCGGCCGAGGTCACGGAGCTGGCTGAAGGTTTGCACCGCGCTCTGTCCAAGCTTTTCTCGATCCTGCGCCGCGGCGACCCCAACACCGACACGACCGGTGACCTCACGCTGGCGCAGCTGTCGATCCTGGTGACTTTGCTGGACCAGGGTCCCATCCGCATGACGGACCTGGCGGCGCACGAACGGGTGCGGACCCCCACCACCACGGTCGCGATCCGGCGGCTGGAGAAGATCGGGCTGGTCAAGCGTTCGCGTGACCCGTCGGACCTGCGGGCCGTGCTCGTCGACATCACCTCGCGCGGACGGGCGGTTCTCAGCGAGTCGCTGGCCAACCGGCGCGCCGCCCTGGCCGCGATGCTCACCCAGCTCCCCGGCTCGGACCTCAGCACCCTCATGCAGGCGCTGGCGCCGCTGGAACGGCTGGCCTCCGGCGAGCCGACGTCGGGACCCGCCGGAGCGTCGCCCGCACGCAAGCAGGCGTGAAAACGGCCGTCGCTCAACGATTCTCAACCATCGCATAGGCTCGCGACATGCCCACTGCACTCATCACCGGCGCCGGCGGCGGAATCGGCTCGGCCATCGCCGCCGCGCTCGCACCGACGCACACCCTGCTGTTGGCCGGTCGTCCCTCCGACCGGCTCGACGCCGTCGCGGGCAGGCTCGACGCCACCACGTTCCCCCTGGACCTGACCGACCCCGACGGCATCGAATCCAGCTGCGAGGTGATCGACGCGCTCGACGTGCTGGTCCACAACGCCGGGGTATCCATTCCCGGCCGCGTCGCCGAATCCGGCATCGAGGAGTGGCGCGCCACTTTTGCGGTGAATGTCTTTGGCGCGGTGGCGCTTACCTTGACCCTGTTGCCGGCGTTGCGGCGCACCCGCGGGCAGGTGGTGTTCATCAACTCCGGTGCGGGGCGCCGGGTTTCGCCGGGTATGGCCTCCTACGCGGCCAGCAAGTTCGCGCTGCGGGCGTTCGCCGACTCGCTGCGGGAGGATGAGCCCGATCTTCGGGTGACCACGATCTTTCCGGGCCGCACCGCCACCGAGATGCAGCGCGAACTCGTCGCATTCGAGGGCGGCGAGTACGACCCCGCCAAGTACCTGCGGCCCGAGACCGTCGCGGCAGCGGTCGCCGGCGCGGTCGCGACGGCGCCCGACGGCCACGTCCACGAGGTGGTGCTGCGGCCGCGCTGACGGTCCTCAGAGCACCAGGTTGACCAGCCGGCCGGGGACCACGATCACCTTGCGGGGAGTGGCGCCGGCCAGGAACGCCTGCACCTTGTCGTCGGCCAGCGCGGCGGCCTCCAGGGAGCCGGCGTCGGCGTCGGCGGCCACCACGACCCGCCCGCGCACCTTGCCGTTGACCTGAACCGGGTACTCGACGGTGTCCTCGACGAGATAGGCGGGGTCGGCCTGCGGGAACGGACCGTGCGCCAGCGAGGCCGCGTGGCCCAGCCGCAGCCACAGCTCCTCGGCCAGGTGCGGGGCCAGCGGCGCCAGCATCAGCACCAGCGGCTCGACCGCCGCACGCGGCACCGAATCGCGGTGCTCCTTGGTGAGGTGGTTGGTGTACTCGATGAGCTTGGCCGCGGCGGTGTTGTTGCGCAGTGCCGCATAGTCTTCCGACACCCCGGCGATGGTGCGGTGCAGCACCCGCAGGGTTGCGGGGTCCAGCTCGTGGGTGTCGGCGACCCGGATCGCACCGGTGCCCTCGTCGACCACCAGCCGCCACACCCGCTGCAGGAAACGGTGCGCCCCGACGACGTCCTTGGTGGCCCAGGGCCGGGAGGCCTCCAGCGGGCCCATCGACATCTCGTAGACGCGCAGCGTGTCCGCGCCGTACCCGTCGCAGATCTCGTCCGGCGATATCGAGTTCTTCAGGCTCTTGCCGATCTTGCCGAACTCCTGAAAGACCTCGACCTCGCCCCCGGGCCCCGCATACACGAAGCGCCCGTCGCGTTCGACCACCTCGTCCGCCGGAACGTAGGAGCCGCGGGCGTCGGTGTAGGCGAACGCTTGGATGTAGCCCTGGTTGACCAGCCTGCGGTAGGGCTCCCGGGAGCTGACGTGACCCAGGTCGTAGAGGACCTTGTGCCAGAACCGCGCATACAGCAGGTGCAGCACGGCGTGTTCGGCCCCCCCGACGTAAAGGTCGACCCCGCCGGGGTCGTCCGGGCCGTGCTCGGCCGGCCGCGGACCCATCCAGTAGGCCTCGTTCTCCTTGGCGCAGAACCGCTCCGAGTTGTGCGGGTCGGTGTAGCGCAGCTCGTACCAGGAGCTGCCGGCCCACTGCGGCATCACGTTGGTGTCGCGACTGTAGGGCCGCAGCCCGTCACCCAGATCGAGCTCGACGTGCACCCACTGCGTCGCCTTGGCCAGCGGCGGTGACGGCTCGCTGTCGGCGTCGTCGGGGTCGAACAGGACCGGCGAGTAGTCCGGCACGTCGGGCAGCTCGACGGGCAGGGCGGACTCNTCGAGGGCGTGCGGACGTCCNTCGCCGTCGTAGACGATGGGGAACGGCTCACCCCAGTACCGTTGGCGCGCGAAAAGCCAGTCCCGCAGCTTGAATTCGATGCGGGCCCGGCCGCGGCCGTCGGACTCCAGACGGGCCGTCATCGCCTGCTTGGCCGCCGCCACGTCCATGCCGTCGAGGAAGCCGGAGTTCACCAGCACCCCGTCGCCGGTGTACGCTGCTTCCGAAACATCGCCGCCCGCAATGACTTCCACGATCGGCAGGCCGAAGGCGCGGGCGAAGTCCCAGTCGCGCTGGTCGTGGCCGGGGACGGCCATGATCGCCCCGGTGCCGTAGCCGGCCAGCACGTAGTCGGCGATGAAGACCGGCACCGGTTCGCCGTTGGCCGGGTTGGTTGCGTAAGCGCCCAGGAAGACGCCGGTCTTTTCCTTGCTCTCCTGACGCTCGAGGTCCGACTTGGCCGCGATCGCGCTCCGGTAGGCGGCGACGGCCTGCGCCGGCGTGTCGGCACCGTAGGTCCAGGCGGAGTCCACCCCGTCCGGCCAGGCGGTGGCGGCCAGCCGGTCGACCAGGTCGTGCTCGGGCGCCAACACCAGGTACGTAGCACCGAACAGCGTGTCGGGCCGCGTGGTGAACACCTCGATGTCCACGGCCGCGCCGTCGGTGGTGCCCGCCGAGAACAGCGCCTGCGCACCGGTGGAACGGCCGATCCAGTTGCGCTGCATGGTCTTGACCTGATCGGGCCAGTCCAGTACGTCCAGGTCGTCGAGCAGCCGGTCGGAGTAGGCGGTGATCCGCATCATCCACTGCCGCAACCGTTTCCGGAACACCGGGAAGTTTCCGCGGTCGCTGCGACCGTCGGCGGTCACCTCCTCGTTGGCCAGCACGGTGCCCAGGCCGGGACACCAGTTCACCATCGAGTCCGCGCGGTAGACCAGGCGGTGGCCGTCGATCACGTCGGCACGCTCCCCCGCCGACAGCGCGGCCCAGTCCCGTCCGTCGTCGAGGCGGCGCGCACCGGAGTCGAATTCGGCGATCAGCTCGGCGATCGGGCGGGCCTTGCCGGCGGCCGTGTCGAACCAGGCGTTGTAGATCTGCAGGAAGATCCACTGCGTCCACTTGTAGAACTCGACGTCGGTCGTGGAGAAGCTGCGCCGGCTGTCGTGGCCGAGGCCGAGCCGGCCCAACTGGCGCCGGAAGTTCACGATGTTGGCCTCGGTCCGGCTCCGCGGATGGGTGCCGGTCTGTACCGCGTACTGCTCGGCGGGCAGCCCGAAGGCGTCAAATCCCAGCGCGTGCAGCACATTATGGCCGGTCATCCGGAAATAGCGGGCGTACACGTCGGTGGCGATGTAGCCCAGCGGGTGGCCGACGTGCAGCCCCTCCCCCGACGGATACGGGAACATGTCCTGCACGAACAGCTTGTCCTCGGGCACCGGGGTCCCCTGCGGCGGCGCCAGCGAACCCACCGGGTTGGCGACGTTGAACGTGCCCAGCCGCGCCCAGTTGTCCTGCCAGGTGCTTTCGATACGGCTCGCCAGCGCCGCGGTGTAGCGGTGCGGCGGCGCGTCGGAGTCCGGCTGCGTGGCACTGCCGGGCGCGGCGGTCGGGGATGCGGTCACGCCAACAGGGTATAAGGACCGCCCCGGCGCCCCCGCCGGCCACGGGTTGGTCTCGTTTGCGTTGCGCGGCGATCAGAGCTTCATCCCAGCTCTATTTCGGTCCTGTTCACCGCATTTGACCACTGGATACAGTCAGCTCCTAACGACCGGCGCTCGTGCCAAGGCCTNGTGGGAAGGACCGAACGCAGATGATTCAGATCGCCCCCGCCCAGCGGGCATTTCTCGGGGGTATGGTTGCCGGCTTGATCGCCGTCGGGGTTGTCGCGGGCGCCAGGGCATCGGCGGATCCGCTGCTTCCGGCACCCCCCGCCCCCGTCGTTCCCGCACCGGCACCGGTGCAGCCCAACGTCGCCGCGGTGCCCGGTGGGACGGGCGGCGTCCGGGCCGTCGCCACCCCACCCGCGGCGAGCGCGTTGGTCCCGCCGAGCCCCGCGGCGGCCGGAGCCGCCGCGCCGGTCGCGCCGACGCCGCCGGCGG
>JGI24721J26819_10002264_pt1 | contig 21330 bp, 17 predicted proteins | sample YelNatPaOPGAMG01_FD_26819 | JGI IMG/M metagenome (IMG submission 26819) | reverse complement strand
AAACACATTGCGGGCCTTCGCTTCTTTGATTCAATGCCCGCCCATGCACACTGGAAGAAAAGTCGTCTGCTACATCATTCAAGTGATACTTTTCCTTTAAGGCGGTACTATAATCACGTGTTTGTTATATAGTCAACTGTGAGATTCTACACTCACAGATAGAAAATCACTTTCTTAGAACGTCAATGACTCCCTGATCAGCTGCAGTTGCTATTAACAGACAGTCCCATACGAGAAGTTAAATCCCAGCACTCTTTGTGCTCACTCATTAAACTGATTTCGACGTTTGCTCCCTTTTACTGCCAACGTTAAATTGGTGCTGCATCTATAACAATTGTGATTTTGAGTTATTGAGATGAAAATGTCAAGTCTGCAAACATGATGCACTGCTTTCGTTCGATCACATATTCTGTCACGTTGTAGCCTTTAGTTGTCCTCAGGCATGAAGTGAGTCCTCCTGGATACCCCATTTTTCACACAGCGAAGGAGTTGGTCGTGCCGATGATTCGTACATAGTCTCTGTATAAAACACGAGTCTGCAATAAATCCTTCGTGCTCTATGTTCAACGTGATCGGATTCCAGCATACCACCGCCCATNCTTTGTTCCTGTCATCAACAAACTGATCAATGTAGCCATCCTGGCTTCGTATGAGATACTGAGCGCTGGCTTGATCGCCAGGATTTTCGAACAATGAGATAGCGTAGTCAAACTCCTCTTCTGTATCATGAATGACTACGAAAACAATTGGTGCACCATTGCGGGAACTGTAATTGGGACTTATGAAAATAACTGTATTTAAACTAAATTTAATTACCAATGGAAAGAATTTATCTCGATTTTGCTGCAACGACGCCTGTTGATGAAAGAGTTCTCATCTCGATGCAGCCATACTGGTCTATTGCTTTTGGCAACCCATCAAGCGTCCACTCATTCGGCAGAGAAGCAAAAGTAGCGTTGGAAAAGGGGCGTGCCCAAATAGCATCACTATTAGGGATAAAAGATTCGGAATTTTATTTTACAAGCGGTGGGACAGAATCGGATAATTCGGCTATTTTAGGACTTGTGAAGTTTGCGCTGAAGCAAAACAGAAATCACCTCATCGTGTCTTCTATAGAGCACCATGCTGTACTTCACACAGCAAAATGGTTGAAAGAAAATGGTTTTGATGTGACTTATATTCAACCTGACNCAGAGGGAATAATAGAANCCGACAAGCTTATCAACGCAATTACAAAAAAGACTTTTCTCGTCAGCATCATACATACCAACAATGAAACAGGCGTTATCCAGGATGTCAAGCTGTTAGCTAAAATTGCTCACGAATATGGCGCACTCTTCCATACCGATGCTGTTCAATCCTTCGGGAAACTCCCTTTGAATCTCNCTCAGCTCGATGTGGACATGGCAACCATTACAGCACATAAAATATATGGGCCAAAAGGAGTTGGCGGACTATTCATCAGGTCAGGGATTGAATGGGAGCCATTCCTGCACGGAGGGTCCCAGGAAAGAAACCGTCGTCCGGGCACTGAAAGTGTTCCCCTTGTTTTAGGATTTGCAACTGCTTCAGNAATAGCAATAAATGAACTCAGTCAAGAGCAACAGAGATTGAGAAAATTAAACAATATGGCACGTAAGTTTCTCGAGGAAAATGTTCCGGGAATTTTATTCAATTCAGATCCGGAGAAATCGATACCTAACATTCTTAATGTATCTATCGACAGTAGTAAGATTACAATTGATGGCGAGGCGCTGATATTAAGCATGGATATAGAAGGAATTGCCGTTTCCAGCGGGTCAGCCTGCAGCTCCGGGAGTTTGCAGCCTTCACATGTAATTAAGGCATTAGGCCGCGATGATTCTACAACGATGGCAACTGTCAGATTTTCATTTGGCAGGTACACCTCAGAACATGAAGTAAGTTATGCAATGGAAAAGTTTGCGGAAATTGTAAAAAAAATTGGAAGGCCTAAAAAAATTAGCATATCCGCCTCATAGCTGCGGCGAAAAATCCATCCATGCCGTGCTTGTGAGGGTATATCTCAAGGAAGTCATCATGTATTAGTTCCTCCACTCCTTGAAGTTTTAGAAATTCCTCAATTCTAACTTTTCGAAAATTTCTGTTTGATTCCAAAAACCTTGCTACTACACCCGCATTTTCCTTGTCGAATATGCTACATGTTGCATAAAATAGAACTCCCCCTTTCCTCACAAGTCGTGAATAATGATTTAAAATCTTGAACTGTCCATTAGAGGCAATTTCGACATCTCTAACCGACAGTTTAAATTTCTTGTCGGGATTCCTCCTGATGGTTCCGCTTCCTGTACACGGCGCATCAACCAGAACCTTGTCGGCGGTGTCAATAAGGTGCTCAATCCCAGTATAATTATCAGGTTCCACCAAAACAGTATTGATGTTGGTGAACCCTCCTCGCCTTATCCTCGTTTGCATATTTTTAAGTCGATTCGCATCTATATCTAATGAATAAATTTCACCACTGCCATTTGACAATGCAGCTGCTTCCAGACTCTTTCCACCCCCACCTGCGCAAGCATCAACAACAATTTCGCCATTCGATGGTAAGAGAAGCATACCGACAATCTGACTTGCCTCGTCCTGAACTTCAATATTCCCATTCTTAAATAAGTCCAGGTTTGACAAATTGATTCTCTTACGGATACTTATGCCAATTGGCGAGTAACGAGTTGGCTCGGATTCAATCCCACTGGCTTTGAGAAGTTCTATGACATCTGGCACGCTTTGTGACGAGCTGTTTATTCTCAAAACCATAGGAGCCTGCATGTTCAGTGAAATCATAAGATCATCAGCTTCACATTGAATATGTTCGGGGAGGAGANTTTTAAAATCTTCCCGAAATGAATTTATTAGACTCTGATAATTTTTCGGATTGGATGAAATTTGTATCATTTCATTAAGAATGCACTTTTCAACAGTAATTAAATTCAGGCTTTCACCTGTTGCCCTGTAAGCTGCAATAAGATCTTCATAATCCTGTTCAATCTTCATCAAATTCAAACGTGCAAACGCTATCTCATGAGAAATGAATATGCCTAATGACCTATCGCATTTAGTGCATCTCTCCGAAAGATGCATTAATAAAACCATATTTCTAATAATGCCGTAGATTTTCTCGCTTATCCACCTTCGGTCGTGAGAGCCGAGATATCTGTGCCCCCTGTAATAATCTGCAATTACTTTATCCGCAGGAAGCCTTGACTTTAAAACCAGGCCAATTAGTTCTACAGTATGGCCAGCCAACGACGATGTCTTCATCAGTTACTGATTTTTAAAGCATTTCTAAACAAAAATCCATAACGGATTCCCCTATCAGTAACCCTTACTGAATCCAGATGCGCCATCGACATGATTTGTTTCAAAATCAATACCCCTGCAAATAGTACATCAGCTCTGCCCTCAGCGGCTCTGGTCATTGAAAGTATTTGTGCTGGAGTTGAATGTTCGAGCCTCTCATAGATTTCGCATACCACAGAATAAGAGAGATTGAAGTCCTCCACAGCTTCAATGTCAAATTCCCGAATCCCTTGCGCAATCAATGCAAGTGTAGTTGCCGTCCCTGACGTAGCAAATGCTTGATCAGCTCTAACTTTTGGAAAGGGGAAGTCCTCCAGCTGCTCCTTTGTCCATAATTCTGCTTGATATACCTCCGTTTCGCCCGGCGGTACCTTCGCGAAGAATTTTTCAGTCAATCTTACAGCACCAATTCTCAAACTCTTGACGAGCAATGGGCGCCCCTTTTTGCCAAAGCTAATCTCAGTACTCCCGCCGCCAATATCAATCACTAATGTAGGTGCCAGTTTGTCATCCGCACTGCTAACGGCCCCATAATAACCAAGCTCAGCCTCCTCTTCCCCCGTTATTACGGCAACCTCAATCCCATATTTTTCTCTCACACTCCTGACGAACTTTTCTCCATTCTTAGCTTCCCGAACTGCGCTCGTAGCAAAAGCCAAAATTTTATCTACTCCATAGTCTGTTGCCGACTTCACGTATCGTGATAAAACATTCATTGTTCGTTCAATTGCCTCTTTATCAAGCTCACCAGTTTGAGAAACAGATTTGCCAAGTCTCGGCAATTCGCAGAGATCCGCTATTCTTCTAATGAACAACCGTGTGTCCACATCAGCAACGAGCATTAAAACGGTATTAGTTCCAATGTCAATTGAGGCATATTTCATTTTTTAAACACTACCACTGTCCAATCACCTTCATGATTGCTCTCTACAAATTTGAGTCCAGTTTCCTCATAGCGGCTAACGATCGATCCTTCATCGAGTGTTAGAATACCGGAGACAATCAAAGGCTTCCCTTTTGCAATGGCTTGATTTATATCGGGAGCAATATTCAGGAGCGTATTGCGATTGAGATTTGCTACTACCATATCAAACACAGATGACTTAACAGCTGATATTTCACCTGGCAATATATTTACAATATCAGCAACATCATTTTTTATGACGTTCTCCCGCGCATTTTCTATAGACCATTCATCCGTGTCCAAACCAACTACTTTCTTTGCACCCAGTTTTGCAGCAACTATAGCAAGTACTCCAGTCCCTGTTCCTACGTCAAGGACAACATCTCCCCTCTTCAAATATTTCTCAATCATCTGAATCATCATACGGGTTGTCTCATGGTGACCGGTTCCAAAAGACATCTTTGGATCAATTTCTATCACTATATCCGCATTGCCTGTATATTCCTTCCAGCTTGGTTTAATGGCAACGTTTGGAGTGACTTCAATTGGTTCAATCGAAGATTCCCACTGACCGTTCCAATCAATATTCTTGATCTCCTCAAGAGCGTACGTGTAGGAGTTTACCAATCCCTCTGATTTAAGCTGATCAAGAAACCTCACAACCAGCATTTCGATCTGACGAGTCCACATTTCCTTGGTGAAGTAACATTCGACTTTTTCGGGCTCTTCTACGAATCCAGTCGCTGACGCTCCGCTCAAAAAGCCAACAATTAATTCATTGACAGGCTTGTCGGTTCGAATTGTCAGTTTCAGATAATCTTCTTTCATTGAGACAACAAAGGAACCTTCTTGTAAATGACTTGAAGAAGTACCTTACCAACTGCAGCTAGACTTTCGGGACTACATTTGTCAGGCGTATCTTCAAGGGTATGCCAGTATTTATTTGTAGCATCAGGATATGCAAAATCTATTATATCGATTGCTTTTATCCCAATATTGTCAAGCTGCAAATGATCATCATATACTTCATCTCCTACACGATCGACGAACTGCGAAACGCCAAGTTCGGCAGCGGTATTCCAGACAAGATTGACGACATCAGGTGCATACTGGACTGAAAAGCCTTCTTTTGGCAAGGTCAACTGTTTATCACCAACCATGTCAAGGTTCACAGCAAACAGTGGCTGATAACTGTAAGGCTTAGTTGCTGCCCAGTATTTTGACCCGAGGAAATAATTGTTCAAATCGCCTTCGCGCCCGTAGTCCTCACCGTCCCAGAGGATGATATCGACCCCAATTGGGGGTGGACTATTNTTGAGGTTGCGTGCAATTTCGAGTAACACGGCAACTCCACTTGCGCCATCATTAGCACCCAATATCGGCTTGTCTACTGGTCCCCCCTTCTCGTGATCGGCACGTGGCCGGGTGTCCCAATGAGCCGACAGCAGAATCCTTCTCTGCGATTTAATGTTAAAGTGAGCAATGACATTGGTCAGATGGAGCATGACATTATTATAACCTGTGATGTCAAACGTTTGTAACTGAACAGAATCAGCATAACGCAGGAATTCTCCTTGAAGGAATGCCAAACATTCCGTATGTCCGATGCTGTTTGGGTTCCTCGGACCAAAGTTTGTCTGATCAACCAAATACTGAAAAGCTTGGTTGCCGCTAAATTGTGGTACAGAAACATCGGAATACTTCATTGTCCGTTCTTTCGATGGCTCCGAACGCTTCGAGCAGCTGGTAAATAAGAGAGTCAAAGTTAAGAATAAAAAAAATTTTTTCATTTGTCTTTGTCTGTATCTAGATACCTTTTCTTTGGTTCAAAGAAAAGGGTGTACAGTAAGCTGGTTGAAAGTTCACCAAATAAATCAGCCAAATTGTCCAAGGTACCATTTTTGCCGCCAGGAGAAAAATGGAGGTTTTCGATCCAGGAATTAAGTTCGAGAATGTCAGAGCGCAATTGCTGCCGATGCCGCGTAGACACTTTTTGCTCCATAATTCTTTAGTACATTAGCGCATTCCCTTATCGTCGCTCCTGTTGTAATTACATCGTCAATTAGCAAATACGATTTCCCGTTGATTGAATTCTTGTAATTCTTATTAACAGAAAAAGCTCCACGTACGTTCAGAGCCCTTCGGGCTGAATCAAGCTTCGTCTGCGTCTCTGTATATCGTATTCTTACAAGACTATTTGCAACTGGCACTCCAATCTCCCTTCCGACCGCCCTGGAAATTAGTTCGCTTTGGTTGTATCCTCGCTCCCTTAAACGAGCTCTATGAAGGGGCACAGGTACAATATAATCTACATTTGAAAATCTTTTGTCACCAATTACAGTCTCTGCAATAAACATTCCAAGATTTTCAGCAATCGATACAGCATGAGCATACTTCAACAGGTGAATAGCCTTTCTAATCCGGGCATCTCGTTCAAACAGGAACACAGACTCAATTTTATCAAGTGTGTCATCAATAATAAACTTTGCCTCAATAGATTGGATAATGATTTCAGTTTTTACAACCCTTTCAAAGTTGTTCCAGCAATTTGAACATATATATTTTTCACCCTTTCTAAGTTCTCCATCACAAGTTACACATAATGGTGGATACACAAAGTCGAATAAATTGTCAGCCAACCTGAGCACCGAGTCAACAAAAGAAATCATTGAGATTTCAACTGATGAATTTCATTGCGAAGTTCCGCCGCCCTTTCAAAGTTAAGTGCCTTTGCAGCCTCGTACATCTCTCTGGTTAAACGTTCTATCAACTCACTCTTTTCTTTGTCAGACAAAAACTTTGTTGGTCTTTCTGCTACTCCCACCTGTGAAGCTCTCCTCTGCTTTTCTTCCCGCTGAGATCTTACATCGGCAATAGCAGTGGAAGCCAGTATCTCTTCATGCGTCTTTACAATCGAGCGTGGTTTAATGTTGTGTCTCTCATTAAATTCAGTTTGAATTCGTCGTCGACGGTCTGTTTCATCTATCATCTTTTTCATGCTTCTGGTTATGGTGTCAGCATAAAGTATGACTTTGCTCCCTGTGTTTCTTGCTGCTCGACCTGCAGTTTGAATGAGAGATTTCTCTGATCTCAAGAACCCTTCTTTATCGGCGTCAAGTATTGCCACAAGCGACACTTCTGGAAGATCGAGACCCTCACGAAGGAGGTTTACACCGACAAGAACGTCAAATTCACCTAAACGAAGGTCACGCAATATTTCCACCCTTTCAAGAGAATCGATATCTGAATGAATATATTTCACCCTGATATTCAATCCCTGTAGATATTCAGTCAAATCCTCTGCCATCCGCTTGGTCAACGTTGTTACTAACGTTCGCTCACCTCTCTTCACTCTTTGATGAATTTCATGGAGTAAGTCGTCCATTTGACCCTTTACAGGCCTGACTTCAACTTCTGGATCAACAATACCGGTTGGACGTATAACCTGCTCGACAACCACCCCACCCGACCTTTCGAGTTCATAGTCCCCTGGCGTTGCACTTACAAAAATTACTTGTTTAACCATTGACTCGAATTCTTCAAAGCTCAGTGGACGATTGTCAAGGGCTGAAGGTAATCGAAAACCGTACTCTACCAACGTCAATTTTCTCGAGCGGTCTCCGTGCTGCATAGCCCTAAGTTGAGGGATGGTTTGATGAGACTCATCGATAAAAGTGAGATAATCCTCTGGGAAATAATCGAGAAGAACGTATGGTCTCTGACCTGGAGCCCTCCCTGTAAGGTGGCGTGAGTAGTTCTCGATGCCATTACAGTATCCAACTTCCCTCATCATTTCAATATCAAACCTCGTTCTTTGTTCAAGACGCTGAGCCTCTAACAGCTTACCCATTGCTCTCAGTTCAGCAAGCCTCTCNCCAAGCTCCTCCTGTATCGACCGTATTCCCCTTTCTAAGTTTTCTTCACTTGTAACAAAATGTCTTGCTGGAAAAATTAGCACATCTTCTTCAATTTCTGCCGTTGCTGCGCCTGTCACTGGATCAAAGTATTTTATCGACTCAATCTCATCACCGAAAAATTCGACCCTTATAGCTTGATCCAGCTCATAAGCTGGAAAAATCTCGACCACATCTCCTCTAACTCGAAAAGCTCCACGTCCAAAATCTACATCGTTTCGAGCATACAACCCATTCAACAGTAATTCCTGCAACCTCCGCCGATTAATTTTTTCTCCCCGTTTAATTGCAACAACCTCACTCTGATAGTCTGATGGCGAACCAATACCATATATGCACGAAACCGACGCCACCACAATTATGTCCCTCCGTCCGCTGAGCAATGCACTGGTAGCGCTCAAACGGAGCCTGTCTATTTCATCGTTAATAGATGAGTCCTTCTCAATATATGTATCGCTTTGAGGGATGTAAGCTTCGGGTTGATAATAGTCATAGTAACTAATGAAAAACTCGACAAGATTCCTGGGAAACAGTTGTTTGAACTCTGCGTAAAGTTGTGCAGCAAGGGTCTTATTATGAGAGATTACAAGGGTTGGCTTCTGAACGTTTTGTATTATTTGTGCCATCGTATAAGTCTTTCCACTTCCAGTTACCCCCAACAACGTTTGATAGCGAACACCCTTCTTCACCCCTTCTGTAAGGGTTCTTATAGCCTCCGGTTGATCGCCGGATGGGCTGTAATCTGACACTAACTGGAATTGGTTCATCGAAATATCAAAACGCTATTTAAGCATGAATTATTCCTGCAATCATTGCCCGTTGATGATCGACTTTATAACGTTTGCCGCAAACTGTGGGTTTTCCTTGAATCGCCTGATAGAGTACGGGTACCACTCTTTGCCAAATGGCACATAAACCCTTAAGCGATGATTATCTGAAACAATTTTATCCCTTAATGAATTGCGCACTCCATACAACATTTGGAACTCATAACGATCTTTTTCGAGTCCGTACTCTCTTAGCATCAAGTACGCATTGTCAATTAAATAGTCATCATGTGTAGCAATTCCGACATAGCACTTTCCCTCAATCAGCATTTGCAACAGCTTCAAATAGTTCTTTCGAATTTCCTCTTTTCCCTTGAAAGCAATAGTCGATGGCTCTATATAGATCCCTTTGCATAGACGGACATTTGCCTTTAGTTCAATCAATCGACGAACGTCATCCTCGCTTCGTCTCATATATGCTTGAATTACCACCCCAGTGTTCTCATAACCCTCGCCCCTCAGGCGCTCATAAAGTCTCAATGTATCACTTGTTGTACTCGAATCTTCCATGTCAATTCTGACAAAGTTACCGAGCCTTTTTGCAAGCTCAATGAGATTTCGCACATTTTCATAACAAAACTCAAAATCTAATTTGAGGCCAAATTGTGTGAGCTTAATGGAGAGATTCGAGTTCAGTTTATTGGCATCGATAGTATATAACACTTCTTCACATGCCTTTCTAAAACTCAGCGCCTCTTCTTTCGAGTTGACATTTTCTCCCAAAACATCCACAGTTGTCATCATTCCTTTCGCATTAAGCTCCCTGGATACCCTTACAGAATCAGAAATGTCCTCTCCGGCAATATAACGCATTGCAAATTTCTTGACAAAATTCCTGGGGAAAAGTTGAAGTGTTGAAACCATAACCTGGTTAAAGGGATTCATGTTTTCTCCATTTGCATTTGTGAAAGGTTGGTTCGCCCAAAACGTTTCAAGCGAATGCCAACAAATTGCTTGACCAAAATTTATTTTTCAACTACGACGGAATCAATCCCACACCTATGTCCATTTAGCACAATGAAATCAAGAGTCGAGCACCTCTCTAACTTTCTTAGCAAGTTCTACAGGCGTAAATGGTTTTTGAATAAAATCTATGCCTTCTTCGAGGACACCTCTATGTGCAATGACATTGGCAGTATAACCCGACATAAATATGGTCCTTATGTTTGGTTTTATTGCCTGAATTCTTTCGCTCAACTCCCTGCCATTCATAACAGGCATTACCACGTCCGTTAGAAGCAAGTGGATCTCATCCTTATATGCTTCACAAACTAATATTGCTTCTCCTGGACTTAGAGCAGTTAGCACTCTGTAACCGTAGATTTCTAAACTGCTTTTTGCAAGTTCGAGAAGATTAGGCTGGTCTTCTACAATCAGGACTGTCTCCGTTCCTCCATGAAAGTCATGATTTGATGTCAGTTCTCTAGATTCAGCATCCCCGATATATCGAGGAAGATAAATCTTGAATGTCGTTCCCTGGCCAACTTCGCTGTAAACGTTAATATTACCACCATTTTGTTTGACGATCCCATAAACCGTTGAAAGCCCCAGGCCTGTCCCTTCTCCCTTTGGTTTCGTGGTAAAAAAAGGCTCAAAAATCCTTTCAATAATTTCCCTGCCCATTCCTTTCCCAGTGTCGGTGAAGCTTATAACCACGTATTCTCCAGGCGGAAACTCCAGGCGATCCTTGATATAAGCCTCGTCTAACACTGCATTGAAAGTTTCAATTGTTACTGTTCCCACATCATCAATAGCATCCCTTGCGTTAGTTGCTAAATTCACCAGTATCTGATCGAACTGTGCAGGATCGATGTGGACATTCCAGATATCCCGTCCCGGAATGAACTCAAATTTTATATTTTCGCCAATTAACCGACGAAGCAATTCGCTTGTCGACTTTATCGCATCATTTGGATTTAAAATTTTGGGAGAGATGATTTCCTTCCTGGCAAAAGCAAGAAGCTGCTTTGTCAAATCAGCCCCGCGCTTTGCAGCTGAACTAATGAGCTCTGCATAACGGTAGAGAGGATCCTCATGTTTAATTTTTCTCATCAACAAATCCGCATAACCGATTATTACACCAAGCATATTATTGAAGTCGTGTGCAACACCCCCAGCAAGTCTCCCCAATCCTTCCAATTTTTGAGCCTGAAGAAACTGTTCCTGGATCTTCTTGCTTTCAGTAATATCGTAAGCAGAAGCGATGATTGCAGGATTTCCTTTGTATTCTATCTGTGCTCCACTAAAATCAATCCAGCGCTCTTCACCTGATTTCGTAATGATCTTGTACTCATAATGAGAAGGGACATTTTCGCCCCGCATCCGCTGTTTGGCCCTTTCCATGACCATGGGTTTAAAGTCGGGATGAACAAGGCTCATTGGATTTAATTGGTAAAGCTCCTCAGCAGTGTAGCCGCTTATTATTTCAGCTGATGGATTTACATACAGGAATTTTTCGAGATTGTGAATCCACACAGCAGCCGGGGTATACTCAGCAAGCATCCGAAACTTCTGTTCACTTTCGCGCAGTGCCTCAACTGATTTTATAGTCTCGGTGACGTCCCTTTTAACTGCGACAAAATTTGTAATGATCCCCCTCTTGTCATGAACAGGGGTTATGCTCATTGATTCAGAATATAGTGTCCCATCTTTCCGTTTGTTCACAAGAGTTCCCCGCCAGATATTGCCTGACAAAATAGTTCCCCAGAGTTCCTGGTAGAAGATTTTATTCTGGATTCCAGACTTCACGATCCTTGGGTTGTTTCCAATTGCCTCTCCTTTTGAATAACCCGTTAACTTTGTAAACGCCTCGTTAACCCATTGTATCGTACCATCTCTATCAGTGATGACTATCCCTTCACCTACTCCTTCCATTGCTGTCATTAGCAAATTTAACTCGCTTTGCTCCTTGACATGCTCGGATATATCAAGAGCACTAGCAACAATAAATGTCCCTCCTTGCATCTTCGCGGGTTGAAGGGAGAGAAATACATCGTATAATGTTCCATCTTTTCTTTTGTGGGTCGTCTGAAAAGTTATGTTGTTCTGCAGTCCACTTTTCAAAGGCTCAATTAACTCTACAAATGTCTCTTTTGTAAACTCGGGCTTGATTTCCAACGGCGTCATATTCTTGAGCTCGTCCATGCTATATCCGATATTTCTTAGTGCGGCTTGATTCGCATAAGAGAACTTCAAGGTGACACTATCAAACACATAAATTTCGTGGAGGCTTTGTTCAAGTAAAGTCGCCAACCATTTCTCCCTTTCCTCAAGCGTCAGCCGAGCTGTAATGTCAAACGCAGTTGCTACAACGACATCTTTATTGCCAAACCTTCCCTTACATAAATGTACCTCTTTAGGAAATACTTCCCCATTTTTTCTCAACCCCCAGAAGGGAAAATTGCGGGGCACTCCATTATACGCATCTCGCACAGCTTTAGCTACTTCTTCGAGGTCATTCCTTCCCGCTGCACTCAAAAACTCGGGTGTTTTTCCAATGAAGAATTCTCTCTCATAGCCGTACGACTCTGCGGCAGCATCATTTACAAATATGAACTTGCCATCACTGTCCTGAATGTAAATTGCAGCTGGGATTGCATTGAGAAGCTCTTCATAAGACGATTGAAGCACACGATCCATTGAGAGTCTCTTGTCATTTGAATTTTTCGTCATATTTTGGTTCCCTTCTGGATAGGTCTAATACAGCTTATATTTGAATGAAAGCCATCAACCGCCACTTAGATCGCAATCCTATTTAAGGGTATATTATAACCCAACCAACAGAGAGAGTCAATGAACTATGTGTTTCGTATCATGTCGCGTGATGGAACAATGACAATCACTATCCAAAACATCATTAAATAATTTTAACCCCAGTGCTGATAGGATCATTCGGCAGCATGAATCTCTTGACAGGCAATCCCTAAGATCGAAATCCGCTGCAAAGAGGATTAGTTCAATCCCTACTGATCGTTGCAACTGATTTGAGTCGTTATTAGCTTATAAAAACCGAGAGAAATTCAAGAATGCTCAAGAAAATACTAAACCCAAAAGAGGTGCTCGACGTTTTCCACTGGAACAAAGAAAAATTAAATGTGAATTTAACTGAGCTCAAAGAAAAACTCAGATCAAGATTTTTTGTCAGTGATTCCAGCAGAAAGGAATTCTACATAGTGTTGATGTCGTCAATTGCAGGCTTNGATGCAATTATGGATGATGCTGATCTTGTGCATGAGAACAAGATTTACACAATCCCTAATTTTTCTTCTTTTGATGAATCACGAATGCATCATCTCATATGGTTGGGAAAGGCATATTGGGTATCGAGCAGCGAACAGCATACAGAAAGATTGAAATTGGAGATCGGTAATTTTCTGACNCTTCAGCGTAATAAAGATTGGTTTGATTCCATCGACTCAAAAATCGCTATAATCAACGTGATTACATCACTCCTATATTTCTTAAAGTCTACGCACGTTGACGACAAATTCCTAATTGATTTCCTCTCTTTCATTTTTAGACATGGTTACAAGCTGAAAAAGTCTCTGGGCAATATAAGTGATTCTATAAATTACTGTGCAGGCTTGACAGCACTTTTATTCATTGGGGTGGTTTTTCTGGACACAAGGGAAGGCAAGAAATGGGTCAAGGAATCATTTGATGGACTTCAGAAATACATTTTAGATGATGTAATGAAAGACGGCACTCATTCATCTCGTGACCTAAACTGTCATTTACTGTGCACTGAAATTTTGACGACAGCTTATGTGCTTCTGAGGCTTAACGGTTATAGAGTTACCGACCCCTATATTGCACGACTTGAACTGATGTACGACTTTCTTGATTCAGCATTGGACAAAAGTGGAAGATGTCATTTGGCGAGCAGTAAGTGCAGCGGACGACTATTCAGGACTAGTTCAAGAACAGAGCGATATGATTTGAGAGATCTTATGGCAGTAGGTGCGGCTATTTTCAAACGTGAAGATTTCCGCACTACAGCAGAGAGATATAGTGACCTGGCGCTAATGCTACTCGGCGGAGAAGGATATGAAAAGTTTTCCACATTGAGTCCAACAGAAATTCTAAGATCAAAAATTTTTAAAGATGGACATTTTGCCTTCTTTAAATCCGAGCAAAACTGGGGATGCTTTGACTTCGGATTCTCGGATGAAGGGACGAAGCGTCCAGGAGAAGGATTCATGAGTTTCGCTATTTCAGGGGTAAATGACTTTGTCCTCCACAGGACAAGAGGAAAAGATATCCTGCCAGGCCCCGTTTATAGCGGAGCACTGGTTTTGAAGTACAATGAGAATGAGCTGATGAAATATACTGTAGAAAATACATCCATTATTTCCACCATGTTTGGAAGCAAGGAGGATATTATTGAAGTTGAAAAGGATTTAAGAACTAAAAAACAGAGATTTTCCCATTGGCGCCGACTCTCTTTTAACAAGGTCAAGAGAAGTTTTTTGATCGAAGATCGATTGTCGGGAAGTGGAAAATTTAATATCAATATACCTCTTTATTTCAATCATGGCTTGAAAGTCACAAGAATCGGTCGAAATACACTAACCCTCGAAGGAGAGGAATTTGCCTTTTTGAAAATCGACAATGAGTTTGAACTGGTAAGTGTAGACGATACCTGGCCTGAATCTCTCATTATAAAATGGTCAGGCAACTTACCCTTTACAAATGCCATTTTTATTTTCATTACAGCAAGTCTGGACGATTTGAACCATATCATTAACACTTCAAGGTAAGGACAAATTCAAATGAGATTGGTGGTGACACAAAAGTTAGACGACAAAATGATTCAACAAATACAAAATAAGCTGGGAAGTCTATGTGAGCTTGATAATATATTAGCCTATATAGAAGGAAGACCGTTGAAGAACCTCCAGAGAAAAGAAGATTACATATAACACTTTTTGATTTAGGCTTCGATTCAGATGGGAAATTCGGGACTGATTTAATTTGTTGCAACTACGGATTTAACGCCCGACGCTACCACTTGCTCACTCTTAGTAGAAATCAACGGTACACCTTTGACAAAATTGTCCCGATATTTAATTAGTAAATTTTCAACCTTCGATGCAAGCTCGAATTGACCCGATGCATTTAGCTCTTTAATGTATTCGCCAAGGAGATATTTCAAATTTTCTTCATCNCCTTCATCAACACCAGCAATGCGAACAATTGAATTCCTGGCTAACCTTCGTCTAAGAGTATCAATTGTTAAATTCATTTCCGGGTCGATTCTAAAATACACAACACCACCTGTCATACCTGAGCACATCCATGGTCCAGGGTCTCCCATTACGACAGCACGACCGCTTGTCATATATTCAAATGCAAATCCCTTAATGTTTGCTCTGCTTGCGACATTCCCTCGTGAATCGTCAATTGGAGTGGTCACTTCACCACCAATGATCACATCTGCACCTGAAAGACGAATGCCTGCCCTGGCATCGGCATTCCCTTGAACAATGAATAATCCCCCCTGGGCACCGTAAGCAAAATACTTTCCAACGGAACCGTCCACTAGTTCGCCATCGTGATTCTTTCCTTTCAGGATTACTATTCTGCCGCCAGAAGCACTCTTTGCAACTCCATCTTGAGCACCACCTTCTACACGTATTTCTATTGGCGCAGCTAAAAAAGCCCCTAAACCATTTCCAGGAATCACTCCCCGTGTGAACTCAAGGGTAATTTTCTTCAACCTGTCAACTTTTGGAAAAGTATTGTTCTGAGACTGGCGAATCAATTCGCCAGCCAGGTATGTGCCGATAGCTCGATCCGAATTGAAAACCTCATCGTCATTATAACATACTTCTTCACTCTTGTTATTAATTGCAGATTCCAAGACTGTCGAGGCTATCATGCGCGTCAGAAATGTTCGAGGCCTCCTTACAAAGATCCGCTTTGATTCTCCATTCTTGCTCTTATTATCAAAAGTCAAGCTTTGAGTCAGGAACGACAAATCAATTTTATCATGCATCCTGCTTTGAAACAGGAGATCATTTCTTCCAACAAGATCTCTCACATTTTTGAAACCAAGAGAAGCCGTTAGCTCCTTTATCTCATCATTAAACGCAGAAAATAATCTGACTATTCCTTCAGCTGCCTCCTCAAAATCTCGTGGCTCAAAAATCTTCTGTCCGAAGTANTTTGCTTCGTCCCGATCTTTGAAATGAGATGTTATACCGACGTGACATGTGCCTGTGTTGCACTTTCGACACTGAGTGCACCCGATGGCAAGCATTGCAAAGGTTCCAAACCCTACTCGATCGGCACCAAGGAGCATCATCTTGACTACATCCTTGCCGCTGCGCATGCCGCCATCACACCATAGTTCGACCTTATCCCTCAATCCAGATTTCAATAAGGCAATGTGTGCTTCATGTACACCAATTTCTGATGGAAATCCAACGTATCTCAACGAATGTTTTCGTGCAGCGCCTGTTCCCCCTTCATACCCACTAATTGTGATTATGTTAGCACCAGCTTTAGCTACGCCAGTTGCAATTGGCGCAATCGCAGGAATGGATGGAATTTTTACTGAAATCAATGCGTCGGGGTTGATCGTCTTCAGCTCTTCAATCAACTGGGCAAGGTCCTCAATCGAATAAATGTCGTGATTGTTTGATGGAGATATCAAATCGATTTTTTCCGGAGTGTGTCGTGCCATTGCAATTTTCGACGTCACCTTAAATGAAGGGAGCATGCCTCCTTCTCCTGGCTTCGCACCCTGAGCAATCTTAATTTCGAGATATTTAGCTGAATTTAACATCCGGGCGTTTACTCCAAATCTTGCAGACGCTATTTGCTCACCACGATTGTAATAGTATCTCCCCAGAATATCCTCCAGCTCTCCACCCTCGCCGTTGATGCAAATTGTATTCAATCTGTAAGCTCCCTCTGCATATGAACGGAAAGAAGTCTCCCCCTGCGAACCAAAGGACATGGCAGAAATATACATCGGCATACTGTGTTGTCCAATTTTTGTGGAAACTTCTTCGGAACGGATGGCATTTTCTTTCTTTTTCAAGCTCAAAAGGTGACGGACCGCAACTGGAAATTCATCTTCAAGCTGGTCAAGCTTCAACTGGTAAACTCTGTAATCTTCCTCACCTCTTGCAACGTCATTTACAGTTTTCCAGATCTTACCATTGAAATGGTGCTGCTTCCTGAAATTTGATTTCGTCCTTCCAAGTGCNGTTTCCAATCTAATTCGCCCTTCTTTGTCGAGGTCATCCATCGTCAACCCTGCATCAGTACCTCCAAGATACGCTCTAGTCTTAAGGATCTTTTGAAGCTCATTTGACAACCCTATCGACGCAAATATCTTGCCGTAACCTTCTATTTCATGAATTCCCATTGTGGACATCACTTTTTCAATTCCAGAAATGATAGCTTTGACCGCATTCTTTAATGCGAGTGCTTTTTGATTGGGATCCCTTCTCGAAATCAGGATTTCCTCGAAAATCATATATGGCACAACAGCACTAGCGCCCAGTCCAAGAATAATCATTATGTCATGCACATTTCGAATGAAACCTGATTCAACAATCAGGCTAGTGTGCCTTTTAAGAGATACCTTTCCAGTACCACTCTTATTGTCTTTTTTTTGTTCAAGTGCATCATAGGCTGCAGACACAGCAACAACGGGGTCAATGACGATCTCACCTCTTTCGAACGATCCAAAATCAGAAAGCACAATTACTTCGGCACCATTTTCCGCCTCTTCTATACACTTCAGTTTTAATTCCTCCACAGCTTCCTGTAGTTTTTGTCGAGTAGGGAAAGTCGTGTTTATTGTTTCAAATCTCAAGGGAAATCCAGAGCTGGATTTTGTTGCTTCATCGATTACAAAACTTCCAAATTCGTTTGCAACCTCGCTCAACGCCACGTTGTCTTCAACGCTATATCCAGATTTAAAAATCAAGGGAACTTCCAGGACCATTTGTTTGTAATCGCATAATCTCTTTCTACATGCAGACAAATCCGGCTTTGGTCCAATAATTACTCTCGTGGAGAAATGTTCCTCTTCCCGGATCCCATCGATTGCAGGATTCGTAACAACAGCAACGGTCTCCTTGAAAAATTCTGTAAGATTTCGAATGCCGTCACCAAGCGGTGCCAGCTGGCCGTCATAACCCATTGATCCAATAGTTTCTTTTCCACCTTCCCCCATCTTAAGAAGGTCATCTGATTCATCCTTTGTCCACCCAAATGCAGCGAGAAGATTTTCTCTCTTCAATGTTTGGGGAAAAATGGATAACCCACTTGACTCAATATTGATTTTCCTTACGAAAAATAACGATTTATTTGGTTCCTCACCTCCAAACCGTTTCCTAAACAGTTCCAGTGCCCGTGCCTGCAATGCCTCATGAGAAAAAACCTGGACGTAACCATTTACAAGTCGTTCACTTTCCCTATCGAAAGTCCTTCGGTGAAGCAAAAATCCCTTTTTCTCTCCAGGGGCAAGTGGCGTAACATCTGAAACCATTGTTTCAAGTGGAACAACGCCTTTCTCGGAAGAAGCAAAATATTCTTTTTCGGTTTCACCAAACCATAGTGGTCGCAAGCCCATTGCATCCACACTGAACACAACTTCATCACCCTGCCTGCATATAAGTGCCGCAGGACCCTGTGCGAGGGACCCGAACGAGCGACGATAAAAAGTGTACATTTCTNTCAAATCAGGAGTAAGATTCTCTATCTCGCTCCATACAGGTGGAAAAACTATACTCAGAGCCTCCATCAAAGAGAAATCATGCTCAAACATCAAGCTTTCTATTATCCGATCTAAATCCTGTGAGTCACTTCCCCCTTCAGGAAGTTGCATTCCAAGCATAGCAGCTTCATGACGGAGACGGCTAATTGTATTGATCTCTCCGTTATGACCCAATGTGGAAAACATTTGAGCACGTTCTGCGACAGAATCTGTATTTGTCGAAAATCGACCGTGTGCAAGGGAAATAGCACTTGTGTAGTCGGGGTTCCTTAANTCAGGATAATATTCTATGAGATTATGAACATCACCTCTGACCTTGTATACGACTGAGTTCTTTGAAAAGGAAACAACATGAACTTCAGGTATTTCCTTCTCAATTTTCAACTGGATTGCAAATTCCTTCTTGCTGTCAAACTCCTTGAACTCTTTGGGTATACATGCATATTGATAAAAATGAGGCTCTGTCAATTTCCCAATCGGACCTAATGCTGGGCGATGAGTATCTCCTTTCCTGTAAAAAACCACATCCAGCCCGCCCTCTTCAATAATCGCTTTAATCCTCTCAAGTATTTTATCAAGTGATTCACCTTCTGCCCTGATGAAAAAGTGTCCCACAGTAAAGAAATCACTGTACGAAACAGTAGATCTTATTCCGTGCGGTGTCAAAATCTTTTCCCAGATTTTGCGCGGAACATCCGTTTGAATCCCGGCACCATCTCCCTCATATTCAATTTCGCCAGTTCTATGTCCCATGTTACTCAAAGCCTCTAACGTTCTTTTCACATTTCCATGTGATGGGACACCATTTTTTTTGACGTTCGCAATGATTGCACAATTTGANTTTTCGTTTTCCTTTAGGTACAAGCTCAGGTCATTTAAAATGTTCACCGATTTTTCCCTTCTTTGTTGTGTGATTACTTGATGATGGGGTGATCAATGAGGAGTGCGTTCTTCAAATCCTTTATGAACTTCTTCAATTTTACTCATCGTCATCGTCTTTCGAGAAACCATATTGATATACCTGAATGACACCTGTACCATGACATTTTTCGCATTCAATGAATTCGTAGCCATCATCTTTTTGAATCACTCCAACATACTTGGTGCCATGACAAGCGTCACATTCAGTTTCCCATTGAGATTCTTTTCTAAACATTTCTTATCTCCTTTTCATTTTCAATATATCTCGACATCGAGAGGCTGTCAAGATGAACTAAATAATTTTTAGCTTTTTCTTTATTTATTAAGGGAAAACTCCCTTGATTGCCTTAATCACTAATCTCATTAGTCGAACCGGAATCTTGATGATGAACTAATGCCTTTNCAATATCACGCCAGATTATCTAAATTTTACAAAAAGGTCTGGAATGAAGAATACTTATGAAGCAATAATTTTTGATTTAGGCAACGTGCTAATGCCTTTTGATTACAGGTCAATAATAAATCACCTCAACGAAATACATCCNCAATTAGGGAATCGATTCCTGGAGTTTTACAGGGACCGCTATGAATTACATCGATCTTTNGAGCGGGGCGATTTAAGCGCCGAAGAGTTCACAAGGAAAATCCTCGATGTACTCGATAATAAACTGGATTCTGAATCTTTCTGCAGAATATATTCGCAAATTTTTTCTGTCAATCAGACACTTGTCGATATACTGCCGCTACTTAAAACTCACTACAAACTCGTGCTCCTGTCGAACACAAATGAGATTCATAGAAAATACGGCTGGGGACAAAATCAGTTCCTGGACTATTTTGACAAGCTCGTTTTGTCTTATGAAGTGGGATCAGTNAAACCAGAAGGAAAGATCTATGAGGCAGTGGAACAATTTACGGGCGCGCCACCAGATAAGCACCTATATTTTGATGATGTTCTCGAATATGTAAATGCGGCTCGAGAAAGAGGATGGGACGGCGTCCAATTTGTATCCAATGAACAATTTAAAAAAGCCCTTAACGAGCGCGGAATTTCAATTTAAAACATTGTGGAATTTTTAGAATCAGGCGGCAAAAACAAAATACCCTCAATCTATCTTTTTCTTATCATGGCATTAAATCGCTTCCAATCGAATTGCCATGGATCAGTCTTTCTATCAGGTGCTACGTCGCTGTGACCAAGAATATATTTTATAGGATACTTAAATTTCAAACACCTGACCAGCTTCGCAAGTGAAGAATACTGTGCCGCTGTTGGTCCATTGTTTTTAGTGTTGATAATCTCAATTCCAATAGAAAACTCGTTCACACTTGTTGTTCCATCTGGTAATTTCGACTTACCTGCTTGATAGGCTATGTATTTATCTGGAACGAGTCTAAAAATGTCTCCTTGCCTATCAATAATGTAGTGAGGTGAAACACCCGCCTCTTTGTATTCTTTTATGACGCCACGTAAACTGAATGAGTCCGGCGACAACGCATTGTAAGATGAGTGAATGATGATAGCTTTGATTTCTCTCTTTTCAACGGAGGGCTTCGAATAACCCCAGTCAACAAGTTTATCTGTAACTTGAACCCCCTTACAATCGGTCATTGAAGTGTCAGGCAAGGAAGATGAAAAGATTAAAAAGAAGAGTGTTAACAAGAACATATTTTATTTCCTATAATTAATTA
>JGI24721J26819_10002262_pt1 | contig 21340 bp, 20 predicted proteins | sample YelNatPaOPGAMG01_FD_26819 | JGI IMG/M metagenome (IMG submission 26819) | reverse complement strand
CGAAGTGCGGGTAACCGTTCATTGGCAATTCACCTCGCGGGATGCCCGCCAGAAATTGGCCCGCTCATATCCGAAAATCAAAAATGGATAAAGCACTAGTAATGGTCTTGTTGCTGGCTTTAAATATCACAGGATGCGTACCTAGGGTAACATTGCCTCTTGAAGCACCCATGGGGCCATTGAAAGAAGCGACCGTAACCCTTACTGCATTCCCAATTGCCATCCTACCTGCTGAAACCCCTATACCGCCAACTCCCACCCCCTTTTTCCTATTCCAGCCACCTCCTTTCATTTACTTCTACGAAAACAAGCTGTTCGAGCGGACAGGAAGCCAGGCGCCTCGGGTACTTGTAGATTTACCCGATGCCGGAGAAGTCCTTGATGCCCGTAGGTTCAATGATGTGGTGCTCATATCACGCGAGCAGGGACTGCATCAAGTTAGACTTCAAGACCTGGTGGTGCGATTCGTTCCATCGCTACATTGTGCATCAATGATTAAAGAAGGGAACCAGGTAATCTGTGAAATGTACGAGGATGACCCGCAGGCGGAGTTTGGCACGGGAACACGCATAAGTTTATATGATATTGAGAGTAACACTATCCGGACAACGATTTACTACACCCGAACTGTAAGCGTGGTAGGGTTGACAATAGATGGCAGTGGCCTTTACTTTGTGCCAGTAGGACAGGAGCCAGGCTTTGGAGAGTTGCTTTTAGCGGACTCAAATAGCGGGAGGATTAAAGCAAGATACAATGTTTGGGGGGAAGGCTACCTGTGGCCTTCACTCGCGCCGAATAAACGTTTCCTTGCGACAGATTCTCTTTATATCTTTGACTTGCTCTCTCAACCCAGGGAGCACCGGGAAGTTGAGTGGGCCATAATGCCGAACGGTCAAATGGGCAAAATAACTAAAGTCACCTTTTCCATCGAATATTGGCCGGTCAAGCTTCCGAATCCACCTTGCTTCCCTGTAGCCCTGTGGTGGTCTCCAGACAGCCGTGCACTATATTTCGTGCTCCATCCTGGATACCCTTGGGAGAAGCTGGTGGGTTCTTATGGCTTGTGGCGCTATGATTTAGAATCAGAGACCCTCTTACAGGTGGTTCCTGGGGAGCCAGACCAAGAGCCATTTGTCACTTTTAGCCCAGATGGGCAATGGGTGCTCCTGCGGCATAGCAACAAGGATGTAGTGACTCGGATACATCTACCAACTGAAGCTATTGAATCGTTTATGCTACCTATTGTAGCCGTGGAGAGGACTACTGTTCGGGGGCACGAGGCGCGCTCTACTCTCAGCCCTGACGGGCAATGGCTGCTTCTACACAAGTTGGACAAGGACATGGGGACCTTGGTGTATCTGCCCAGCAGTGCAAGTGAGTCCTTCACTTTGCCGGCTAAGGCTGTAATACTTGGCTGGCGTTAACATATATTCCATGCCCATAATTAACATTATACTGGGGCAAGGGTTTGAAACATCTCAGTTCGGAGGAAAAACCATGCGCTACAAACTATTTATCCCCGGTCCATGCGAAGTAGACGAAGAGGTCCTGGCGGCCATGGCCAGGCCTACCCCAAGGCACTATGGCCCTGAATGGATGGAAATTTACAACGAAACCCTTGACCTGCTCAAGAAGGTCTTTCAGACCCAAAACGACCTCTTCATGGTTCCGGCGGCAGGCTCAGCAGCCATTGATATGGCCTTCGGGAGCGCATTCTCCCCAGGGGATGCTGTGATAGTGGGGACAAACGGCTTCTTCGGCGAGAGGATGGCCACCATAGCCGAATTCTGGGGCCTCAACGTGATAAAGCTGGAAGCACCATGGGGCCATCCCCTTGATCCGGAAGATTTGAGTCGCCTGCTTCACAAGCACCCTGAAGCTAAAGGCGTAGCCATTGTCCACCACGAGACCTCCACCACAGTGATGAACCCACTTGAAGAGTTGGCTGAAGTGGCTAAAGAGAGGGGCTTGCTCCTCATCGTGGATGCCATCTCATCGCTCGGCGGGGTCCCGCTTCCTGTGGATGAATGGAGGATAGATTTTTGCATTACCGTGGCCAATAAATGCCTGGAATGCCCCCCAGGCTTGGCTTTCATCTCCGTAAGCCCAGAAGCTTGGGAGCACGTGAAGCGGAATGAAAGCCCTCACGGTTGGTATCTTAACCTTAAAACTTGGAAGGAATATGCTGAAAAGTGGGCCGCTTGGCACCCTTACCCCGTGACCCTGCCCACGAATAACATCGTAGCCCTACGGGAGAGTTTGAAGCGCATCTTGGAAAAGGAAGGCCTTGAGGCCCACTTTGAGCGTTACCGCAAGGCGGCTAAGGCCATAAGGCAAGGGCTTAAAGCCATTGGGTTTGACATGCTGGTTGAGGAACGGTGGGCCTCCCCCATAGCCACTGCCGTCAAGATGCCTGAGGGCATTTCGGCCGAGGAGCTGATGGGGTACTTGGCCAAGAACTATGGCATACTGGTTTCGGGCGGGCTTGGGCCATTTGAGGGTAAGGTTATAAGGATTGGGCACATGGGCAAGGCTTCTACCCAGCCTTTCCTTTTGGAATTTCTGTTCGCAGTGGAAGATTTCCTCCGCAGCAAAGGATTGCCGATTAAGCCTGGGCAATCAATGGTCGGGCTTGAATAAGAGGCCATTGCGAGGGCCCAAAGCGCCCGAAGCAGTTTACTCCTGAGGGTTGGAGATTGCTTCTAAAGACATGCTTCCCTTTCCCACCCCCGTTGGCTTAGGGTTCGCCAGCGTTTTGGGTCCCACTCGTGGCGGGGTTGCTAATGTGGCAACTCGCTCCCCCTTTTGAATTTGTGGGGGGACACCCCCCACAACCCCCCGCCATGGGGGCTTCGCCCCCTGGACCCCCATACCCCCTTGGGAGGGAGCTCTGCACCCTCCACCACCGGTTTATGTAAGGAAATGCCCGACGAAGTTGGGACACACCTGCATCTCACCTTGTCATTGCGAGGCGGCGCAAGCCGCCGAAGCAATCTCCAAGCCTGCGAGGAGATAGCTTCGCCTCCTTCGGTGGCTCGCAATGACTTAAGGGAGCGAAGCCCCAAAACACAAAGTCGGGGGCTTTGCGCCCCCGACTTTGTGCTAAGGAGGAGATCCAGGTTGCTGGCCTTGCCCCCTACACCCCACTTTCATTATAAATCAAAAGGCTGCCTTTTTGCTTGACGCAATCCTTACGTTTCCCTTACGATTCCCTTACCAACCCTGGATTACAGAGCTCGCCCAATTAGGCGTGGAAGTTAAGGATTACGAGATCGGCGATGTACCATTTACCATCCTTCTTCACCAAGAAGGCCCTACGGAGAGAACCCCCGTCATCATAGAGGCAAATCGCCACATCACCTTGGATGTTGAACTCATAAAAGCGGAACCAGTTCTCCCAGCCTGGCGGCATTGGCTCCGTTCTTCTGAAAGCTGGTTCAAAACCTAAGCTCTCCTCCAGCGCCATCAGTTCTTCGCGGCTGATTTCCCTGCCTTCCTTCTGGGCCTTCTTCCACGTCTCTTCCAGAAGTTTCGCCCCTCGCTCCCAGTTTTTATACCAAGCTATCATAAAGGTCAAATAACCTGCCCCCTTCGGAACTCGGCCAAAGGCAATCTCTACTTCTTTACGAAGCTCCTTACGAAGCGGGAAGCGCGGGTCATCAATAAAAGAATTGCTCAGCTTAGAGGTATCAAAAGTTAGCGTCGCATACTCTAACTGGCGATAGGCCTCAATAATCGCTTCCGCAATCTTCCTTTCCTCTTCGGACATTTGGGAAAACTCAATTGGGGAGGCCGGGGTAGCATAGGAATCCGATCGCTGCTCATTATGGTTCATCATAAAGCCGAAGATAAAGGAAGCTGCAATGACCGCCAAACCAAGAGCCAAAAATGCTTTCCCTTTCATCGCAAGCCATCAGGCCTCCAGGGAGATACGACGTAACGCACCGGCTTTCTTAGCACACGGGCCATGGCTTCAACTTCAGGGGCATAGAACACATCCACCAGCCGCACAGGGCCTTCCAAGCTGGCAGCCAGGTCAGCAAGTCTGCCTCTCACCCGAACGGCATAGATTCCGGCTTTCCCATTTATTATTGCTTGCCCCCGTTCGAAAACACTGGAAGGATCGATGCCGTGGCTCCTCAGCTCTTCCTCTTTGGCTTTCAATTGTTCCAATTGGGTTTTCCAGCCTTGGACATAATTATCGTAAGCTTCTCGTATGGAGAAGAACACCGTAGCACCTCCTCCGCCCTGCATATTAGGGACGGCGAGGTAAATCTCCTCCGCTCTCAGATGGTGCTGTGTAACTAAAGCAGCTGTTTCATTGGCAGAGAGGAAAGAATTGAAAACCAACACAGCTTCCATCTCCTGGTTGGGCTCTTGCTGGGCCAACTGACGCAGGAGTGCTACCCGCTTAGCCGTATACTGGGCCATGTTGGTTTCCGTGGGCACAGCAGGTCCCCCCAGCACCACTTTAAGTTCATCGCTGAAAACATAGGCAGCTACTGACCACGGGGGACGCCCCGTTTGAGCCCAAAGAGCCAAAGGGCTCACCACCAACAGAACCAATGCGAGGAAAACTACCCCTGAAAAGGTAATCCACTTTCGGCGACTCATGAGAATCCTCCTTTACCCGCCGGTTTATTCTTCCCCCTGTTCCAACAAACGGGTGACAAGGGCCCGCATTTCCGGATGCTTGATATCGGATGGTTTTATTTTACCCTGCTTGATCCAAGCAGCTAAAAGGTGCGCCAAGATATGGTCTTGCTCTGATAGTGGGTATTCTGCAGAGCGCGGGTCTAACATATACTGAGCCTTTCGGGCCCAAAAATACTTTTCTTCACAACTTTTGTCTGCCCACTTTGTAGCAAGTAGAGTCGGGTCCCCATGCTTATAGTAGATTACCCCTTGGCAGACAACCTTATCTGGGTAACCATCAATGCTCACCGTGATGGTCAAGACCTTAGTAAAACCACCGTCATGCTCTTCCCGCTGTAAGACTCTGATATCCGAGAAGCCCGGCAAATGAGGGGTGAACTCGTGGTTAATTAGCTCGTGGTCCGTTAGCGGGTGCATCATCACCACCATGAATAGCCAAACGATGAAGATTGGCACCATAACCATGCTTATGCTCAGGAGCAGACAGCCCAAAGAAGGAATGCTTACCACCAGAGAAGCGACCAAACGCTTGGTTTTTATTAAGCCTTTTCTCCAAGCGCTCCCTGTGTCGTAAACGAAAAAGCAAAGGCAAAATAGGAGGTATACGTAGAGCGAACCGACCACTAAGATAGGGAGAGCTACCTCCATTTCTTCGGCAAGAGTAGCCAGGTTAAAGGGGGCTGTAGGAGGTCGTGGCTTTAAGGTCGTTGTACCAAACAAATAGAGGGCGAGCGGGGCCAGCAGAACCACTGCCCATAGCCACTTGGGTAACCTTCTTGAGTACCGGCTGAAACTTGACACCAGAAGGCTAACAAGGAGATAAAAGTATATCCCGTGAGCAAGGGCATGCAACCAAAGTCCAGCAGTCCACACCTTGACGCCTATTGCGCTGAGAAAAACACCAACTACAATCATGGGGAAAATTAGGTACAGCCAGAAAGGAAACATCACATCCTGGTCCAAAGGTAGCGATGCCACTAAATCATACAAAGGCGACTTAGGAAGCGGGCTGTCCAAGCTCTTAATTTGGATATTGAGCGCTATTATGGAAAGGGCTATGGTCAATAGAACCTTGGCCCATGTAGGTTTCAGGAACTGTTTCATATTTTACTCCAGTGGCAGCCCGGCTTTTTCTTTTATGATTTGGATGGCCTGGCTTATCTGCTTGGAGATTGGCCTCCATTCAAGGCCCATTATCTCAAAGCCGGGTTGAGTTATAGGCAGAACGAGCTTGTATCCGGGGGCCAGCGCTACCGCCTCCGCTATCCCAGGGGTCACTTCCCCCATCATGGAATGGGGTATGAAGATGCTCAGCGGGGCTATGATGAAATCGGCTTCCCGGATTGAGATGCGGATGGCGTTTTCCCCCGTGGCTCCACGGTTGGCCTTAGCTTTCATCATCTTCTCGGTGGCAATGGCATTAGTGCCCAAGGCGATGATTTCCACTTCCAAGGGCAATTCCTGCCGCAGTCGTGACACAATCTCGGCTCCAATCCCCCCTCCAAGCCCGTCTATGACCGCTATAACCATGGCTATAACCCCCACGTTATCTAAGCCCCAAAAGTTCCTTGGCTTTCTCTACAGCCAAGGAAGCATTGGGAGCATATCCATCGGCACCGATTTCGTCGGCGTATTCCTGGGTTACCGGAGCCCCTCCTACTAAGATTCTAACCCTATCCCGCAGGCCGGCTTCCTTAAGGGTTCCAATGACCCTCCTCATCTCCACCATGGTTGTGGTCAGTAAAGCCGACATCCCCAAAATCTGGGGGTTGTGGCTTTTTACCGCCTCCACAAACTTTTCCGGCGGCGTGTCAACCCCAAGGTCCACCACTTTGAACCCTGCCCCTTCCATCATCATGGCCACTAAGTTCTTGCCAATGTCGTGGAGGTCGCCCTTTACGGTGCCGATGACGAAGGTGCCGAGGCCAGAGATAGCGGATTCTGTCAATAGAGGGCGCAGTATCTGCATCCCTGCCTTCATAGCGTGGGCAGCAATTAGCACTTCGGGCACGAAGAGGATGCCATCTCGGAAATCTTTTCCCACCCTATCCATGCCGGCAATCAGGCCTCTATTGAGGATTTCCTCGGGGGAAAAGCCCTCCTCCAAGGCTCTGCGGGTTAGCTCTGCGACCCTCTCAGCTTCGCCGTTGTAGAGAGCTTCGGCTAACTGGTTCATCAAGGCTTCCATTGTTCCTCCTCCAAGGCTTTGGCTTTTTCCCAAAGGGCATCCATTTCTTCCGGTTCCAATTCTTCAAGTTTCTTGCCTTTAACCTTCGCCCCATCCTCAAGTTGCTTGAACCGGGATGCGAAGCGGGCGTTAGCCATGCGGAGTGCACTCTCCGCATCTACTTTGAGCCAGCGGGCGAGGTTGGCTAAGGTGAATAGGACATCCCCCAGCTCTTTTTCCACTTCTTCCGGGGATTGAGCAGCCCTTAGCTCTCCAAGCTCTTCTTCCAGTTTCTGCCAGACTCCTTCCACGTTTTCCCAATCAAAGCCTACTTGGGCGGCTTTCCTCTGGTAAGCCTGGGCTTGGGCTAAGGCGCAGAGAGCTTTTGGAACTCCCTTGAGCAAGTAGCCTGGCTCTTCTTCCCCCTTTTCTTCCCGCTTTATCCTCTCCCAGTTCTGTATCACTTCTTCCGCATCCTTGACTTTAACTTGGCCAAAGACGTGGGGATGGCGGCGTTTGAGCTTGCGGATTAGGCCGGCTACAACTTCCGTTGGCCGGAATTCCCCTTCTTCAAGGGCAATCTGGGCATGCAAGAACACCTGGAGCAAGAGGTCACCAAGCTCCTCCTTAAGCTTCGCCGTGTCCCCCTGGTCCAATGCTTCTAAAACCTCGTAAGTTTCTTCCAGAAGGAAGGGCCGGATGCTTCTGTGGGTCTGTTGGCGGTCCCACGGGCAACCCTCCGGGGAGCGGAGGTGGGCGACAACCTCCTGCAAGGAGATGAAGGAGCCTTCTTCAGGAAGGGGCGGGATGAAGAGGGATGTCAAGTAATCAATGCCCTCTTGGCGGTCAAGTTCATACAAGGGGAGAGTGCGAACTACAGGGGAAACGGTTCCGGCCCCTCTCACAAGGGTTACCGGGTGCTCTTCGGGGTAAACGTCCATCAGGGCAATTTTGACTTGCGAAGCCAGGAAGCGGTCGTACAACTGGCCTACCACTGCCGGCCGGTCGGGGTCAAGCTTGGGGTAATGGTGGGAGACAAGCTCCGAGGCATCCACTATCTGCAAGCCATCCAGGGGGTCAAGGCCAAGGGCAACGAAGAGGGAGTCCAGGAAGCTCACTCCTTCTTTAACGCTTACCTCAATCCCTCTTTCCGAGGCCAGCTTGAGGATGAGGCGGGTAGTAGTTTCCCCAACCAAGGGGTGGCCAGGGACAGCATATATCACCCCTTCCGGTCTGGCTCCAAGCCTTACGATTTCCTCGGCTATGGCTCGGTAGACTTCATCAAAAGTCCCTTTTTCCTCGTAAAAATGGTCAAAGGAGTGGATTTTGAGGCCTTTGGGCAAGAATTCTACTGTGGGGTGTTTGGCAGTTCGGAGGTAGATTTCGCCAGCGCTTTGCAGTATTTCCCATGCCTCTCTGGTTATGAGCTCAGGTTTACCTGGCCCAAGCCCGATTATGGTTATAGCCATTTTACCTCCTTTCGGCCCAGTAGGCTCTATGCGCCCAGACGCTCGCCGGAGCTACCTCTTGAACCAGACGGAAAAGCTGCCGAGCTTTGTCCATTTGTCCCTCAAGGTAATAGACAAGGCCAAGGTAGTAGAGGGCGCGAGGTGAATCGGAGGAAAGCTCCAAGGCCTTTTTGAGATAGGGTTCGGCCAAGGCCGTTTGGCCTGCATAGTAATAGGCAATCCCTGCCAGTTCCCAGCCCTTAGGGTCAGAAGGAGAAGCTTCTATTGCTTTACGGATGTTTTCCAAAGCTTCCTGGTCGGTCCTCATGAGGATGCCGATCTGCAGCTCTCCCAAGTAGAGACGGAAGCTCGGCTCCTCAGGTGCCAACTCAACGGCTTTTTTGAGCCTAACTTCGGCCTCTGCGTAATTCCCCCTCCGGATTTCCACCTCGGCCAGAGCCGCTTGAAAGTGTGGGTTTGAAGGTTCAAGCGATAGGGCGTAAAGGAGTTCTTGCCTTGCCCCTTCCAAGTTGCCCTGGGCTAAAAAGTGCAAGCCCATAAAGTAATGCCCTGCCGGGAAAGTATAATCCAACTCCAGGGATTTGGCAAAAGCTTGGGAGGGGTCAAGGCCGAGGCGGGAAAGGGCATGGCCCAAGAAGGCCCAGCCTTCGGCGCTTTCAGGGCAAAGGGCAAGGGATTCTTCCAAAACGGCTTTGGCTGCTCCGTACTCTCCCATAGCGGTGTAGAATTTGCCCAGCTCCCTGAGCCGCAGGGGCTTGTCGGGAATGGAGAGGATGCTTTTCAAGCCCTCAAAACCGTGGCAATTTTCGGCCAAGCGTGCCGCTTCAGGTGGGTTGATGGGTAAAAGGACCAAGGCCAGCAGGCAGGGGTCATTGGCTTCCTGCAAGTGGAAGGCTGCAGCGTGGAACCTCCCCTCCTTGAAGAGGGCAAGGCCGATTCGGCGGTGCAGAGCCGGATCGTAAGGCCTAATCTCCAAGGCTTTGTGCCACGCGGCCATTGCCTCTTCCTTTTTCCCTCGGGTAAAGAGGGCATCCCCAAGCCCCGTGAGTGCTTCTACCCCGCCCCCCATTTCCACTGCCAGGGAAAAGGCCTTCTCTGCGTAATCGTAAAGGCCGCGGCTCAGGTAAAGTTTCCCCTCCCAAACCAAAGGCTTAGGGTTTGCAGGATTTAGCTCCCGCGCCTTCTCCAATGCTTCCAAACCCAGGGGGAAGCCCCCAGACCGGGATAGTAGGAGCACAAAGGCCCATTCACGGTAACCCAAGGCCAGCATGAGGGCAAGGGGCAATAGGAGGAGGGATTTTAACCATTGCCTCATGGCTCAATCCGGAAGAGGATGGCTTTTCCAAAGGTGGCGATAGGCTTCAGGCTTTCGGAGGCATGAGGGTTGAGGTAGAGGGAATCCAGGGGGCGGGGGTGGTCCGGTTCCAGGAGCATGAACGAGGCACCGTAACGTTTGGCCACCCTAAGTGCTGTCTCCACATCCCCGTTGGGGATTACGATGGAAGGCCGACGGGAGTAGTAGTAGAAGCAGGGCGGGTCACCGACCATCACGATGGCTTCAGGGGAGGAATTGTGCCTGAGCCAGGCTTCGGCTTGCTTGTAGACTTCTCCTCGCTGGTTCCATTGGCCTGGCCCTAAGGCTCGGTAGAGAACGAAGAGGCTAACTAAAATGGCTAAGAAGATGGCCGCTGCGTAGTTCAGCCGCCAGAGAGCTTCCGGAGCAATCTTTCGCCTCTTGGCCCAAGAGTCGCTCAAAAACTTGAGTCCAATGGCCGATACGGAAGTGGTAAAGGGAAGGAGAGCGCCTCCGGAGTGGAAAAAGCTTCCTCTGGGGCCGGGGTAAGAGAAGACCAAGGTCATGGTTAAAAAGAGGGCTAAAGCGTAGAGCCAGAAAGGCTTGAGCAAATCAAGCGCGCAGAGCCTTTTGAACCCAATGGCAAAGGGTAAGGCCAAGAAGACCATGAGGAAGACAGCTAAGGCGGTCTGGAGGTTGAGCCATGCAGCCTTCAGCTTGGACATAGCTATGGCCTTTGCACCCCAAGCCAAGTAACTCCGCCAGGAAAGCTCTTTGCCATACGAGAACAAGTCATCGTAATTGGTCAGGAAGATGGTCTTAGTCCCGGAAGTGGGTAAGGGAACGCCCAGGGACGCCACGTTGCGAGCAATCCATGGGCTTATCAGGATGAGGTAAGCGAGGAGGAAGCATAAGGCAAGCCTGCGCTTCTGCTGGCGGGCCAAGAGGAAGACCACAGGCAGGATGAGCAGAAAGCCATCGGCTCGGGTGAGGTGGGCAAGGCCGGCGACTACACCAGCTAAGAAAGCGAGGGGAAGGGAACCGTCTTCCAAAAGCTTGCCTAAGAGGAGGAGGCAAAGCCCTCCGGCCAAAGCGAACGGAGCAAAACCATCGGTAGCAGGCCAATAGACAACGTAGAAGCCGGAGAAGATAGTGAGGAAAGCGGCCAATGTTGGGATAGCCTTGCCTTGCCCTGAGGTTTTCTCTTGCAGAAGCTCTGCCGTTTTATAGCTGATGATTGGCAGGCAAGAGGCCAGGATAATGAAAGGCAGCCGTGCTACGAAGTAACTTTTCCCCAAAAGTTTGAGGAAGGGCCAGGCAAGAAGAGAAGGTAGAGGCATCCAATAGGTGAAAGCGGGGTGAGGCAAGCGGTCGGGGTAATCCAAGTAATTCCACAAGAAAGGTTCCATCAAGCCATTACCTTTGGCCAAGTTTTCAGCCACGGTGAAATAGTAGCATGCATCCATGTAGCCGGGCTCTTTCACAGCCAGAGAAACTGCTGTGTAAAGGGCCAAGGCCAGTGCAAAAAGCCTCAGCATAATGCTTTTCCCAAGCCGAACTTAGCCTAAATTCTACCACAGGGAAAGCTTTCAAGCCATTCTGGCACTTTGCACTTTCGCAATGGCCCGCGTGTGTCATTGTGAGCGAAGTTAAGCAGTTTCCAAGCATCGGTGGGAATTGACCTGCCCCACCCCCGTTGGCTGATGGCTCGCCGGCGTATTTGGTCCCACTCCTGGCCAGCCTGCAAGGGCCAGCTGCTCGCCCCCTCTTTTGGTTTTGTGGGGGACACATATCCTCTGCCATGGGGCTCTGACCCGTGGCCTCCCCCTTTTTAACCCCTTTCAGGGGAGCCAGGGGGTCCTTGCAAGGGTAGGGGAATTGGAGCAAATTCTCTAAACCCCTGTCAAGGACCGCACCCTCTGGACCTTCTTTGCCCGCTGGGCGGCCGCGGAAGAAGCCGAGATAAGGCAATGCACCGCTAAACATCTGAAAGCGAGATGTAGCGGAAGCCAGGGGCGGATAGCCGGACCTGCTGCCGGCCTCGTGGTACTCCCTTGAGGGTGTAACTACCATCTGGCCCGGTGATGGCAATGAGGCTCCCCACCTGCACCTTTGCGCCAGGGATGGGTGGCTCCCTTTCATCCCGGATGCCGTTGCCGTTGTAGTCAAAGAAGACCATGCCCGAGAGGGTGAAGGTGGGAATGGAGGTAGGGGTTGGTGTTGGCATGGGGGTGCTGGTGGGTTGCAAGGTTGGTGTTGGGGTCAGGGATGGCGTGCTTGTAGGAGTAGCAGTGCTCATTGGCGTGGCGGTAGCGGTGGGCATGCGATAAAGATAGAGAAGCGGGGAGGTATTACTAATTGCTTTCAGCATGGGCGCTTTCCAACTCCTCAAGTTCAGCAGCTAAAGGAAATACCTTGTAGCGGCTCAAGCTGAGCAGAAACTCCACTCTAGACATCCCCGCCAGCTCGGCGGCACGCCCGGACGAGAGCCTGCCCATCTCAAACAGCTTGACGGCCGCCAGCATCCGGATTTCACGCCCAAAGGTCTCAGCATCTGCCTTTTCCGCCAGAAGCACCTTTTCCGGTATCTCAATAGTAATTTTCTGGAAAGCCATACCTCCTCCTTGCAATCGCGCATTTCAGTGCAATTATACCCTGGGCGGAAATGCTGTCAAGCTGCCCATTAATTTTTACCTTCGCTTCACCGAAGGATGACGCCCAGAGCAAGCCCCACAAGGCCTTTCAGTCGGCGCTTGACAAAAGCACCCCCTTTGTGTATCTTTAAACCAAATTCCGGAGAAAAGGAAGCCATGGAAGAGCTTAAGTATTGGCTTGGTTTCAGCTTAGTCAAAGGCATAGGGCCGGTCCGGTTCAGAAGCCTCTTGGAATACTTCGGAAGCGCCAGGGAAGCATGGGAGGCCCGGCCTGAAGAGCTCGCCCGGGCTGGGCTGGACCGCCGCTCAATTGAAAACCTCCTGGCCGTGCGTAAACGCGTGTCCTTGGACTTGGAAATGGAAAGGCTCCAAAAGGCAGGGATCCGCCTTGTGAGCTGGAAGGACGAGGATTACCCCTACAATTTGCGCCACGTGGAGAACCCGCCTTTCCTGCTCTTCGTTAAGGGAACCCTTAAGCCCCAGGATGAATGGGCAATAGCCGTGGTCGGAACCAGAAGGCCAAGCGTCTACGGGAAAGAGGCTACACGCTTCCTCGTGGAGCCATTGGCCCAAAGCGGAGTGACTATCGTGAGCGGGTTGGCTAAGGGGATAGACGGCCTCGCCCACCAAGTTGCACTGGAAGCCGGAGGGAGGACAATTGCCGTCTTAGGTTCAGGGCTTGATATAATTTACCCCCCGGAGCATAAATCCCTCGCCCAAGCCATCACCGAAAACGGAGCTCTTATAAGCGAATACCCCCTCGGGACACCGCCCGAGGCTACAAACTTCCCCCCTCGCAACCGCATCATAAGCGGATTGGCCAAAGGCGTTTTGGTCGTGGAGGCGGGGGAAACAAGCGGCGCCCTAATCACCGCCGAATTTGCCCTGGAACAGGACCGCGAGGTCTTCGCCGTGCCAGGAAGCATTTTCTACAAGACCTGCCGGGGGACAAACCGCCTCATCCAGCAAGGCGCAAAGCTTGTCCTCTCGGCTGAAGATATCCTTGAGGAGCTCAATATAACCTTGGTGAAGGCCAGGGAAGAAGTGAAAGCGGCCGTCCCTGCTACCGATACCGAAAGCTTAATCCTCTCCCACCTTTCTTCCGAGCCCACCCACATAGATGAAATCAAGAGAGCGACCGGCTTACCGATGTCCGAAGTCTCCAGCGCTCTTGCCATCATGGAGATAAAGGGACTGGTGCGCCAGGTAGGGGGGATGCATTACGTTTTGGCCAGGGAAAGCAGGGCGGAATATTTCGTGGATTAGGAGGGAAAGCTATGCTTGCGCTAATACTTGCCGGAGGAACGGGAACAAGGTTGTGGCCGAAAAGCCGAAAGTATAGGCCGAAGCAGCTATTGGACATCGTAGCCAAGAACACTATGCTCCAGGAGACTTTCATGCGCATAAGGCCAATCCTGGAGCCGGAAAGGATTTTCGTGGTTACCAACAGAACCTATGCCCCCACCGTAAAGGCCCAGCTTCCTTCACTCCCTGCCCGGAACATAATCACCGAGCCGGAGGGGAAAGGAACAGCCCCATGCATTGGGCTTTCGGTCCTTTACATGAAGCGCTTGGATCCGGAAGCGGTTATGGCCTCGCTCCATGCCGACCACGTCATAGAGAAGCCTGAGGAATTCCGGAGAGCCCTGTTGGCGGCGGCCGAGGTCGCTAAGGAAGGCTACTTGGTGACCTTGGGGGTGAAGCCTACCCAACCCGAAACAGGCTACGGCTACATCCGCCAAGGCCAGCTTTGGAAAGAAGTGGGCGGCTTCCCAGTCTACAAAGCCGAAGAATTTACCGAGAAGCCCAATTTTGAAACCGCCTGCTCCTACTTAGAGCAAGGCTGCTACTACTGGAACAGCGGAATCTTCGTCTGGAAGCTTTCCACGATAATGGAAGAGTTCCGCCAGCACATGCCCAGACTTTACTCCCAGCTTATGCGCATGGATGAAGCCATAGGAACCGAGGAAGAGGGGAAAATCTTGGAAGAAATCTGGCAAGAAGTGGAAAGCGAGTCCATAGACCAGGGGATAATGGAAAAATCCTCCCAAGTCATGGTCATACCCGTGGACATGGGCTGGAGCGATGTCGGAAACTGGGCTACGCTGGCTGATATCCTGCCTAAGGACGAAGCAAACAACGTAATAGTGGGAGGGGAGCACATCGGCCTTGACACGACTGGCTCCCTGCTTTACGGCACAAAACGCCTAATCGCTACCGTCGGTCTCAAGGACATGATTGTGGTGGAGACCGACGACATAATCCTGGTCTGCCCTAAAAGCAGGGCCCAGGATGTGAAAAAGCTGGTGGAGATGCTTAAGGACAAGAACATGGAAGAATATCTTTGAAAGGACGGAGGAAATGGGAGAAGACATCATAGCCTACTGTGTTAAATGCAAGGAACGCAGGCCAATGGAAAACCCCGAACCCATATACCTTCCTGGGAATAGGCCTGCTACCCGTGGCCGCTGCCCTGTTTGCGGCTCAACTTTGATTAAGATGGGCAGAACCCCCGCCCACGACCAGCTACCTGATCCGCCCAAAGATGAATATAAGCTTGTGATTGTGGAATCGCCGGCCAAAGCCCGCACCGTGGGCAAATTCTTGGGCAGGGGCTACTTGGTCAAAGCTTCCATAGGCCACGTGAGGGACCTGCTCCGCTCAAGCCTCAGCGTTGATGTCTCCAACGATTTCAAGCCTTACTACGTGGTCCCGAAGGAAAAGCGTGAGGTAGTAAAGGAGCTGCAGGAAGCAGCCCGCGGCGCCTCTGAAGTTTACCTGGCTACCGACCCCGACCGGGAAGGGGAAGCCATTGCCTGGCACATCATGGAAGTGGCCAAGATACCCCGCAATAAGGCCAAGAGGGTGGTCTTCCACGAAATCACAAAGCCAGCTATAGAGGAAGCCTTCGCTCACCCCAGAAGCATTGACCTGAACCTTGTGAATGCTCAGCAAGCCCGCCGCATTCTGGACCGGCTTGTGGGCTACATGCTAAGCCCACTCCTTTGGCGCAAAGTCCGCAACCGCACTTCCGCCGGAAGGGTTCAATCCGTCGCCCTGCGCCTAATCGTGGAAAGAGAGCGGGAAATACAGAACTTCGTCCCGCAGGAATATTGGTCAATAAAGGCCGAACTTGCCAAGCGCACCCCTGAACACCCTTCCTTCCTGGCCAAACTGGTAAGCATTGACGGCAAAGAAGTGGACCTCAAGAGCCGAGAGGATGTAGAGCCAATCCTGGCCGAACTGGAGAAAGCCTCCTACGTAGTCCAAGGGGTCAAAAGGGGGACGAGGAAGAAGAACCCGGCTCCTCCTTTCATCACCAGCACCCTTCAGCAGGAAGCATCAAAGCAGCTTGGGTTTACGGCCAAAAAGACCATGCTTATAGCCCAGCAACTTTATGAAGGCATACCCTTGGGGGAAGAAGGGCCCGTTGGCCTCATAACCTACATGCGCACCGATAGCGTCCACGTAGCCGAGGAAGCCCAGAAGGAAGCCCGCCGCTTCATAGCCGAGAGGTTTGGCCAAGAGCTTCTTCCTCCGAAGCCTCCTGAATACAAGACCAGCTCCAAAGTCGCGCAGGAAGCCCACGAAGCCATCCGCCCCACAAGCGTCTACCGAACCCCCGAATCCGTTGCCCCCTACCTCAACAAAGACCAACTCAAGCTCTACGAACTCATCTGGCGCCGGTTCCTGGCCAGCCAGATGGTCCCCGCCGTATACGATACCATTTCGGTTGACATCTTGGCCGATAGCCGTTACCTCTTCAGGGCTGCAGGCTCCTCACTACGCTTCCCCGGCTTCCTGGTAATCTATCAAGAAGCCAAAGAGGACGAGGCCGTTTCCGAAGAAGAGGAAGCCATGCCCATCCCACCCCTTGAACCCGATGAACCTCTGGATTTGGTGAAACTCCTGCCCGAGCAGCATTTCACTCAACCTCCGCCCCGCTACACCGAAGCCTCCCTGGTCCGGACTCTGGAAGAATACGGCATAGGGCGACCCTCAACCTATGCCCCCATCATCTCCACACTCTACGCCAGAGGTTATGTCAAACGAGAGGGGAAACGTTTAGTCCCCACTGACATCGGTTTCATCGTGAGCGATTTACTCACCCAGCATTTTCCCGACCTCATAAACGTTGGGTTCACGGCTGAGATGGAGGAGGACTTGGACCGGATAGCTCGTGGGGAGAAGGATTGGGTGAAGATGCTCCGGGAATTCTACGGTCCCTTTGCCCAAGAGGTAGCTCGTGCCGAGGAGGTCATTGAGAAAGTTGAGCTTCCGGTAGAGGAGACAGGGCTTACCTGCGAGCTTTGCGGTAGCCCTATGGTTGTAAAGTGGGGGCGGTTCGGGAAATTCCTGGCTTGTTCCAACTACCCTGCTTGCCGCAATACCAAACCTTACTTGGTAAAGACCGGCGCCTTATGTCCGCTGTGCGGAGGGGACATAGTGGAGCGCAAGAGTCGGAAAGGGCGCACTTTCTATAGTTGCGTGAATTACCCGGCGTGCAGCTTCTCCACTTGGAAGAGGCCGGTTTCAACCCCTTGCCCTTCCTGCGGCGGCCTAATGGTAGAATCGGGCAAGAATGAAGTGCGCTGCCTCAATTGCGGCGAAACTTTGACCTTGGAAGAGGAGCCAATGTAGCTAGGAGGCAGGCCTTGGAAAAGGCCTTGGAAGAGCTGCTTACATCGGCACCCCCCGACAATGCCCTCTGGAAAATTTGGGAATACCAAGCCTTCCGGGAAGAGGAGATAACCCCGCCAGTCCTGGACTTGGGCTGCGGCGATGGGAAGTTCACCCGCACCCTTTTCCATACCCCTTTGGACCTGGGGCTTGACATCAACAAGGGTAGGTTAAAGAGAGCGCTCTCCGCCCACGTTTACCGGTTTGTCCTCCAAGCCGATGCTTGCTCCTTGCCCTTCAGGGACAATTACTTTGGGACGGTTTTCAGCGCCTGTGTCCTTGAGCACATCCCCAGAGTGGAATTAGCCATAAAGGAGGTGGGTAGAGTCCTAAAGCCTGGGGGCAAATTCCTGTTCAGCGTCCCAAGCCATTACCTTGAGCGCTACCTCTTGGCTCCAGAAGCCCAGGCTTCCCCCTGGCTCTCCTTCTTAAGGCGAGGCCTCGCTTCCGTCATAAACGGTATCCTGAGCATGCGCCATTTTTACCCCCCATCCTATTGGAGTGCGATGCTAAGTAAGGCAGGCATGAGGCTCTCCCGTTTCCGTTACATCCTCCCGCCGAAGGCAGCAGCTTTCTGGGCCCACTCCTTCTTCTGGGGCAACGCCCTCTTCCCGACCCTTTTCCTCCTTTACCATACCTCGCTTAGGCATGTAATCCTGCGGGCCTTCTTGGCAGCCCTTCTGCCTCTAATTAAAGGCTCAGTTAGCGAAGGCGGAGCGTTGGTAATAGTGGCGGAGAAGCCAAGATGAAGAGGAGGTTGGACGTCCTTCTGGTAGAAAAGGGCTTGACTGAAAGCCGTGAGAAGGCCCAGGCCTTAATTTTGGCCGGGAAGGTCTTGGTGGAAGGGAAAACGGTCTCTAAGCCAGGAGCCTTCGTTCACCCTGAAGCGAACATTGAGGTTAAAGAGGGCCTACCTTACGTCAGCCGTGGGGGATTGAAGCTGGAGTTCGCCCTCAAAACCTTCGGAGTTGACCCCTCGGGCAAAGTGGCAATTGACGTTGGGGCTTCAACGGGCGGCTTTACCGATTGCCTCCTTCAGCACGGCGCTTCCAAGGTTTACGCTGTAGACGTAGGTTATGGCCAGTTGGCCTGGAAGCTCCGCCAGGACCCCAGAGTTGTGATTTTGGAACGGACCAACATCCGTTACCTCACTTCCCTCCCCGAGCTTGTAGACTTGGCTACTATAGATGTGTCCTTCATCTCCCTGAGGCTTGTCCTTCCGCCCGTTCTCAACCTCCTTAAGCCCAAGGCAGAGGTTGTGGCGCTTATAAAGCCTCAGTTTGAGGCCGGCCGCGAGAAAGTGGGCAAGAAAGGCGTGGTACGGGACCCGCAGGTCCACAGGGAAGTTCTGGAAAGCCTTGTAGATTTTGCCCAAGGCCTTGGCCTTTCTACTCTGGGCTTGACTGTTTCGCCGCTTCTTGGGCCGGAAGGGAACGTGGAATTCTTCGCTTACTGGGCCCGCGGGGTTGAAGCACGTCAATTGGATTTGGCGAAGGCTATTGAGGATTGCGTGGAGAAAGGGCAAATCCTGCAAAGGGGTGCTAAAATTGAGCAGCTTTGCCCTTGAGCTTTTAGCCTATATTTTCCTGACCTTGGTAGCTTTAGCTTTGCGGATAGGCGCCGCCTCCAGCCGCCTTCTGGGTCAGGATGAGGCCCTGAGGGCTCTGGCTGCCTGGCGTTTTGTCCAGGGGCAAGCCCCTGAGCCTTCGTGGCCCCTGGGCCCAGTGCCTCTCGGCTTGCAAGCCCTGGCTTTCCTCTTGTTCGGGGCTGGCGATGTAACCGCAAGGCTGCCGGCCGCATTGGCCGGAGGCCTTATCCCCTTAACCTTCTTCCCCCTGCGGCGAGTTTTGGGCAAGGATAGGGCTTTGGTAGCAGCGGCCATTTCGGCTCTTTCCCCGCTCTGGATTTTCTCCTCCTCCTTTGCCGATGGCGAGGCCATAGGGGCATTGGCTGCTCTGGTGGCAATAGGGGCAATTTTGTGGTATCGGGAAGGCAAAAGCTTGCCCTGGCTTTACGTTGCAGCCTGCGTGCTGGGGCTTGGGATGGCCTCAGGCCTTTCGTTCTGGACGATAGCCGGCGAAGGTTTAATCCTGGCCCTTCTTTTCCGGGAGAAAATTAAGCCTTTGGCCCGGGGAAACGCTGGCTTCTGGCCAGCTCTGGGGGCAAGCTTCCTGCTCACCTCTACTTTGCTCTTCTTCTACCCTCCCGGCCTCGGCCTCGCCGCCGATTCTTTTGCCCTTTGGCTCTCAAGCCTTTTTGGTGGCCACTTTTCCCTCAAACCGCTCGTAAATTTTTTGCTGTATGAGCCTCTGCTTATTCTGGCCGCTTTCTGGGGAGGGAAGGAAGGGCTTTACCTCTGGGCTTTGGCCGGATTCGGCCTGGCAGTGGCAATCTTCGGGGGCATTGAAGGGCCTGCCGGCTTTTTGCCCATACTGCTCCCATTGACCATCCTGAGCTCCCTCGGCTTATGCAACCTGTTCCGTAGTTTAGCCGGTGAGAAGTTCAGCGCTGAAGAGCTCATCGCTTTGGGCCTAAGCTTATGCCTTGGCGTGTGGGGGTTCTTGGGGATTTCAGCTTACACCTTGTGGGGGGCTTTTCCCTACCTCTTGGCATTTTTGGGGGCGGGCGTAGGCATTGTTAGCGCCTTAGTTGTCCTCTCCTCAATGCGCGGCCCCAAGGCTTCGTACCGGGTTTCAATCCTGCTCTTGCTTACCGCCTTCTCTTTGGGTGAAATCAAGCTGGCCCGTGGCCTCAACTTCTCCCCCTACGTTGAAGAGCACTTGCCCCTATGCCGCATCACCTCCCTTGAGGTAAAAGAAGCCGTGGATTCCCTCCGCAAGCTTTCCAGCTACAGGACTGGTGACCCATCTACCCTCAATTTAGCTCTGGTTGGAAACATCCCAGAACTTGAATGGTACCTGCGGGACTTCTCTGGCCTGAGAGTTCAAGAACAAAGCCACCCTCCCCTTGAAGCCGAAGCTTTTATAGTCCCTGCGGAAAAGGCCTCCCCGCCTGGTGAAAGCTATTTCGGGAGGCATTTTACCGTAAGGGAAGAATGCAAGGTGATGGGTCTGAGGGGGCTTGGCCTTTTGCGCTGGCTCCTTTACCGCGAACCGCTCGCTCCGCGCAAGGGGGAAGAAGCGGTTTTATGGGTAAAGAAAGGCTTTCCGGGCTTTAAGCCATAGGCCTTCAGGTTTAGGAAACGCAGCACTGGGACAAGCCAGGGCTTCTCAATTCTCTAATCTTTGTGGTAAAATAAAAACCGAAAACCACTGGGAGGAGGGAACCATGGGAGGGATTAAAAGCTTGAAAGCCTACATAGAAAGAATCCCTGACTTCCGCCGCCGTCAGGGCCGCATTTACCCCCTAACTGGATTACTTATGATGTTGATTTTAGCCGCTGTAAATGGGGAAAGCAGCTTGCGGGGAATGCTAATATGGGCCCAAAAGAATTGGGAAAAAATCTGCTGGGGTCTGGGAATGGGATGGCTCCCCCACCCACCTGCTTACGGAACAGTTTGGCGAATATTGAACCTTTTAGAGATATCCAAACTGGAAGAAGCCTTGAGTCAGTGGGCAAAGGGGGCAAATGTTGAGGCTATATGCATAGATGAGAAGAGCTTGAGAGGGAGCAAGAGGAAAGGGGGATTACCTGCGCTTCAAGTAGTTGTTGCTTTAGGGCAAGGGATTAAGCTTGTCTTGGGAAGGGAGGGAGTGGATGAAGAAAGAGCAACCGAAGCTGCTTTGCATCTCCTCAAAGGTATTCCAATAGAAGGGAAGGTGGTGACAATGGACGCTGGGCTAAATGGTAAGGGGATAGCAAAAGCAATTGTAGAAAAAGGGGGGCCTATTTGGGGATAGTGAAGGAAAACCACGGTGAGTTACGGGAGGCGTTAAAGGTAGCGATAGAGATTGAGAAGAGTAAAGCACCACCGGATGTAGAAGAGCATGATCGTGGGCATGGGAGGTTGGAGATAAGGAAGTATTGGTGGGTAAAGGCTGAAGAGGATATGCGGGAATATCTTGAGAGGGAGTTTGGGTGGCCTGACGTCCGTTGGTATGGGAAAGTAAGGCGTGAGCGGACTTTGCTTTTTCAAGGGAAATGGAGTAGCGAGGAGGTGATAGTGATATACGGGGGAGGGAGAGGGCTTAACCCGACTCCTCGGGAATTAAGCCGGTGGGTAAGGGGGCATTGGGAGATTGAAAACAGTGGTTTCTGGGTTTTAGATGTGACATACAATGAGGACCGGAATAATGCTTGTAAGATTGGTCGTCCTCTTCATGCCATTAGGTGCGCGGCGATAAATGTCATTCGCTTACAGGGTTTCCGGTACATTCCTGATGGACGCAGGGCGGCGTCGGCTCGTCCAGACCGAGGCCTTGCTTGGCTGTACAATTGTTAGAGCGTTGAGAAGCCCTG
>JGI24721J26819_10002260_pt1 | contig 21354 bp, 22 predicted proteins | sample YelNatPaOPGAMG01_FD_26819 | JGI IMG/M metagenome (IMG submission 26819) | reverse complement strand
TTGGATCCAGATTGACCAATACTATCTGATATTGCTTTATTTCCATTCTTCGTGATCTTCGTCATGAAAAACATCCGGCACAATTAATTTATCATCGCCATTGTCATGCATTTTTTTAAAGGCTTTATCCCATCCTTTCCTTGGTTTTGCCTTAGGTTTAAGAACAATATGATCTTTTTCGAGGATAACTTCTAAAACATCCTTGATATCATATTTTTCCAGGATTGTCTTACTCAATCTTATCCCTTTCGAATTACCAATTTTTATGACAGCGACGTCCATATAAAGTACATTTGTGCTTACAAAGTTATTACATTTTTATGATTTTATTTTTTAAAACGATATGTTGTTAAATGATCCTGAAGTTCAGCATCAGTTTGTCTTCCAGAAAGGCCTGCAGACGGTCTCCTTTCTGAACAGGACCGACTCCGGGAGGGGTGCCGGTAAAAAGGAGATCGCCGGTCTTAAGGGTAAAAAACCTGGATACGTAGGCAATCAGTTCATCAAAACCGAACAACATGTCAGAGGTATTGCCCTGCTGAACGGTTTTGCCATTGATTTCGAGACGGAACGAAATTCTTTTTGGATCAGGGATATTGGCAAGAGGAATAAAGGAACTCACCGGGGCTGATCCTTCGAAGGCCTTTGCCATTTCCCACGGAAGGCCTTTTTCTTTGGCTTTCTGCTGGAGNTCGCGGGCAGTAAAATCAATTCCGATACCTATTTCCTTATAATATCGATGTGCGAACCGGGGCGCNATAAACCTGCCGACGCGGCAAATGCGCAATACTATTTCTGTTTCGTAGTGGATTTCATTTGAAAAGGGAGGGTAGAAAAAAGGCTTGTTGTTGACGAGCAGTGAAGTATCAGGTTTGAGAAAAAACACAGGTTCTGAAGGGACGGGATTGTTCAGTTCCTTTGCATGTTCCGCATAGTTGCGGCCTATACAGATGATTTTCATTACGGTATTACTTTTTCATTTTCCTCAGTTTGATGGCAGTAAGAATTTTCTTTGTATAGGAAGGAAAATCTCCGTTCATCATCCATCCGTAATAAGCAGGATCTTTTTCCAGCACTTCCTCCACACTCATTCCCTTGTATTTTCCGAAGTTGAATCGTTCCACTCCCTTTTCATCGTAAATGATGCGTCCTGCGTAATCGGCATTGGTTGTGTGGGAAGAAAAACGGGCGAGTTGTTCGGTATCGTTGACAACCGGAATGCTTGTTTCTCCGTAAGGATCCTGATAAACAGCCCCCTGGTAGCGGTCGAGCTGGGCCATAAGAACTTCATAGGTAGCCCGTACATCGGCCTCGGCCGAATGGGCGTTTTCCAGCTCCTTGTTGCAGTAAAACCTGTAAGCTGCCGAGAGCGTTCGTTGTTCCATCTTCTGAAAAATAACATGCACGTCAATGATTCTTCTTTTTCTGGGGTCAAATTCCACATCGGCACGCAGGAATTCTTCCACCAGCAGGGGAATATCAAATTTGTTCAGATTGAAACCGGCAAGATCACAGCCTTCGAGAATATTGGCAAGAGTTTTTGCAATTTCTTTGAACGTCGGAGCATCTTTAACATCTTCGTTGGTGATACCGTGCACGGCCGTCGCTTTAGGGTCAATGGGCATCTGGGGATTCACCCTCCATGTTTTGCTTTCTTCCCTGCCATCGGGATAAACTTTGAGGATCGATACTTCCACTATCCGGTCGCGGGAAATGTTTACGCCGGTGGTTTCAAGGTCAATGAAAACAAGAGGGTTTTTAAGATTTAGCTTCATAACAGGTTTTTTTCATCCGTTTGTAAAGGTAGTAAAATCGGGAGGGGCGAAAAAGATTTCAGGACAAATCGGGATAATTTTCAGACATAAAAGGTTTGATCAATGAATCCGGCTGTTTTCAAAGTACTTTTCAATNCGTTGGATACATCAGCTCCTGACAAAATTGATCAGCCGGCTGGCAGATGGTACCAACCGGCTGATATGCAGAATTTTAGCACAAGTCCTAAGAATGAGATTCCGGGCCATACCGGCAGGAATTGGCTCACCTGATTTAACCAAGCATCATCGGCATGATCAGCATAAGGATATCCTCATTTTCCGAATCGTGTGTGGCCGGCAGTACAAGGCAGGCGCGCGAAGGATCGCCCAGTTCAAATACTACATCCTGCGAGGTGAGGTTTGAAAGGATTTCAATCAGGAAGGATGCCTTGAAACCGATTTCCATATCGTCTCCTTCAAAACTGCAGGGAAGTGTTTCATAAGCCGAAACAGAGAAATCGAGATCCTGAGCAGACACGGTCAACTGATTGCCGGTGAGCTGAAGTTTGATGAGATTGCTTGCCTGGTTTGAAAACACAGAAACCCGGCGAAGGCTGTTATAAAGTTCCAGTCGGTCAATAAACAGTTTGTTCGGATTATTGGGGGGAATAACAGCATGGTAATTCGGGTAGGTGCCTTCGATAAGCCTCGAAATAAGCTGGTAATCAGACAATGTAACAAAGGCATTCTTTTCATCGAATTCCAGTACAGTGGGTTGATCAGTTTTTGGGAGTATGTTTTTCAAAAGTCCGGCCGGCTTTTTGGGCAAAACGAACGAACCGGTTATTCCCGGCCTGATGTCGGTTCTTCTGTAGCGGACCAGTTTGTGCGAATCACTGGATACGAAAGTAACGGCTTCGGGTTCAATTTCTACAAAAATACCGTTCATAATGGGCCTCAGTTCATCATCGCCCACGGCAAAAAGTGTTTTGGAAATCCCCGAAAACAGAGCTTCGGCAGGAAGGGTAATGGCCTGCTTCTGTTCAGGCTTCAGGGATGGCAAAACGGGAAAATCGGCGCTATCCTGACCGGCAATGGAAAATTTACCGTTGGCTGAACGGATTTCCACTGTCAGGGTAGAAGGATTGATGTCAAAGTTCAGTGGCTGTTCGGGAAATTCTTTCAGTGTATCGAGCAAAATCTTGGCGGGAATGGCTATGCTTCCGCTTTCGGCAGCATTTTCAAGCTGCAACCCTGTTATGGCTGTTGATTCAAGATCGGAAGCGGTAATTTGTAAATGATTGTCTTTCAGGGTAAAAAGGAAATCATCCAGTATGGCCAACGTGTTCTTTGACGCAATAACCCGGCTGATAGCCTGAAGATGGTTATGCAACTGGTTACTTGAAACAATAAATTTCATAAGCGTTTATGTTAATCTGTTCAAAATCAAATTACAATTCTGTCAGTATCCCCCCTGAGACGGGGAGTCAATATTACAAAAAAATAGGGAACGGCAAATCAATAAGAAAAAAAATTCGAAACATCTGCCAGGTTTTGTTGGTATTGTCAAAGGTTATGGACGTAACCTTATTATTCCAGAAAATCAGAAGGTTCCATTAGGAGGTTGTCGAGATCAGTGTATTTAACCAGTAATATGTAACGGTCGCGGCTGCTTCTGGCGATGCAGAGGTAGGGATCCGGCCTGACCGAACCGGGGGTTCCGCTCAGGTACCTGTAAAATGCCACTGTTACGGAATCCGGAGTACAAACCGTTGTGAGGACAGCAAAAGGTTCCTGATTCAGTGACAATTCAATTGCTTTTGTCATGGATGAATCGTTTGGTATGGTTCCGGCGATCCTTCGGAGAGAAATCAGAAAATCCTTTAAAGCCAGCGATTTATCCGGTATCTTTCTGACCATACCCTGAAAATCAGTGAGAGACCAGGCAGAAGGGCCTGTTTTATTTAAGGAAAACGAAAGGTTTGGTTTGTCAGCATATTGCAGCCTTACTTCCTTTAAATCTCCCGCAGATAACGGATGCAGGGCTACGTCTTCCCAGAAATCAGTTTGTGCAGTAAAAATTCCGGCAGGGTTTCCCGGGAAACCAGGGATTACAAATGATACAGGTTTGCCATGTCCTTTCTGAAGGATGTAGGAACCTTCGGTATCGGAAACCACAAAGTAATGCCTGACAGGGCTTTTCCCTGCCAGGAAGATGGCCTGTGTCCCTTCNCTTTCCATCCTCTTTTTTACTGCACGGGCCTTTGTGCCNGGCAGGGGAGCCTTAATGGAAATGGATGCTGCTGCCTGAAGAAAGGATACGACAAGTCCTGGTTTTGCAGGTATTGAATCGTTTACAAACCATTCATTATCTCTTTTCACCAGGTGCAATGCAACAGAGTTTTCAGGCCTGGAGAGAGGGCCCTGCAGAATGATTTCCGAGATTCTCGCCGGATCAGGCAGAGCAAGATTCTGCATTTCCGGCCCGAGTGTACTGTACCTGTTGCGCAAAAGGTTATAAACAGTCAGGGCGAGGAACAGTAAAAAAATGAGGAGTATGATAAGTCTGCTGTTTCGCATGGTTTATCTGATATCTTTTGTTTTGCGGTAGATGCAGGTGACAAGTTCACACAAATCGCAGTTATAATCGTTGTAAACGACGTTTTTGCCAATTCCGATTACTCCGCTTACCGTCTTGATCGGATTCATCAGGGCAGAGTCATTCAGTGTGACGTGGCAGAATCCGGACGGGAAGAGGCGGAAAAGGTCGAACTGCCCGGCAGTTTCCCACCCGCAATAACCCGGGCTGTAGCGGTTGGTGATTTCGTAGCCCATTGCTTTCATTTCTTTACGGAACGATTCCTGAATCATATCCATTGCCTTTTCAACTGCCGCGGAACCAATTGTGTCATAAATATATCCTTCCAGCAGATTTCCGTTCTGCATGTGCTCCTTTGATATTTCACCGATTTTATTTCCTGCCGTACACAGGAAGACAGCTATTTTTTCCGACCCTTTCAGTTCGCGGAATATCTTAGCTTTGACCCGGAGCTGGTTGCCATTGATCAGCAACGACTTTTGTGGTTTCGTCCATAATAACATCGTACAGAAGAAGGCCGCCTTCGATTTGTATAAGCGACCCGGCTTGTTTTAGAGCTTCCTGAAGGAGGGTATCAATTGGCGGAACCAGGTCCTTTGGTTCATATCCCATTACCCTGGCCGTTTCTTCAATGGTCATTTGAAGATCTCCGAAAGGAATACGGAATTGCCTTTTTTGAGGGTAAGTGTTTTCCTGCTTATTCATTTCGTATGGTTCAGACCTATCTGGAGGCAAAATTACCGGAAATATCCTGTAAAAAAGCAAAATGGCAGAATTTTGTTTTTCCTGAAAAAAGAAAACGCCTCAGCGGGCAATTGAGGCGTTTTCANGATAGNCGGGATTTTTTGCTTACAGGCTGATATCAACACCTGCGGAGAAAATCATAGTTTTCTTGAAGTATTCATCTTTGGCAGGCACGTTGTTGGCCCCTATGGGAACGGTGTAATCTTTGGAACCTTTATCATACATGGTGTAAGCATATCCGAGGTTGATTCCGATCTTTTCATTGAGTTTAAAAAGAAGGCCGCCGCCAATTGTATTGGACGTCAGGCTGAAGCTCTGATCGCTCTGGTAATTTTCTTTTACGCCTGTCTGAGCATGCAGGAATCCGGCACTTACAAGGAATTTTTCTGTAATACTGTANTCAGCTCCGAAGGCAATTTCGTAAAAGTTTTTGTCGATAACTTTATCGTTGGTAACAGGCTGGCCTTCGAGTGATTTTCCGTAGTCGGCATTCTTGTCGAAGTAGTAATTGTATGACACAGAAAGCTTTAATGAGGGCAGAACATTGTAATCAAGACCTGCCGCAAGCATAGCCGGCATATCGCTGTTAATGGTTGAGTCTTTTTTGAACAAACCGCCTCCATCTTTATTGTCGTTGATGGAAGTTTTTACTTTCATAGCAGTTTTGAATTCATATTTAAGGGCAATGTTCAGTTTTTCCATGGGTGAGAAGTGCAGGCCCAGAAGAGGAGTGAAGCCGGTTCCTGTTTGTTCGGCATCAACTTCCTTGTCGCCGGTCTGAACATCAAGTACGGCTGCGGTTCCCTGCAGAGTTGCCTTGGTTATTGCATCAAGGCCGGGTGTACTGGCAACGGTTCTGAGGTAGGTTCCCGGAGTCTGCCATCCGCCGTAGTTGGCAGGAGCCTCGATCTTGTAATCTTTCAGGAACCCTTTGTATGTATTTTTTGCTGTTACATAACGGGCACCTACAGCCACACCAAGCATATCAGTTACCTGGTAGGTAGCGTTAAACTGGTATCCGAAGTATACCGAGGTTCCTTCAAAATTGGTGGAGAACTGGTATCCGGTTACATTTCTGAAATGGGGGTCGGTTCCGGTAGCTGTAGCAATAGCCTGATCAAGAGGTGCCAGACTGCCCTGGAGAATAGGAACCACGGTTGAGAGCGGTACTTCAAAGGAAGGAAGGCCATTGTCGTATTTGGCACCGCCGCCTCCGCCTACCGGGTTAAAGCCGAAGGAGAAAGCCAGTTTGTCCATTTTGTACACGGCATAAACGCCGGGGAACACAGGAGCCGAAACCTTTCCTTCGTATTTGAAGGGATTGGTGCTCAAATAGTTGAATGTGGTCGTCACATCCTTGTTTTGCAAAATGGTCTGGTTATTCAGGGAAAAATGCAGTCCGTTGTTCAGCTTTCCGAGTCCGGCAGGGTTAAAATATACTGCATCGATTCCCGTGGATGCATTCCGTGAAAGGGTACGCACCCAGGATGCACTCTGGTTGGTGTTGGTAACGATGCCACCTCCCAGTACATAACCGGCTGTGAAAGCCACGGCCAGTGTGGTTAACAGGATTTTTTTCATAGGAGTTAGGTTTAATATTCCGGGCCTAATTTAAATCTATTATACGAAATAGCAAATTGGAGCATTTTTTTTACCGTGAACGGAACGGGAATTTTATCTGACCGGTGCAGGCTAAAAACAGGAAAAGCGGTTTTTGCAGGGAGGACCAGACGGGGATAAAACCTATCCGTTCTGCAGGGTGCTTATTCCACTTCGATAAACTGAAACGGTATTCCAAGAATGGAGGCATAATATTGCCCGCGCTCAAGAACATCGTCGTCACCCTGTTCGTAATACCAGTTGACGATGAGGCTTTTGTTCTGGTTCTTGAGCTGGGTGAGTTCCTTCAACAGGTGAAGTATGGCAACTGCCGAGTCGCTGTTGGAATATTCAAGTTTAATGTTTATGACCGTTTGATCAGCGGGATTTTTGCAGTATTCGAATACCCACATAAACAGAGCGTCGTAAAAGCGCGGAGCATCTTCCATTACGGAACGGCCTTCAATGGTAATTTCTCCCGTGGCTTTCATTCTGATTTCCGGGGTACGTTTGGTTCCCTCAATGTGAAGGTCTTCCATTCGGGCAGGATTAACTCACTAAAAATACAAAAATATTTTAATTGACAAAAACCGAAGATGAAACAACGATCATTTTGACGCGTTCCGTATGCTTTTTTGTCGCCTGCACTTCACCGGGAAGTTCATTCAGACCTTGTCAGGGGAACGATATCGTGGCCGGAAAACATTTTTTCCCTGAATTTGTAATAGCCCGTAATGGCAATCATAGCCGCATTGTCGGTGGTAAAACGGGCCGGAGGAATAAACAGTTCCCATCCATATTGTGAAGCAAGGGCCTGCATTCTTTTCTGAAGTCCGCTGTTAGCGGCCACTCCTCCCGCCAGTGCAATCTGGTGAATGCCCGACTGCCGGCCGGCGGCTACCACCTTTTCAGCCAGGATATCTACAATGGTGTACTGAAGACTTGCACATAAGTCGGGAAGATGCTTCTCAATGAAGGAAGGATCTTCTTTCACCTTTTCCTGAAGGAAATAGAGAAACGAAGTTTTCAATCCGCTGAAACTGAAATCAAGGCCAGGTATTCTTGGTTTACTGAAGGAAAATGACGTCGGGTTTCCTTCCTTTGCCAGCCGGTCAATAACGGGTCCGCCCGGATAGGGCAGGCGCATGAGCTTGGCGCATTTGTCAAAAGCTTCACCGGCAGCATCATCCAGGGTGCGTCCCAGCACTTCCATCGAAAGGTGGCTGTTGACCTTCACCAGCTGGGTATGCCCCCCTGATACAAGAAGGCACAGAAAAGGAAAATCGGGCTGATGAAGGGTTTTGTTGTGTTCCTTAATGAAGTGAACCAGTATGTGAGCCTGCAGGTGGTTTACTTCAATCAGCGGTTTCCCGAGGGCAAGAGACAACCCCTTGGCAAAGGAGGTTCCGACGAGAAGCGCTCCCATCAGACCCGGGCCGCGGGTAAATGCCAGCCCGTCAATATCTTCCGGCTTCAACCCTGCATCTTTAAGAGCTTTGTCTACAACAGGAACTATATTCTGCTGATGCGCACGGGAAGCCAGTTCGGGTACTACTCCGCCATAACTGCGATGCACTTCCTGCGTGGCAATAACCGATGAAAGAAGGTAGCCATCCTGAACCACGGCAGCTGCGGTTTCATCGCAGGAGGATTCTATGCCTAAAATGCTTACATTCACGATGGTTAAAATAAACTATTTTTTATTTCTTTGCGTTTACCTTACAAACGGCCAAATTATCAAAAAGTTTTTCAAAATATTTCTTTGGTTTTTTCTGGGAATTATTTCCATTCCCCTGGCCGCCTTTTTGCTTTTACAGTCTGAAAATATTCAGACCTTCGTGGTCAAAAACCTCTCCCACAGGCTGTCCGGGTCACTCGGAGCTCCGATTACCCTCGACCGTGTTTCCATAGCGTTTCCCAACAAAATTATAATCTACAATCTTTGCATTCAGGATCAGGGTCACGATACACTGCTGTATGCTCCTGCCTTTACGGCAAAACTGGGAGGAATTAACCTCTGGAATAAACGTATCAGTTTCACCAGATTACAGGCTGACAACCCATATATCCGTCTGGCCTCTGATTCCACAAAGACGTTGAATCTTCAGTTTATTATTGATGCATTGAAGAGTAGAGGAGATACTTCAGGTAAAAAACTCCAGCTTTCGTTTCACACCATCCGGTTTTCGGATGCAAAATTCAGATTATCCATCTGGAATGAAGAGAATGTTGAAAAAAAAGGCATCGATTTTTCTGATTTGGAAATGGATTCATTGAATCTCCTCATTGTTGGATTGCAAAACAAGGGCGACAGTGTCAGTTTTCTTTTGCGGGAATTTTCGGGCATTGAGAAAAGCGGGTTCTGTCTTGAACGGATGGAAAGTCTTTTAAGTATCAGCAAACATTTCTTGCATTTCAAGGATGTACTTCTCAATACTCCTCTCTCGCAAATCGAAGCNCCCTATATATTTTTCGATTTTGATTCACTTTCCCAGTTCNGAAAAGGTGTTTTTGGTCAGAAGGTTTTTATGCGCATCAAAATTGACAAGGGAAATCTTCANATGCAGGACCTGGGATATTTTGCGCCTTCGTTNAGCAATATTCCCCATGCCGTGCGGTGTTCNGGGACTATATCTGGCCTGTTGAGTGATGTGCGGATAAGAAACCTGTTCATAGGTTACAACCGGGAGACTGTTTTTGCCGGAAATGTTGATATGACAGGCCTTCCGGACATCAGGCACACCTATATTAATGTGAAGGTAAATCGTTTTACTACTTCTCCGGGAGATGCAGAGAGTCTCCAGTTGCCCTGGATCCGCANGAAAATCAGTCTGCCCGAAACGCTCCACCGACTGGGTAAAATACAGTATCAGGGCAAATTCACCGGGTTTTTTGATGATTTTGTTACCTACGGAACACTTTCTACCCGGCTTGGAACCCTTCGCAATGATCTTATCATTACCCATCAGGGCAAAAATCATTTAACTTTCAGGGGGAATATTGAAACCGGAAATTTTCTGCTCGGAGAACTTCAGGATCCGGGGAAAAGGAATCTGGGAATGATTTCATTCCGGGCCGAGGTGGACGGAGAGGAGAAGGATAATCATTTGCAGGCGCGGTTAAATGGTACCGTACCTTTGCTGGAGTTTAAAAATTATTCGTACACCAATATTCGTCTCGAAGGAACTTTTACGCGCAATACNTACGATGGTAGCATCTATATCAACGACCCGAATCTGTCAATGGATTTTCTGGGCCGGCTTGATTTTTCGAAAGAAACTCCGGAGTTTGATTTTACCGCCAACATTGCACGGGCGAATCTTTTTCCCCTGCACCTTGTGAATAAAGATACGGCTCTTACGGTTTCGTGCATTCTTACGGCGAATTTTGTGGGCAATAACGTCAGCAGCCTTAACGGGGACATAAAGCTGCTGAATGCGCGATTTGCGCGGCCCGGGCAGTCGCTCATGCTCTATAATATGATCCTCAGTGCTACCCGGCAGGGCGACAAGGGAAACCTTACCCTGCATTCCGATGTTCTTGATGCCAGCCTTGAAGGGGTATATGATTTTGGTGCTCTTGGCTCATCCCTGACCCATATAGCCGGGGCATTTCTGCCTTCCGTCAGTTCTCAGGGGATGAACAAGGCAAACGGCAGGAATAATTTTTCCTTCCGTATTAATATAAGTAATCCCGGAGAAGTGCTGTCCTTCTTCGCCCCTTCTTTGCAAATGGCGGAAAACACCTCGGTGGAAGGCAAAGTGAACAGCCTGGAAAACCTTGTTTATCTTCAGGGGTCTTCATCGCAAATAGCCTGGAAGGATTTTGACTTCTCCAAATTTTCCCTCCTCGTGCAGCCTGTCAATAATACCTTTACCATACTTTTCCGCACCGATCAGTTTACTTTTCATAAGAAGATAGCCTTTGCCGATGTCCGGGGAAAGCTGGAGATGCGGAACGACAGCATTTATGTCAATTTACAGAATCCACTAACAGCAGGGCTGAACAAGGGACAATTATCCGGTACAGCCAGTTTCACACGAAAACCTGGCGGCAGGGTTCTGGTGCGAACGGATATTTCTCCCTCTTCTTTCGAAGTGGATGATGAAAAGTGGGTTATCGAACCGTTTACCATGGTTTTCGATTCGGCTTATTTTGAAGTTGATGGTCTGCGGATGCATAACGGTACGGAAGAGATTGCTGCCTCAGGTGCTGTTAGCAGCAGTGACAGCAATCAGTTGGTAATGAATATGAAGGACCTTCAGGCGCGAAGGCTTAATCTGTTCACTGCAGATAAAGGATTTTCGTTTTCCGGCCTCATCAATGGGAACGCTTCCCTGCAGAAACTCTTCGATAACGGACGGTTTCTCGGTGATTTCACAATTGACAGCCTGGGTATTAATGGTGAAATCCTTGGAAATACCAGGGTGCAGAGTCTGTGGAATCAGCAGTCAAAGAAGATTGACCTGCTCATACGTTCTTACCGTGGTAATCTTCTGTCTCTGGAAGGAAAGGGAGATTTTGTTCCCGAATCCGGGAAAATTGATGTGGATTTATCTCTCAGCAAGATGCGGGTCAACATTCTTAAACCGTATCTTTCAAAGGTCTTTTCTGATCTTAACGGATTGGCTACCGGCAGATTGCACCTGGGCGGAACTGCAAAGGCGCTGGAACTGGATGGCGACCTCGACGTTCAAAAAGCTTCCTTTATGGTCGATTACCTGCAAACGCGGTATTCGTTTACCGATAAGATTGCCATTGAAAAAAACAGGATACTTTTAAATAACGTCACGGCCTTTGATGAAAACGGGAACAAAGCTTCAATAAATGGCTACATCTTTGGAAACAGGCTCAAAGAATGGAGCATGAACATTTCAATTGCGGCCCGGAATTTACTTTGCCTCAATACGACATCGAAGGACAACTCCCTGTTTTACGGAAGAGCTGTGGCCACAGGCAATATCACCATTTCAGGGATAGTTCCCAACCTGAAGATGAACATTACTGCAAGAACAGAAAAAGGTACCCAGTTCAATATTCCTCTTAATACAACTCAGGAAATTACTGAAATTCCTTTCATTGTTTTTAAGGGAAAAAGTTTACGCACAACCGAAAAAACGAATGTTCAGCCACCATTGACTCCCGGTTTGCAGGGTATGGAACTGAATTTTGAACTTACCATTACACCCGATGCCGAAGCCCAGATTATTTTTGATCCCAAAATTGGTGACGTAATCAAAGGACGGGGCAATGGAAATATAAAAATGGAAATAAGTACCAACGGCAAATTCAGAATGTATGGCGACTATGTTATTGAAGAGGGGGATTACCTTTTCACGCTTCAGAATGTGATCAACAAACGATTCAGGGTAGAAAGAGGGGGAACGGTTTCGTGGAACGGGGATCCCAAGGATGCCAACCTCAATATTAAAGCTATATATCCCGTCAAAACCTCGCTGTATGAATTGCTGGTTGACGCTACCGAGCAATATAAACGAAGAATTCCGATTGAGTGCCAGATATTTCTCACTGACAAGCTGATGAACCCGACAATACGGTATGATATTTACCTTCCGACCGCCGAGGATGAACTGAGGAACAAGGTGAAAAATGCTATCAATACACAGGAAGAGCTTAGCAAGCAATTCCTTTCGCTTCTGATTCTGAACAGTTTCATGCCCAGTGCAGAACGCTCAGCAAGTGGTACGGGAATCAGTACTCCTACCGGACTTGGCTCGGCCAGTGTAGGTGTTACCGGAAGTGAACTGTTATCAAACCAGCTTAGCAACTGGCTTTCGCAGCTCAGCAGGGATGTGGACATTGGCATCAACTACCGCCCGGGTGATGAGATAACCACCCAGCAGGTCGAAGTGGCATTGTCAACCCAATTGCTGAACGACCGGATTACAATAAACGGGAACCTCGATGTTGGCGGAAACGAAATGGTCGCCAATAATGCCACCAATACTTCGAACATTGCGGGCGATTTCGTGGTCGATATCAAACTGAATGAATCGGGAACACTGAAGCTGAAAGCATTCAACCGGGCCAACAACAGAATATTGTACGATTATGCACCCTATACTCAAGGTATTGGTGTTTCNTACAGTGAACAGTTCAATTCTTTTGGCGAATTGTTGAAAAGGTACCTGAGAAAATTGAGCGGAAAAAAGGAAGAAGAAGTATCTTTGCCCGACAACGTGCAATAAGTTAAATAGAAAACCGTTACAGTTGATTAAAGCCAACAGAACATGATGCCTGAAATGATGATTATGAACCTGCTTATGCAGATCAGCACCCGTGCTGCTGCTGATTCAGCTTATGCCCACGGAGCCAAGGAGATAAGCCTTTCATACTGGGACCTTATGCTGAAAGGTGGGCCGGTAATGATTCCTATCGCTATCCTTTCGGTGATTGGCATATACATTTTTGTGGAAAGATATTTTGCCATAAGGGCTGCGGCAAAAGTGGACCAGAATTTTATGAACCGGATCAAAGACTATATCCATGACGGGAAAATTGAAGCCGCGGTTGCTTTATGCCAGTCGATGCCCAATCCCGTTGCCCGGATGATAGAAAAAGGCCTGCTCCGTATTGGCCGTCCGCTGAGTGACGTTAATACGGCTATTGAAAACGTTGGCCAGCTCGAAGTCTATAATCTGGAAAAAGGCCTGCCCACCCTGGCAATTGTGGCCGGTGGCTCTCCGATGCTCGGGTTTCTGGGAACCGTCAGCGGGATGATCAGGGCATTCTACGATATGTCAATGGCCGGGAACAATATTGATATTACCTTGCTTTCAAGTGGTATCTACGAGGCCATGGTAACAACCCTCGCCGGTCTTGCTGTGGGAATTATTGCTTACTTTGGCTATAATATACTGGTAGCTAATGTCGAAAAGGTGGTAAACAATCTGGAAGCTACTTCCGTTGAATTTATGGATCTGTTGAATGAACCTGTGAAATAACCCGTCTATGGCCATTAAATCGCGCAATAAACGAAGCATAGAATTCAGCATGGCATCCATGTCGGATATGGTGTTTCTGTTGCTTATCTTTTTTCTCATCTCCTCTACCATGATCTCTCCCAATGCCCTCAAATTGCTTCTTCCCCAGAGCAACAGCCAGGTTCAGGCCAAACCGGTAACCACGGTCAGTATTACCCGTGANCTTCAGTTTTATTATGAAACTACCCGGGTAGATTTTGAACAATTGGAACCTTTACTCAAGGCCAAGCTGTCAGGAACTCAGGATCCAACAGTTTCGTTGCATGTTGACCGCAGTGTACCCATGGAACAGGTTGTCCGCGTAATGAATATTGCCCAGCGCAACCGGTTCCGGCTAATACTTGCCACAGCGCCCGAAGAACGATGACCGACATATTTGAACATAAGAAAGGTTTGATCGGTACCGTGATTGCCCACGCAATTGCTGTCGTACTTCTTATGTTTTTCGGGCTTCGTACGCCTCTTCCCTTACCTGAAGAACAGGGAATCCTGGTTAATTTTGGTACCGATTTGCAGGGAACCGGCACCGTGGAGCCTCTCCAGAATGTTTCGCCGCCCCGGGAGGAAAAGACACAGCCGGCTGAAAAAAAAGAAGGGGTTCTTACCCAGGATTTTGAAGAAGCTCCGGTCATTGAAAAGAAACAGGAAACCAAAAAGCCGGTGCAGAAAAAAACAGAAACCAGGCCGCAGGTAAAACAGGAAGTGAAAGAACCTGTGAAGGAAGAGCCTAAATTGAATCCACGGGCTTTATATACAGGGAGGAAAACTTCAGGGGAACCATCCGCAAGTGAAGGAGAAGGTTTGTATAAAGGGAATCAGGGGGTTCCTGAGGGAAGCCCTGATGCCACCACCCACGGGCAGGGCAGTGGTACGGGAACAGGAGGAATCCAGTTTTCGCTCAGCGGGCGCAGTTATCTTTCCCTTCCCACTCCCGAGTATAAATATCAGGTGGAAGGAACAGTGGTTGTTGAGATTCTTGTTGACCGCGAAGGGAATGTCATTTCAGCCACACCGGGTGTAAAGGGATCCACCACCCTGAATGAGAATCTGCTTCAGGCTGCCAGAAATGCTGCACTGAAGGCAAAATTCAACCGGAAACCTGACGCTCCTGCCACCCAGAAAGGAACCATTACCTATCATTTTCTCCTCCAGTAGCGCATTGGCCGATTATATAATGCGCACTTCCGGTTCAAGGTTAATTCCGAATTGTTGATATACTGATGCCTGAACTGCATTGGCCAGTTCGAGTATTTCCCTGCCGGCAGCTGCACCGTAATTTACAAGAACCAGCGGCTGATGAGGGTGAACCCCGGCATCTCCTTTTCTGTATCCTTTCCAACCACATTTTTCTATCAGCCAGGCGGCAGGTATTTTGACAAACCCTTTTCCTGCCGGAAAGAAAGGAATATCAGGATTTTCTTTTACCAGGGCGGAAAAATCTTCTTCGGGAACGACAGGATTTTTGAAGAAACTGCCTGCATTTCCCACCTGAGCCGGATCGGGGAGCTTCCGGCGGCGTATGGCAATAACTGCCTGGCGGACAGCACGTATTCCTGGCCCTGCATACTGCCGCATTTCTTCCTTCAAACCTTTGTACTCTGTGTTCAAAACAGGATGGAGGCTGAGGCGGAATCTCACCGACAGAATGATGGAGTTTCCGGCCATCTGATTTTTAAATATGCTCGTACGGTATCCAAAACCGCAGGCCTGCGATGGAAGGGTTTTTATGGTTTTCTCGTCGATGGAGTAGTAAGTAACTGATTCGATGCTGTTTCCGGCTTCAGTTCCGTATGCTCCGATGTTCTGCACGGGACTGGCACCAACAGTTCCCGGAATCAGGGAAAGGTTTTCCAGTCCGCCAAAGTTCCTTTCAACTGTCCAGTCAACAAATTCATCCCAGTTTTCACCCGCCGCCGCTTCAACAATCACATATTCCTTATTCTTATGTACCATCTGTATTCCGGTAAATCCTATCCGGAGAACCAGGCCTTCAAAGTTTCTGGTAAACAGAAGGTTGCTTCCGCCTCCCATAATCAGCAGGGATTCCTTCTGAGGCCATTCTGCAAGCACCTCAGGTATCTGCTCCGGATCGGTGCAGAAATAATAGTATCTTGCCTGCGCCTCAATACGGAAGGTATTCAGATTTCGGAGAGAGACATTCTCGGAAAATTTGATCATGCTTATGATTTCCTGCAAAGATAGTTTCTTAACCAACTACTTTTTCATTCTGCTGATGTTGAATTACTGATGACAGACCAGGAATGCACATCAGGCCGGCTGACGAACCAATGCGCAGTGGGTTGGTCCTGGGTGCATGCATCCGGGCCAACCCCGCAGAAACGCTGTGAAAGCGGCCCGCCCGTGTACATTGCACATTTGTTGATGCGCAATGTGGAATAAATATAGTATTTTGGCTTACGTTATATAGAGCGGGTAGGAAGCTTATGAAAAGATCCATTGCCCTTGCGGTGACAAATGACCTGGCCACTGACCAGAGGTTGCACCGGATTGCGCATACCCTTTCGGAAAATGGGCTCCGGATTACACTGATTGGCCGCTGGCATAAAAATATCCCGGAGGCAGAACTTCCGTTTCGTGTTGTGCATCTGAATCCGATTTTCCAGGAAGGATTTCTTTTCTATGCATTTTTTAATATCCGACTGTTTTTTTATTTGCTTTTTCACCGCTTCGATGCAGTAACAGCCAATGATCTTGATACGCTTACAGCTTGTTATCTGGCCTGCCGGATCAAGCGTATCCCGTTGCTTTACGACAGCCATGAATATTTTACCGGACTGCCGGAACTGGTTGACAGGCCTTTTGTACGAAATGTCTGGAAGCTGATCGAGCGAATGTTCCTCCCCCGGATCCGTTTTTCCTCCACTGTTTGCAGACCTGTTGCTGAATTGTATTTTCAGCAGTACGGCGTCCACATGGAAGTAATCCGCAATGTTCCATGGTACAGACCTTCCGTTACAGCTGAGAGNGAAAGCAAGGTACGCACCATAATCTATCAGGGGAGCATTAATGTCGGACGTGGCATTGAAAATGTGATAAGGGCGCTTCCTTTTCTTCCGGAGGTTCGCTTTGTCATAGCCGGAGATGGTTACCAGCGCCGTGAAATTGAACGTCTTGTTCAGGCTGAAGGCCTTACGCGGCAGGTGCAGTTTGCGGGAAGGCTATTGCCGGATGAGTTATACCGGCAAACCCTGCAGGCTGATGTGGGAGTGTCACTTGAAGAGCGCATAGGCGACAATTATTATTTCGCCCTGCCAAATAAACTCTTCGACTACATTCAGGCACGCATACCGGTATTGGTATCTGCATTTCCGGCAATGAAAGAAATTGTTGATACTTATGGAATTGGTCTAACCACAGAATCACAGGCCCCGGAACATCTGGCTTCGCTTTTTCAGCAAATGTTGTACAATGAAGCATTGCGGCGCGAATGGAAAGTCAATCTGGAAAAGGCCGCTCATGACCTATGCTGGGAGAAGGAAAGGGAAAAACTTCTGAAGCTATACAGGCAGGCAAAGTTGATTTAATCGTTAAGTGGCCACCTAACGGGCTGCCCCAAAAAAGAACAGCAGAACAGTTATTCGTCTTCCCTGAAATTCTTAAGAATTCCGGATAAAGCTAACCGCATTTTTCTGCCGGCGGCAAGATACAGATGCTGGAACCGTGCAAAACGCTGATGCGAAGGTTGCAACAACTTGACAATCGTCAGGTACATCAGGGGCCCGAGGATGATCATAACGACAGCCCAGGCAATCAGTGCGGCAAGGAAAAATTCTCCTCCCAGGGCCGCTATATCGCTAAAGGAGGAAACCGAGATAAAACTCACACCCTTGCCCGAACTGTGGATTCCGGTAATGAGCGCACCAAGCCTGTAAAAGGGCAGATACAAAAGGATCTGGAAGGGAAAGAGGAGGTAGTTGATGGTTTGTACCATAAGGTGGTTGAGCCGCAGAATCACTGCCAGCACAAATAAAAGGAGCGTATTCGTGAAGGGTATGGGGATAATGGCAAAACAACAGGCCAGGGTGATGGCCAGGGCAATGCGCTCCGGTGACAACCCATCCTGAATGAGNTCAATGACCTGGTTTTTCAGTGTTTTATACCTGGTAATCGGAGAATGTTTCATTCTTAACCGGAAAATAAACAGGCAAAAGTAATAATTTTCTTTTTTATGTCCGGTAAACCCGAAAAGTAATCATTTTTTTGGTAACTATCGTATAATCAAGTAGTAAAGGTAGCCCCTCTGTTTCAGAGAATAGCGAATACCTGTGTCCTGGTTTGTTCTCTTTTATTATTTGGCGCAGGCTCGATTCACGCTCTTCCAGAAAGGGGCAGATAGTGATGCAGTTCATCAATTGCTGATGTATTGCTGAAAACAGATTGGGAAATTCACGGCTACGCTATCATATAAAAATTTATATTTGTATAAGACATAGATAAAAAAAGAGCATTAAACTGTGGATAGCAGCAGAACAAATCAGAGCTATCAATAAACTGACTGAACGGACAAATTGAAGTGTAATTGTTTGAATGACAATGCAATAATTGTTAGTTTCAAATAATTTAACTTAAAAGTGAAATAAAAATTTGCATAATTCATTTATAATTGAATACATTTGCACTTGAAATATTTGATGACCAGGGGCAAGTTTGCACTTTTTATACCGTAAGGTGGGTAGATGAGGAGCTTTCAGAAACCGATAAGTTTTTCGTAAAATATGAAAACCACAGCACTTTTCAGCGGCCATTGCAGGAATTGGCAAAGTTTATTTCCAAAAAGATCGGAGATGAAATGGGTGCGTTGGAAGATTTCTTCAGATTTGAAAATGCTGCACAAGCTCTTCCGCCTTCCGGCACTTACAAAGTGGAAGATATTTACATCGATTACGGGAATTTTCCCCTTCGCTTATATTGTTTGCGGATTTCAGAGACCTTGGTGGTGCTGTTCAACGGAGGTGAAAAAACAGCCAATACCGCACATGGGGGAAAAACAAGTATGGCATTTNGAGATGCTAACCTTTTTGCCAAACGCATAATGGATGCATTGATAAGCAAAGAAATTTACATTACACCTAACCGGAGAGAATTTCGTTATTACAATGGCAGTGATGAAATAATATTATAAAGAACAAACAGAATGAGAAGTAAAGTTTTCCAAAGAATATTAGATAATACTCCAAAGGATGTTGAAATATTCGTGGATTGGTATGCCGATCTGGTAGTTCGCATAAATCAGCTAATACGTGAAAACAACATCAGCAAAAAAGAATTGGCTGAAAAGATGGGCAAAAAACCATCTGAAATTTCCAAATGGCTAAATGGTGAGCATAATTTCACGCTTCGTTCACTCGCTAAATTATCGGCTGAGTTGGGAGAACCATTATTGGAAGTGCCCAAACGAAAATCAAATNCCACTTTCACAAGTGGCTACAGTCGAAGTGTGTANACATTTGTAGTTTATAAAAAAATAGAGCCTTCAAAGCCTTCAAAAGTCATTGAATGGAAACAGGCAAGCGAATTAAATCATTTAAGCAATGTCGGATAACACCAATATATTTGACCCTGAAAAAATCAGTATCATTGAGTTTAAGATGGTGAAAAGTCAGGTTGATGTGCCTGAAGAGTTTGACATTTCAAATGTAAAAGGACATTACTTGGATAATTCGCTGCAATTGGGTTTCAACTTGGCGGAAAAACTGGTAAAGGCAGATTTTACTATAGAAATTAAAACGGAGAGTGAAGGAAAAAATGCAAAAGAAGCGACAGGGAATTTTCATTTGGTATTTATTTATCGCGTGGAAAACTTAAATGAATTGGCAAAACCTGATGAAAAGAATTTAATTGCATTACATCCGGGATTGGCTAATGCTCTTTCATCAGTAACCTATTCCACTTCGAGAGGCATTCTAATGACTCGATTGCAAGGCACGGCTTTGCAAAATTTTATGTTGCCTGTTATCAACCCGAATAAGTTGCTTCATAATAAATTAAATGGATAACTTGGGAATACCCCAAACATAAGTTAACACAAATTCTTCGATTGAGTTTTTCAATTGACGAATTTCCTCCAAAAATAATTTTGCTATAGCCTGGTTGAATTTGCTAATTCATGATACTTGGGTTAAATATAGGACAGTAGAGAGCTTCTAAACCACCATTGTACATACACTCAAACCATTTTGCCCAGGAAGTAATTCAATGGAAAGTTCTGCTTGAGCTTCTTGAACAGCAGCTCTGTATAGTCAAAGGTGATAATTGAGTCGCTGGCAGGGGTTTGCACCTCCTCCATAAACAGGATTTCATTCCTGACTTCTTCACTGAAGAGGATAAGTCAGGATACGTTTTCTACCACCCTGATGAGGATATGAGCCTTTAAGCATTAATCAGGGCGGAAATAATGAAACCTGTAAAACTGCAGTGGCTAAGGCATTCCTATGCAACGCACTTATTGGAATCGGGTACCGATTTACGCTTCATACAGGAACTTACTGGTCATAAAAGCTCAAAAACCCCCGTAATTTTTACCCACGTAAGAGAAAAAAGCCTTCAGAAAATAAAATCACCATTTGATGTTTTGTATTTTTTTTGGTAGATTTGTTTCAGGGACGTAAGCAATTCAAATGCTGAAAAAGGAAAAAAGTGCACAATGCATTCCAATTTGGATGTATAGATGTACCTAAATGGTAATTAATGTGTATATATAAACAAGTTGTGCCCAATTTTAGAAAAACCCTCGTCGATGATAATTTGCGATAATTGAAAGATAAATTTTACATAAAACAAAGGATTAAAAAATATTAAATACAAAACTATGAACCAGATTAAATTGGTCGGACTGACAACTGTTTTTTTTAGTTTAATTGCTTTTGGACAGACAACGCAGAAAAATATACAATCTGATATTTCAAGTGATTGGAAAACCATAGATGAATCAGGTTTTACAATTCAATATCCTGATAGCTTAGAATTAAATAAATCAGGACAAATGGGTATGACTTTTATACTTTTAACTAAGCAAACTTCTCAACAAGACTTATTCAGAGAAAATGTCAACTTAATAATTCAGGATTTAGCAGGACAAAATATCAACCTTGATAAGTATGTGGAAATATCAGAAAGACAAATAAAGACAATGATTACCAACGGAAATATCATTGAAAGTAAAAGGATTAAAACAAGTGATTCCGAATTTCAAAAAGTTATTTATACAGGAGTTCTGGGACAGTTCAATCTTAAGTTTGAGCAATATTATTGGATTGTGAAACAAAAAGCCTATGTTCTGACTTTGACTTGTGAGATAAATCAGTTTGATAAATACCAAGAAATCGGTGAAAAAATCATGAATAGCTTTAAGATAAAATAAAAACTGGGCACAACACATGGTAAATTGCATGTGGGTTTCATTGGTTTGCGAAGGTTCGTGGCTCGTAAAAAAGTCAGTTGTAACTTGATAGTTTATCGCTTCGTAATCCCGCACGACACCATACCATCAACGTTATAGGGCATTTTATCAAAAAACAAATAATAAACATATACTCAGATGGCATATTTAGTATTGGCATACCCAGAGCTTAGACACGAAGATTTTGAACTAATCCAAGATTATCGTAAGAATAATGACGAGTTATATTTCAAA
>JGI24721J26819_10002251_pt1 | contig 21400 bp, 19 predicted proteins | sample YelNatPaOPGAMG01_FD_26819 | JGI IMG/M metagenome (IMG submission 26819) | reverse complement strand
CAGCCGGGCGCAATATTATCTTCCTCCCAAGGGGTTCGAGCTGCAGAATTTCGTGGTGGCCTTTGGGATTCTCAAGCAGGGGCTGGTGAACAGTGTAACCGTGTCGATACCGGCGACGCTGATCGCCGTGTTCCTGGGATCGTGGGCGGGCTTTTTTCTGGCGAGGATGCGGTTCAAATACAGCCAGACGATCTTCTTTGCCACCACGATTGCCACCTTTTTGCCGTATCAGGTGGTGTTATTTCCGATGACGCGCCTGCTGGTCACGCTACATTTGATCAACACACAGGCAGGGCTTATCCTGGCATACCTGATCTTAAATGCTCCCATGGCCATGCTGATCACAGCCACCTTCTTCCAGACGTTTCCGGTCGAGCTGGAAGAGGCGGCTGCCTTGGATGGCTGTGGTCCGATCAACTTCTACTGGAGCATCATGCTGCCAGTCGGCCGGCTGGCCATCCTCTCGACAGGAATCTTAATCTTTACCTTTATTTGGAATGAATTCTTGATTGCGATGGCGATGACGCAGGGGCCGAGTGCGCAAATGGTGACGCCGGTGCTGGCTGGGTTAAAGGGCAATTACGCCCAGTTATGGCACATTCAGATGGCGGGGGCCATGCTCACGTCGCTCCCGCCNCTGCTCATCTTTATCTTCCTGGGACGCTATTATATTGCCGGGCTGATGGCCGGAGCAACAAAGGGTTAGCGCTCGTCTGNACCCATACAGATTGATTCGCCACAATTGCCGCCGGGCTTTTTCCGTTATAATCGGAGGTCAGACCCAGGATCGAGAGGCATTCTATGGCTTTGTTTGGCGGGATCGAAGCTGGCGGCACGAAATTCGTATGCATGGTGGCGGGTGGGCCGGAGGATATCCGCGCTGAAACGCGCTTTCCGACCACGAATCCGAAGGAGACGCTCGAGCGGGCAGTGGCATTTTTTCGCGAGAACAGCCGCGAGACGGCCATTGCCGCGGTCGGGGTGGCATCCTTCGGGCCGGTGGATTTGCAACCGGGTTCGCCCACCTACGGATTCATCACCACGACGCCCAAACCGGGTTGGGCCAACACCGACGTGGTCGGCACACTCCAGGCGGCCCTGGACATACCGGTTGCCTTCGACACCGACGTCAATGTGGCTGCTCTGGGAGAGTACACCTGGGGAGCTGCCAAAGGCGATGATCCTTTTATCTATTTAACAATCGGCACCGGCATCGGCGGCGGGGGCATCATCAACGGCAGGCCNATGCACGGATTGGTGCATCCGGAAATGGGGCATATGCGCCTGCCNCATGATTTCGAACGCGACCCCTTCCCTGGGAGCTGCCCATACCATGGCGACTGTTTCGAAGGCTTGGCCAACGGGCCGGCGATGAAGAGTCGCTGGGGGCAGCCGGGCGAAACTCTGCCGGACGACCATCCGGGCTGGGAACTGGAGGCGCACTATATCGCGCTGGCGGTGAATAACCTGATCTGCGTGCTTTCACCGAAGCGGGTGATCATCGGCGGGGGGGTAATGAACCATGCCCAGCTTTACCCGATGGTGCGCGAAGAAACGCAACACCTGTTGAATGGCTACGTGCGCAGTCCGGCGATATTGGAGCGGATTGACGAATATATTCTGCCGCCGGCGCTCGGGGATCGAGCGGGCGTTCTGGGGGCCATCGCCCTGGCGAAACAGGTGTATGAAAAATGAGCCGGAGGCCATATGGCCTCCGGCTTTTCTCACCCGTATTGGTAAAGAGAGATCAGGGGCTCTCTCAGGATTGGGCGGGTTCGGATTTGAAGATCAGGCCGGGCTTCCAGGGGGTGCCCAGGGCAGTCAACACCCAGCGATCCAGGCCGATCCACCCGGCGGTGCGCCAGGCCAGAACCAGGAAGATGGCCAGCACGAATAAGTATGGGTTGCTGCTGACGGTGCCGGCGAGCAGGTAGTTCAGGTTCATGAAGGCACCGAAGAAGGCGGCGATACCGGTAAAGATGCCCAGGATGAGTCCGATGCCCACCAGCAGCTCGCCGAAAGTGATGATGTAGCTCCACAGCACCGGGTTGGGCTGGACTACGTTCTGAAGGAAGGCGCCATACCAGCTCGTCACGTCAGGGTGGGCGCCGCCGGTTTTGGCCAGGGCACCCTTGACGAAACCGGCGATGCCGGTGCCGGCTTGCGCGCCGACCCAGGCCGGGCTGATCAGCTTTTCATAGCCGGCGCTGAGCCATTGGTAGCCGACGTACAGGCGGATGATCAGCCACAGCCAGGAAAGGCGCACGTCGTTGAACAGGGTGCGGGTGACGGGCGATTCCTCAATTTGAGTGGCGAAGCGGGTCTGTTTGAAGACATCAGATAATGAGCTCATAGGTTTCTCCTTAAATTTTGTAATTCGACTAAGATTACCGTTTCTGTACATTATTAACATATCAAAGGTCTATAAAGCGCTATTAAAGCCTGTGTAAAGATTCGATAAAGATTTACGGAGCATGGGCGTTTAAACGCACGCGCCCTGGGAACTTCCCAGGGCGCGGCGCACAACCGTATCACCCCAACTGACCCAACCCCCCACCATTATGCAGTCCTGCGGGTCGTGCTGCTGGCTATAACTGATTTGAGCAGGAGCACCGCTCCGGCGGCGATTGAGGGCAATCCGACAGCGATGAGACGATCGGGGAGGCGTGTGCTGGCGCTCCACAGGAAAATCAGCAGCAGCACGATGCTCAAATAGACCGAGGGGAACGCCGGTGAGCTTATCCAGGCTGGCAGGCGGGCTGGCCGGAGGCCGAAGAGCAATACGGTAGCCAGGCCGAGGCACCAGACGAGGATGCAAATTGGAAGCGGGAATGGCAGGCCGAGCGCCAACGGGACGACGATGAGCAGGGCAAAAATGCGCGCCAGCCAGAACCAGCCGCGATGGTGAATACCACGGTGAAGCAGCTCGCCCAGCACGCCGGCGGAAGCGAAGTAAATGGCCAGCAAACAGGTGTCGGACAAAAGTCTGGTGATATCCATCGCGCCCCTCGCGTCTACAGACGCATAAGGTGCAAGATGTATGCCTAACACGGGTGCAGTTGGGGTATGTTTTTAATTGGGAATTCAGGAGGCACGCGCCAGGGCGGTGAGGGCGAGGATGACAAAACCGATGCCCAGATCGGCGCGCAGCAGCCAGAGCTGCTGANTNCGGAGGCGANGCAGGCCTTCGGCTGGCAGCCCGTGCGCCTGGAGGAGGGTGGCGCGGCCGATCTGCGGGCCGATCACCCAGGTCAGATAGGCGCTCAAGGCAACCATCAACAGGAATACCAGATGCTTGAGCAGGATCGCTACCGCCCAGCGGTTGGTTATGACCAAAAAACCCTGGTAATGGGGGTTGGCGGTCATCTGGATCAGGCCGGTGACGACCAGCAGGCTGATGCTGAACCAGGCGATGTTTTCCAGTCGTTTTTGGACGCGGTTGAGGAATTGGGTATACAGCTCACTCGCCAGAGTGCGTTGGGCCGCCGGCAGAATCAGCAAAGCAACCGCCGCAAGACCGCCGATCCATGCCACTGTGGCGAGCATGTGAAGCCAGTAAGACAGGGTGATCACCCACAGGGGCGGGGTACTTTCCATGCGTCTAGGCGAATTGGCGCTCGGTCAAGATCATCCTGGCGTAGGGGTCGGGCTGGCTACCTGGGTTGGTTCGGGGGGCTTGGCGGTGTTGGTTGGGGAGGGCAGCGGGGTAGGCGCCTCGGAGGTGGGGGTGGCGCCGGGCTGTTCGGTTGGGGTAGGCGCTGCAGGCGTCTGCGTTTCAGGCGTTGGAGTGGCCTGATGCTCTTGCGGTGGGCCGCCTGAACACTGGTTGCCGGCGTAGTCGGCGGTGGGCTGCAGATTTTGAGGGGCGCCGCCGAGCTGGAGGGCCTTGTCGTACTGTTCTTTGGCCTTGCAATAATCACCCGCCTTGGCGAGCTGGTCGCCATAACCGATCAGGGCGTCGCGATAGCGCTGGAAGGCGGTAATGCCGGAGCCGTCGCGCAGGTTGGGTAGGGCAGGCCCTACCTGGCTGAAGTAGTAGACGACCTTCTCCCAATCCACCGCCCAATAGCTGGCCCCAGTGAGATAGATACGCGCCCAGGTGCGGTAACTGTTGGCCTCGGCATCGATGGGGCCGAAGCGCTCGGCGACAGCCAGGTCGTACAACCCGCCTTCCAGGTCGCCGCCTTTGAGGATCTTATCCACGCCCCGGTTGCGCAGAGCCAGGTAATACATGTCATCGACGGCCACCACCTGGTAGTTGCGATTTTCCTTGCGCAGCGCGTCGAGGGTCTGGATGGCGGCATCCCATTCTTTGTTGGCCAGTTTCTGGCGTGCATCGGCCAACAAAGCCTCCACACCGCGCAGGTCGGGGGTGGGAACGGGGGTTGGGGTGGGCGCGACGGTGGGGGTTTTGGCCAGGTTTGCGGCCAGCATGGCCTGGCTCAGCTTCTCCAGCGCGCCGGGGAAATTCGGGTCGAGCTGGACGACATATTCCAGGCGCGACTGGGCGCGGTCGTAGCGTTTGGCATCCATGTCCTGCAGAGCGAGCTGGAACTGGACGGTGGCGTTCATGACGATTTCATTCTGCTGCTTGGCCAGGCGGGCTTTTACCGCCGAACGGTAGCCCAGGTAACCGCCCAGGGCAAAGGAAACGGCCAAAGTCAGGAATCCCGCCAGGAGCCATAATCCCCAGCGGGTTTTTTGTCGCTGCGCCGCTTTAACCCGTGCAGGCAGCGTCTCCTCAACGTTGGACGTGGACATGGGATCGATTATACCGTATTCTGATCGTTACAAATTAGANAAAAAGCGCACCTCCCGCCACACGAAGGGGAGGAAAGCGACGCCGCCAACCGCCATGGCGGCGATGGAGAGCGGCAAGGGCGGCATGGGTATGGCCGCCATGAGCAGGAACACCAGGCCGCCCCCAGCCGCCGCTGCCAGGAGGGTGCGGGCCAGACTTTCCACCACCGAGAGGCGCGCGGGAAGACGGCGTTGAAGCAGGAACAACAGGAACAGCGCCTCGAGGGTGAACGAGATCGAAATCGCCAGAGCGATACCCGGAGCACCAAGGATGCGCAGCGCCAGCGCGGCCAGCAAGACAAACACCACCAGGTTGAGGCCGGATGCCAGTAAAGGCAGGCGCGCCTCCTGCTGGGCGTAAAACGAACGCGAGGCTACCTCGAGGAAACTCTGGCCAAGCAGACCAACCATGAAAGCGCGCGTGGTCCATAGCAACAGTGCGCTGCCCTGGGGACCAAATTTGAAGGCGATCTCGATAAGCGGCCCGAGACCCAGGCTGAGCACGGCGGCTATTGGGAGGGTGAGGGCCAGCAGCACCTGCAGGGCGCGCTCCACCGTGCGGTGAAACTGCTCCCATTCGCCGCGCGCAACCTGTTCGGCTAGGGTGGGAAGCATGGCCGTGCCGATGGCNGTGCCGATCAGCGTTTCGGGGACCTGCAGCAGCATCCAGCCATAAGTAAGCGCGCTGACCGCTCCGGTTTCGAGACGGGAGGCGAGGTTGTCGCGGGCGATGAAGATGAGCTGGATGAAAAGCATGGTGAGCAGGCGCGGGCCGAGCAGGCGCAGCACCTGACGGACACCCTCGCTGCGCAGGCCGATGGCGGGGGTCCAGCGGAAGTGGTAGCGCAGCAGCCCGGGTATCTGAATGGCCAGGTGCAGGGCAGCGCCAGCGATCACCCCATAGACCAGGCCGTAGACGCCCAACCCGAAGCCAGGCAGCGTCAGCGCGCCGAGGTGAAGCCCCTCCCTGGGTGACAGGACCAGCGCGCCGAATATTTGCCCAAGGTTATACAGCAACGGAGCGATGGCAGGCAGCAGGAAGTGTTGGTTGGCCTGTAAGCCAGCCATCACCAGTCCGCTGAGAGAGAAAATGAGCGTGGCGATCAGGTTCAGACGCATCAGCTCCGCCACCAGCCGTTGCTGGTCGGGGCCGAAACCGGGGGCGACGCCGAGCTGCCAGCCCACCAAAGGGTGAGCGAAGGCGGCGATGATCACAGCCAATCCGGCGGTGACCACGAAGGCCAGATTGGCGATGCGCGAGAACAATTCCCAGGCGGCTGGCTGGCCGCGTTTAGTCAGGTATTCGGAAAGTACCGGGATGAAGGCGATGGCCAGGGCGCCGCCGGAAATAAGCGCGAAGAGGAGGTCGGGCAGGTTATTGGCGGCGTTGAAAGCGTCCAGCTCGGGGGAGAGGCGGAAGATGCGGGCGATGATGATCTGGCGGAGGATGGCAAGGCCCTTGTCGAGGGCGAAGAAGACGGCCAGCATGAGGGAAATACGGCTGAGGTGGGTGAGCCTCTGCATGGCGTTTATTGTAACTCAGGAATGAAGGGAGGAGAAAAGCCCTCGCGCCTGTCCCTTTTCAGGTCGAAAGAGGGAGCGAGGTGCGATCTCAAACCGGGCCTCGTTACCTGGGCAGGCGAGATGAACGTGAAATACTCGAATGAGTGTGATGAGGGGATTCGACCTTGACAGATCAATATTACCCCATTAAAATGAAAATGATAAGCATTTTCAATAAGGTCGCAGTTTATGTCCATAAAAAGTGATGTATCTCAATCGAATGATTGGCTGGAACGGCTGCATGAGAGCGGTTACCGCCTCACCAGCCCGCGGCGCGCAGTGGTCGAGACGGTGGCCACCAGTGCCTTCCTCTTGAACCCGATGGAGATCTTCATCCAGGCGCGGCAGCGCTACCCAGCCCTGGGTTTGGTGACGGTCTACCGCACGCTGGAGAAGCTGGAGGAGCTGAGCCTGGTGCAGCGTGTTCATCAGGCGGACGGCTGCAATTCGTACGTAGCGGCCGCCAGCGGGCATCAGCATCTGCTGATCTGCCGCCGATGCAATCGGGCGGAATACTTCAGCGGCGATGATCTCAGTGATCTGTTTGCGAGCATCGGCGCCGAGCATGGATACCGGGTCGATGGCCACTGGCTGCAGCTCTTCGGCTTATGTGAAAACTGTGTAAGGGATGAAAAAGAAGGTCCAGGCAAGAATGAGTAGACGCACTTCAAAAGCAGTCTTTATTGGAGCGCTGATCCTGGTGCTGGCTTCCTCGGCCTGCGCGCCGGAAGGGGGCGCCTCCCCGACGAGTCAAGGCACGCCGCCAAAGGTACTGGCGGTCGAATCCTTCCTGGCCGACATCGCCCAAAATGTGGCCGGCGACCGGCTGACCGTGGGGACGCTGATCCCCGTAGGGGTGGACCCGCACACCTTCGAGCCGACGCCGAGGGATGTGGCGCGCATCGCGGATTCCAACGTGCTGATCGTCAACGGCGGCGGGCTGGAAACCTGGCTGGAGCGTGTGCTGGCGAACGCCGGCGGGCAGCGCCTGGTGATCACCGCCAGCCAGGGGCTGAAATCTCGTACGTCCAGACCAGGCGAGCCGCCGATCGACGAGGGCGGGCAGGTCGACCCACACTTCTGGATGGATCCGCTGGACGTGATTACATATGTGGACAATATCCGTGACGGATTGAGCCAGGCTGACCCGGCCGGCGCGCAGGATTACGCGCGCAACGCCGATACCTACATCGAAAAATTGAAGGAGCTGGATGCCTGGATCTCGGATCAGGTGGCGCAGGTGCCGGCCCAACAGCGCAAGCTGGTCACCAATCATGAGGATTTCGGTTATTTCGCCGACCGATACGGCTTTCAGATCGTGGGAACGGTCATTCCCAGCGTGAGTAGCCTGGCCTCGCCCTCGGCCCAACAGGTAGCGCAACTAGTGGATGCTGTCAAGGCCAGTGGGGTGAAAGCCATTTTCGTGGAGACGGGGGCGAACACGCAGCTCGCCGAGCAGGTGGCGCAAGAAGCAGGCGTCAAATTGGTGAGCGACCTGTACACGCATACGCTAACCGGTCCAAATGGGCCGGCGCCAACGTATATCGATATGATGAAATACGACACGAACCAGATCGTGAGCGCGCTGAAATGAGATCAATAAACGAGAGAACGCGTATGGTCAACCAGGATGATGCGACATTCGACGAACCTGCCAGGCTGACGGTGGATCACATCAGCGTTTCCTACAACGGCACGCCGGTGCTGCGGGATGTGAGCTTCCAGGTGCCGCACGGCGGGCAGGTGGCGGTGGTTGGTCCGAACGGGGCGGGCAAATCCACCCTGTTCAAGGCGCTGGTGGGCCTGCTGCCCGTGCGGGAGGGACGCATCCTGATCCATGGACGGGAGATCTGCCACCAGCAGGACTGCGTGGCGTACATACCGCAGCGCGAGGAGATCGACTGGCGCTTTCCGGTCACAGTGAAAGATGTGGTGATGATGGGGCGGTATGGGAAGCAGAGGCGCTTTCAGCGCCCCAGCCGTCTGGATCACGAGGTGGTGATGCGCAGCCTGGAGCAGATGGGTATTGCCCAGTTTGCCAACCGCCCGATTGGGGACCTTTCTGGAGGGCAGCAGCAACGCGTCTTTTTGGCGCGGGCGCTGGCCCAGGAGCCGCACATATTGTTGATGGACGAGCCTTTCACCGGCGTCGACATTGCCACTCAAGAGGCAACCCTGGAATTGTTGGAGCAGCTCAAGGGCCAAAAAGTGACCGTGCTGGTCTCCACCCATGATCTGAGNATGGCGGCCGAGCGTTTCGAAGCCATCCTGTTGTTGAACCGCGTCGTGATCGCCTACGGCAGCGCCGCCGANGTGTTCAAAGCGGCCAATATTCGGCGCGCTTTTGGCGGTCAGGTTCTGCAACTGGAGGATACCATCGTGGTTGACCAATGTTGCCCACCCGATGAGGAAGTGGCGAGGAGGGCGAAGGCATGAGCTGGCTCATTACGCCGTTAGATTACGCATTCATGCAGCGCGGCCTGGCTGCTTCGGTGCTGGTCGGAGTGCTGTGCGCGGTGATCGGCAGTTACGTGGTGCTGCGTTCCATGGCCTTCCTGGGGGATGCCTTGGCGCACGCCGTCCTGCCGGGGGTGGCGGTGGCGTATCTGCTGCAGGGCAATCTGATCCTCGGCGCACTGGTAGCCGCCGTGGTGGTTGCATTAGGAATCAGCCTGTTCACCCGCCAGGGTATGATCAAAGAGGACACCGCGATTGGCATCCTGTTTGCCGCCTCGCTGTCGCTAGGCGTGGCGTTGATCTCCAGCATCCGCTCGTATGCAGTGGATCTGAGTCACATCCTGTTTGGGGATGTGCTGGGCGTCAGCAGCGGTGATCTGATTCTGACGGCCGTCCTGGCGGGGGTTGTACTGGCGGCAATCCTGGCGTTTTACAAAGAGTTCCTGGTNGTCTCATTCGACCCGGTGCTGGCGACCACGCTGCGNATGCCGGTCAACGCCCTGCGCACGCTGATGCTGTTGTTGCTGGCGCTGACCATCGTGGTCTCGCTACAGACGGTTGGCGTCGGTCTGGTGGCGGCCATGCTGGTGACGCCCGGGGCGACCGCGTATTTGCTGACGCGGCGGCTGTCGGCGATGATGGCTGTGGCGGCGGGGATTGGCGCATTTTCGGGAGTGGCAGGACTCTACCTGAGCTATTACGTCAACATCGCTTCGGGAGCGGCGGTGGTGCTGGTGGCGACGGGTATCTTCCTGCTGGCGTTCCTCTTCGCGCCCGGGAGAGGGGTGTTGTGGGGAAGAATAAAGAATCTCATCTCTCGCGGAGCGTCGGAAACGCAGGAGATATAGGCATTGGGGATTCATCTCAGCAGGGTGGCGAAATAGACCGCCGCGGCAATATGCGCGAAGGCGAGGGTGAACAATCCAAGCCCAATGGGGATATGAACCGTATGCCACACGGCCAGCATACGCCGGGCAGCAGCCAGGGTATGAACCTGACGGCGTAAAGTTTCACGGCGGCGGGCGATGCGTTCCAGGGATGCGATCATGGCGCGCTGCTCGCCTTTCAAAGCCCGGCGGGCCAGACGCCAGCGCAGGCGGTTCTCGATATCCCCAACACCTCTATGCCAGATAATGGCGCGGGCGTCCGTGGAGGCGGCAGCGGCCGGACGCAGGAGCGAAGCGCCCAGGCGGGCGGCCTGGGGATGCGACTGGAGCCAGGCGCCCAATTCCGCTTCGACGGCGGCGATCTGGCGCTGGAGCTCGTCCGCCTCGAGCTCGATGCCATCGGCGGTGCGTGGGACGGCGGTATATATGTAGCGGCCGACGAAACCGCTCAACACGACCACCCCGGTCATGAGCATCAATAAACCGGCGAGGCCCTGAAACTTCCAGGAGGAATGCAGCAGCACAAGGTAAGGGCCGACGATGCCGGTGAAGATGTGGAATTGCAGCCAGGAGGACATTTTGCCCCAGCGCGCCTGGCGAGTGCGCTTGCGCAGTGAGTAAAGGGTCTCGGTCATCAGCATCAGGATAAAGCCAAGCACACCCATGGCGTGACCGTACAGCTCGCCAGCGGCGGGGACGGCGCCCGTGACCGCCATGACGAATAAATAAAGGCCGGTGATGGCCAGGATGGCCAGAAAGGCCAGGCGGAGCTCAAGGTTGCTGGACAGCATGCTCCTGTTTCTCCCATTTATTTGAATATTCAATGATCATCTGGGCCAGGGGCGCGCCAGGCGCCAGAAGGCGGGCGCGGATGGGGGTGATGTCGGCTTGCGCCTCGACCAGGCGCTGTATCGGGCGCGAGATGGCCTGGTCGCCCATGATTACGGCGCCCAGCAAAGTGCGCTCGCCGATCATCAACCGCAGGCGGTTGACCTCGTAATGTGCGCGGGCAACGATGGCTTCCGGGCGCTGGCGCCAGACCTCGCTGTCGCCGCGGGCGATGCCGGCCAAATCGCTGTCGCGTCCGGAAGCGAGCAGGCCGATCAGGGTGGTGATCACCCCAGTGAGACGGGTGACGTTACAGGCGGGCGGCTTATGGTAACGCAGCGCATCCCCGGCCATGTTGGCACCAGCCACGCCGCCTTGAGCGCGCGCAGGGCCCCACAGGCTATCAAGCAGGAATTTGCCGCTCAAAGGGTCGTAAACCTGGGCGACGTCGCCGGCGGCGAACACGTCTGCGGCGCTGGTGCGCATAGCGTCATCCACCAGGATGCCACGCTCGACCTCGAGGCCGGAAGCCCGGGCCAGCTCGGACTGGGGGCGGATACCAATGGCGTAGGCGAACAGGTCGGCCGGGATCAACTCCCCGGAGCGTGTCCTCACACCGGCTACTTTTCCGCGCCGGCCGATGATTTCGATGACTTCGCTGCGGGTGAGCAGATGAGCGCCTGCGCTGCGCATGCGCTCCTCGATCAGGGACGACTCGGTTTCGTCCAGCACGCTGGACCAGTAATGATCACCGCGCATAAGGTAATGGGTACGCACGCCGTGCGCCAGCAGTCCCTCGACGATCTCCAGCGGTGATGCCTCCGCCGACCACGACAGCCGTCCGCCCACGCCGGGCGAGTTTGAGAATGGCGCGGGCATCCTGGAGGCTGTCCAGCTTGACGACGCCTTCCAGATTCATCCCCGGCAGGTCAGGGGAGAGAGCGGCGGCGCCGGTGGCGATCAACAGGCGGTCGTAGGGCAGGGTGCGGCTGTTTCCCAGATAGAGATGGTGCTGACGTGCATCCAGGCGAAGTGCGCGGGCGATGATCCAATTGAGGCCTAAGCGGTCGAAATCGCTGCTGGAGTACGGGAAGAGCATGTTCTCTGGCAGCTCGCCGGTCAAATAGTAAGCCAGGCCCGGTCGCGAGTAGTAGCGGGCGTGCTCCTCGCAAACCATAGTGATCTCNCCCGATGAATCGCGCCGGCGGATTTCCTCTGCGGCGGCCATNCCGGCGGCTCCNCCNCCGATNATGACGTAGCGACGCATTCTCACCTGCCTTTGGCCTTGCCCAGGGAGAACAGGTCNCTGCGCTCGAAGCGCAACACGCCGCGCGGGCAGCGCACCACGCACTCGCCGCAGGTCAGGCAGCGGCTGTCCTTAATCGGGATGCCGAGCAGGGTGTAGCGCCGGACGTCGATGCCGATCGGACAACTGTACGTACACATGCCGCACTGAACGCAACGCGCACTGTCAGGCAGGACGAAGGCGGACGCCAAAGCCTGCTGGCGAGTGGATTCACGTTGAAATACCTGTTTTAGCATGAAGGCCTTTCTATTCAGTTTGATGATGCCGTCATGATGCACCGCTATCCATCTCGGGAGGCTGCCAGTCAATCGTCGCCACCTTTACCGCCGGGGTGGCAGGCCAGGCAGTTGCCGACGATGTTCAGAATGCCCTCCTCGGAATGTTTTTGGGTAAGCTTGGCCTGATCATGGCAGGTGAAACATGTCCACGACGCGGTGCCTGAAGGATGGCATTTGGCGCAAACACCGCCGGCGCCGCCATGGTTGATGGGGAAGGTGTGGTCGAAGCTGGCTCCCTGCCAGGAATTGGTGTTGTGGCAGTTCGAGCATTGACCGTCGAAGTGGTTGGCAGGTTTATCTTTAGCGTGGCAGGCGGCGCAATCGGTCGCGCCGGCGGCGGCGTGGTTGAAGCTGGCCGGTTTCCAGGCCTGGGTGGTGTGGCAGGCGGAGCACTGGCCGGCGAAGTGATTGGCGGGTTTATCCCTGGAATGGCAAGAGACACAATCAGTCGCGCCGGCGGCGGCGTGATTGAAGCTGGCCGGTTTCCAGGCCTGGGTGGTGTGGCAGGCGGAGCATTGGCCGGCGAAGTGATTGGCGGGTTTATCCCTGGAATGGCAAGAGACACAATCGGTTGCGCCGGCGGCGGCGTGATTGAAGCTGGCCGGTTTCCAGGCCTGGGTGGTGTGGCAGGCGGAGCATTGGCCGGCGAAGTGATTGGCAGGTTTATCCCTGGAATGGCAAGAGACACAATCGGTTGCGCCGGCGGCGGCGTGGTCGAAGTGGGCAGGAGTCCATGCGCTTGTGTTGTGGCAGGCGGCGCAGTCGCCCTTGAAGTGGTTAGCTGGCTCATCGCTGGCGTGGCAGGCGGCACATTGGTTCGGTGTGCCGGCGTACATGCCGTTCGCGTGGCAGTCCTGGCATGGAAGCAACTCGTGTTTACCTGTAAGAGGAAAGAAAGCATGCACGGCACCCGGGCTGCCAGGCGGGAACAAGACCACGCGTGGATCGATAGCGCCAGGGGTAAGCAACATACCGGGCTCTGCTGTGGGCAAAGAGATTGGGGCAGCATGATCAATTTGGGCGCCCATCTCGGCCTGGGCCAGTGTTTTAAGTTCCTGGCCTGGCTGACCGGCCGCAACCGCCAGGCGGGCCAGGGTCATGCGCAGCAGGGCGAACTCAGCGGGCGAGCGCTCAGGAGCCAGGCTGAGAAGGGCCATGGCGTCGCTGGCGCGCTGCAATTCTCTGGCGAGCGGGGAAAGAAGCAAGGGGGCGTCCCGCTGGGGTGCGTCCGTCAGACGGGTAAGTGTGCGGCCCAGCTCGTTCTCCAGGGCGGCCAGAGCAGCCAGCTCGCCGGGCGAACCGGAGGCGGCGCGCAGGTCCGCAATGCGTCGGTCGAGCATGTCGAGCTCCTGGAGGGCCTGATCGGTGGGGTCCAGGTTGAGCACGACCACACCCTGCTCGACCGACACCTGAATGGGGAAAAGCGCCTGGCCGGGGTGGAAGGGCGCTGCTGAAGCGAGCACCACCACGGCGCCGATCAGGCTGAGGGAGAGGGCGATCGAGGCGGCGATGATTTTCCACAGTAACAGGCGCATGGCTTACCTCCTAGGGGGTGGGGGCTTCGACTTTGCCGGAGAGGTGGCAGGCGGCGCAATCCGGCAGGCGGTCAGAGCCGATGCCAGCGCGGGCGTGGCTGGCTTGAATTTCCTCCGGCTGGTGGTCGTGGCAGCCGTAGCAGGTGTACTCGGCGTACTTCTGGGTGTGGCAGGTCTGGCAGGATACCTGACCATTCCCGCCGTGGTCCAGTGGGAAGGGGTGCAGGCGTAAGAGAGCTGGCTGCCAAGCCTGAGCGGTGTGGCAGTATTCGCACTTAAGGCCGAAGAAGCCGGCGTGGATGACCGGCTCGGCGTGGCAACGCACGCACTGGGTCGGCGTGCTGGCGAATTGCTTATTCGCGTGGCAGCTCTCGCAGGCCAGCCGGGCGTGCCTGCCAGCGAGGGGGAAGACCGCGGCGTGGTCGAAGCCCTGCATGCGGTCGCGTCCATCGTGGCACTGCAGGCACTCGGGGCCAAATTGTTGAACATGGGCGGTCATGAACGAAAGGTCTTTTGCGGCGTGGCAGTCCACACAGGTCTGCGGGTCAAACTGGCCAGCAGGTTGATTGTGNCAGGCGGTGCAGGCCATGCCGTTGCCCACAAAATCCTTCGCGTGGTGAACCAGGCTGAAGGCGGTAGCTTCATGATCGAAGGGTTTTCCTGAGACGGTGGCCGGCGTCCAGGCCTGGGTGGTGTGGCAGTCCTCACAGGCGGCGGGGAACAGGCGCGCGTGCACCAAAGATTCGTGATGGCAATCGGCGCATTGAGTGGGCGCCTGGGAGAAATCCCCGTTTTTGTGGCAATCCGCGCATTGAATCTGAGCATGTTTGCCGGTAAGCGGGAAACGGGTGAGGGCGTGGTCGAAGGAGAGCAGCGCCTGGCGGGTGGGATCGAAGCTTCGGCCGCGATGTTCAGCGTGGCAGTCCGCACATTGAGCGGCGTTGGACAGACGTCCGTGAAAGCCGCTGTGTGAAGAGAGCTGCTGGCCGACATCCGTGTGACAGGCAACGCACAACTCGGCCTGGATGGTCTTCAGCGGTTGATGGCAGCGGCTGCACTGGCTTTCGAAGCCGGCGTGGGAGGTGAAACCCTGCAGGCTGACGCCGGCGCGAGATTTGGCGCTCACCGGCCCAGGGTTGAACATTCGGCCGCCGGTCAGCAAGACGGCAACGGCCAGCCCCATGATGATCAGGGCGGAAAAAGCGATGGACAGCGGGGAAAAAAAGGGAAGTCCTCGTTTCATGAGGCGATCTTTTGGTTCGCCGTCGTGATGATAATGAGTGGATGGATGCGTTTACAGGCGACCAAGCCGGAACAGGATCCATCAGACTCTCATCCGGCTCTAATCTTCTGATTAAAGTCGTTAATCTCCGGAAAAGGTTACGATCTGGATTGTGCGAGTCTCTGGCGCAGGTCTGTGAGGCGGGGTAAACTATAGCGGCGTCATTCATCTTTCGCCGCGAGTCAACCTGGCCCGCAGTCATATGGGAGGTTTCTCTATGTCGGATGTTGTTGAACGCTTCCTGCGCTACGTGAAGATTGATACCCAATCGGATCTGTCCTCGACCAGCTCGCCGAGCACGGCCAAGCAGTTTGATCTGGCGCGGCTGCTGGCTGATGAGCTGCGCTCCATTGGATTGAAGGACGTCAGCCTGGACGAAAATTGTTACGTGACGGCTACCCTGCCGGCCAACTCGTCGAAAAAGGCGCCCGTGATCGGTTTCATCGCCCATATGGATACCAGCACCGAGATGAGCGGAGCGGGAGTCAACCCACGCCTGGTCGAGAAATACGACGGGGGGGACATCGCGCTGAACCCGGAAAAGGGCATCGTGCTCTCACCCAGGGAGTTTCCTGAGCTGCTGCGCTACAAGGGTCAGACGCTGATCACGACAGATGGCAACACGCTGCTGGGCTCGGACGATAAATCTGGGGTGGCCGAGATCATGGCTGCCATGCAGTACCTGGCGGATCATCCTGAAATCCAACATGGGACGATTAAGATCGCTTTTACGCCGGACGAGGAGGTTAACCGNGGAACGGAGCATTTCGATGTGGCAAAATTTGGCGTGGACTTTGCGTACACAGTGGATGGGGGCGAGATTGGCGAACTTCAATACGAGAATTTCAATGCGGCGCGGTCCAAGATTCGGATTCAGGGGCGCAACGTGCATCCGGGCGAGGCGAAAAATAAAATGATCAATGCGCTGCTGGTGGCGATGGAATTGAACGCCCTGCTGCCGGCAGCCGAGCGTCCGGAGCATACCGAAGGTTACGAGGGCTTTTATCACCTCCTGGAGCTTGAGGGCAAGCCGGATCAAGCCCGGATGGACTACATCATTCGCGATCACGACCGCGCCAAATTCGAGGCGCGGAAAGCCTGGCTGCAGCGCTCGGCGGAGTTCCTGAACGCGCGTTATGGACCGTCAACGATCACTATCGAGATACGCGATCAGTATTACAACATGCGCGAAAAGATCGAGCCGGTCTGGCATGTCATTGAGCTGGCGGAGAAAGCCATGCGCGCGGTCGGCGTCGAGCCAAAGGTGGTGCCGATCCGCGGGGGGACGGATGGAGCCAAGCTGTCGTACATGGGGCTGCCCTGCCCGAATCTGTTCACGGGCGGGCACAATTTCCACGGACGCTACGAATACGTGCCGGTCGAATCGATGGAGAAGGCGGTGGAAGTAATCGTCAAGATTGTGGAGATGGCCATTGGATCATGAACATGTGTAATTTTGCACCATAATCGTATGAAAGTGGTTTATGAGCGGGCGGCTGTAAAGGGTTCAAATGTTGTCGGAGAAGGTGCAGAGGATGCGGTTTACGCGCCTCGCCTGCAACCGTGGGCAAAGCATTGCCGAAGTTGCCAGGCAGGCTGTCAACCTGGGTCTCGAGCGGTTAGAGGACGAAGACGAGTTCTTGCGCGGAAAGGAAGCGGTACGGAAGAGAAAGGCCTTGCGCGAGCGCATCTACCATCGCCTGGGGGAAGCCCCACGGATAGACTTAAATTTACTTCTGTCCTTCGCTGGTATCTTTGCGACGGTAAGCTCGATCGAGAAGAAGCTCAAACCGCCCTCGAAATCGCCTTTGATTTATCCATTTCGTTTCCTGAAGAAGAGCGGAAATTGCATCAATCCGCATCCGACCGGTCTGCCAGGCCGGAGCAGAAATCGGCCCATGAAGCCGTGTACGCCGCCCTGGGTGAAAGGCTGAAGGCCGACCTGAGGACAGCGGACCGGCTCTTGTATGAGGGCCTGAAGGGCGCGGGAATGGAGCGGGTGCGATGGGCTGGCGTGATTGAACAGTGAAATTCGGCCAAAGATGATGAAGCAGACGGAAATGCCCTCCAGCGTGCGCATCGACTGGCAGCCTATCGGGCGGCGCGTAGACGTACCGGCGGGCACCACGCTGCTGGATGCAGCGCGGGCGGCGGGCATCGAGCTGGTCTCGATCTGCGGGGGGGTCGGGACCTGTGGAGAATGCCGCGTGCGGATCGTCGAAGGACGGCTTTCCCCGCTCAGTCTGTCGGANGAAANCGAGCTGAGCGCGGAAGAAATCGCCGCCGGCTTCCGACTGGCATGCCAGGCAGAGGTGCGCAGCCCGGCGCGCATCGAAGTTCCTCCCGAATCGTTGACCACGCCACAACGTCTTCAGGTGGAGGGGCAGGAATGGCCGCTGGAGCTAGATCCGCTCGTGAGGCCGGTGGAGGTCACCATCCCTGCGCCGAATCTGCACGATTTGCGCTCCGATGAGGCGCGAGTGCGTGACGTCCTGGCCGAAGCCGGCTGCCGGGAAGTGCGACTCGGCCTGCCGCTCATGGCCGAGATGGGGGCAAAGCTGCGCGCCTGGGGCTGGAAGGCGGTCTTGGCGCTGCGCGACGGCGAGGTGGTCGCCGCTCTGCCCGTCAACAGCCGTCTGGCCGGCCTGGCGGTGGACGTGGGCACGACCAAACTGGCGGCCTACCTGGTGGATCTGGACAGCGGAGAGACGCTGGCCAGGGCCGGGGCGATGAATCCACAAATCGCTTACGGTGAGGATGTAGTCAGCCGCATTGCCTACACTAACACCCATGCGGATGGACGCGTCGAACTGCAACGCCGGCTGGTAGAGACGCTCAACCAGCTGGCGGGCGAATTGTGCGCTCAGGCCCGGCTCGAGCGCGAGCAAATCGTCGAGGTCGTGGTGGTGGGCAACACGGCCATGCACCACCTGTTCGCCGGGCTGCCGGTGACGCAACTTGGCGAGGCGCCTTATGTACCGGCTGCCAGCGGGGCTTTGGATTTCCCCGCCCGGCAAGTGGGCCTGGAGGCGGCGGCTGGGGCGCACGTTTATCTGCCGCCCAATATCGCCGGGTATGTTGGCGCAGATCACACCGCCATGCTGCTGGCAACGAGGGCCGGCGCGGATGGGCGCACAGCAGTGGCGCTGGACATCGGCACGAACACCGAGATCAGCCTGTTCCANGCCGGGGAACATTGGAGCTGTTCGTGCGCCTCAGGGCCGGCTTTCGAGGGGGCGCATATTCGCGATGGGATGCGGGCCGCTCCCGGCGCGATCGAGCGGGTGCGCATCCAGGGCGAGCAGGTGCTGGTCTACACCATCGGCGGGGCGGCGGCGGTGGGCATCTGCGGATCGGGCATCCTGGATGCGGTGGCCGAGCTGATCAAAGCGGGTCTGGTGGATTCGCGCGGAGCGTTGAAAGGCGAGCATCCGCGCCTGCGCCGGCAGAACGGGCAGGGGGAATTCATCCTGGCGACAGGGAGCGAATCGGGCAACGGGCGGGATGTGGTGGTCACCCGCCAGGATGTGAACGAGATCCAGCTCGCTAAGGGAGCCATCCGTGCAGGGGTCGAGGTGCTGCTGCGGGAAGCAGGCATCGGCTACGAAGACGTACAGGATTTCATCATCGCGGGGGCATTCGGCACATACCTGGACCTGGAAAGCGCGCTGCGGGTGGGCATGTTCCCGCCGCTGCCGCCGGAGCGTTTCCGCCAGGCGGGCAACGCGGCCGGGATGGGGGCCAAGCAATTGCTGATTTCGAAGAAGGCGCGCGAGAAGGCGGCCGAGATGGTGCGCGACGCCCGGTATGTGGAGCTCACCACCCATCCGGCGTTTGCGGATATTTACGTAAGGGCGCTATCATTTGAGGGCTGAGGGAATAAAAAAGCCGCCCGAGCAGCGACTTGTAAGCCTTTTTGTGCCCCCACGCGGATTCGAACCGCGGTGATGGCCTCGCGTCCCCCCTGTGGGGATCAAAGGGCTGAGGGAATAAAAAAAGCCGCCCGAGCAGCGACTTGTAAGCCTTTTTGTGCCCCCACGCGGATTCGAACCGCGGTTATAGCCTTGAAAGGGCTGTGTCCTAGTCCACTAGACCATGGGGGCAGCGGGTGGATTTTATCATTCCTCATGATGGGGGTCAAGCGAAATCTCGGTCTGCAACGCCGCGGAGACGCGGCTATACTCCGCTTCCAGGGCGGCCAGGCGGGCGGGAGCGCCATCCAGATGCCCTTTCCGTCCCATGGTCTCCAGTTCCAGGGCCAGGCCGGACAGCCGGCGGGCACCCAGGTTGGCGCTTGACCCCTTGAGTCCGTGGGCGATGCGCTGCACAGCCGAGGCGTCTCCCCGTTGCACGGCGCTGCGCAAATCCTCGATCGAGCGAGTGGACTCACGTAAAAAAGCGCGCACGATCTGCGCGAAGAAATCCGGCTCCGCGCCATCTTTCTGCAGCGAGCGAATTTCGCTAATTACCTGGGGATCGAGGGGGCTTTCCATGGTCGAAGGCGTCTCCGCCTGGGCAGGGCGGGGGGCAGCAAGGCGCGGAGACGCCATCCAACGCGAGACGGTACGGGCAAGATCATCCAGACTGACCGGCTTGCTGATGTAATCATCCATGCCGGCCGCCAGGCAGGCCTCACGATCGCCTTCCAGAGCGTCGGCGGTCATGGCCACAATGGGGAAACGCTGCTCGCCGCTCGCTTCGAGCTGGCGAATGGTGCGCGCTGCGGTAAAGCCATCCATCTCGGGCATGTGGCAGTCAATCAACAGCAGGCCATAGCGCTCAGGGTGTTCCAGCAGCGCCTCAATGGCCTGGCGGCCGTTGGAAACCACATCCACGGTGTAACCCAGCTTCTCCAACTGCAACGCGGCCAATTTTTGATTGGCAGGATTGTCCTCAGCCAAAAGGACAACCGGCTGCTCCGGTGAGGAATGGGCGAACACAGCCGGCGTCTCTTTGGCAGGCCATGCAGCGTTCTGGCCAGCCGGCTCAGTCACGGCCGGCGTTTTCCCTGACGACAGGCTCTCCACGGCGGAAAGCAGTTGCGCCCGGCGGATGGGTCGGGTCAGGCAGGCGGCGAAGCCTGCGCTCAGCGCGTTTTGTGCGAGGGCGCGGTCGTCGAATCCGAGCAGGAGGATCAGGCTGACTTTGCGCAGGCGGCGGTCGCGGCGGACTTCCCCGGCCAGCGCCAGCGGATTCAAATCTGAAAAGCCGCTGTCGATGACCGCCACATGGAAAGGTTTATGGGCTTTGTGCGCGTCGATCAGACGAGGGATGAAGCCGGCTGCCTCCCCGACGGTCTCGACGACCGCGGAGCAGGCCTCCAGATAGGCGCCAATGGTCTCGCGGGTGGAGGCATGGCTGGATAGAACGAGGCAGCGAACGGCGCTCAGATCGGGCAGGGCGACGGGGTGGGCGGCCGATGCGCCCAGGAGAGGAACTTCAAACCAGAACAAGGAGCCCTGGTTCTCGGCGCTGTCCACCCCGATGCGGCCGTCCATCAGTTCCACCAGATGCCTGGCGATGGCCAGCCCCAAGCCGGTGCCGCCGTATTTACGGGTGGTGTTGCCCGCGGCCTGGGTGAAGGGGTTGAACAGGCGCGAACGTTCCTCGGGCGTGATGCCGATGCCGGTATCGCGCACTTCGAAGCGCACCCGCAGGGTATCTCCACTGTGCTCACCGGCCTCGGCCCGCACCACAACCTGCCCGGCATGGGTGAATTTGACCGCGTTGCCGATCAAATTGACCAGCACCTGGCGCAAGCGCGTCGGGTCGCCGACGAGGAGATCGGGGAGGCGCGGGTCCACCCAGACCACCAGGGGCAGCTTCTTCTCTTCGGCCCTGGAGGCGAGCAGCTCGGCAGAGGTTTCTACCAGATTGGCGAGGTCGAAGGGGATGCTCTCCAGCTCGAGCCGGCCGGCCTCGATCTTCGAGAAGTCGAGGATATCGTTAATGAGAGCCAGGAGAAGCTCCGCCGAATCGTGCACGATGTTGATATATTCGCGCTGCTGGTCAGTGAGGGGTGTGTCGCGCANCAGCTCAATCATGCCAAGGACCGCGTTCATGGGTGTGCGGATCTCATGGCTCATGTTGGCCAGGAATTCGGACTTAAGGCGAGAGGCCTGGATCGCCTGGTCGCGGGCTTCGGATAGAACCCGGTTCTTGCGAGCGATCTCCTGGGTGTAAATCTGAAGCTGCTCGGTGTACTGCTGACGCTGTATCTCGCCGCCGATCCATTGGGCCATCAGGCGCAGAAATTCACGATCGGCGCCGCTGAAGGCTGTCGGGCGGGGATGCAGGCTGGAGAAGCTCAGGGTGCCATAGACGTCGCCGCCCAGCAGGACCGGCACTCCCAGATAAGCCTCGATCTTTTTGGCGCGGTAGCAGGGATGCTCGGCCCACTCGCTCTGGCCGGCATGATGGATGGCGACGACCGCACCCATCTCAATGGCTTCACGGGCATAGCT